>Ga0228701_1002477_pt1 | contig 10857 bp, 12 predicted proteins | sample McNCre117_Aug_MG_2_FD_178017 | JGI IMG/M metagenome (GOLD analysis project Ga0228701, IMG submission 178017) | Freshwater microbial communities from McNutts Creek, Athens, Georgia, United States - 11-17_Aug_MG | ecosystem: Environmental > Aquatic > Freshwater > Creek | place: USA: Georgia...
CTGCGATCACCGAAATTATTGATGTCGTGGATGGCGTTGTGCGCACTCAAGACATCTTTAGATATGAGTATTACCCTGAGCCTGTTGACGGCAAACTTGGCATTATGCGACCTACTGGCGCGGTGCCGACTTTTGTGCAGCGCCTCGAAGAGGCAGGCGTTCACGTTCGCCTAGAAAGCTTCAACCGATGACCGACAACATGCAACTGGTAATGGTTGTGCTTGTGGCTCTGGCTACGATGTTCTTCATTATTGCCGTTGGTGGAATCTTCAACACTGAACGCGCTGCTAAAAACCGCGCCAAAGTTTTGGCAAGTTATGCGCGCGTCAACGGTGCCGGCGAGGCCCTCGACGAAGAAGCAGAAAAGCCGAAAAGTGCTTTTGAAATTCGTCTCACCAAAGTTCGTGCTTCATTTTTTGAGAAGTTGTTAGCCGCCGGCGTAAAGATCAGCCCTGATGGTTGGATGGGCGTTATTGCGGCTTCAGGTGTTTTTGGGTTCTTGGCCGCATCGGCAATTTCTGGCTCACCGATTATCGGCCTCATTTTTGGTGGCGCTGCTGGCTATTTTGGCCCGAAGGCCTATCTTGACAATCGTCGCGGCAAACGCGCCGTCAAGTTCGCCGACGAGCTGCCTGGCCTTATGCAGGTTTTGGCTTCGGGCCTTCGAACCGGTTTGCCATTTGCTCAGGCACTCGAATCGGCGGCGCGTCAAGACCGCGGCGAGGTCGGGGCTCAGATGAACTATGCGCTCACCGAAGTTCAGTTTGGATCATCTCTCGAGGAATCTCTGATGCGCGTTGCAAACCGCATGCAGAGTCAAGACTTGATTTGGTTCGTTCAAGCCCTTGAGATTCAGCGAGAAATCGGTGGTTCACTCTCGGGCGTGCTCGATAGCGTTGCACAAACAATCCGCAGTCGTGCCGACCTGCGTCGCGAAGTTCGAGTGCTCTCTGCCGAAGGCAAGTTATCCGCTTATGTATTGTTGGGCTTGCCTGTGGGCACGTTCTCGGTATTGCTTCTCGTTAGACCCTCTTATGTAGCCTTTTTCTGGTCAAACACCTTAGGCATGGTGATGGCAGGTGTGTTCGTTGCGCTCGTCACTGTTGGCTGGGTCTGGCTGCAAAAGCTAGTGGTGATTGAGGTATGACGATTTTTTATGAAATCTTGCCTTATGTTGCCGGCATAGCTGGCGCTGGCGCGCTCTTTTTGCTGGTCACGCGCGTGGGTTCGTTGATGGCCGGCGAAAGCAACCGACGTTTGCTCAAGAACTTGCCTAAATACACGCAGAACCCGAACGAGGTAAAGGTCAAGGTTTCGACCAACAAACAGACCGACAGCATTTTCTATAAAATCGGTGCGCGTTTTATGAACGCAAAATATCGCGCCAGAATTACTTCGCGTTTGCAGGGTTCCGGAAAATACGGCGAAGCAGCGCTTGAGAATCTGGCATACAAAAAGGGTCTTTACAGTTTTCTTGGCGCATTTTTGGGCGTCATCATGATTCTTAGCCAACCAGGGCAAGGTGTTATCTGGGGCATTCTTTTCACCCTTTTCGGTTTCTTCGTGCCCGACATTTTGGTGGTCAACGACAGCCAAAAACGTGAACTTGAGATGGATAAAAACCTGCCAGACGCGATCGACATGCTCACTTTGTGTGTTGAGTCTGGTTTGAGTTTTGAGGCGGCGGCCGCGCGAGTTTCGACCGGTCTAGACGGCCCAGTGGCCGAAGAGCTCGGAGCCTTGCTTGGCGAGATGCGACTCGGCAAGTCTCGCAACGAAGTTTTGAGCGAACTTGTTGAACGCACAAAGAGCCCTGGGCTGCGCCAGTTCGGCACTGCGATGCTTCAGGTTGACCGCATGGGTGTTCCCGTTGCGTCGGTTTTGGCCGAGCAAGCGCGTGACATGCGTCAGAAGCGCAAAGACAAGGCGCGTGAGAACGCTCAGAAAGTCACAGTCAAGATTCTGATGCCTCTGATGCTCTGCTTCTTGCCGGCTGTTTTCGTGGTCGTTATTGGCCCGGCCGTTATCGGCATGATGTCTGGTCTGACGGTTCTCTAACCGATTCGCTGCCGATGAAAAGCTTTATCAACGACACGCTTCTAACCATTTGGGCGTTGCCCGTTTATGCCTATTTCATTTGGCTTTCGGTGGTGCTCAGCATCGTCGATTTTCGCGAGTTGAGGCTTCCGAACAAATACGTGTATCCGGCTTATGTCATCGTCGCCCTCGGGTTGGCACTGCCAGCTGCAGTCGATAATCACTGGGATGCCTTCGGCACAGCCATGATCTGCGCACTCGTTGGTTTGGCTATTTTCATGCTCATGCACGTGGTGTATCCGAGTGGTTTAGGAATGGGCGATGTGAAGCTGGCCGGCATCATCGGAATGATTACTGGCTGGATTTCTTGGGGCACATCACTGGTTGCGCTCATGTTGGCGTTTTTCTTGAGCGCTATCGTGAGCATCGTGCTTCTGGCGACCCGTAGAGCCACTATGAAGAGCGCTTTGCCCTTCGGCCCGTTTATGCTCGGCGGAGCGCTCCTAGCGGTTGCTGTGACCGCGTTTATGCGCTCGCAACTCGGTTGAGCTTAGCGTTTATTCTTCGCCGATGTCTTCGTTCCAGAGCGCAGGGTTTGCTGCGATAAAGTCGGCCATCAACTCAATCAGCTCTGGGTGGTTCAACACGTGAACCTCGGCGCCGTGCTCGGCAACCCAATCTTGGCCGCCCATGAAGTTTTTGTCATCGCCAACAATCACGCGACCGATGCCGAACTGGCGAATCAAGCCTGAACAATACCAACAAGGTGACAGGCTGGTTGCAAGTGTGACCTTGCGGTAGCTCTTTTGGCGGCCGGCGTTTCTGAAGGCGCTGGTCTCGCCGTGCATTGAGGCGTCGCCGTTCTGAACGCGCAAGTTGTGCCCACTGCCCAAAAGCGCGCCGTGTTCGTCGAACAGCGCAGCACCAATCGGAATTCCGCCTTCGGCCAAGCCAAGGTGAGCTTCGGCGATTGCCACCTCAAGCTTCTCTTCATCGGTTGCAAAAATTTGACCAACTTTAAATTCCATAGCCGAAGCCTATCTGAAGCGCGCACGCTCTTGACGAATGTTTATTGAAGCGTTGTAGGGGAGTGGTCGAGTGCGGCCTCGAAACCAGAGGATGCGCGATGCGGCGCACTGCCGCAGGTATCCTCGAACAAAAAAGGTGGTGCCCGATTGCTCGAGCACCACCGTGGTTTATTTGGGTAGTGTGACTACTTCTTAGCTGAGCCTTCGAGCTTGGCAAGAACGTAGTAAAGCACACCAGCGGTGACGAAGCCAACTAGCGCAGCTAGGTCAGGCACATCGACAACTGCACCGTTGTCAAGAATGAAGTGGTGCAAGTTGTAGCTGATGAAACCGTGGTAGTCAACCTGGCTCGCGAAACCCCAGATTGAGAATGCTGCGGCGATGACGAACGCTACTGGTCCGGCAAAAGTGGTCTTTGGTGCAAGTGCGCGAGCAGCTGCGTCTTTGCCACCTGACATTAGGCGCTCAACAACAACGATTGCGATCCATGGGGCTACCCAATAGCTAACCACTAGCAAGAAGTTCTCTAGCTCGTGACCAACGTGCTGGTCTTGAACACCCAAGAACGCTGCGATTCCGCCCAAGATACCGGCGAGTGCAACCATGATTGCGCGACGGGTCTTGAAGCCAATCTTGATGCCCATTGCCAAGAATGACATTGCACCCGAGTAAACGTTCAGCACGTTTGCAGAGATCGAACCGATAGTGATAGCTAGCAAAGTGATTGGCGCAAAGCCACCCAACAGCGCGGTGAAGTCGTGAGTTGGGTTAGGGCCGAATACTGAGCCGCCACCCAGTGGGTTGAAGGCGATAACACCTAGAGTCATCAGCAAGGTAGTGCTGCTGAAGTTTCCTAGACCTGCTGCAAGAGCCAATGAACGCTTGTTGGTGTTCTCTGGAAGGTAGCGGGTGTAGTCAGATGCGAATGGGGTCCAACCTGCGGTGTAACCATAAGCAGCGCCAGCGGTAAGAGTGAAGCCAGCCCATGGGAACTCAGCGCCAGGTGCTGCTGGAGCAACTGCCCAGTTAGCGCCATTCGAGAACACGATAACTGCTACGACAGCCCAAACAACTGCCAAGAAGTATGACGTGTAGCGTTCCCAAACCTGAATGAGGTTGTGGCCAACGAAAGCGATGAGAACCTGCGCAACGATGACGATTAGCAGCGCAACGACCGGCTGTAGGCCGGTTAGCACTGCGAGGGCTAGGGTTCCTGAAACGGTGTTAACTGCGAACCAGCCGATACCTGCAACTAGGGTGCTTAGACCTGACGGAATCAAGTTTCCGATCTTGCCGAATGCGTTGCGGCCAAGCACCATCTGTGGCAAGCCCGAGGTTGGGCCCCAGGTGCTAAGAAGACCGTGAGTGACAGCTGCAAGGGCGTTACCCACAACAACGGCCAAGATGCCTTGCCAAATGTTGAGGCCAAAGCCGATGGCTAGTGCACCAACGAAAATGGTTGCGAACTCTAGGTTAGGGGACGACCAGACAGTGAAAAGGTGCCATGCCTTGCCGTGACGTTCGCCCGCAGGAATCGGGGCTACGTCGTTGGTTTCAATTGCGGTTGCCGAAGCAGAGTTAGTTTGTGTCATAGCGAAACTCTATTGGTTAACGTGTGGTGAATTCGGCATTTACGCGAGAATTTACACAGTTGTGAAATTAGGGTTTTATTACCATGATTTCTCTCGATGCCCTAGTAGCCACTGAAGGCTACGTTTGGCGCATTTTGGCTGACGATTTTGTGGTCGGTGAGTTGCGTTTAGGCATCACCGAAACCGGCCTAGGCACACTCAAAATCAAAGCGGATGAGCGCCTCGACACCGCAAGTTTGCGCCGAGTTTTTGAGCAACTCGTGGTGAAGGTTTTTGACGCAGATCTTGCTCGCAAGTTGCAGGTTGTCGCCGCCAACCAAACTCAAGTTGCGGCGCTTGAGAAGTCGGGCTTTGAACTTTCGGCGAGGCAACCTGCAAGTGGCGTTCGGTATGCAGCAACTAAGTTGAGTGTGGCGCAGGCTATGGCGCTGGCGACCATGGCCCGCCACATCGACACGAGCGTTTGGGGTTTCCGTTTTGACAATGGCAAGCGTCGTGCGGGCCAGTGCAACTACACCGACAAAGTTATTTCGATTTCGAAGCATTTGATTGAGCACCACACGCTTGACGAGGTTCAACAGGTTGTGCTTCACGAAATCGCTCACGCGCTCGTTGGTAGCGAGGCCGGCCATGGCCCAATTTTTAAGAAGCAGGCGGCTGCACTTGGGTATAGAGGCGAAAAGTTCAGCGGGCTAGAAATCGCGGCGAGCGAAGCGCCTTGGGTTGGGCATTGCCCAGCCGGGCACGTGCACTATCGCTATCGCAAGCCAACTAGACCACTCGGATGCGCGCTTTGCAGCAAAACCTTTAGCCGCGCCACCCAAATTGTGTGGCAACGATCAACAACAAAGTGATCACGAAGCCGGCAAAGAAGTTTAGCCAAATGAACCGTCGCCATCCTCGGTTTGCTGTTTCGCAGGTTTCATCGGTGATGAACCAAAACGGTGCCACGACAATCACATAAGGTAGCGCCGCAATCGCAGCAACTTCGGCCGGTGCACCCGCTGTGACCACGAGGATGCCGCTGGCGACATAACTCAAGAGTGCGATGCGGGTTGTGATTCGCGCGCCAAAGAAGGTTGCGATGCTGCTGATGTTTGCTGCGCGGTCGGCGGTGACGTCTTGAACCGCGCCGAATGCGTGCGAGGCGATGCCCCACAGCGTGAAAGAAATGATGATCGCCAAGACGTGTGGATCGGCCATGTCGATTTTGGTAACCGCTAGCGCATAAATCATTGGGCCGACAAAGTGGCTTGCCGAAGTGATCGAGTCGAGCACCGGGCGCTCTTTGAAACGCAACTTTGGCGCACTATAGGCGACCACCGTGAACACGAATAGCGCTAGCCAGCCTGCAGCCCACGGCGCCGCCCAAATGAGGTATGCCAAAAATGGAATACACAAAAGCACGGCAGCCCAAACGGTGTGCTTGTGCCAGCGCGTGCTCAGCAAGGCACCTTCGATGCCACCCTTGCGCGGGTTGCGAAGGTCGCTCTCATAATCGAACACATCGTTGATGCCATACATCAAAAGGTTGTAGGGAATCAAAAAGAAAAGGCAACCGAGCCAAAAGAAAACGTCAAGACGGCCGGTGGCAACCAGATAGGCAGCACCGAACGGATACGCGGTGTTGATCCAAGAAATCGGGCGCGATGACCAAAACAGCTGCCTCGTTGCTTCGCCGATTGGTTCTCTAAGTTTCGCCATGATTCAACTCTAACTAGAAGGGGATATTGGTGTGTTGGGTTAGCTGCATCAGAACTGATAGCGGCGGTTTAGAGCAGCTCGCCAAATCGCTGGCACCAGCCAAACCGCAGCAATCGAATAACAAAAATCTTCGATTGGCACCACGCCAATAAAAAGCCCCGAAATCTTTGATGAGTCATAAGCCACGATGCCAAAGCCAACGATGAAGTTGTCAAAAACCGCGGTTGCGACCAACAGCGGAACCAGCGAGATCAACGCCACTTTGCGAAGGCGCTTGGGGTAGAGCACCAGACCGGCAACAATCGCGGCAGCTGTGAAAACTAGGTTGAGCAACAGATAAGTCATCGGCGTTTCGCCACCCAACGCGAAACCGTTGCGAACATCACGAGCGTGGTGTGGCAAAGCAGCAGCAAAAAGAAGACCTCTTCGAGAGGCAATTCAGGTGCCAACTCGACTCCGCAAAGCAAATGATTAGCGCCTTCAAAAAAGATGCCAGCGTTGATGCCGGCGATATCCCAGAGCAAAAAGAACGCGACACCCGAGCCCAGCGCCAAGAGCCCCGCGCGCAAACTGTGGCCGAGCGCTAGCTTGAATCGAAAGTCGAGCGTTGTGACACCCAACTCACTAAAGAGAAGCAAACCCAGATAGATGAACGACATGGCTCAGGCGCTTTGGCTAAAGACCTAGACCAACCCAAGCCTCGCGAGGCAGCGGCTGAATCTCGTTTGGGGTTGGGCCTGCGGTGCGGTCGTTTAGCAGGTGCTTAACGACGAGCTCGGCGCTGATTAGGCACATCGGCAGGCCGATGCCAGGCAGTGTGTTGTGACCCGCATAGAAGAGGCCGTCAACCTTGGTGCTGTAGTTCTTTGGTCTAAAGAAGGCGCTCTGCGGCAGCGTGTGAGCCATGCCGAGGGCGGTGCCCGACCACGCGTTTAGGTCGGTGGCAAAATCGGCTGGGCCAACGATGCGACGTGTGACGATGCGCTCGGCAAAATCGTCGATTTCGCACCACTTTGCGATCTGCTCAATCACGCGGTCGGCTGCCGCTTCGAGCTTTGGGTCACCGTTGCCGTTTTCGCCACCGTGCCCGATTGATGGGTCGGCTGCGATTGGCACGAGCACAAAGAGGTTTTCGTGGTCGGCTGGTGCAACGCTCGGGTCGGTCACGCTTGGTGCGCAAATGTAAAGCGATGCAGGGTCAGGCACCTGGCGCTTGCCGTCGGCTTTGTGAAAGACCTCGTCAAAGTTGGCTTTCCAGTCTTCGGTGTAAAGCAGGGTGTGGTGGTCGAGCTGCGGCAAACGACCCTTGACGCCCAAAAGCAAAAGCAGAGCGGATGGCCCAGGGGTTTTGTTTTGCCAGAACTTGCTCGGCATGCTCTGCACTTCGGTGTCGAGCAACTGGGTTTCAACGTGGTGCAGGTCTGCGGTGGCAATCACAAGGTCTGCGCGGTGGTGAGCCGCGCCAACCTGCACGCCCGTGGCGCGTGGCTTGCCGCCTCGGTTGCCCGATGCGTTTCGGCCGGCGGCATCCGTTGTGATTTTGCTCACAGGCGAGTTGGTGTGGATTTCTACACCGTGACGAACGGCGATGCGCTCGATGGCTTCGATGATGGTATAAAAACCGCCCATCGGATAAAACACGCCGACCTCCATGTCAACGTGAGTCATCAAGTGATACATGCTCGGGGTTTCATAAGGTGAAGCACCTAAAAATACCGCTGGAAAATTCAGAATCTTGCGCAGGCGAGCATCGCGCACGTGTTTGCCAGCGAATGAATCAAGTGAGCCAAGCAAGTGGCGCACAAAGTTAGGTGCACGCTTGATTACCTCTGGGTTCGTGAAGCTGCGGGCGTCTTTGAAGTTGGTATACAAAAACTGTTCAATCGACAGGCGGTAGGTGTCGGCGGCCGAGTCGAGATATTTTCGCAGCTTTTTGGCACTGCCTTTTTCGATTTTTTCGAAAGTCTCAAAGTTTTTGTTGAGGTCTTGCCAAATCGTCACAGGGTCAGCAAAACCTTCGTTGCGCGTTTGATAAGCAGGGTCAAGGCGAACCAATTCAAGCTCGGCATCAGCGGTTGTGCCCATCAACTTAAAGAACTGGTCGAAGGCGTCAGGCATTAGATACCACGACGGGCCCATGTCGAACTTGAAACCATCTTTTTGCCAAATGTAGGCACGGCCGCCGCACTGCTCACGCGATTCGAAAAGCTTCACCTTCATGCCGGCCTTGGCCAAGAGGGCAGCGGTCGCGAGCCCTGAGATTCCACCGCCAACAACGATGGCTTCAAGCGGAGCGCCAGAGGTTGATGCATTTTGCTGAGTAGGCATTAGCTGCTTTCTAAAGGGCCGTTGGGTTGGTGACCGCGCGAGCCAGAATCACAAGTTTTTGTGCGTTTGGCACGCGGATGCGCGCCTCAATCAAAGTGGTCGCCGGTGTGCGCGAGATGCGGTGGTTGAGTTTTGCGAACAAACCTAAGGCGGCGGCAACTGCTCGGCGAGGGCCATTCGGCAAAAGTCGCAGGCTAGCGCGGGCGGCGGTGAGGTCGTTGTCGATGTCGGCCACGAGGCGCACCTTGGTGGCTTCGTCAAAGTTCGCTGCGTTCACACCCGGAAAATACGAGCGACCGAGCGCTTTAAAGTCGGCGGCTAAGTCGCGCAAAAAGTTGACCTTTTGAAAAGCCGCGCCGAGTGCCCGCGCGCCCGCAACCAAGGTTGCCGACTCAGCCTCGGTGTAGCTTCGGCCGTTCATGAAAACCTTGAGGCACATCAGGCCGACGACCTCGGCCGAGCCATAAACGTAGCGATCAAAGCTGGCTTGGTCGTGTTCAACCACGGTGAGGTCTTGGCGCATCGAATAAAAGAACGGCTCAACGATGTCGCGACCAATGCCAGCCTCGCGGGCTGTGCGGGCAAAGGCATGCACGACAACGTTCGTGCTAAATCCTGAGCCCATCGCACGATAGGTCTCGGCCTCAAGTTCATCGAGCAACGCGCCAGGGTTTGCCTCGCCGGCGCCGGCGGCGGCGCCATCCACGATCTCATCGGCAACTCGAACTAGCGCATAAATGTTTTCAACGGGCTGACAAAACTCGCGACCCAACAACTTGGTGGCCCAGCCAAACGAGGTTGAATAAGCGGCGATGACTTGGCTTGATGCAGACTCGGCGGCGAGCGTATACAGTTCGATGCTGGTTGGCTGCTTAGAAGCGTCGGGGCGCTTTTGGGTTTGACTCATTAGATCCAGTCACGTCGCTTGAACTCGAAATACAAAATGCCTGAAACCAAAATTATCGAACCGATAGATAGCCACAAACCGGTGATATCTTGAAAACCTAAATAGGGGATGTTCTGCCCGAACCAGCCGGTGATTGCTGTGGGAACCGCGATGATGGCTGCCCAAGATGTGACCTTCTTCATGATCAGGTTCATCTGGTTGCCCTGAATAGTCAGGTTTGTTTCGAGCAAAGTGGTGACAAGGTCGCGAAGCGAGTCTGTCCAGTCGGCAACGCGCATCACGTGGTCATAGATGTCTTGAAAATAGGCATACATCGACGGGCCGATAACCTGCACGTCGCGTTTAACTATTGGGTTCAAAACTTCGCGCATCGGCACAGCCACGCGGCGAAGCAATACCAGCGCCTTGCGCAGGTCATAAGACTTGCGCTGAATCACGCGGTCGATGCGTGTCTCGGCAAACATGAGGTCTTCGAGATCTTCGAGCTCGCCGTCGAGAGTCTCAACAACTTCGAAATAGCCATCAACGATGATGTCGAGCAAACCCCAAAGCAAAAACGCCACTTTGCCTTCGGCTAGCGAAATGCTGTCATCCCATCGCTTTTTTAGCAATTCAATGTCAAAACCTTCATCGTCGCGAACCGTCACTATTGCGTTAGGAGTAACGAAAATCGCGATTTCATCGGTGATGAGCTTGAGGGTGTCTTTGTCGAACTTTGCTGAATAGGCGTTGATAAAAAAGTGAGTGTCATAGTGCTCAAGTTTTGGTCGCTGGCGACCGCGAAAAGCGTCTTCAACGGCTAGTTCGTTGAGAGTCAGCTCATCGGCAATAAAACGCAGGTCGTGCTCAGACGGGTTGACGAGGTCAATCCAAAAAAAGACGTCGTTGTCGCCCTTTAACTCGGGCAGGCGGGCAAGCGCAAAATCGGTCTCAACCAGTGAAGACCCGCGATAAAGTCGGCTGCGCAGCATGGTCTAAGCATAAAGTGAAACGGCTCGCAAAGGTTTAGACTTTAACCTATGTCAGCTGATATGAAACCTCGCAGTCGCGATGTAACCGATGGAATCGAAAAGGCAGCCAGCCGCGGAATGTTGCGCGCGGTCGGCATGGGCGACGAAGACTGGGTGAAACCACAAATTGGTGTCGCCAGCTCGTGGAACGAAGTAACCCCTTGCAACCTCTCACTTGACCGCCTCGCGCAGGCCGCTAAAGAGGGTGTGCACCAGGGTGGAGGCTATCCGCTTGAATTTGGAACCATCTC
>Ga0228701_1002481_pt1 | contig 10841 bp, 10 predicted proteins | sample McNCre117_Aug_MG_2_FD_178017 | JGI IMG/M metagenome (GOLD analysis project Ga0228701, IMG submission 178017) | Freshwater microbial communities from McNutts Creek, Athens, Georgia, United States - 11-17_Aug_MG | ecosystem: Environmental > Aquatic > Freshwater > Creek | place: USA: Georgia...
ACCCGGAGCACGCTGTTGAACCTGGTTTTGGCCCGGACACCAACAGCGCAATGCGCAGCGGCATTGATGGCCTGAAGTTCTTTGAGTCTGTAATTAAGGCGGTTGTAAACGCATGAGTTTCCTAAAAAAGAACGAAGTTGATGAAGTGAAGGCTCCAACCGGCGTTGACACCACCGCCGTTGCGGCCGAAACTCCAAACAAGAAGCAGCCTTGGAAGGAACTCGGCCTCAAGAAGGACGAGTACGACCGCATCAAGCAGATTCTTGGCCGCCGCCCAACCAGTGGCGAGCTTGCAATGTACTCGGTTATGTGGAGCGAGCACTGCTCCTACAAGAGTTCCAAGATTTACCTTCGTCAGTTTGGTGAAAAGGTCACCGATGAGATGAAGACTCACCTCATGGTTGGCATGGGCGAGAACGCCGGCGTGGTTGACATTGGCGAAGGCTGGGCGGTTACCTTCAAGGTAGAAAGCCACAACCACCCTTCGTACATTGAGCCATTCCAGGGCGCCGCAACCGGTGTTGGTGGAATTGTTCGCGACATTCTCACAATGGGTGCACGTCCTATTGCCGTTATGGACCAGCTGCGCTTTGGTGCGGTTGATCACCCGGATACCGCTCGTGTGGTTCACGGTGTGGTGAGCGGCATTTCGTTCTACGGAAACTGCCTGGGTCTGCCAAACATCGGTGGTGAAACCGTGTTTGACAAGGTTTACCAGGGCAACCCACTGGTAAACGCACTCAGCGTTGGTGCACTCCGTCACGAGGACCTCAAGTTGGCCAAGGCCTCCAACCCTGGCGACCTAGTGATCTTGTTTGGTGCTCGTACCGGTGCCGACGGCATTGGTGGAGTTTCGGTTTTGGCTTCGGAAACCTTTGACAGCACCGGACCTGCCAAGCGACCTGCGGTGCAGGTTGGCGACCCCTTTGCCGAGAAGGTGCTCATTGAGTGCTGCCTCGAGCTTTACCACGCGGGTGTGGTTGCTGGCATTCAAGACCTCGGCGGTGCGGGCATTAGCTGTGCCACCAGCGAACTCGCCTCCAACGGAGGCGCCGGAATGCGCGTTGACCTGGAAAAGGTTTTGAAACGCGACGAAAGCCTCACTCCGGAGGAGATCCTAATGTCGGAGTCGCAGGAACGCATGATGGGCATTGTGCCAAAGAAGGACCTTAAGGCCTTTGAAGCCATTGTGAACAAGTGGGAAGTTGAATACTCCATTCTCGGCGAGGTTATCCCCGAGGATCGTTTGTACATCAACTGGCACGGCGAAGAAATTGTGAACGTTCCGCCACGCACTGTGGCTCACGACGGTCCGGTTTACGAGCGTCCCGTTGCCTACCCCGCTTGGATTGACGAACTCAATGCCAACGGCGTTGCGGCGGCCAAGTTGGAGCGCGCAGAGAACGCCAGCGAACTGGCCACACAGTTGCTGCAGGTTGTTACCAGCCCTAACCAGGCCAGCAAGTCTTGGATCACCGATCAGTACGACCACTATGTTGGCGGAAACACCGCGTTGGCCATGCCGGATGACTCGGGCATGGTGCGCGTTAGCGAAGAGACCGGCTTGGGTGTTGCTATTGCAACCGATGCCAACGGTCGCTACGGCCAACTTGACCCTTACGCGGGTGCCCAGCTGGCCCTTGCCGAGGCTTACCGCAACGTGGCCGCCAGCGGCGCCAAGCCGATGGCCGTTACCAACTGCCTCAACTTTGGTTCGCCTGAGAACCCCGAGGTCATGTGGCAGTTCAAGCAGGCCACGGCCGGCTTGGCAGACGGCTGTTTAGCACTCGGCATTCCGGTGACCGGTGGAAACGTTTCGTTCTACAACCAAACGGGCGACGTTGCCATTCACCCAACTCCTGTGGTTGGTGTTCTAGGAGTCATTGATGATGTTGCCCGCCGCATTCCAAGCGGATGGCAGGACGAAGGCCACAACATTTATCTTGTGGGTAGCACTAAAGACGAACTAGACGGTTCGGTGTGGAGCGAGGTCATTCACGATCACCTAGGAGGTAAGCCTCCGGTGGTAGACCTTGCGGGCGAGAAGGCTCTTGCCGACTTGCTTCAGGGCGCCAGCCTGCAGGGCTTGCTAGCCAGCGCACACGACCTGAGCGAAGGCGGTTTGGCCCAAGCTCTGGTTGAGAGCACACTTCGCTTTGGTGTTGGTGCTCGCGTTTGGCTTGGCGAACTCATGGAGCGCGACTCCTTGGATGCCACCGCCGCTCTGTTCAGCGAGACCACCGGGCGCGTTCTGGTTTCGGTTGGTCGCGAAGACGACGTAAAGTTTGTTGGCCTGTGCGAGGCACGTGGCATTCCGGTGCTGCGCATTGGGGTCACCGATGGTCGTGGAGCCGGCGCAAGCCTCAACATTCAAGACGTTGCCGAGTACCCGCTAAACCAACTGGGCGAGCAGTACCGCGGAACTATTCCGGAGCTGTTCGGCTAAACAAGCGCTTAAAAGAATCGCTCGGCATTCCCCCAATATTGGATGCCGAGCGATTTCATTTTCACTCTAAAACTTTTGGTTGCTGTTTCGCAACTTAAGCGCCAAAGCGGTAGCAAATCGTGATTTTGGTACCCCCTGATCACTCTGCTACCGCCCTGGCCCACGCGGAAATCCCCTGGAGCCGGCCCTAGGGCCAAGGGCTCACCCTCCGCGTGGATCCCGCCCGCTCTAACCGCGGGAGGGAATCATCGCCTAAGCCGTTGGGTCTTGAAAGGAACGGCTCTCGGCTTGCTGAATCCACTGCGCCGTACGTTGAGCTAGGCCCAAATCTCCCGCCAAAGACGCTTCATAAAGCAGGGCTTTCAACACGTGCAGCCCGTCATCGGTGCGACCTAGGTCGATCAGAGCGCGCCCCTCGGTTTCCTTAAGGGAGAACTTCTGCGACTCGGTTAGAAAGTCGGCTTGCTCGTTGCGGGTTTCGTCTACTACCCGCAGAGCCGTTTCGTATTGGTCTGAAACCAGGTACACCCGGGCACGGACAACGCCTAGCTCGGCAATCAAGTCCTTGCTTGGAAGGCGGTCTACGCGCACCTCTTCCAGAATCTCCAATGCCTGGATCTGATTACCCAAAAAGTGAGCCAGGTTGCCGGCCATGAGCCAGGGTTCGTCGCTAAATGGTGGAGTTGTCATTTGCTTGGCCTCAACCATCAACTTTTCTAACTGCTCCCAGGCCTGCTGACGCTCATCCATGGCGAAATAGCACTTTGCCAACTCAAAACGGGCGTCAATCAACCAGTCCTCGTCTTTAATTACGCCCAATGCGGCAACGGCTCGATTCAGGAGTTGCGAAGCAGGCCAATAGGCGCCGTTGCGCTGCATGATTCGCGCTTGAATAACGTCGGCAAACGCCAGCATCATGGTGAGTTCGGGATTTTCCACCATAGCCCGCACGCGATCCAGGAAGGTGTTGGCGTCTTGAATGTTGCCCAACCGTTCGGCAACCGCGGCCTGCTGCAGCAGCACCGCACCGTGCCAGCCTTCATCCGGGCTGTAGTCCAACAGCGCGGCGGCGCGGGCATAGGCATCGCGCGCCTCCACAAGGTTGAACTGGAAATAGTAGGCGTCGCCCAAACGCTTGAGTGCGCGGCTGATGTCGGGAAAGTCGCGGGTGTTTGAGTAGCTATCGAGCGAGTGATGTGCATAGAACTCGGCTTGCGCAAACTCGCCCAACTGGAACAACTGTCCGGCGGCCTGGTAATAGCAGTCGGCGGACTCCAACCACTTTTCGTTAGCGCGGAACAGGTCTCCCGCGGAAGCGAAAGCGTTCTTAGCCAGCGCCCACTGACGAAGTTCTTTGTAACTCATTGCCAGGTCATAAAGCACGGCGGCCAAGAAGTATTCGTTGGCGTTGGCGCGAAAGGCTTGGGCCGCGCGTTCCAACTTCTCAACCGAGTCACCAAACTTGCGCTGGTGTCGTAGAGCCCGTCCCTCGAAGTAGTAGCCCTCGGCCATGCCAAACGAGTCATCCAGCTTTTCGTAAATCTCTTGGGATTCCAAAGCGCAGGTGTAACTGGTGGCGTAGTCTCCCATGCAGAACTTCATTTCTGCGAGTGCACCAAAGGCCTCGGCGCGCTTGCGATCATCTCGGTCGGTGGTCTGATCCCAAAGATCGCGTTCTTCTTCCGACTGCTGATACGTCATGATATTGCCCTCCAGATCTCTAGCCCCCCCCGACCCAAATATTCTTTGGAGGTCATTTCTAACACGGGGCACCGACATTTATTCCATGTAGATGTATCAACACGCGGAGGTAGCGCCATAAACTCCCGAGTTACACCTGCGACCGTATCGCTGCACCTGGTTTAAGGGGTTTCGCTTCGCACCCAACGCGCAAACCCCACGTTCACAACGGGGTAGCTCAGGTAGTCGGCCCAGCCCGCAAGGCGTTGGTCACGCCAGGCGTAATCACGCGCAATTTCCGCCAGAGCACGCCAAAAGAAAACGTTCAAAAGGTCAATTGAAAGGTGCGAAACCGACTCATCGGGGAAAGCCCTTCCCAGCATGCGCCTAAGCAGGGTTGGCAGATCTCCAACTCCGTATCGGTGCAGCGATGCCCGAACTCGGAACTCTACTTCGCGCGCTTTTCGTGGGTTCCACACTGGGTTTGGGTTCTCGTGATGCAACAGGCGATGCACCTGAACAGCCTGCGAATATTTGGCATCATCCAGCAGGTCAAAAACCGGGATAAAGCGGTCTAGCTCGTATCCACTCTTCCTCAAGTCCAAAATGTCCGGGTAGTGCAAAAACCGATAGAACGGCACGTGTGGCCTGACCGGTGCATACGGAAGCGAGGTGAACGACGCCAACAGTGGATCAAGTCCGAGTGCGGCCGCGCCCCAGGCATTGATGGCCTCATCAATGTCTTGATTGAAGTCTGGAGATTGAGGGTTCACAACCTCCAATTAAACCCGCGAAACCTGCCAAAACGCTAGCCTTATGCTGTGAGCAAAACCACCAAAACCAGTCGCATTCGCGACCGTGAACTAGCTATTGAACGCTGGGAAAAACACTCGGCAATCCCATTGGCTATTCTGGCCTTGGCCTTCCTTGGGCTTTGGGCAGTTCAGGTTCTGGCACCACTCACCACCGCCGAGTGGGATTGGGTGGAAGCCGCAATTCTCCTGATTTGGGCCGCATTCATTGTTGATTTTGTGGTTCGCCTCACTTTTCACGCAGACAAAGTAAAGTTCCTAAAGTCTTCGGTGATTGAGATTATTGCTCTACTAGTTCCGGCTTTCCGCTTTCTCCGCGTGCTCCGCATTGTTACGGCCTTGGGCATTCTCACACGTGTGGTGCAATCGCTCCAAGCTCGCGTGAATCTCTACCTGGCCATCGTGTTTCCAATGTTGGTTTTTGCAGGTTCGCTCGGCGTTTATGAGGCAGAGCGTAACGCCGTGGGCTCAAACATTGTTGAGTTTTCCGACGCCCTGTGGTGGGCCGCAGTGACCGTGTTCACTGTTGGTTATGGCGACCTCTACCCGGTCACTCTTGAGGGTCGATTCATTGCGGTGCTGCTAATGATGGGTGGTGTTGCAATGCTTTCGGTGCTAACCGCAAACTTTGCCTCCTACTTTCTTCGGCAGGCAAGGAGTGGGCACCAAGCCAAAGATTAACCAGCGATGGACACCCTCGCAAAAAGTTACTAACAGGTGGATTTTCGGGCTCGCCTAAATGTAGGGCGGTGGCGGGTAAATTTGCCTAAGACGGTGATAAATGCGTAACAACAGATTGTTAATCTGGCTAGGCCTGGCATTACTTATATGTGCGGGTTTGTACTTTGAAGTACCCTGGCCCGTTTTGGCAATCCTGATTGGTATTGCGGCGGTGGCGGATTGGGGCCTCAGCTGGTACCAGCGGAAGTCCCGGGTTTACACGCGCGATCTGCTGGCAGCCAAGCCGTTCAATGGAAAGTTGCCTCCCGAAATTGGCATGGCCACAATGACCGCGGTTGCTCTTGCCGGCAACGAAAGTTATTCGCAAAAAGTCTTTGGCGAGAGTTTCTACCACGAGAACTTCGCCGACCTAATGGGTTACGCGCAGTCGGGCGACAACACCATGCTCGAGCTGCAGTGTGCCCTGGTGGTTGAACCAGCCAATCCAAACAGTTCGCACGCGGTGGCCGTGACCTGCGGCGGCGTGGTGTTGGGTTATGTTCCGGAATTTGAATCGGAAAGCCTTTACAACTTTCTAATGCTGCACCGCGGCATGGCCCGAGTGAACAGCAATATTCAGCTCAGAGTGGCAAGCAAGGCAAGCTCGGTTGAGTTGGACCTGGTACGTCCGTTCAGCATTGTTCCTGGCGTTTAGCTAGTTCCCAACGGGTAACCTTTTAAGGTTGCCAAACATCTATGGTTGTTTGTTCACCTGAAAAGACAACAGAGAGAAGCCCTATGTCTAACGCACTTGCCAACAACAAGAACTGGCGAAACGCGATCATTGCATTGATTGCAGTTTCTGCACTGGCCATTGGCGGAACCATTTACTACGGCACTGTTGTTGTTCCGGCCCAAACCAAGGCCGCCGAGTTGGCCGCCTGCAAAACTTTTGACAAGGGTTACGTAAACGCCAAAGTGGCATTCATCGATGAGTTGGTTAACAAAAAGCACAAGCCGGACCCTATGACCGCAGTCACCAACTACGAAGAAGCTCTGTTCAAGGGGTCAATTCAAGCCGCAAAGAACTTGGCTTACGAGGACAAACTTGGTGCGGCAATTATCAAGATGAACATCTCGCGGCTCTCAATTGACAACAGCACAGCAGATGCCGCCAAAAGCGGTTTCCAAACTGTAGACGCACAGGCGGCCAGCATCATGGGAATCTGCACCAACCTTGGTTACTCAACCAAGGCGGCTTCGTCACCTTCGCCTTCGGCATCTAAATAGTTTCAACAAAAAGGCGGTCCGCGGAGAAATCCACGGACCGCCTTTTAGCGTTTGGTTACTTTGCCTCGAGCATGTTGTGACGAACCACAATCGCGTCACGAGCCGGCCCAACTCCAATGGCACTGATGCGGGCACCGCTCATGGCTTCAATCGCCAAAACGTAGTCCTGAGCGTTCTTTGGCAGATCGCTAAAGCTGCGGGCGCCACTGATGTCCTCTTCCCAACCGGGGAAGTTCTGGTACACCGGCTTGGCGTGGTGGAAGTGAGTCTGGTTCACCGGCATCTCGTCAAAACGAACGCCATCAACTTCGTAGGCAACACAAACCGGAATCTCCTTGAGGCCAGTGAGCACGTCAAGTTTGGTGAGAACAAAGTCGGTCACACCATTAATGCGAGCCGAGTAGCGCGCAATAGGGGCGTCGTACCAACCGCAACGACGTGGGCGACCGGTGGTAGTTCCGTACTCGTGACCGGTGGCGCGTAGGAACTCGCCGTTCTCATCAAAAAGTTCGGTTGGGAACGGACCCGAACCAACACGAGTGGTGTACGCCTTCACAATTCCAATAACGGTCTTGAATTCGGCTGGGCCAACACCCGAACCGGTGGATGCGCCACCAGCGGTTGAGCTGGAGGAAGTAACAAACGGGTAGGTCCCGTGGTCCACATCAAGCATGGTGGCCTGGCCGCCCTCAAAGAGCACCAGCTTGCCATCCTGAATGGCGGTGTGAAGTTCTAGAGCGGTGTCGGCAACCATCGGTGCCACGCGCTCTGCGTAGGAGAGCAACTCGGCAACCACGCCGTCTGCCTTAATAGCCGCACGGTTGTAAACCTTGGTGAGGAGGCTGTTCTTCTGAACCAGCGCGGCCTCAACCTTCTGGCGCAGAATGCTCTCATCAAATAGGTCCTGCACACGAATACCAACACGGTTAATCTTGTCCGCGTAAGTTGGGCCAATGCCGCGCCCCGTGGTGCCAATGGCACGCTTGCCAAGGAAGCGCTCGGTCACCTTGTCAACGGTCACGTGATAAGGAGTGATTACGTGCGCGTTGGCCGAAACGCGAAGCTTTGAGGTGTCAATGCCGCGGGCGTTCAGTGCATCAATTTCTTCAAACAGAACGCTCAGGTCAATTACGGTTCCGTTGGAGATTACGGGGATTACACCCGGCGTGAGAATGCCGGAGGGCAACAGGTGCAAAGCATATTTTTCGTTGCCAATAACCACGGTGTGACCGGCGTTGTTACCGCCGTTGAACTTTACAACGTAGTCAATTTTCTCGGCCAGAAGGTCCGTGGCCTTACCCTTGCCTTCGTCGCCCCATTGAGCACCGATGATTACTACCGCAGGCATGCGTATCCCCTTATGAAAAACTGGGAGCGCTGCGAGGTCTGATCAATCCAAAGAGGCTTCTCGCGCACTATTCACGCGTCCCCTCGCAACCTTTAAAGTTTAGTGCCAGAGGGGTAATCGGGTCTAGCGGGGCTGGCTAGGCGCCCGATACGAAGGCGTTTATTCGGCTGGCCAAGGCCTGCGCTTCTTCAGCCGTTCCAGCGGACAGCACTAAGCGGTTGTACCCGTCACCGCCGAGAGTTATTTCAATGGGCGCGTGTTTGCGGTTCCAACACACGTAGGCACGATCGCCCTTCTTCACATAGGTTCCGGCCACCAAAAATGGCGGCAACCCCGTTCCGGGAATGCGCAGTCCAAGGTGGTGCCAAAAAGTTTTGTCGGTCACCTGCGCGCCACGCACATCGCTGAGTGGAATCTTGAAGTTACTCCGCATTCCGGTGAGGATCTCAGCAATGCTGAACTTCACGTTCAGCTCACGCTCATCAATGGTGATTTGAGGCATTAGCGCCAAGCGCCAAGAATCAGACCCATTGCCACGATGGCCGCAATGTCATTACCAACCTCGAGCAACCAGATCCGGTAACCGTGTCCGGCAAAAAGGCGGTGCGAAAGCGAGGCCGCGGCGGCAACGAAAACGCCAAGCAGGAGGCCAACCTGGAAACCGGTGCCCAGGGTCACGGTGAACCCAGCCAACTCTTCGAGCTTCAGGACCAGTGCCACTGCAAAGCTGGTTACCAGCTGAGCCACAAAGGTGAGGCCAAACATAAGTCCAACGTTGCCGCTACCAGCAGCGTCTTCAGGTTTCTTACCCTGTAACTTCCACCAAACGGGGAAGAACGTCTTTGGACCAAACCAAATGGCGCCTACGGCGAAAGCTGCAATTGCGGCCACAAAAATGGCCAGGTAGTTGAGGTTGAACATAAAGCCAATGCTATTCCAGCCTGCGGTGTTTTCCCATGAAAAAAGAAACCGCCAACCTAGCGGACTCCCGAATGTATCCGAGAGACCCAACCAAATCGGCGGTCTCGTGCTCGAATGTCTTTGACATTCGGGGCACCCGCGGTGACGGTGGGATTTGAACCCACGGTGGTCTTTCAACCACACATGTTTTCGAGACATGTACCTTCGGCCGCTCGGACACGTCACCGTGGGATAGTTTACCGCACGGTAACGGGACCCCGCCACTCCTGACTGAACTTGCGCTGCTTGAAACGTTCCAGGGGCAATTCAATTGCCCACCAGAGCAAAAAGCCCGCCGCAAGGCCCGCCAGCGACTTAATGATCCACTGTGCAGGGAGCGGAAGCTCCGCAACCATCGGTGCCAGCCCCAACGAGACCATGTGGTGCACCAAATAGATGCTGTATGAGGCTAGCCCGATGCGATTCAACCAACGCCACTGAGCCGCCTTGGCCAAGCCACCCAGCAGGAGTCCACCACGTGCAAACCCGGCAACGATAACGGCACCGGCAACCAGCGCATGCAAAGAGATCATCCAAGAGTAATTGGCCTCATAGTTTTGCATCAGCAAAGTGGCGCAGAGCAAAGTGACCGCCGCAAAGAACAGCGCATCCCAGACCAAAGGAGACGCGCGCAGTCGCATGATTTGCCAGTAACCGCTGCTCACCAAAAGCGCCAAAAGCACACCCAGGGCAATCGCATCGATGCGAGTTGGGGTTGAAAAGTAGAGCTGCTGAGCCAGCCTTTGGCTCCCAAGGTAGGCCATAACCAGTCGCATGATGGAGGCCCAAATGAACGCGGTCCCCGCCACCCAGGCAAGTGCCACTCGCGGGCGACGGAGTTGCAGGCACAGCAACCAGATCACTGCAAACCCAATGTAGAACTGCTCCTCAACCGAGAGGCTCCAAACCACGTCAGCTCCCGGCAACACACCTGATTGCCCTTCGATTCGCACAGTGTTGTAAAAGAACAGCAGTTGACTGGCGAGCGCAAGCGGCTTCACGGCTTGCCAACCGGAAAACAGCCCGGCAATCATCGATGGCAGCAAAATCACCAACCCAAGTGGTGGCAGAATCTTCAGCGCGCGCCTGACATAAAAGGTACCGAGGTGAAATCCCGATGTTTCTACCTCTTCTCGCAGCACAAGATTGGTGATCACGAAACCCGAAACCACAAAGAACATTGTCACTCCGGCGGAACCAAGCAGACCGTTTTCCAGCCCAGCATGCTGCAACACCACAAGCAGCACGGCAGCGGCTCGCATAAAATCGATATGCGCGTAGCGATTCAACGCCGCCCCCATGCAAGTGTGCCCACCGGTTCATTCTGCCCTCAAGGATGGCCGCGTATCGGCAGCGCAACGAGAGTGAAAAAGAGGAACACATGAGTTCGGGCGGATCAAACAAGGCAATCGTGGCGGCTCTTGGCGCCAACCTGGGAATTGCCACCACCAAGTTTGTGGCTGCGGGAGTTTCCGGATCTGCATCGATGTTTGCCGAAGCCATCCACTCGCTTGCCGATTCCGGCAACCAAATCTTGCTAATTGTTGGTGGAAAGCGCAGCCGCCGTGAAGCCACCGAGAACCACCCGTTCGGCTACGGACGCAGTCGCTACATCTATGCGTTTTTGGTTTCCATTGTGCTGTTC
>Ga0228701_1002482_pt1 | contig 10839 bp, 26 predicted proteins | sample McNCre117_Aug_MG_2_FD_178017 | JGI IMG/M metagenome (GOLD analysis project Ga0228701, IMG submission 178017) | Freshwater microbial communities from McNutts Creek, Athens, Georgia, United States - 11-17_Aug_MG | ecosystem: Environmental > Aquatic > Freshwater > Creek | place: USA: Georgia...
CCTATTGCTTATAGACCACCCCGCGATTGTCTCGGTATTTTACGGGGTCCTTTTAAAAACAAAAAAACCCCCTAAGTGTTTTACCTGTAAGGATTTAGGACGATTTCTGCCCCCAAAAATTTTCATAAGTTATTATTCTATAACGGGTTAGGGTCAGGGTCCTTTGATTTGGCATGATTTTTGCTCTAGAAACCTTACGAAACTGTAAGAAAGCATCCTATTGAAAGCTCAAGAAAAATCTGTATAATGTCGATATCTTAAAAAGAGAAAGGGAATCATGGAAAAGCAAGTTTTTCGCGTTTCGGACTGCTGTGGTGTGGAATCGGACGTTGATCGTGAAGTTTGCTCACGTTGTGGCGAACATTGCGAGATTTTGACGGACGAAAGTATGGTAAAAGCACTTGAGGACAACAATATGACGATGGAAGAGTACAACGACCTGCCCGATTATATCGCAGGATACGATGATGGTGGGTGGGATCCGGTTATGGGTGACGATGACGAATGGGTTGAGACGGATGACGAATGGCTGGACGATTTTCAGGGCGAAGAGGACTGGGGTTGATCCTTTCGGCATTGAAAGATTCAAGATATTGACGTTGAAAAGCCGATAAGGTATAATAGAAACAACACAAGAGGAAACGATAAAAATGAATAGCCTTTCCAAGATTTTTGCTGCGATGACTGCTGGTAAGTATGTTGGCATTATCGATCCCAAGGGCAACGCTCATTGTGGGTTGGTGAACGGTATCATGCGTGAAGATGGTAGCGGAAAGAATTGGATTGTGACGGTGACCAACCTTAATGGTAGTGAAAAAGTGTTCATTCGTGCCAGCTAATCGGTATTGACATATCCACAAAATCCTGTAGAATACAACCAACACGAAAGGGAAACTTATGACACACTCCGAAGCAATTCGCATGGTTCGTGGTAAGACCAACAAGGATCGTCGCAAGGTTGGCAACAACACCTATGCGGAGATTCTTCCCGATGGTAGCGTGGGCATTACGTTGCATCGTACTTGTGTGGTGCGAATCCATGAGGATGGGACGTATACCCTCAGCAATGGGGGATGGCTGACCAGCACCACGAAAGATCGAATCAACCAGTATAGCCCGTACAGGGTATACCAGAAAAACTATGAATGGTTCGTGACCAAAGGGGAAAAAACTTTTCCTTTTTTTAGCGGAATGGTGATTGGAGATTGAACGTAAAGCCTTGACCGTAAAGCACTTACGGCGAGGCAGGCGGGCCGCGTTTAACGTAACTCCTTATCTACCATATACTTACGACGATTAGCAAATGGTGTGCCAATCATAGGGGAAAAGGTGTAGAGTAATGTCAAAATCTCTTGACAATAAAATCTCTAGATTTCTCTTGCAAGCTCAAGAATGTTTGGTATAATGTCGATATAAGAAAAAAGGAGAAAGCCATGAAGTTCCAGATCATCGAAAATGCCAAGCGTCAAGCACGTATGATCTTCAAGGGTATCGCTATCCCGATGCTCGTAGAGATTCCCGATGATCGAATCATTGAGGACGAAGATGCCTATTATGTCTATGGCGTGAACGGCGGAAAGCGTTATGTTGTTTCGGAAAAGGTACTGAAGTTCAATCGTACTGCCTTGAAGAATATCGGCAAGGTTCGCAAGGAAAAAGCCGATCCTCGCTTGGTTGGTGGTGACGATACCATGATAGTAAAGGTTGGCAAGCCCGGTTCGCGTGAACGGGTCGAGGCTCTGCGTTCACAGTATGAGGCCATCGCGGCTTGTGGCGAGGAGATCAGCCCGTTCTCGTTCAAGGAATAGACAGGACTGCCACAAAATTGTGCAATCATGAAGGATTAACGCAAACCCTAGCTGCGTAAGGACTTACGACGAGGCGGGCGGGCCGGGCGAATCGTAAGTGCTTATGGCGCAATGATTTACGACAACCTTACAACATTGTAAGATTCAAGACTTGACGAAATAATTGCCGATAATGTATAATAGAAACCACAGGAGAAAAATGATGACGAATATCACTCAGTATAACTTGAATCACCGGATCGTGAGCCTGCGTTTTGAATTGGACGATTGTAAGCAATTTCGAAACTTCCATCGTATGGCCGAGATTCGGCTTGAGATTGCAAGGTTGCAAGGTATTCTTCGGATGCAAAAAAATCTTCAAGAGTCAGCTTGACAAGTGCCGATCTAGACTGTAGAATCACACCAACCAAGGGAGAAGCGTTATGCTCAACGATTTCGAAGATGTCAACCGGATTCTGAATGAGATGGCGAATATTGGCATGGTGGAGCCTATCGACGAGCCGTATTGTCATCCTCTTGATTGGGCTGAGGTTGTGGGCGTTGTGGATGAAGTAATCGGAGAGATTTATCCCGAAGCGGAGTATATTAGATGAGCGAAAACGAAATCGAAATGTGGGCAACTCTGGCCATATGGTTCATTGGAGCATGGTTCGTTGGGTCTACTGTGGGATGGTGGATTTTCTTGCGACTTTTTAAGCTTATCGACGACTATCTTCACGGTTGATCTAAATCCTTATCGTCAAAGCACTTATGGCGAACGGGGCGGGCCGGGCCGATCATAAGTCTTTATCTGTCAATACTTTACGACAAATCTGCACAACCTTACGATATTCTAAGCTTGACAAGCTCAAGGATACTCTGTAAAATGTCGATAACAGTAGTAAAGAAAGGGAAAAAATGAAGAATCATTTCGTAATCGGTTTCGACGGATTTTTGCAGCGTGAGAATCGTTTGTCTTTTGAGGTTGCAAAAGAGCGTTGGAAGAAATATGTTGGAAACAAAAATTTGTACCAGTATGATTGTTCGGTCCACGAAGTCAACGAAGCTGGAGATATCGTAAGGCGTGTGGAATATGCTGAATTGAGGGATTGACAAGTAAAGTTTTTTTGGTAGACTACCGATATAAGAAAGAGAGGAAGATGATGAGCTACCTTGATCCCCTGTTTGATTTCGAAAACTCTTACGAGGATGATGAGATGTTTACTGAGCCCAATGATAGTGATGTTCCGTTTGTCGAATATTTGTATGACGATTACAACGACTTCCATGAGGAAGATGAGAATGAGGAAAACGATGTTTGGGCTGATGATTACGACGATAGTATGGATGGGGATTTCGACAGCTCCATGCGAGATGCTGGATTTGGAACGGATGAGGATTACGGCTATTATGGAGAGGATTATTGAATGATTAGCTATCGCTGTTTTGATATTATGACCGAGGATGGCACACCCTACAATAGTTGCGTAGTTACTGTACCAGCTATCGAAATGAGCAAACCCGAGGACCGTTACGAGAATCTGGTTGCTATTACTGGTGCGTTAGAAACTCTGGTTGGACCCGTAGAAAACTTTAGTTATACCGAGGAGAATGTCTAATGAAGTGCAATGTTACGATTACGGATACGTTTGGTGGAGAAGCTAACTATGGATGGGTCAACCGATACGGATTTGAACTGCCGAATGAGGCTTCACAGCGTACCATTACATACTATGCCAAAAAGGCTGCTGGTATGACGAATGTAAAGGCCGATACCTACGATTACGGCGAGAGCCTAACAATCAAGCCGCGAGGCTATAATCAAATTATTTTTGTGGATTTTGAGTGATTCTCCACTCGCCGTAAACCCTTGGTGCAACAGCACTTAGGGCTGGCGGGGCGGGCCGGATTTGTCGTAAGTCTTTATCTCATAAGCATTTACGGTAACCTTACAGCATTGTAAGAAAAAATCAGTTTGACAACTAAAGTTTGGTGTGCTAAAATGTCGATAATAGTAGTAGAGAAAGCAGGAGATAGAAGATGACCACCGTGCTGGTTTTCGATATGTGGACAGATGAGCTGCTGGATAGGGTGTCTGCTCCAACTTCATCCGAAGCGTGGGGTGAAGCGTGGGAGAGGTGGGGTTGGCCGGATTGTATGGGTGCTGATGTTAGGTTTCAGGAGGTGAATGATGAGTAGGTATTACGAAGGCCGTTTCAATCCCTATAACCGTCACGATACCGGGATGTATCTGATCTATCGCAAGAGCGACGGTAAGTATTTGGGAACCGCTATTAACTGCAAGAGCGAGTATCATGCAGAGCGTATCGCTATCGTGAAGTATGGATGCGAAGTGCAGGTGAGTTTGATTGAGGAATAAGATGAAAACAAAGAAGAAAACTGGTCCGAGTTCGTATCAGAAAGCCACGATGCTTATGGATCGTGAGACTAGTCGAGCAGTTGCTCAGGTCCAGATGCTTAAGAAATTGTATGCTGAAGCCCAGAAAAAGGCTAAAGCTAGCTCTTGACAAATGTCGATAATACTTGTAGAATGGTGACAGTTGTGGTTTTGAGTTTTCCTAACGAAAGGTTTGATATGAGCGATTTTGCTTTTGTGGTTGGTGGTTGTGTTGTTGCTATTGCTGCTGTTGCTATGTTTCTTGCGTATGCTATCTATGGCGGTCCTACGGGTACTCTGAGCAAGGCTAGGATTGGCGAAGTGTATAACTTCGAATATGAGCAGCCTCTTGCTGGTGATCCTGAGCGTTACCTTGCTAGGGTACTGGATGTTTATACTCTGGATGCTAATAGTATCCGAAGACTGAATGCCCGTAGTAAGTATCGTCGCAATGATCCGCAGTTCGTTCGTACCAGCCATCTTGTTACTTGCAAGATGCCGAATGGTAGCGTTCGTAACTTCTATGCGGAGCGTACTAAGAATTGCCGTAAGCCTCTGCTTGCTGGCGTTCTGTTCAAGACGGGGCTGGCTGCTAGTCTCGTCTGAATATTTGTATAGGTTGAGCCTCGCTAACCCTAAGTCGTTGCCCAAGCAGCACTTAGGGCGAGGCCGGCCCGCCGGTTTGTTCATAAGTCCTTATCGGTAAAGGCTTTACGTCTAAATATTTTTATTCAAGAAAACCTCTTGACAAGCCGATAATAGTAGTGTAGAATACGAGGAACAAGAGGAGAAAAAAAGATGTTTACGCGATACGCTATGACCGATGCTGTGGATCGTTGGGTGAGCCACGATGGTGGTACGATCACTTTTAGCGGTACTACTACTGGTGGTCGTCCATTCAGTATCGTCACCTATCTCGACGATGCTAATGAGTGGATCAATGGTGGTTTGATTCAAAACTGTTTCCCCTATCTCTCTGCTGATGAGCGTGAGATTCTCATGACGGGGATCGACAGCGAAACGTGGAATGAGATGTTCGCCGGATCGGAGGATGACGAATGACTCTATATACATGGGCTGTGGTACAAGATTGTCGGATTGTTGGTTATGTTCGGGCTTATAGCGAATGGGATGCTATGAAGTTTGCTGAAATGAAATATGGTAGTCGACTATTTGTTGAGCGTGTGTATCTTGGTGACTGGATTGGACAAGCTAAGGAACAAAGTAATGAAACTGTCTAGTGAAGAAAAAAGTTTGATTGCTGATCATATTGCTAGTTTCAGTATGAGATTGCTGGCAAGTGCTGATTGTTCGGAAGAAGAGATTCATGAGGAATTGGATAATTTTTACGATTTTTTCTGCGGTGCTTTAGAAGCCGCTATGCGTGATGCTAGGCGTAAAACTCTGGTCACTACGCTAAATTAATTTCAGTTTCTCTCTTGACAAGCCGATAATAGAGTGTAGAATACAAACTATCATGGGTCCATGCCTGGGACTAGGTTGGGATAAGCCATTACGATAAACCTACCGTCACATAGAATGAGCGGAGGGGTTGACAGCGGGCTTATACGCTGTATAGTAGTGCCAATCTATGGGGGATTGCGTCCTCACCACGACCAATACGAGGACCATCTGTGTACATGCAGGAAAAAATGTGAATAGAGTTTGTTTAAGAATGTGAATACGTTCCGCTCTATTGTGGCCCTCGCCAATACAACCAGTAACCGTTCCCAAGAGCCAGACCAAACGGGGCTAATGTGCTAGCAATCCCCGTTTGCAGGGAGGATTTCCGTGAACGGTTTCCACCAGTTTTTACCTTGCTCCAAGGGTTCAAAATATCGGAGTATTGGTGGGGTTATAGAACCGGGGCGTAAATGGTTCGCTGGTTGACAATACAAAGAAGATAGTGTAGAATGTGGAAAAGGAGATAATGATGAACTGGCACTATGATAATCCTATTAGGGACCGTAAGTATCTTTGTTGTGTAAAGGGATACTCTGAACCTATTGATCTTCTCTGGAATAAAGAGCAGGGAGGGTGGGGCGACTGGTGGCACGGAGAATATGATGATGGGTTAGCAGAATGGGATCAGTTTGACAATGATCTAGTGGTATGCTATATTGGTTTTGATGAGATTCCTATGCCGGAGAATTGGTAATGGAATGGATTAGTTTCTTTGAGAAGCAGCCAGAACATGGACAGCGTATCTGGTATTATGGTGAATATATTGGTGTGTGGGCTGGAGAGTATTCTTATTGCGAGAATGATCCTTATAGCCCCCATCTGATATATTGCCATGAAGCTCCCGGTGTGGTAGATCGTATGGATGCTCCGTGGTGGATGCCAGATGATGGTATGATGAGTAGACCAATTAAGCCGACTAAAGATTATCCGGAGGATTATCCGAATGGCTAAAAACTTTAGAGACTTGAATACTACCGAAGCTTGCAACATGAATCGTGAACAAGCTATGATCTATCTTATCAACTTTTTTAACTCTCGTATGAGTGCGATGAGTAAGAACAATGTAGATAAGGCTAAAGAGTTGGTAGGCTTGCATGAGATATCAACATCCGAACTAGTGAATAAGTATATAGAGTTGGTTTTATCTAACTCCTAATAGGATAAGGACTTAGAACAAGCCCGGCGGGCAAAATTTGACGTAAGTTATTGATGGCTAACGACTTGCGTTCAAAAAATATTTTTTCAAGATACTGCTTGACTTCTACCGATAATAGATGTATACTACAGAACACAAGTAGATGCGGGCCGCTGGCAGAATGATATCAAAGAAGCCACGGTTAAATGGCTGTCGAGTATGGCTCAACCCAATCTATTTGTCTCTGCTAATCCTGCGGATTTGGGACGGATGGGTATAGTCAGCGAGAATATGGTGTCCTTATAGGCGGTGGAAGTCTAAAACGCTACTGGACGTTAGACCAGTATAGGCACCTATTGACAAACAGTAACGGGTAAGGTATACTTAGCACAAAGGAGATTATTATGCAGTGTAGAGCTATTGCTGTTGGTATGATTGAAGAGACATATGACGCCTATAAGAATAGTTGGGCATCTGATGGGGATATTTCGCATGAACTGAATAAGTTCGATATTCCTGTATGGAATGATATGAGTGATGATACTAAGCAGGCTGCTATTGAGTATGTGTATAAAAATCGCCATACCATTGAGTTGCATTCTGGTGTTGTGGAATCTTGGGTTCAGGCTACTGCCTATTTCATGATTATGGATTTTGCTTCTCTTATGGTGAGAGATGGAGAGCCTGAAATTGAGATTTTCTTTGAAGATCTTGATTTTATGATGGATGAAGATACTCTGACAGATAGCGACGTTCAAGAGCAAATGGGCATCAGCAAGGATTTTACAAATAAGTTTTAGGGATCTTGACAAGGGTCTCTAAATAAGGTAGAATACCAGTATGAAACCAAAAAGAATGTACGCCAAGGTTCGTTTTCATCTGCTCAAGGGGCAGCATTATAAGCATTGGCAAGTTATCATTATGCAGGGAAAAGAGAAGGTTAATGAGTATTATTATGATCCTAATGAATATCAATTGGAGATGAGGGGTTGCAAGCTGGTCAATCAGGTTGCTCGGGCTAAGTGGGTAAATAAGAAACAGAAGAAGAATGTTAGTGGGTGGGTAGAGTGTGAAGAAGTGATGCTTCGCAAAGATTTTTGGCCGGTTCTACCTATTGACAATCTTGAGAAGCTGTACTATAATCCGATCAAAGATGTTCATTGGCGTCGTGAGAGTGATGATGGTGAGTTTGTGTGGGATGATAGTGAGTATGCTACCCTAGTTACCAATGGGCGACAGGTGCATATTCTGGAAGAACGTGACGGAAGTTTTGACGGCGTTTACGAAGCAGACCCTAAGTATACAGAAAGTTTTGGAATATGATCAAGGTTGAACTGAGTGTTCGTGAGTCGTTGAGCATGATTGCCAATGGTTGCAGTTTCGATATGTTCGAGAAGATTGTGTGTGCGTTTGAGGCGGCTCTCGGACAGGGACGAAACATGACCATCACTGGTGGCATGAGCACCAACAATCGTATCCCGTGCATCAAGGCGATTCGTCTGAACACCGGATGGGGTTTGAAGGAAGCGAAAGAATGGACCGACGCTCTCATCGGTCATTATGGCAGTTACGACCAGTGGGTTCCAGGCAAGGGCAAGAACACCATGACTCTGAAAACGCCCGAGGCGGCTAAGAATCTGTTGCGTGAGTTGACCGCATTGGGTTGTGTGGGTTTTCTTTCTTGACCTAAAGCCTTGTCCCTAAAGAACTTAGGGCGAGGCGGGCGGGCCGGGCGCGACGTAACTCCTTGTCACCAAAGGATTTACGACAAAAGAAAAATTTTTTGAGTGATCCTCAAGTTCGGGCTTGACAATGCCGATAATATACTGTAGAATGATGGAACACGAAGCAAGTGGCTGCCACGATGCCAACACTAAGAAACCTTCATGGCAGACTTGACAAGTGGTTATCAGTAGCGTATACTGGTAATGTAACGATTGGTAACTGTAACACTTTTGGAGGATAGTAACATGAAGAAGTTTTCTTTCGCTGTTGATATTGTGGCTGATGAGCTTGACCGTGATTCGGTTGTGGATTCGATTACTGAGTGCCTGAGCGGTAGCCTTGCTGGCGACGTTCACGCAAACGTCAAGGCTGGTGAGGTCAAGAGTTTCAGTGAGCAGGGTTATAAGGTGTGGCGAGCTAGGGTCACTGGCGTTACTGCCGAGAAGGCGGGCGATGCCCATAACGGTAAGGTGGAGAAGGAAACCGTGGGTGCGTGAGCATCCAGAACTGGACTATGCCAGTATAAATAGCATTTAGGCATAGTGCGGCGGGATTCGTCCCGCGTATGAGTTCTCGTTGCAGGACAATAATGGTGCAACCTAGAGCGGCCCAACCAGCCAAATAAGGAGATGGTAACTCTGAAGTTGTTCACTCTAGAGTATATACTACCGTGGTAGAGCAACACCACAAACCGCAAATGCCTCTGTGGGACGCCACAGGGGCTTGCGGCATTGGGTGGTTAGTGTATAATACATACATGCTCGCGTAGCTCAATTGGATAGAGCCAACGGTTTCTACCCGTTAGGTTGGGGGTTCGAGTCCCTCCGCGAGTATTATGAAAAGCGATGACAAACTACCGAAGAATGTTTGAAGATTTGCGAACTTCTCCTAAGTGCTTTACGGATAAAGACTTAGAGCAAAATCGGCGGGCCGGGTTCGTCGTAAGTCTTTATAATCCAACACTTTACGAACTACCGAGGATTTTCCGGTAGTTGGCACACGCTTTGCTCTCTAAAGTTTTCGTCTTGACTGTGCCGATAATATAGTGTAGAATCGGTAGACACAGGAGAAAGCTATGAAAACCGCTGATGGTAACGATAAGTTGGGTAAGGGTTGTATTGTGGTTTCGCGTCCGGTCGGGGATACTTGTCCTCCCGATTGTGATTATCTTGGAAACGGCTGTTATGCCGAGGCTACCGAGAATCAGTATAAGAACGCTCGGACTGCCGGATTCGCTAATGTGGTAACGGAGAAGAATAAAATCCGTGCCATGATTCTTGACGCAAAGCGTCGTGAAAAGTCTATTCGTTGGCATGAGCGTGGCGATTGGTTTCTCAATGGCGAATTGGATTTAGACTACGTTGCCAATGTAACGTGGGCTTGTGAGAGTATTCTTGCCGATGGTGATACCTTGCCCGATATGTGGTTCTATACTCATATCTATGATTCTAGACTCGTGAGTCTGGAAAAGTATATGAACGTGTACGCTAGTGTGCATGATGATAATGATATGGGCGAAGCACTGGCACAGGGTTTCAAGTTGTTCGCGTGGTGTGACAGCGATATGAGGATTGCTCCCAAGCGTCCGAAGAATAAGGCTAAGGCTGACGCATGGCGGAAAGCGTTGCCGAAGTTGGTGATTCTCAATGGTACTAAGTTTGTAACGTGTCCCGAGATTCGTCGGGGTCGTACGGAAATCACTTGCACTGGCACGAAGGATAGTATATCATGTGACTTGTGTGTTCGCGGTTTGGCTAATGTTTTGTTCCCAGCCCATTGAAAGGTGTCGGTATGAGCTACGTTGGATTGTATGATGATGCAGGAAGTAAGAACGCATTTTATATGGTGACGAAAAAGATTGGCCGAAAGCGAGTAGGCTTCAAAGAGTTTGAGAACAAAAGAGAGGCCGAGTTTGCCCATCGGATTCAAAAGCATCTGGCACAGTATAACCTGGCCCCTATGGTATATGGGGATGTTGGTTATATTCGTAAGTATAATCATGATTCTGATGAGTTTACGGCCTATGGTTATCTGACCGAAGTTGCTAGACTCATGCCACAATGTTACGATGATGATTGTGACGGTGAGTGTTTTCAAACTGATTGTAAGAATGGACTAGCAATTCAGTATGTGGTGAATACGCTGGATAGTTTGGGTTTGTCTTATGCTGACGGTCATCGTGGAAACTTTGGATATGTTCGACGGAACGGAGTATGGATTCCGGTCGTGATAGATGTTGGTGTTGAAGGTTTTACCGATTGGGATACCAGTATCTACGGAGATTTTGTGGAAGAATCCGAATGTGATTGTCTCCAATGTAGAAAAGCGAG
>Ga0228701_1002483_pt1 | contig 10834 bp, 7 predicted proteins | sample McNCre117_Aug_MG_2_FD_178017 | JGI IMG/M metagenome (GOLD analysis project Ga0228701, IMG submission 178017) | Freshwater microbial communities from McNutts Creek, Athens, Georgia, United States - 11-17_Aug_MG | ecosystem: Environmental > Aquatic > Freshwater > Creek | place: USA: Georgia...
GATATATTTTTGGGTATAATCATCTACTTTGTTTAGGTTATTAGTAATGTTACTTTCTTTACTGCCTAATCCTTGTACTTGTTGATTATTAGAAATATTGAAAATATTAGTCACATCAAAATTAAGTATGTCTGAGGCAGATACCCCCAATACGTCACTTATTTTTTGAAGTTTTGTGATAGTCAAGTCGATTTCTCCTCTTTCAATTTTGCTATAACCACTTACAGACATTTCGAGCTCTGATGCGACAACTTCTCTAGTTAATCCTTTTAATTCCCGATATTTTTTAATGTTGGCTGAAATAATTTTAATATCCATGTTTTCGAATTATTTTAAAGTATCCTCAAAAGTAGCATAAAATCCTAAATAAGGAAAAAATACAACTTTAAAATTAAATGTTTATTACTATTAAGGGTTTAATTTGTAAGGTTATACTTAATTGTAATTCCCAAATATTGAATTACTCCCTTACAAACAACATAAACCCCATATTGCTATGAAAAAAGTATTTTTTATTTTGTTTTTTACACTACTTATAGCTCCTATAACATCTTATGGAAAGGCAACTATTTGTGAAATTACCTTCTACACTGATAATATCAAGTACGATTGTTTGATGGTATTAAACAATTTGTCTAGTTATGGCAATAATTATATGAGAGTTGCTTATACGATTAATGGAAATTACATTGTTATAAATCAACAATTAAGAGTAGAACAACAAAAACTTAACGATGGAAACACCTACATTACTGCATCAGGATATAATGTTAGATTTATTACAAATTCCCTGGGACATACGTACTTTCCAGATAATTTAAGTGGTCTTATTAATGTCTATGGAGTAATTGACCAACTTAAAATAGGAGATGCAAGAAATGTGATGATGCCAGTAAGTTCTTTTAGGGACATTTCAAATATAGAATTAGACTATAATTATTTAAAACGTTTTTTTGTTGATGGAGAGCCTGAATTGTATACATTACCTGTTACTTCTTTTGGGAATCAATTACAACTACAATCTCCAAAACCAAATTCAATACAAAACTCTACATCAATTGAATTTTATAACAATACAGCTTCTGAGATAAATGCATGTTATGCTTATTACAATAATAACGATAGATGTTGGACTTCAGTAGGTTGGTATATTGTACCAGCTTATAGTTATAAAACAATCAATATTGGAAATTATAGCGGTAATGTTTATATAAGAGGTCGTCAAGGATTAGCCACTGAATGGGGTTCTGGAGACGGACAGTTTTGCGTAGATGCTACACAAGCTTTCAATATAAAATTTGCGGATACCAAAGACTGTTGGAGTAAAAAAAAATTTAGCAAATTTTATGTAGTGTCTGGCGTAAATAAATGGACATTCAATTAAAATCAAAAGAGAATGGAAAAAGCATCTAAATCAATTGAACAGTTGAACAAAGAGAAGGATAATACAAAATTTAAGCCCCACAATTTGGCAATTCATGAATACATTAATATGCCTTCCTTTGGTTCAGATGAGTTTGAAGAATTTCGGAAGCATTACATCCAAAGTGCTGGCGAAAAATTAGAAAAATATCGATTTAACTTACAGTCTCAGATATATGTTGTCTTTAAAATTACTGAACCACATACTACTTACAAATTTTATCCAATTGAAGAATTTAATCAACACAATAAGTTATAGATACTAGATTCTCAACAACTTCTTCTACAAAATTTAAACATAATGAAATATCTTTCAAAATTAAATTGCTTATTTTTTATCGCACTTTTCTTTTACTATTCGACGGTATTTGCTCAGGTTAAACCAATAAAATTGCCTTCAAATATTGGTAATCCAGCTGTTGTTAAAAAAATCAAACAAAATATTTCTGTAATAACCCCTGATGAAGAAGTAGAAGGTAGCGATAATGAAATATACGGAAGTACATTCGAATCCGAAGAAGGTACAACTGTAATCAAATTTTCAGAATCAAGTGTTACAACAGCTGATGATTTCTTTGCTACTTTTTCAAGCAAGCTACTAATTAGTTCTAATGATACTTTTACTTTATTAAAAAAGGAGCAAGATAACACTGGTTATACACATTCCCGATACCAACAGCATTTTAAAGGAGTTCAATTAGAAGGAGTTCAATTTCTGCTGCATGAAAAAAATGGTAAATTAACATCTGCCAATGGGAATTTCTACTCTGGACTTGACTTAATTACGACTGCTGGTATATCAAAACAAGAAGCAATTCAAAAAGCAATTCAATTTATAGGAGCTGAAAAATACCTATGGGATAACTCAAAAGAGGAGCAGTTTTTAAAGACTATCAAAAATGATGTAAATGCAACGTATTATCCCAATGCAGAACTTGTCATAGCTCCAATTAATGGAATTTATGCAAAAGAAAACTTCAGGTTATGCTACAGAGTAAATATATTCTCTGAAATTCCTTATGACAATGTTGATGTTTATATAGATGCTCAAACAGGTGATGCAATAAACAAGATAGGTAAAATTGCAAATGCTGATGTCATTGGAACTGCTAATACTTTATATAGTGGAACAAAGACTATATCGATGGAGAATAATGCAGGTACATATCGATTAAGAGAAACTTCGAGACCTATTCAAACCTTTAATATGAGAAATAGCTCTAATTATTCTGATGCAGTTGATTTTACAAATACTTCAAATAATTGGACTTCAAAAGAAATAGTTTTAGAATCAGTTACAATATCAACGGTAAATAATAACTGGGAAGATTTTTTTGGAGAAAGTACTTTAAATGGTGATAAACCAGACATATTCATCGAAATTAGAGACTCAAATAATTTATTGATTTGGTCTAAAGTAAATAAAGTTAATGATATTGACGCAAATGCTTTATATATGAATACCTCGTTGCCTATTACGATAGATACAGGGAAATTAGTTCTATCTAATAGCCCTTACACATTAAAAATATACGATTATGATGTAACATCAAGTAATGATTTATTGGGAAGTTTTTCTTTTAACGCCATTTCAGGGACATTTTCTTTTTCATCAAATGGAACATCAGGAAACATTATTGTTAGCGACAGAAATAATCCTGGTCTTGATGTGCATTGGGCTATGGAAAAAGTGTATGATTTTTATTTAACTAAGTTTAATAGAAATAGCTTCGATAATCAAGGAAGTTTAATTCGAAATTATGTTCATCATGGAATAAAATTTAATAATGCTTTTTGGAATGGAACAGCTATGTCATATGGTGATGGTGATGGTCAAATATTTACAAATCTATCTGGAATGGATGTAGTGGGACATGAATTTACTCATGCAGTTGTTAATAGTACATCAAATCTTTTCTATCAAAATGAATCAGGTGCACTAAACGAATCGTTTGCTGATATTTTCGGAACTGCAATTGAATTTTTTGGTTCTACATCTCCTAACTGGACTATAGGTGAAAATGTTGTGCCAAAAACTCCTAATTATTTACGCTCAATGGTAGAAACAAAAAAAGTGGGAGATTGTCCCATATGTGGAAATCAACCTAATACATACAAAGGAGATTTTTGGAACCCTCTAGTTCCAAATACCTATCCAAATCAAACAGACCCTGATGGTGGTGTACACACAAATAGTGGTGTTCAAAATTATTGGTTTTATTTATTAAGTCATGGTGGAACTGGAAATATAGATGACAAAGTTAGTAAACCAATCTATAATGTAACAGGTATTAGCATTGATAAGGCAACTAAGATTGCATATCAAAATCTTGTTTATCATCTTACCCCAATATCAGATTATTTGAGCGCATATTCTAACTCACTTATAGCAGCAGAAGAACTTTTTCCAACAATAAATGGTGTTCATTCGCAAGAATATGATTCAGTTAGACAAGCATGGTTCGCCGTAGGAATAGGCAATAATCCTACTACGTCTTGCGATGGGACTACAAAATTAACTACGAATATTGGTTTAATAACTGATGGAAGTGGATTGGCAGATTATAACAACAATGCCAATTGTAAATGGGTTATTGCTCCTTCTGGGGCAACAAAAATCACTTTAAACTTTACAGCATTTAATACTCAAGCTAATATTGATAAAGTGTATGTGTATAATGGTCCAGATGACACCTATCCATTATTAGCCACTTGGTGGGGTAATACACTTCCTCCAACAATTTCAACCTCTGATGGTGTTGGTGCTATGTGTATTAAGTTCGTATCTGATGCCTCAACTACTTCAAGTGGTTGGTCAGCAAATTATACTTCTACAATCGTTACACCAACTTGTTCAGGTATTACTACTTTGACTACACCAACAGGTACATTTGATGATGGTTCGGGAACAGCCAATTATACAAACAACCAACAATGTGCTTGGTATATTGCACCTCCTTGTGCTACTAGTGTTACCTTAAATTTTTCTGCGTTAAATACAGAATTAAATTATGACAAAATTGTTGTGTATGATAATTTACAAGCTACGAATCAAATAGGGGTCTTTTCAGGAACAACTTCACCTGTATCAATCACATCGAATAAAGGTAAGATGTTAGTTGTCTTTGTTTCTGATTATGCAAACGTATCTCAAGGATTTACAGCCAATTATACTTCTACAGGCTCTTCTTATTGTTCGGGTATAACTGTTTTGAATACTTCAGATTCTGGAGGTGTTTCAGATGGTAGTGGAGCAAATAACTATTGTAATAATATGAATTGTGCTTGGTTAATTCAACCACCTCAAGCGCAGAAAGTAACCTTCAACTTTACAGCCTTTAATTTAGAAAATCCTTCTTCAGATGGTAAATCCATTTATGATGCAGTTGAAGTTTATGATGGAATTAATGAATCGGCAACACTGTTAGGTAGATTTACAGGTTCGACTATTCCAAGTGCAATAACATCAACAGGAGGAAGTCTGTTCGTTAAATTCTATTCTGATAACGAGCTAAATTATTCAGGTTGGTCTGGCTACTATACTTCAACCCAAGCACCGTATTGTAATGGTGTGGCAACTACCTTAACTACAGCAACTGGAACTTTATCGGATGGAAGTGGTACAGATAAATATGCTAATAATTCCAATTGTGCTTGGTTGATTCAACCAACAAACGCTAAAACAATTACTCTAAATTTTACTGCTTTTGATACTGAATTAAATTATGATGGAGTTATTGTTTACGACGGTAGTAATAATACAGCTCCTGTATTGGGAAGATTTTCTGGGACAACATTACCTCCAGCAGTAACTTCAACCACTGGTAGTATGTATATTGAATTTTTATCTGATGAGGCATTACGATCGAATGGTTGGACAGCTAATTATACCTCTACTAAACCAAGTATCTATAATCTAGCTTCTACTAATTTCAAATTACAAGTTGAATCAAACAGTTGTATAGGCAAGAAAACGGGTAAAATTTCAGCCACAATTACCAATACAAACTATGCATATCAAGTTACCGTTACAGGGGTTAACAGTTATTCAAATACTCAAACTGTTCCTGTAGGAACTGGAACTTGGAGTATTACAGGATTGGAGAAAGGAAAATACACTATTTGTTTTGCCATAGCCTCAGAACCAACACAAAAACAATGCTTTGATGTTGAGGTAACAGAGCCAGACCCATTGAGTGTTTATGCCAAAGTGGATAATTCGATAGGGATTGTCAACTTGGCTATGTTAGGAGCTAAAAACTATAATGTAAGTGTAAATGGTAAAGCTACATTGGTAACTAGCTCTAACTTCAGCACAATTTTACCAACAGGATTAAATTCAATCTCGGTTACTACTGACAAAGATTGCCAAGGCGTTTATCAACAAGAAATTTTTATCTCCGAAAAAGCCTTTATTTATCCAAATCCCACTTTTGGAGTACTACACATTTTTGTTGGAGGTACAGAGAATACTATTTCTTATACCCTTACTGATTTATCAGGGGCTACAGTTAAAAAAGCTAATCTTTCTGTTGGTGAAACAAGAGAAGTTGAGGTTGATTTAAGTGGTATTCCGCAAGGAAATTATATCATCAACATTAATTCAAAAACCGTTAGTCAATCTTTTAAAGTAATGAAGCTATGATACAAAATAAACTTAGATTTAGTTATTTGATTTTACTTTCCCTGATAGTACTAAGTTGTGGTGGTTCAGGAGATGAACCAATTGCTCCTGAAATTAAAGCTCCTGATGTCGTAACTTTGAATCTTCCTTCAAATAATACCGTTTGTGAAGATGGAACGAATGTTACAACTACTACCAGTGATGTAGTATTTACTTGGGCGGTTGCTAATAATACAGATAGTTATGAGTTGTCAATCACCAATTTAGTCACGAATGTAGTAACTACCAAAACGATTGCTCATCCAACAGCAACTACTACAGTTAATTTATCACGTGGACAGCCATATAAATGGCAAATTACTTCTAAAAGTACTAAGACATCGAAAACAGGAGTTTCTTCATCAAATAAGTTTTATCTGGCAGGAGCAGGCATTACAAGTTATGCTCCGTTTCCAGCAACAATTACTGCTCCAATTTTTGGTTCAGTGGTTACACCTACAAATAGTAAAGTTACTTTATCTTGGAGTGGTTCAGACCCCGATAGTTCCGTGTTAACTTATGAAGTTTATATTGATACAGACGAGACAAAGGTAAGAGGTTACACAACTCCGATTAGCACTTCTACTAATAGCTACAGTCATACTGTTGAGAGCAATAAGACTTATTTCTGGTGTGTAAAAACCAGTGATGGAAGAAATATAAGCTACTCGTTGATTTATAACTTTAAAACTAATTAACATGAAATTATTTGAAGGGAAAAGATAGTTTCCCAATCTATAGATAGCTTGATTGAGCTAACCTTGACATCACATAGAATTTATTATGAGTACTCTGTTTGGAGTACTTCAACCAATCCAACGATTTTACTTACTACAAAAACAACTGATGGAACAGGATCAGGCGCATTTACAAGCACAATTACTGGATTAACTGCAAATACTCAATATTATGTTAGGTCTTACGCAACCAATAGTGCTGGAACAAGTTATGGAAATGAATTTACTTTTACCACCTTGCCGACTATAGGACAACCGTATCAAGGAGGGGTAATCGCTTACATATTACAACCAGGTGATTCAGGATATGTAGCTGGAGAATTTCACGGAATCATAGCTGCTACTACTGACCAAGTTATTAATATCACTTGGGGTAATGGTTCGTGGATATCAACTGGAGCGACAGCAACTACTTTACGAACTGGAAACGCTAATACAAATACAATTGTTTCTGTATTATCTACAGGAAACTACGCCGCTCGTCTTTGCTATGATTTAGTATTGAACAGTTATAGCGACTGGTATTTACCAAGTAGAGATGAAATGAGTAAAATGATTTTGAATAAAAATGCTATTGGCGGTTTTTCAAGTGCTAATTATTGGAGCTCATCTGAATATGATATACGAAATGCTTACTACTCGAACTTCACAAGTGGAAATGCTAATTTAGTGGGTGATAAATTAACAGTAGCTAATGTAAGAGCTGTTAGGTCATTTTAATGCGAAAGTGAACTTTAAAAAAAGCCAAATAATCGAACGATTGTTTGGCTTTTTTTATGAGTTTTTGTGTTGAATATTGATTTTTTAAAAGCAAATGTAACATAATAAAGGTTTCTCTGCTTAATTGAGCAGCATATATTGAATTCCTAAGCTTCCAAGTCAATACAAAAGTTAATGTAAGATAGAATGTTTTATTATCACGTCACTTGCCATTTTAGCTCACGTCTTTTATACCTTCACTCTTCTCTTCTTATTGGTAGAATTTTGTAAAGTCAGAATTTGTTTGTCTGTCTAACAAATAAAAATCTTCAATAGGAGCCCTTTGCGCAAAATAGTCAATATGTGCTCGTTTTGTATGGTCAACTACTTTTTTCCAATCAAAAGGCATTAATGATATTGCTGTTTTGCTATCTAAAATTTTTTGCGCTGTATCTTGTATATCATAATTAGTCTTTACTCTGTCGACCACAACATTGTCTAATCGTCTAATTACTTCAGTAGTAATTATAAGGTTAATGTTTTCTTGAATTTGAATGTCCACTTTGCAGTAGAAGTTCTGTAAAAATTGTTCAATTGTCATATTAGTCTTGATTTATTGTAATTCCGTCATAAAAATATTCAACAATATATTTGTCAAACGTGTCTAAAAAGTCAAATGCTTTTATATTTTCCTTTCCAATTTGATGAAATATTTCAATTGTATTATGAATGTTTAAATCATCATTAAGAAAATTAATTATGCCATTCTGATGCAGTTTTCTTGAAATCATTCTTGGAAGTCCATATTCCTCGAGTTGATAAACAACAGATGGTAAAAAAGCATGTGAAACTCTAGAAATAAAATGAGAAACGTCCGTTCCATTATTAAGTATTTCTCTTTGAAGTATATTTATGTCACTTATTAGTGATGATAAGTTAAAAGCAGCGATTCTCTCAAGTTTAAAAAATTGTTCAATATCAATATCAAACTCATCTAGCTCGTCTAGTAATTCAGGAATTGTACTTCCCCAATTTTCAACAAGAACTTTAACAAATTCAACAAATTTTTTATGTTGAATTCCATAACGTCCATCACCCCATTCGCCAGGTTGTAGGTTTATTATTTTCCATAATAATCTATCCCAAGATTCGGGGTCATTTGAATTTAAATAAGAAAGACCATTCCAATCTTCCGGATTGGCTTTCATTTGTTTAGCTGTTTCCTTCACGAAATCAGAATTGTTTGATTGAAATATATTTTCTTTTAAAAGTCTATCATAAGTATCTTTTCCCAAGATTTCATACATTTCATTTTTGAATGTAATAATTTTGGCTATTTGGTCATTATTTAGACTTGAGCTATGAACATTCTCGTCCAAGTCACCTAAAATTGCGTCTGGGAATGGGATATCTAGCTGTGTAGCACCATCTGGAGGAGGTGGTTCAAGTAAATAAATTTTGCCAATGAAATATTTAAACATTCTACCACCTCTTCCAATAATATTTTTGTAAGTAAAACTGTCTAAAATACTATTGCCACCACTTTTTCGATTCCTCCAAATAATAACATTTTCAGCTGATGTATTTACTCCTTCAATTATTGAAGATGTAGAGATAATATTACTTAACCCTTCTTGTTCTTCAAATAATTTAACTTGTATTTGACTAATTGAGCGATGAAGTTGTCCGTTATGAATGCCAACACCTCTTTTTACAAGGTTGGTTAATTTCCAATTAGCACCATAGTTAATTGTGAGCCAACTAGCAAAGTCAACCAATAATGTTTTTTCAGAAATAGGTAGTCGTTCATTTAATAGATTTGAAACCTTATCAATTTGAGGATATGATGCTGCATAAATTAGAGATTTTGTTTTTGTCTCTTCGAGAATATTCAATAAAATTTCACCTTTCTGTAGTTCCTTTTCAATTTTATCTCCTTCAATTTCTTTGTATTTTTCAAATCTATCCAGATAAACAGTATTAAAACCAAGTTTATCTTCAAATACCATATCTTGAGTGAATACATTCTCTTCAATGGAAGTGATATTAGGAGCTAGAAAATATTTTTGCTTAGATTTCAACCCAAGCTTAATTATTGCTTTTAGTAACGATGGAGACCTAGATTTATCATATACAGCACTTGCCTTATAGAATTCATCAATAATTAGAATGTCAATACTTTCAATTTTGTTAACATAGTTCATTGCCCTTTCTTGTGGGAATATGAAAATATTTTTTTCAGCTAATTCTACTTCTGTAGTCGTGACAATCTTATATTTATTTGCAAATTTTTTGTATAGCCTCCTACGTGTTTCATCGGTTAGGGCTATTGTTGGCACAATGATTACAACGTTATTTGGATTTGTAATTGAAATAAAGGCATCAATTATAAAACTTTTGCCAAAACTTGTAGGCGCGCTAACTGCAATATTTTCACCATTAACTAGTCGTTTTAATAAAGATGATTGCTCTCTATGCAAAGTTGATTGTTTGCCTCCTATGTCAACTTTGAATATCTCATATACAAATCTATCTTCCCAATTTGCTGTATCGACATTTAAATATGGATATAATCCCGTTTCGCGAATTAAGTGATTTACTAATGGTGAGTACTCGATTTCATTTCTTTCGTGGTAGTCAAGTAGTTTTATAAGTTCATTTCTAGCTTCAACTTCCTGATTTGAAATCAAGTAGTCATTAATTAGGTGGCAAGATTCAAATATATCCATTATTAAGAATTTTTGTAAAAGTCAGCCATAGAAACAAATCTATCTACAATTGTCTTTTTTAGTGGTACGGGAAATAAAATTAAATGAAACTTTATTTCAGAATAATGAGGCAATTTGCCAAGTTTGTTGATTTGCTTCCTAAAAAATGATTCTGCTCTGTTTTTATGATATTCGATTAATTCAGTTTTATATTTATCTGAAATAGTGTTCTGTTTTTGTGTTATTTCACATTCGTGTAATAGTAATATTGGAATATGCAACTTGGGTTTAATAAGGTCTATAGATTCTCTCGGTGAAAGAGCTGCTTTTATTGCGTTTCTTAAAGGTTCATCTCCAATTAATAAGTCTATATCAGATATATTGGTAATGATGCTATTTTCTTTTTTGAGTTTTTCTGTAGATAGAGAATTTTCAACCGATGTAATTATTTCAGTAATTCTTGCATCTTCAATACTATTGTAAAATTTAGCTTCTCCAAACCAAATAGAAAAATCATTCCCATTTTCAATAATTATGTGCACACTATCTGCTCCTTTTGCATTGTCTTGAGCATTTTGTTTATAGAATATTTTCGGTACAACAGG
>Ga0228701_1002487_pt1 | contig 10818 bp, 11 predicted proteins | sample McNCre117_Aug_MG_2_FD_178017 | JGI IMG/M metagenome (GOLD analysis project Ga0228701, IMG submission 178017) | Freshwater microbial communities from McNutts Creek, Athens, Georgia, United States - 11-17_Aug_MG | ecosystem: Environmental > Aquatic > Freshwater > Creek | place: USA: Georgia...
GGCGAAGACTCGGAGATGGAAAAAGAATATTTGGTGCGCGTGACCTACACCGGCCACGAAAACACCGCTGCCGCCACGGCCCCATCTGCCACGTATGGCGGCAGAGCCAACCCACTCAGCGCCATTGCCGACCACGACCGCGTGACCAACAACGTGCAGGCTGTGTTTCCGAAAGCGCAACTCGAACGCTTACGCCACGGCTTGAGCTTGGACGGCAAGCCACTCAAACGCGCACAGGTGGAATGGCAAAACCCAGAGCAGCTTCGCTTTGTGTTGACCGAAGGCAAAAAACGCCAAATTCGCCGTATGTGCGAACAAGTCGGCCTTCAGGTCGTGGGCCTCAAGCGCATCCGCATTGGGCACGTGCAACTGGGGCAGCTGCCTGCGGGGCAGTGGCGCTACCTGGGTGCCCACGAGCGCTTTTAAGTTGCGCTCATTTCCCACGTTTGATCACTCTTGAAATTGAGGCCCACGCCCCGCATCTTGGGGCGTTGTTTTTTGTAATTTAGTTTTTGAAACCATGACCAAACAAACCCATTCCTTCCAAGCTGAAGTCTCGCAACTGCTGCACTTGGTGACGCACTCGCTGTACTCCAACAAAGAAATCTTCTTGCGCGAGCTGGTGTCCAACGCTTCTGACGCCTGTGACAAGCTGCGCTACGAAGGCCTGAACAACGATGCTTTGTTTGAAGGCAACGCCGACCTCGAAGTGCGCGTGAGCTTTGACAAAGACGCTCGCACCCTGACCATTGCCGACAACGGCATTGGCATGAGCCAAGAAGAAGCCATCGCCCACCTCGGCACGATTGCCAAGAGCGGCACGCGCGAATTCATGGGCAAGCTCAGTGGCGACGACAAAGCCAATGCCAAAGACCAAGGCGCTTTGATTGGCCAATTCGGCGTGGGCTTTTACTCAGGCTATATCGTGGCAGACCGCATCACGGTGGAATCTCGCCGTGCTGGCCTGAAGGCCAGCGAGGGCGTACGCTGGAGCAGCACCGGCACAGGCGACTTTGAGGTGGAGACCATCACCCAAGCGGAACGCGGCACCAAGATCATCTTGCACCTGCGTGACGATGCCGAGGAATACCTGAGCGCATGGAAGCTCAAGTCGGTCATCAACAAATACTCGGACCACATCTCTTTGCCTATCCGCATGCGCAGAGAGGAATGGAAAGACGGCGAGCTCATTGAAGGTGACCCCTCCGGTGGTCGCCAACCCGGCGAAATGGTGCTGACCGATGAGTGGGAGACCGTCAACCAAGCCAACGCCCTGTGGGCACGACCCAAGAAGGACGTGACAGACGAGCAACACGCCGAGTTCTACAAACACATCAGCCACGACTTTGAACCACCTTTGGCTTGGAGCCACAACCGTGTCGAGGGCAGCACCGAATACACCCAGCTGCTCTACGTCCCAGGCAAGGCGCCGATGGACTTGTTCAACCGCGACAAGAAGGCGGGCTTGAAGTTGTACGTGAAGCGCGTGTTCATCATGGACGACGCCGAGGCGCTGATGCCCTCTTACCTGCGCTTCATCAAAGGCGTGGTGGACTCGGCCGACTTGCCGCTGAACGTGAGTCGTGAATTGCTGCAAGAAAGCCGCGACGTCAAAGCCATTCGTGAAGGTAACACACGCCGTGTGTTGGCCGTGCTGGAAGACTTGGCTAAGTACGACAAAGCGCCTGTGGCGGGTGACGATGGTGTGACGGACGTCTTGAGTGACGAAGACAAAGCAAAAGAAGGTAAGTACAGCCAGTTCTACGCCGAATTCGGCGCAGTGCTCAAAGAAGGCTTGGGCGAAGACTTTGCGAACAAAGACAAGATTGCCAAGTTGCTGCGCTTTGCCAGCACCAGCACGGACACCGTCAGCGTGTCCTTCGCCGACTACAAAGCGCGCATGAAAGAAGGCCAAGAAGCCATCTACTACATCACTGCCGACACACTGGCGGCTGCCAAGAATAGCCCCCAACTCGAAGTGTTCCGTAAAAAGGGTATCGAGGTGTTGCTGATGACTGACCGTGTGGACGAGTGGGCTTTGAACTTTGTGCAAGAGTTTGACGGCACGCCTTTGCAGTCTGTTGCCAAAGGCGCTGTGGACTTGGGCAAGTTGCAAGATGAGGCAGAGAAGAAAGCAGCCGAAGATGCGGCTGAAGCTTTCAAGCCCGTCTTGGCCAAACTCAAAGAAGCCCTGAAAGACAAAGCCGACGATGTACGCGTGACCACCCGTTTGGTCGATTCGCCCGCCTGTTTGGTGGTGAAGGACCACGGCATGTCCATGCAACTGGCGCGCATGCTCAAGCAAGCCGGTCAACAAGCGCCTGAGATGAAACCCATCTTGGAAGTCAATGCTGAACACGCCTTGGTGAAGAAACTGAGTGGCGATGCCAACCCACACTTCAACGACTTGGCGCACATCTTGTTTGACCAAGCCTTGTTGGCTGAAGGCGGTTTGCCAGAAGACCCTGCCGCCTATGTGAAACGGGTGAACGCACTCTTGGTGTAAAACACGGTCCATGACACACATGGACACACCTCACACCGAATTGCTAGACGACTTGAAGGCCAACACGCATGTGTTGGCCTTTGATATTTTTGGCACCGTGGTCGATTGGCACGGCAGCATTGTTCGCGAGATGCAAACGTTGTATCCCTCAGTCGATGCCAATGCATTTGCTTTGGCGTGGCGAGCGGGCTATCAACCTGCCATGGCACGCGTGCGCTCGGGCGAGCTGGGTTGGACACGCATTGATGAGCTGCACCGATTGATTCTGGAGGACTTGCTGCCTAAGTTCGGCTTGACGCATTTGAGTGAGGCCGAGCGCGTGCACCTCAACCGTGTGTGGCATCGTTTGGATGCATGGCCCGACAGCGTGTCGGGCTTGTTGCGCTTAAAAAAGAAATTCACCATTTGTTCGCTCTCAAATGGCAATATTGGGTTGCTCACCAACATGGCCAAACGAGCTGGTTTACCTTGGGACTGTGTGTTGTCAGCCGAAGTATTTCGTGCCTACAAACCTGACCCTGCAACTTATCTGGGTGTTGCATCGACATTCGATTTACAACCGCATCAAGTCATGCTTTGCGCTGCGCATCATGACGACTTGCAGAGTGCTCGCGCTTGCGGCTTGCGCACGGCCTACATCGAGCGGCCTTTGGAGTTTGGGGCATCGCAGCCTAAAGATGTTTCGCCACAAGCCGGCAACGATTTGCATGCGCGTGACATTCATGCGCTGGCCGATTTACTCGGCTGCTAAGCGTACAGAGGCTCTTCTTGCATAGCTTCGCATTGCTCCACTAGCATGTGCGTTTGTCCAGCCCAATAGTCGCTGCTGCCAAACCATGAGAAGTGCTGCACAAAAGCCGGGTCGTCTTTACGGCGTGCCAACCAAGCGCTGTAGTGAATCAATCGCAAAGTGCGCAAAGGTTCGATCAACGCGAGTTCATCGCGGTTGAGTTCACGCATTTGCTCATAGCCGTCCAGCAACATCGATAGCTGCTGTGCGCGCTGCGCACGCTCACCGCTGAGCAACATCCACAAGTCTTGAATTGCAGGCCCCATGCGGGCATCGTCCAAGTCCACAAAGTGTGGGCCGCCGTTAGGCAGGTCTGTGGGCGTCCACAAAATATTGCCGGGGTGGCAGTCGCCATGCAAGCGAATGTGCTGTGCTGGATGCGCTGTAAATTTTTCTTGTGCCATGTCAATGGCTTGGTTGCAGACCGCCAGCCATTCGGTTTGCTGGTCCATGGGAATGATGCGATTTCTCATCAGCCAGTCACGTGACTCTGTGGCAAACGTGTTCACATTCAAGGTGGGGCGCGTGACAAAGTTGTGTTGCGCACCCACGTTGTGAATGCGGGCAATGAAGCGCCCTATCCACTCCAGCACCTCAGCGTCGTCCAGCTCAGGCATGCGTCCACCACGGCGCGGACTGACGCTGAATGTGAAACCATGTGCGTGATGCAAAGTTTTGTTGTGCAGCGTGAGCGGCCCCACCAGCGGCACTTCTTCAGCCATCAGCTCTGCAGCAAAGCTGTGTTCTTCCAAAATTTGGGCATCACTCCAGCGCTCTGGTCTGTAAAACTTGGCGACCACCGAGCTGTTGTCATCCAACATGGCTTGGTACACACGGTTTTCATACGAGCTCAAAGCGGTGAGCCGACCATCGACTTCAAGCCCTAAATCAGAGAGTGCATCCAGCACCACATCGGGCGTGAGTGCCTCATAGGCATGAGGCTTGGGCGCGTCGTCAAACACCCCAAACTACCTCTTTGTCTTCGGCATATGCTCGGCGCAGCATGTCGATGAAGGGGACGACGCGTTGTTTCAAGCTGATGGTGCGCGGGCCATCTACTGTGGGGGCTGCGTCCGCCTCCTGCACGTTGCCGTTCTGAGCTGCTTCTTTGGCAGCTTGATGCGCTAACTCTTCTTGTGCGACAGCCGCATTCAAGGACTCAATGGCCGTCATCATCTCGCTGGGCAAGATGATGCCTTGGGCACCCGGCTCTTTACCAATGAGTTTGAGGATATGTTTGCCTTGAGGCTCCAACATGATGAGGTCGCCCGTGGCTTTTGATTTGAATTTGTACAGCATGGTTTCATTGTGCGCGCTTGAAACGCGACGTCAAGTTGGCTAATGGTTCAACGGCTTAGCAGTGAGGCCACTGCCGCATGAAATGCATCTGGCTTTTCAAACATGACCCAGTGTCCGGCATCGGGTACCACCGTGAATGAGGCCATCGATGACAACACCTGCGGCACTTGCGACAAAGTCCCTTGGTAGAGCGCATCACACGCCCCCCACACGCCATGCACAGGGCATGTCCAGTGTGTTTGCGCTTGCGCCAGTACATCCGTGCGGGCAATGCGTCTGCGTCGCAAGCGGTCACATGAAACGTTAGCTTGTTGCAAGTCAATCACGTCCTCGGTCACGCTGTCCGGATGCACAAACATCATGGCATTCAGGTTGTGGCGATGTACCTTGCGCTGCGCCTTTTCATCCATGTCAGGCGTCATGCCTCGCATGGGCAACTCTTTGCCAAATAGACCTAAGCCGGGCGCGCCAACCAAAATCAATTGCTGGATGAGGTGTGGATATTGCGCAGCCACCAAACCCGCCGTCATGCCTCCAAATGAAAAGCCCATGACATCCACAGCAGCACCGCTGAACGTACGCGTCAATATTTCAGCAAGGTAGGGAACCAAGCCATCAGCATCGCTCACACCGCTGGGCAAGTCAGAGTCACCAAAGCCAGGAATGTCTAAGGCCCAAATGGTTCGGTTTTGCGCCAAGTGCTCGACATTGCGTAGCCAATGCGTCCAGCTGCCAGAACCGCCATGCAGCAGCACAAGGGGTGGTTTTGATGCATTGCTTGCCACGGCCATTACTTGGCCTTCTAGGCCTTGCTCAGCGGCTTGACCAGCACCCCAAACGTGCCACACAACATGACCCCATGCATAAGGTTGCACGATGCGTTGTGACAAGGCTTCGACACGACTGATTTCCATGTGTGAATTTCCCAAGAAAAACGCCCACTGAATAAATTCAGCGGGCGTTTTAAAGTGGTTGCGCGAGTAGGATTTGAACCTACGACCTTTGGGTTATGAGCCCAACGAGCTACCAGGCTGCTCCATCGCGCGTCAAGAGGATTAGTATAACCTATTAAGCGGCTGTTTCGGTAGAAGAAGCCTCAGAAACTTCTGCGCGGTCTACCAATTCAACATAAGCCATCGGTGCGTTGTCGCCCACGCGGAAACCCATTTTCAAAATACGGGTGTAACCACCTGGACGTGTCTTGAAACGTGGGCCCAATTCGTTGAACAACTTCACGACGCTGTCACGATCGCGCAAGCGGTCAAATGCCAAGCGACGGTTTGCAACGGTAGGCTCTTTGGCCAAAGTGATCATCGGCTCGATGACGCGACGCAATTCTTTGGCTTTAGGCAATGTGGTTTTGATGGCTTCGTGCTCGATGAGCGAATTCATCATGTTGCGCAACATCGCCAAACGATGTGAGCTGGTGCGGTTGAGTTTGCGAAGTCCGTGTCCGTGACGCATTTTGATTTCCTTTGATGTTTTGCCGGCCGCCGTATCAGGTACGACCAGGGGACTTTAAAAGTCGGTGATTTTAAATTAACGACGCTCTAAACCGGCAGGTGGCCAGCTTTCGAGTTTCATGCCCAAAGTCAAGCCGCGTGAAGCGAGCACTTCTTTGATTTCGTTGAGTGACTTGCGACCCAAGTTAGGGGTCTTGAGCAACTCGTTTTCAGTGCGCTGAATCAGGTCACCGATGTAATAGATGTTTTCTGCTTTCAAGCAGTTGGCCGAACGAACGGTCAATTCCAACTCGTCAACAGGGCGCAACAAGATGGGATCAAATTGTTGAGCTCCGCGTGGCGCAGCAGCTTCCATGATGCCGTTGATGGCGTCGCCTTCCAACTGTGCAAACACAGCCAGTTGCTCAACCAAAATCTTTGAGGAAGCGCGCACAGCATCTTCAGCAGAGATGGCACCATTGGTTTCGATTTCCATAACCAAACGGTCGAGGTCGGTACGTTGTTCCACACGCGCGTTTTCAACGCTGTAGCTCACGCGGCTAACAGGAGAGAACGCAGCATCCAACACGATACGGCCAATCGACTTGCTTGGCTCTTCGCCGTAACGACGTACAGTACCTGGCACATAGCCACGGCCTGTTTCAACTTTGAGTTGGATGTCGATCTTGCCGCCTTGCGACAAGTTAGCAATCACGTGCTCAGGGTTGATGATTTCAACATCGTGAGGCACTTGAATGTCTGCAGCAGTGACAGCACCTTCACCGTCTTTGCGCAAGCTCAGAGTCACTTCATCGCGGTTGTGCATTTTGAACACAACGCCTTTGAGGTTCAACAAGATGTTGACCACGTCTTCTTGCACGCCGTCAATCGACGAGTACTCGTGCACCACGCCAGCGATGGTGACTTCAGTCACGGCATAGCCGACCATGGAAGACAACAAAACGCGACGAAGGGCGTTGCCCAACGTGTGACCATAGCCACGCTCAAACGGCTCCAAGGTAACTTTGGCGCGGTTGTGACCCAATTGCTCGACGTGAATATTTTTTGGTTTCAGCAAGTTCGTTTGCATTCAGATTTCCTCTCAATACCCCCGGTTCGTTACACCGGTAAGGCTGGGTGTCTGGACCACGCTGCGCGAGCGGGCAGCGTGGGGTGCGTTAGGTTGAAAACTTCAACCAGGATTAACGCGAGTAAAGTTCGACGATCAGCGATTCGTTGATGTCTGCAGCGAATTCGTCGCGGTCAGGCGTCTTCTTGAAAATGCCTTCGGCTTTTTCGATGTTGACTTCAACCCAAGCAGGCATGCCTACTTGCTTTGCCAACTCCAAAGCTTCCACAACGCGGCCTTGCTTCTTAGACTTTTCGCGCACAGCAACCACGTCACCGGCTTTCACCAAGTAAGAGGCAATGTTGACTTGTTGACCGTTCACAGTGATGGCTTTGTGTGACACCAACTGACGTGCTTCAGCACGTGTAGAGCCAAAGCCCATGCGGTACACCACGTTGTCCAAACGTGTTTCCAAAAGGGTCAACAGGTTTGCACCGGTGTTGCCTTTTTGGCGGTCAGCTGCAGCGAAGTAACGGCGGAACTGACGCTCCAACACACCGTACATACGCTTGACTTTTTGTTTTTCGCGCAATTGCAAGCCGAAGTCAGACGTACGCTGACCTGAAGTGCGGCCGTGCTGGCCTGGCTTGCTGTCGAATTTGCACTTGTCGCTGATAGAGCGGCGTGCGCTCTTCAAGAACAAGTCGGTGCCTTCACGGCGAGAGAGTTTGGCCTTAGGACCTAGGTAACGTGCCACTTGAATTTCCTTATTTAATCAGCTGCTCGCAAGAAGCGAGGAGCCGCTGGGGGTTAGCCAGCGGCGGTGGGCTTGTGGTTAACAGTGAAAAGCTAAAAAGCTTAGATACGACGACGCTTTTGTGGACGGCAGCCGTTGTGCGGCACAGGAGTCACGTCAGCAATCGAGTTGATGCGAATGCCCAATGCGGCCAAAGCGCGCACTGAAGATTCACGGCCAGGACCTGGACCTTTGATTTCGACATCGAGGTTCTTGATGCCTTGATCAACGGCAGCGCGACCAGCAACTTCTGAAGCCACTTGAGCTGCAAAAGGTGTGGACTTGCGAGAGCCCTTGAAACCTTGACCACCAGAAGAAGCCCAAGACAAAGCGTTGCCTTGACGGTCAGTGATGGTGATGATGGTGTTGTTGAACGACGCGTGCACGTGCGCGATGCCGTCAGCAATGTTCTTACGAACCTTTTTACGTACGCGTGAAGCTGCGCCGCTTGGAGATTTAGCCATTGTTCAGTCCTATTATTTCTTCAACGACTGGGCTGCTTTACGCGGACCCTTGCGTGTACGAGCGTTGGTACGCGTACGTTGACCACGCATAGGCAGGCCACGACGGTGACGGAAGCCGCGGTAGCAACCGATGTCCATCAAACGCTTGATGTTCATTGTTGTTTCGCGACGCAAGTCACCTTCAATCGTGAAGGCTGCGATCTCGTCACGGATCTTTTCCAAGTCCGAGTCAGTCAGATCTTTGATCTTCTTTGCGTAATCAATGCCAGTTGCTTCGCAAATTTTGCGAGCGCGTGTGCGACCAATACCGAAAATGGCTGTCAAGCCGATTTCAGTGTGTTTGTGCGGCGGAATGTTAATGCCAGCGATACGTGCCATGTGCGTCCTCTTTAAACCAGTTCAATCAACCTTGACGCTGTTTGTGGCGTGGATCTGTACAGATCACACGAACCACGCCCTTGCGGCGGATGATTTTGCAGTTGCGGCAAATTTTTTTGACCGAAGCCGAAACTCTCATTTCACTCTCCTAAAACTCATTTCATTTCACACCCTCATTGGCATGAAACACGACTTTTTACTTGGCCCGTTAGAGCGTTGTTTTGAAACTTGCCTTCTTCAACAGTGATTCGTACTGTTGGCTCATCATGTAGTTTTGCACTTGGGCCATGAAGTCCATGGTGACCACCACAATAATCAGCAACGAAGTACCACCGAAGTAGAAAGGCACGTTGTATTTCAAGATCAAGAACTCAGGTAACAAGCACACAAAGGTGATGTACACGGCGCCCGCAAGCGTGAGTCGAACCAAAATTTTGTCAATGTATTTAGCGGTGTGGTCGCCAGGTCGAATGCCGGGAACAAAAGCACCGCTCTTCTTCAGATTATCCGCTGTTTCTCGGCTGTTGAAGACCAAGGCGGTGTAAAAGAAACAGAAAAACACAATCGCAGCTGCATACAACATCACATAGACAGGCTGCCCAGGTGCAAGTGCTGCAGAAATATCCTTGAGCCAACGCATGCTGTCGCCAGAGCTGAACCAGCTCACCACAGTCGCGGGCAAGAGAATGATGGATGAAGCGAAGATGGGGGGGATCACACCCGCCATGTTCAACTTCAAGGGCAAGTGAGACGATTGACCGCCATACACCTTGTTACCCACTTGGCGACGTGCATAGTTCACCAAGATTTTGCGTTGACCGCGCTCAACAAATACCACGAAGTAAGTGACCAAGGCCACAACAATCACGATGATGATGGCAGCCAAGATGCTCATCGCGCCAGTACGCACCAATTCAAGCAACCCACCGATAGAACCGGGCAAGCCTGCTGCGATACCAGCAAAAATCAGAATAGAGATACCGTTACCCAAACCACGCTCTGTGATTTGCTCACCCAACCACATCAAGAACATGGTGCCAGCCGTCAAGCTAACCATGGCGGTCATGCGAAAACCAAAGCCTGGCACGTTGACCAAACCGGCTGATGCTTCCAACGCCAAAGCAATACCCATGGATTGGAACAAAGCCAAGCCCAAAGTGCCAAAGCGCGTGTACTGCGTGATTTTGCGACGACCTGCTTCACCTTCTTTTTTGAGCTGCTCCAAAGAGGGCAACACATAGGTGAGCAACTGCATGATGATCGATGCAGAGATGTAGGGCATGATGCCCAACGCGAACACCGTGAAGCGCGACAAAGCGCCACCGGAGAACATGTTGAACAAGCTCAAAATACCGCCCTGCTGACCCTTGAACAATTGCTGCAACTGGTCTGGGTTGATACCGGGCACAGGAATGTGCGCACCCACGCGGTACACCACCAAGGCGAGCAACAAGAAGACGAGACGGCGACGCAGGTCGCCGAACTTGTCGGTATTGCCAATCGATGGAGCGGTAGTTGCCACGGAGTGCTATTCCTGTTGAAGCTTAGATTTAAGCGACAGAGCCGCCAGCGGCTTCGATCGCAGCTTTAGCGCCGGCAGTTGCGCCGATGCCATTGAGCTTGACAGCTTTGGTGAGTTCGCCAGTCTTGACAACCTTGACCACGCGAGCGATAGATGCCACGAGGCCAGCGGCCTTCAAGGTCAACATATCAACTTCGGGGGCGCCGAGTTGCTGCAAGTCAGCCAAGGTCACTTCGTCGTTGTACTTCAGAGTGGTGGACTTGAAGCCGCGCTTAGGCAAACGACGTTGCAAAGGCATTTGACCGCCTTCGAAACCAACCTTGTGGTAGCCGCCTGAACGTGACTTTTGACCTTTGTGACCGCGACCAGCAGTCTTACCGAGGCCAGAGCCAATGCCGCGACCAACGCGACGCTTGGCGTGTTTCGCGCCAGGTGCGTGGGTGATGTTATTGAGTTCCATCTTTAACCTTTTACAGCACTTTGACCAGATAGCTGATCTTGTTAATCATGCCGCGCACTGCAGGCGTGTCTTGCAACTCGCTCACAGAATTC
>Ga0228701_1002491_pt1 | contig 10797 bp, 8 predicted proteins | sample McNCre117_Aug_MG_2_FD_178017 | JGI IMG/M metagenome (GOLD analysis project Ga0228701, IMG submission 178017) | Freshwater microbial communities from McNutts Creek, Athens, Georgia, United States - 11-17_Aug_MG | ecosystem: Environmental > Aquatic > Freshwater > Creek | place: USA: Georgia...
AGGGTCATCCGCCCGCCGGCGGGAATGGTCACCGCCTCGTTGCGGAGGCGGTAATAGGGCGATGCCGTGACCACCGGCGGCGCGCCCACCGCGCCCGGACGCACCGCGATGGCCAAGTGGTTGTCATCCAGCGTCAGCGCCGAAACCGCGGTGCCGCTGTCGCGCCCGATGTTGTTCCAGCTCATGCCCGCGGGCCAGCGCTGATCGGGCCAGATGCTATCATCGCCGATCACATCGCCCACCCGCCGGGTGCGCGCGGCGACGGCGTCGGCCAGCACGGCCAGGCAATCGATGGTGCAATCGGGCGCCGAGGACAGCCGCGCATCGCCCCCGCCGATCAGCCAGACGTCGCCGCCCTCGTCCGCCGACAGCGCCACCCGTGCGCCGCCCGCGGCATCGGGCTGGGCCATCCCCGGCAGCACGGCATAGGCCGCCGCGGTGGTGAACAGCTTGGTGTTCGACGCGGGCACGAACCGCCCGTCGGGGTTGATCGCCAGCACTTCGCGGCCCGCGTCATCCACCACCAGCACGCCAAGCCGCGTGCCCTGCGGCGCACTTGCGGCGGCAGCGGCGGTCTTGTCCTGAAGCGATGGCTGGGCCAGCGCCGGGGCGGCAACCAGCAGCGACAATGAAATCAGTGGGCGCAGAAACATGGCGGCACAGTGCCTTGGCGCTTAGCGCAAGTCCACCACCTCGACCAGCGGGAGCGGTCCGCCGCCCGGCTGTTCGGCCCAATGGAGCGCGTTGAGCACCCCGCCATCGGCGCGCAGCGCGGCCACGCGCGCGAGATCGACTTCGCCCAGCACCCACTGCGGCGCATCCATTTCACCCAGCACCACCACGCCATCATCGGGAAAGCCGCGATCGGGCGGACTATAGATCGCCGCCGCCCCGCGATTGGCATCGACCGCCGGGGACCATTCGGCCTGCCCGACCGTGGGGCTATGCACCGCGTAGCACTGCCCTTCGAGCGCGCGGGCCTGCGCGCCCAGCCGCACCCGCCAATAGCCCAGCGCCGCCTCGGTGCACGAAGGGACCAGCAGCAGCTCCATGCCTGCCTCAACCAGCGCGCGGGCCAGAAGAGGAAATTCGCTGTCATAGCAGATGGTTATGCCAATTTTGCCAAGCGCTGTCTCAAACAGGCGCAGCGGGCTGCCGCCGCTGACGCCCCACTCCTCGCGCTCGAAGCGGGTCATGATCAGCTTGTCCTGCACGCCCACCTTGCCCTGCGGCGTGAACAGCCGGGCGCGGTTGACATAGGCCCCGTCATCGCGCCGGAACGGGGCGCTGGCGGCAAGGATGTGCATCCCCGTGTGCGCGGCCAGCTCGGCATGGAGCGCATCGACCCGCGGCAGCAGCGCCGCAACGCTGGCAAGCGAACCCGCCAGATCGCCCATCGTCGCCGGATCAAGCGAGGCTAGTTCCATCGCGCCATATTCGGGAAACACCGCCAGCGCCGCCCCGCCCGCCGCCGCTTCCGCCACCCAGCGCCGCAGCTTGGCTTCATAGGCCGCCCAATCGGCCAGAGCTTCGATCGGGTATTGGGCAGCGGCAATGGTGAACCGGGTCATAGGGCGCGCATCCAGTATTGCATCGGCTTGGGGGTTTCCGCAGCCTCGCCGTGTTCGGCCCAGCTGAACATGCCGGTCAGCCCCGCAACTGGAGCATAGCCGCGCCCGGCCCAGAAGGCATCAAGCGGCGTATAGGCTGCCGGGCGGGCGGGATGATCGGCCGGGCGCACCACCGCGCAGAAACTGGCGTGGCTTGCCCCCCAGGCCCGCGCCGCGGCCTCGCGCTGATCGAAAAAGGCGTGGCCGCCCCCCTGCCCGCGATAGTCCGGCAGGAGCACGCTTTCGCCAAAGTAGAACACCGTGCGCGCATCGATCCCGGCGCGCTCGAAGGGTTCGCGGATATAGTCATCCTGCCCCGCCAGCGGCGAGGCCGTGGCAGCACCCACGATCCGCGCGCCATCGAAAGCGGCGATCAGCACGGCATCGGGCGCCGCGGTAAACTCGGCGAGATAATCGCGCTCGTAGGCTTCGCTGCCGTGGTAGAGATAGGGATAGGCCGCGAAGACCGCGATCCGCAGCCGCGCCAGATCGCCCAGCGCGCCGCGCAGTTCATCGCCTGCAAGGGTGCGAACCGTCAGGCTCACCCGACGACCTGCGCCGTCCAGTCGGCCAGATTGTAGTAGACCGTGACCCGCACGATCTTGCCGTCCGCAATGGCGAAGAATGCCCCGGCCGGCAGAACATAGGTCTGGCCGTTCGCTTCGGGCAGGCCTTCGTCGGTGGTGAGGTATTCGCCGTGGACGGTAAATTCGGCCGCGCCGCGCAGGCCATCGTCGCTGGCCATCAGCACGATGCCGCCCAGCCGCTCGCGGTAGCACCGCTCCATATGGGCGAGGAATTCGCGGAACGCCGCCTTGCCATGCTGGCTAGCGCCCTGATTGATGTCGTGAACCACCTGCTCGTCGAGGCAGTCCAGCATGCCCTCCCAGTCGCCGGCGTTGAACGCGGCATAGTAACGGGTCAGCAGGGCAAGGGCTTGGGCGCGGTCCATCAAGGCACTCCGGTTGCGATCGTCTCGCGCCGGTTAGACCGCGCTGGCCCGGGCTGCAACCCGGGCCAGCTTGGTAAGGTCAGGCTCAGCCGAACAGCTTGGTGGCCGTATCGGCCACGCGCTTGCCGAGATAGCGCGCGCCTTCGAGTTCGGTTTCGCTCGGCTGGCGGCTGCCGTCGCCGCCCGCGATGGTGGTGGCGCCATAAGGCGCGCCGCCCACGACTTCGTCGTTCCGCATCTGCCCGGCGTGGCCATAATCGAGGCCAACGATGGTCATGCCAAAGTGCAGCAGGTTGGTGATGATGTTGAACAGGGTGGTTTCCTGTCCGCCGTGCTGGGTGGCCGACGAGGTGAAGGCCGCGCCAACCTTGCCATTGAGCGCACCGCGCGCCCACAGGCCGCCGGCCTGATCGAGGAACGCCGCCATCTGGCTCGACAGGCGGCCAAAGCGGGTGCCGGTGCCGACGATGATCGCATCGTAGTGTTCAAGTTCCGCCACGGTGGCGACAGGAGCAGCCTGATCGAGCTTGAAGTGCGCGCCCTTGGCGATCTCTTCGGGAACGGTTTCGGGCACGCGCTTCACGTCCACTTCGGCCCCGGCAGCGCGGGCGCCATCGGCGATCGCATTGGCCATGGTTTCGAGGTGGCCGTAGCTTGAATAGTAAAGGACCAGAACCTTGCTCATGTCGTGTCTCCATCCGGGCGGCAGCAGGGCCGCGCAATTCGATGGAGCCGATATGGGCCAGCTTGGCATTTCTGTTTAGTCGGATAATATAGAGATCACTTTTCTACAGGATCGAAATGTTCAAACCCGGCACTCCCTCGATCGAGCAGATCCGCACCTTTCTGGCCGTGGTCGAGGAAGGCAGCTTTGCCGCGGCCGGGCGGCGGCTGCACCGCGCAACCTCGGTGGTCAGCTATGCCATCGCCAATCTTGAAGGCCAGCTGGGCCTGACGCTGTTCGAGCGCGAAGGCACCCGCAAGCCGCGCCTCACCGCCGAGGGGCAGGCCGTTCTGGAAGAACTGCGGCTGGTCGAACGCGGCCTTTCGGGCCTGCGCGCACGGGTCAGCGGCATGGCGCAGGGGCTGGAGCCGCGACTGGCGGTGGTGGTCGACGTCATGTTCCCCTCCGCCTGCCTCGCCGCCGCCTTGCAGGACTTTGCCGAGCGGTTTCCCAGCGTTGCGCTGACCCTGCGGGTCGAAGCGCTGGGCGCAGTCGCCGATCTCGTGCTGCGGGGTGAGGCCGCGCTGGGGATCGCCGGGCCGCTGGCCGCCGAGCTGCCGGGGCTAACCCGCAGCTTCCTTGGCACGGTGGAATTGCTCCCCGTGGCGGCGCCATCGCACGCGCTGGTCAGGGGCGGCGCGCTGGCGGACGAGGTCCAGCTGGTGCTGACCGACCGCTCGGACCTCACCCAGGGGCGTGATTTCTCGGTCATGTCGGCGCGTTCGTGGCGGCTGGGCGATCTGGGCGCCAAGCACGCCCTGCTGCGCGCGGGGCTCGGCTGGGGCAACATGCCGCGCTGGATGGTTGCCGAAGACCTGGCCAATGGCCGGCTGGTCGATCTCAAACGGCCCGAGCGCCCCGGCGGCAACTATCCGCTGTTCGCGATCCACCGCAGCGACAGCCCGCCCGGCCCGGCGGCGCGCTGGCTGGCCGAGCGGATGGGGCAAATGGAGGGCTCGATTGCACCTGAACCCAAATTGGCGTAAGGGCGGCTCCTGTCCGCCCCGGCAGCGCGCGTCATCCGACCCGCATGAGCCGGGGCTTGCCGTTTGAGGAACCGATAAATGTCGCGTCGTCGCCAGATCTACGAAGGCAAGGCCAAGATCCTGTATGAAGGTCCGGAACCGGGCACCATCATCCAGTATTTCAAGGACGATGCCACCGCGTTCAACGCGCTCAAGAAGGGCACGATCAACGGCAAGGGCGTGATCAACAACCGCATCAGCGAGTATGTGTTCACCCGCCTCAACCACATCGGCATCCCGACTCACTTCATCAAGCGGCTCAACATGCGCGAGCAGCTGGTCCGTCAGGTCGAAATCGTGCCGATCGAAGTGGTCGTGCGCAATGTCGCCGCCGGCTCGATCAGCAAGCGCCTCGGCATCCCCGAGGGTGAGGCGCTGCCCCACACCCTGATCGAATACTACTACAAGGACGATGCGCTGGGCGATCCGCTGATCGCGGAAGAACACATCGCCTGCTTCGGCTGGGCCTCGAACGAGGAAATGCAGGACATTTCCGCGATGGCCATCCGCGTGAACGATTTCATGTGCGGGATGTTCGCGGCGATCAACATTCGCCTGGTCGACTTCAAGCTTGAATTCGGGCGCATCTGGGACGGCGATTACAGCCGCGTGATCCTCGCCGACGAAATCAGCCCCGATGGCTGCCGCCTGTGGGACATGACCACCGGCGAAAAGCTCGACAAGGACCGCTTCCGCCGCGATCTGGGCGGTGAGGAAGAGGCCTATCAGGAAGTCGCGCGGCGCCTTGGCCTGCTCGACACCGACAACGGCCCGAGCGAAGTGCTCGACCTGTCGGCTCATCGCAAGCTGCGGGGCAAGTAAGCCACACGGCTTGCTCTGGCGCGGCGGGCGCGGCAACAAGGCCGCGATGCTCCGCGCCAAGTCCCTGTTCGCCCTCACGCTTTCCACCCTTGCGCTCGCGGCCTGTGCGCCGCGGGCCATAGCCCCTGCGTCGGCCCCGCCCCCGGCAGCGCCCTGGGCGTTCGAGACGAGCGACGTGCCGCTCGATCCGGCGTTCCGCTTTGGCCAGCTGCCCAATGGCCTGCGCTATGTGATCCGCCACAACCAGACCCCCAAGGGCACCGCAATCGTGCGGATGGAAGTGGCAGCGGGCTCGCTCGACGAAAGCGACGACGAGCGCGGCTATGCCCATTTCGTCGAGCATATGGCCTTCAATGGCTCGACCCGCGTGCCCGAAGGCGAAATGGTCAAGCTGCTGGAGCGCGATGGGCTGGCCTTCGGGCCAGACACCAATGCCTCGACCAATTACGACCGCACGATCTACAGCCTCGATCTGCCGGTCAACACTGCGCCGCTGCTCGATACCGCGCTGATGCTGATGCGCGAGACGGCCAGCGAACTGACCTTCGCCCCCGCCGCGGTCGAGCGGGAGCGCGGCGTGGTCCAATCGGAAATGCGCGATCGCAACAGCTATGCGCTGCGCAATTACGAAGAACGCACCGGCTTTTTCCAGCGCGGATCGCGCCTCTCGGCGCGGCTGCCGATCGGCACGGCGCAGTCGCTGGCCGGAGCCAATGCCGCCGGGCTCAAGGCGTTCTGGCAGCGTGAATATGTCCCCGCCCATGTCACGCTGGTGGTGATCGGCGATTTTCCCGATGCCGCCGTCGAGGCTGCAATCCAGAGCCATTTTGCCGACTGGCGCCCGGCCCCGGCCCAGCCCCAGCCGCTCGCCGGCCCCTTTGCCGCCCGCGGGGGCGAGGTTGATATCCATATCGACCCGGCGCTGTCCGAACACGTTACCGCCGCCCGGCAGGGGCCGTGGCTGACCGAGCCTGACAGCCTGGCCCAGCGGCGCGAGAACCTGCTGCGCGAAATCGGCTATGCGATCGTCAACCGCCGCCTGCTCAGCCGCTCGCGCGAGGCCAATGCCCCGTTTCGCGGAGCCTATTTCGGCACCACCGATCTGCTGCGCGATGGCCGCTCGACCGAACTCAACATCGACACGGTCGACACCCGCTGGCGGCGCGGACTGGTCGAAGCCGGGCTCGAATACCGCCGCGCGCAGACCTTCGGGTTCACCGCGGCGGAAGTTGCCGAACAGCTGGCGATCCTGCGCGGCGGCTTGCAGAATGCCGCCGGCGGCGAGGACAGCCGCTCGAACCGCGCGCTGTTTGGCGCGGTCCACGGCCTGATCGCGGATGGCAGCGTGCCCGACCGGCCAAGCAACGCGCTCGCTAGGTTCGAAGCCTTCGCGCCGCAGGTCACTCCGGCCGCCGTCCAGGCGGCGCTGGCGCGCGAGGCGCTGGCGCTCGACAATCCGCTGCTGCGCTTTCAGGGCCGCACTCCGCCGGGCGGCGGCGCTCCGGCCCTGCGCGCCGCCTGGGACGAGGTGATGCACACCGCGATCACCCCGCCCGCCAGCAAGGCTGCGGCGAGCTTTGCCTATACCGATTTCGGCCCGGCCGGGACCGTGGCGAGCGACACCCGCGAACCGGCGCTGGGGATCCGCACGATCCGCTTTGCCAACAATGTCCGCCTCAACCTCAAGCACACCGACCTTCAGCGCGATGCGGTGCTGGTGCAGGTATCGCTCGATGGCGGGCAGATGCTGGCGACCCGCGCCAATCCGTTGGCGATGCAGATGGTCTCGACCCTGACGCTGGGCGGGCTTGGCAAACACAGCAAGGACGAACTCGACACTCTGCTGGCCGGGCGCAGCGTGGCCGCCCCGGTGACCGCCACGCCCGAAACGCTGATGATCCAGGCCGCGACCACCCCGCGCGATCTCACCACCGAATTGCAACTGGCCGCGGCCCAACTGACCGATCCGGGCTATCGCCCTGAAGGGCAGGTGATCTTCCTTCAGAACATCAACAACCTGTTCGCCGCGCTGCGCGCCACGCCGGGATCGGCGCTGGCGGCGGATCTGGGGGCGATCCTGTCCGACGGCGACCCGCGCTTCAGCATCGGCAAGGTCGAGGATTACCGCAAACTGAGCTTTGCCCAGCTGCGCGGCGATCTGGCCGACCGGCTGGCCCACGGCGCGATCGAGATCGGGATCGTCGGCGATGTCGACGAGGACGCTGCGATCGCCGCCGTTGCCAAGACCTTTGGCGCGCTCCCCCCGCGCGAGGCCGAGTTTCGCCCCTATGCCGAGCAGCGCCAGCGCAGCTTCACCGCCGATCGCCACCCGCGTGTGCTGCACCACACCGGGCCCAAGGATCAGGCGCTGGTCACGCTGACCTGGCCGACCCGCGACGGCGAGGATCCGGTTGCCGAAATGCAGCTCGCGCTGCTTCAGCGCGTGGTGCAGGTCGAACTGACCGACACCCTGCGCGAAGCGCTGGGCAAGACCTATTCCCCCGGGGTCAGCAGCGACACTTCGCGCAGCTGGCGCGGCTATGGCACCTTCGCCATCTCAGCCTCGGTCGACAGCGCGCAAGTTGCCGCAACCCGCAGCGCAATCCGGGCGACCATCGCCGCCTTGCGCGCCGCGCCGGTCAGCGACGACGTGCTGCTGCGCGCGCGGGCGCCGCTCATCGATGGCTATGCCAACCTGCTCAAGACCAATGGCTTCTGGCTGGCGCTGGTTGACCGCGCCCAGACCGAGCCCGACCGGATCGACCGCTTCATCAAGGCCAAGGACCGGCTCGCCGCGATCACCCCGGCGCAACTCACCGAGCTGGCGCGGCGCTATCTGGGCGATGATGCGGCGGTAGAAGTGACCGTCCTGCCCGAGGGAACGGGCGCGCCCTGACGCGGCACAAAAAAGGGGCGGACAGCTTGCGCTGCCCGCCCTTTCTAGTTGCCCTTCTAGGGTGGAAGGAATGGGTTAGAAGTTGATCGTCACGTCGGCACCGAAGGTCCGCGGCGGGTTGAAGTTGGCGTAATCGCCAAGGATCCCGGCATAGTTCAGCGAACCGTTGTTGTTCAGCGTCGGCGCCGAGTTGGCGTTCGACCGGCGGTAGATGTGGGTTTCGTTGAGCAGGTTGCGGCTCCACAGGGCGAAGGTCGCCTTGACGCCGCCTTCGTTCATCGGAACGTCGACCAGCGCGATGCGGCCATTGACCACGAAGCTGGCTTCGGTCTGCACCGGCTCGGCCTGGAAGCTGTACTGCGGCCCGGCATAGCTGGCATCGAGGTGGAAGCGCGCCTTGGCACCCGCACCGCCGATGTTGGCTTCGTATTCCACGTTACCCGAAGCGGCGTGCTTGGGGGTGAACACCGTGTAGACCTGGAACGGGATGTTGTTCAGGAACGGGTTCGGCGTGGCCGGAACCTTGACGTCGGTATAGGCATAGGACGCACCCACGGTCAGACCATCGGCCGGACGCACGGTGAGTTCGGCTTCGATCCCCTTGATCTTCGAATTGCCCGGCGCGTTGCGGGTTTCTTCGGTGTGCTTGCCAAAGGTCGGGTTCGCGGTCGTGGTACCCGGCAGGAACTGCATGGTATCGACGTTGTCGAAGTCGGTCTGGGTGCCCTTGCGGTCCATCATGTAACCGGCAAGGTTCAGGCGGACGCGGCGGTCAAGCAGGTCCATCTTGGCGCCGATTTCGTAGGACTTCACCGATTCAGCGTCGAACGAGGTGAACTGCGAGGAACGGCTGTTCGCCCCGCCAGCGCGGTAGCCGGTGGCATACTTGGCATAGAGGTTCACGTTGCGGCTCGCTTCGAATGCCAGCGTGACCATCGGGTCGAAGCGCTTCTTGTCGTAGGCGAACAGGTAGTTGGTGGCCGTGCCGCTGACGATGTAGAGCTTACCGTCACGCTTGTCGTGGGTGTAGCGACCAGCAAGGGTAAGGTGCAGGCTGTCGAAGCTGTCCGGGGTGTAGGTCAGCTGGCCGAACGCCGCGTAGCTCTTGGCAAAGGCATAGCTGCCGCGCTGCTTGAACCACATGCTCGGATCCCAGCCCTGGTTGCCCGAGGTCACAGCGCCCGTCACCAGTTCGCTGTTGATGGTGTAGCCGGTGCCGTCAGCGTTCCACTTGTTGGTGGTCGGCGTGGCGGCTTCTTCCTGCACGCGTTCGTTGAAGTAGTAGAGACCAACCACGTAGTCGAGCTGCGGAACCGAACCAACCAGCTGGAATTCCTGGCTGAACTGGCGCTGATGCAGGTTCGAGAGGCTGTAACGGCTGAAGTTGCCGCTGGGCGCGAAGGTCACGCGGTGCGCACCGCCCGAGTTATCCCACTGCTCGGTCGAAACGTTGCGCCATGCGGTGATCGAGCGCAGCTCGGTCTTGGGCGCGATTTCGTACTTGAGGTTGGCGGTGAAGCCTTCGGTGCGGTCAACGCTCGGCTGCTGCGGCACGCCGATTTCGGCAACCGTCTGGCGCTGGTTGCCGCTCACGACCACCAGCGGCGCCTTGGGCGCGATGCAGGGGTTGGTCGTGGTGGTCACGCCGCCCACGGTCGAGGCGACGTTGCAGGCGGTGCCGCCGTAGATCAGCGTGGTGCCGCTGTAGGTGCCGACGTTGTAGCCGTTGGGGTTGAAGTTGATCAGCTGGCTGTAGAACGGGGTGTTTTCGTCCTTGGCGCGGTCAAACGACACGGTGGCCGAGAAACCGTCAAACGGGCGCCACTTGGCCGAAATGCGGCCACCGGCGCGCTGATACTGGTTCCAGCCAGCCTGGCCGGCCAGCGGGTTCTTCACGGTCGGGTCCTGGTGCTGGACCAGGCCGTCGATCTTGACCGCGACATTGGCGACTTCGGGGAAGTCGACGTGGGCTTCGGTCGAGTAGCTGCCGTAGTTGCCGATACCGGCAGCAACGCGGCCACCGAACTCGCCGGTCGGTTCCTTGGTGACGATGCTCAGCGCGCCGCCTTCGGCGTTACGGCCGAACAGCGTGCCCTGCGGCCCGCGCAGCACTTCGATGCGCTGGACGTCGAACAGGGCGGCGTTGAGGCCCTGCTGGCGGCCGAGGTAAACGCCGTCGATGTACACGCCCACGCCCTGATCGCGCGCGGTCTGGTTGGCGTCGAACGGCACGATGCCGCGGATACCGATGGTCAGCGCCGACTGGCGGGCTTCGAAGGTCGAAACGCGCAGGCTGGGAACGCCGCCGTCGGCCAGGTCGATCAGGCTCTGGACGTGGCGCTTCTTGATGTCTTCATCGCCCATGACCGCAATGGCGATCGGGGTCTGCTGGAGGTTCGTCTCGCGCTTGGTGGCGGTGACGACGATTTCGGTCAGGCCCGAGTTGTCCTGCGCGGTGGTATCAGCAGCTGCCGCGTCTTCGGCAAAGGCCGGCGCAGCAACAAGAGCCACGGCGAGCGCGGCGAACGAAGCGGAAATCCTGGTAGCAGGGCGGATCATGTCTATGGTCCCTCATTGGGTTACAGCGAAGCTTGGGGACGGGGTGCGCCGCACGTTTGCGAGTCGCATCCTCCCGGTTGCCGGGCTCCAGCTAGGCCTCGCTGATTGCAGCGCCGCGACGATTTGCAGACACCAAACCGACACAATGATGACACCAATACGACAAGCGATAATCTGACGAAAAAGCGTCATAAATCCGTCATCTGCCG
>Ga0228701_1002500_pt1 | contig 10757 bp, 12 predicted proteins | sample McNCre117_Aug_MG_2_FD_178017 | JGI IMG/M metagenome (GOLD analysis project Ga0228701, IMG submission 178017) | Freshwater microbial communities from McNutts Creek, Athens, Georgia, United States - 11-17_Aug_MG | ecosystem: Environmental > Aquatic > Freshwater > Creek | place: USA: Georgia...
CCAAAGCCCCTGCAGCAGCCCCGGCCAAGAAGGCCCGTGCTGCCACCGCCAAGTAAGGGCACCGTTCCACGACACGCCGACGAGCAAGAAGGAATCACATCATGGGAAAAGTCACCGGCTTCATGGAATTTGAGCGTCTCGAAGAGGGCTACAAGCCCGTCCCCGAGCGTCTGAAGCACTACAAGGAATTTGTCATTGGCCTGGACGAGTCGCAAGCCAAGCAGCAAGGCGCACGCTGCATGGACTGCGGCACACCGTTTTGCAACAACGGCTGCCCGGTCAACAACATCATTCCGGACTTCAACGACCTGGTCTATCACGGCGACTGGAAGAACGCGATCGAGGTGCTGCACTCGACCAACAACTTCCCCGAGTTCACCGGTCGCATTTGCCCCGCACCTTGCGAGGCCGCCTGCACGCTGAACGTGAATGACGACGCGGTGGGCATCAAGTCCATCGAGCACGCCATCATCGACCGCGCCTGGGCGGAAGGCTGGGTCACGCCGCGTCCGGCCAAGCACAAGACCGGCAAGAAAGTGGCCGTGGTGGGTGCTGGCCCCGCAGGCCTGGCGGCTGCCCAGCAGCTCGCACGTGCTGGTCACGACGTGACCGTGTTTGAAAAGAACGACCGCGTGGGCGGCCTGCTGCGCTACGGCATCCCCGACTTCAAGATGGAGAAGTCGCATATCGACCGCCGCGTCGAGCAGATGAAAGCTGAAGGCGTGACCTTCCGCACCGGCGTGCTCGTGGGCGCCATGCCCAAGGATTCCAAGGTCACCAACTGGGCCCAGGAAACCGTGTCGGCCGATCAGCTGAAAAAAGACTTCGACGCCGTGGTGCTGACCGGCGGCTCCGAGCAATCCCGGGACTTGCCCGTGCCGGGCCGTGACTTGAGCGGCATCCATTTCGCGATGGAATTCCTGCCGCAGCAAAACAAGGTCAACGCCGGCGACAAGCTGCCTGGCCAGTTGCGCGCCGATGGCAAGAAGGTCATCGTGATTGGCGGGGGTGACACCGGTAGCGACTGCGTGGGCACGAGCAACCGCCATGGCGCCACCAGCGTGGTGCAGTTTGAAGTGATGCCCCAGCCGCCCGAGCAGGAGAACAAGCCCCTGGTGTGGCCGTACTGGCCGCTGAAATTGCGCACCAGCTCCAGCCACGAAGAAGGCTGCGTGCGTGAGTTCGCCATCTCCACCAAAGAGTTCATCGGCGAGAGGGGCCAGGTCAAGGGCCTCAAGACGGTGCACGTCGAGTTCAAGGACGGCAAGATGGTCGAGGTGCCCGGCACCGAGAAAACCTATGAGGCCGATATGGTCCTGCTGGCCATGGGCTTTGTGAACCCGGTGGCGACCGTGCTCGAAGCCTTTGGCGTTGACAAGGACGCGCGTGGCAATGCCAAGGCCAGCACCGAATTCGAGGGCGGCTATGCCACCAACGTGCCCAAAGTGTTTGCGGCGGGCGACATGCGCCGCGGTCAGTCGCTGGTGGTCTGGGCCATCCGTGAAGGCCGTCAGGCCGCCCGTGCGGTGGATGAGTTCCTGATGGGGGCCACGGTTTTGCCGCGCTGAGCGGCGCCGGGTGCTGAGGCTGTTGCTGAGGCCCGTGCTGCGGGGGCGTTGATCCAGGGGATCCAGCGCCCGAGGCGGCCTCTGCCGCCAGGGCACCTAGGCTTTACAATGAGCACTAACGATTTAAAAGCCGGGTCGACCGGCTTTTTTGTCTTCCATGTCCACTGACACTGCCCCCCTTGTCGAGCTGCGTGACCTGCAATTTGGTTACAACGACCGCCTGATTCTGGACGGGGTGAGCCTGTGCGTGCCGCGTGGCAAGGTGACCGCGCTGATGGGCGCATCGGGAGGCGGCAAGACCACCGTGCTGCGTCTCATCGGGGGACAGTACCGGGCCCAGTCCGGACAGGTACTCTTTGACGGTCAGGACGTGGGGGCCTTGAACCAGGACGGGCTGTACGCCTTGCGTCGTCGCATGGGCATGCTGTTTCAGTTCGGGGCCTTGTTCACCGATCTCAATGTGTTCGACAACGTGGCCTTCCCTTTGCGCGAGCACACCGATCTGGACGAGGCCCTGATCCGCGACATCGTGCTCATGAAGCTGGAGGCGGTGGGTTTGCGTGGCGCGCGGGACCTCAAGCCCAGCGAGGTATCAGGCGGCATGGCCCGTCGCGTGGCGCTGGCGCGTGCCATCGCACTCGACCCGGATCTGGTGATGTATGACGAACCTTTTGCCGGTCTGGACCCGATTTCGCTGGGCACTGCGGCGCGCTTGATCCGCCAGCTCAATGACAGTCTGGGGCTGACCAGCATCATCGTCTCGCACGACCTGGACGAAACCTTCCACATCGCTGATCAAGTCATCATCCTGGCCAATGGTCGGGTGGCGGCACAAGGCACACCGCAAGAGGTGCGCGCTAGTCAGGACCCGCTGGTGCACCAGTTTGTCACGGCGGCGCCCGAAGGGCCGGTGCGCTTTCACTTCCCGGCCCCGTCGGTCCAAGAGGATTTTGGTTTGGCGCCCACCGCAGGAGGTCGCCGATGAAATGGGTGTCAGACCTCGGCTTCAAAACGCGCCAGCAGCTGGCCGACCTGGGCCACGCTGCGCGTTTGTTTGTGCGCCTGTTGTGGCTGATGGGCCCCACTTTGCGCCGCTTCGGGTTGGTACGTGACCAGATGCACTTTCTGGGCAACTATTCGCTGGCCATCATCTCGGTGTCGGGTTTGTTTGTGGGCTTTGTGCTGGGCCTGCAAGGCTACTACACCTTGCAACGTTATGGTTCTTCGTCGGCGTTGGGGTTGCTGGTGGCCCTCAGCCTGGTGCGTGAATTGGGTCCGGTGGTGACGGCCTTGTTGTTTGCTGGACGCGCGGGCACTTCTCTCACGGCGGAGATCGGCCTCATGAAGGCGGGTGAGCAACTGAGCGCCATGGATCTGATGGCGGTGGACCCGTTGCGTCGCATCCTGGCACCGCGCTTTCTGGCGGGTGTGCTGACCATGCCCATTCTGGCTGCCGTATTCAGCGCGGTTGGCATCGTGGGCGGCTGGGTCGTCGGGGTGGTGATGATTGGTGTGGACCCGGGTTCGTTCTGGGGCCAGATGCAAGGCGGCGTTGACGTCTGGAAAGACGTGGGCAACGGTGTAGTCAAGAGCCTGGTGTTTGGTGTGACCGTGACCTTTGTGGCACTGCTCCAAGGGTATGAGGCGCAGCCCACACCGGAGGGTGTGTCGCGTGCCACCACACGAACCGTGGTGGTGGCGTCGCTGGCTGTGCTGGGCCTGGACTTCCTGCTCACCGCGCTGATGTTCAGTATTTGAAGGGGAACGTGATGCAACGATCCAAAAACGATCTCTGGGTGGGCCTGCTGGTGCTGATTGGCGCCGTGGCGCTGCTCTTTCTGGCCCTGCAGTCGGCCAATTTGTTGAGTCTCAACATGCAGTCCACTTACAAGGTGACTGCGCGCTTTGACAACATTGGGGGGCTCAAGCGCCAGGCGGCCGTCAAGAGTGCCGGCGTGGTGGTGGGCCGCGTGGACGCCATCTCCTTTGATGACAAAACCTTTCAGGCCACGGTGATCATGGCCTTGGAAAAGCGCTACGCCTTTCCCAAGGACAGCTCGCTGAAAATTCTCACCAGCGGATTGCTGGGTGAGCAGTACATCGGCATTGAAGCCGGTGCCGGCGACGCCAATCTGGCCGATGGTGATCGTGTACAGCAAACGCAATCCGCCATGGTGCTGGAGTCCTTGCTGAGCCAATTCCTCTATAACAAAGCGGCTGATACGCCAGCCACGAATAAACCATGAGCCCGTTCTTCCTTCAGTCCTGTTGCAGGTTGGTGGTGCTGGCCACCGCGCTGTTTCTCGCTGGCTGTGCCAGCGGCCCCAACGCAGTGGCCCGCGATCCGCTGGAGCCCTTGAACCGCGGCATCTATGGCTTTAACGACGCGTTGGACAGTTCGGTCATTCGCCCGGTGGCGCGCGCCTATCAGGACGTGACGCCTTCACCGATCCGCACCGGCATTGGCAACTTCTTTGCCAACCTGGCCGATGTGTGGTCCACCGTCAACAACGCCTTGCAGCTCAAGCCGGCGCAAACCGTGGAGACTGGCGCCCGTGTGGTGGTGAACACGGTGGTGGGCGTTTTGGGATTGTTCGATGTGGCCACTTCCATGAATCTGGAGCGTCACCCCGAGGACTTCGGCCAGACCCTGGGTTACTGGGGCGTGCCCAGTGGCCCTTATGTGGTGCTGCCCGTGCCGGTCGACATCAAGGGCAACCTGGTGCGCCATATCGATGAAGTGTCCACGCGAAACACCCTCACGGCTGTCAACCTGGTGGACAGGCGTGCGCGTTTATTGAAGGCGACAGATCAAGTGGACGCCATGGCCATCGACAAGTACACCTTTGTGCGCGATGTCTATCTGCAAAAACGCTTGTCCGATGTCTGGGACGGCAATCCACCCGATACGGGGGAGGGCACAGATCCCGCGCCTGAACCTGAAGGAAAATCCGCACCATGATGTCGCTCAACCACCTGGACCCCCTCCATCCCAGCACCCTGTCGTCTTATTCGAGTGTCGGGCAGGCATTGACGCGCTTCGGTGTTCATCGACGTCGGGTGATGGCCGCAGGGGCAGCTTTGCTGGGCGCAACGCTGCTGGCCGTCCCTCAGGCCTGGGCGGCGGATGAAACGGCAGATGCTTTTGTGCGTCGCTTGTCGGCCGAGTTGCTGGAAGTCGTTCGGAGTGACCGCTCGCTCAAAAGCGGCGATGTGCAGCGTATTGCTGCGGTGGTGGACACGCGCATCATGCCCCACCTGAATTTCCGGCGCATGACGGCGTCAGCCGTCGGGCCGGCCTGGCGTCAGGCCACGCCCGAACAGCAGACTCGCCTGCAGGATGAATTCAAGGCCTTGCTGATTCGCACGTATGCGGGTGCGCTGTCACAGGTGAAAGAACAGACCATCCAGGTCAAGCCCCTGCGCGCTGCCCCTGAGGACACCGAAGTGCTGGTGCGCTCGGAAATCCGTGGTGGCCCGGAGCCCATCCAGTTGGACTATCGCCTGGAAAAAACCCCTGGACAAGGGGCGGGCTGGAAAATCTACAACCTGAATGTCATGGGCGTGTGGCTGGTTGACACCTACCGCACCCAGTTTGGGCAAGAGGTCAATGCACGTGGCATTGATGGCCTCATCGCCAGTTTGAGTGAACGCAACAAGCCCGCTGCCCGCCCCTGACTCACCATCGGCTTCCTCGCGCCATGTCGGCTACCACCTCCCTGACCCTACCTGCCGTGTTGACTCACCGGGAAGCTCGCGCCTGCCTGCAGGATTGGGTGCAGCACCTGCCCGTCCAGGGGACGGTGAAGCTGGATGCGGCTGCCCTGCAACGATTTGACTCTTCCGCGCTGGCGGTGTTGCTGGCCTTGCAACGCGCGGTGCTGGGCCGGGGCTGCAGCTTGGAAGTGCGTCATCTGCCCCCCCAGGCGCGGCAATTGGCCCGGGTTTACGGCATTGAGTCCAGCCTGAGTTTGAGTGAATCGGCCTGAGCTGGTGTGTTTGACCGGCCGCTCGCCTTAAAATAGCGGGTTCGCCATGCCCGCCATCTCCTTTCAATCCGTCTCCAAGACCTACCAGACCGATCGCGGACCGTTCCAGGCCCTCGACGGCGTCAGCCTGGACATTGAGCCCGGCGAGTTCTTTGGACTGCTGGGCCCCAATGGCGCCGGCAAAACCACCCTCATCAGCATCCTCGCGGGTCTTAATCGAGCCACCTCGGGCCGCGTGCAGGTCATGGGGCACGATGTGCGAGAGCACCCCGCCCTGGCGCGTCGTCAGTTGGGTGTGGTGCCTCAGGAGCTGGTGTTCGACCCGTTTTTCAATGTGCGCGAGACCTTGCGCTTTCAGTCCGGCTATTTCGGCGTCACTGGCAACGATGACTGGATTGACGAGCTGCTCTCCAGCCTGGGCCTGAGCGACAAGGCCAACAGCAACATGCGTCAGCTCTCGGGCGGCATGAAGCGGCGCGTGCTGGTGGCGCAGGCTCTGGTGCACAAGCCGCCGGTCATTGTGCTGGACGAGCCCACCGCCGGTGTGGACGTGGAGCTGCGTCAAACCCTGTGGCAGTTCATCGCCAAACTCAATCGTGAAGGTCATACCGTGCTGTTGACCACCCACTACCTGGAAGAGGCTGAAGCCCTGTGCGGCCGCATCGCCATGCTCAAGCAGGGGCGGGTGGTGGCCCTGGACCGCACCAGTGAACTGCTGCGTTCGGCCTCCAGCAATGTGCTGCGCTTCAAGCTGGATGCCGAGCTCCCCCCCGCGCTGGTCAGCCAGGCTCGCGTGGTGGGTCGTATCGTGCAACTGCCCGCGCATGATGCGGCTGAGATCGAGCGCCATCTGGCCGTGGTGCGTGAAGCCGGCCTGGTGGCCGAGGATGTCGAAATTCGCAAGGCTGACCTGGAAGACGTGTTTCTTGATGTCATGAACCAGAAGCCCCCGCAAGCTGCCGGAGGTCACACATGATCGGCTGGCGTGCGCTGTTCTACAAAGAGGTGATGCGGTTCTGGAAGGTCAGCTTTCAGACCGTGGCAGCCCCCGTGCTAACGGCGGTGCTGTACCTGTTGATCTTCGGCCACGTGCTGGAAGACCGCGTCAAGGTGTATGACCAAGTCAGCTACACCGCCTTTCTGGTGCCTGGCTTGGTGATGATGAGCGTGCTGCAAAACGCGTTTGCCAACAGCTCGTCCTCGCTCATCCAGAGCAAGATCATGGGCAACCTGGTGTTTTTGCTGCTTACCCCGCTGGGGCATTGGAGCTGGTTTGTCGCCTATGTGGGGTCGGCCATGGTCCGCGGTGTGGCCGTGGGGCTGGGGGTGTTTGCCGTGACGGCGTGGTCTACTTCACTGCATTTTGTGGCACCAGGCTGGATCCTGGTGTTTGCGCTGCTGGGCGCGGCCTTGCTGGGCACGCTGGGCTTGATTGCCGGGTTGTGGGCCGAGAAGTTCGACCAACTCGCGGCCTTCCAGAACTTCATCATCATGCCCATGACGTTTTTGAGCGGCGTGTTCTATTCCATCCATTCCCTGCCGGCGTTCTGGCAGGGTGTGAGTCACCTCAACCCGTTCTTCTACATGATCGACGGGTTCCGCTACGGCTTCTTTGGCGTGAGTGATGTCTCGCCCTGGTTGAGCCTGTGTCTGGTGGCGGGCACCCTGACCGTGGTGGCGGGTATTGCCCTGCACTTGCTGCGCACGGGCTACAAAATTCGAGGCTAATTCCATGACCGCCCAGGAACTGCACCAGATCATCGCTGCCGGCATGCGCTGCGACCACCTCGAGGTGGACGGCGATGGCCGTCACTGGCAAGCCCTGGTGGTTTCGCCGGAATTTGAGGGCATGCGAGCCATCAAGCGTCATCAACGCGTGTATGCCACACTGGGGCCCCGCATCCACACCGACGAGGTGCACGCTTTGTCCATGAAAACCTTCACCCCGGCCGAATGGGCCGAGGCGCAGCGGAGCGCTTGATGGACAAGCTGCTCATCCGTGGCGGGCGCACCTTGCATGGCAAGGTGGAGGTGGCAGGTGCCAAAAATGCGGCCCTGCCCGAGCTGTGCGCTGCCTTGCTGACCGACCAGCCCGTGGTGTTCGACAACGTGCCGCGCTTGCAGGATGTGTCCACCATGCTCAAGCTGTTGGCCAACATGGGTGTGCGTGTGGAGCGCACCGAGCATGGCCAGGTGACGCTCGATGCTTGCGCGCTGGAGCGCGCAGAAGCGCCGTATGAACTGGTCAAGACCATGCGGGCTTCGGTGCTGGCGTTGGGTCCCCTGCTGGCGCGCTGTGGTCATGCCCGTGTGTCCTTGCCTGGTGGCTGCGCCATCGGATCACGCCCAGTGGATCAACACATCAAGGGTCTGCAGGCCATGGGGGCGGACATCGTGGTCGAGCACGGCTACATGGTGGCGCGACTACCCGTGGGGCGCAGCCGCTTGCGCGGTGCACGCATCGCCACGGACATGGTCACGGTCACTGGCACGGAAAATTTTCTGATGGCTGCAGCGCTGGCCGATGGTGAGACCGTGCTGGAAAACGCGGCCCAGGAGCCGGAGATTCCGGATCTGGCCGAACTGCTCATCAGCATGGGCGCGCGCATTGAGGGCCACGGCACCAGCCGCATCCACATCCAGGGTGTGGAGCGTTTGAACGGCGCGCGCCATCGCGTGGTGGCGGACCGCATCGAAGCGGGCACCTTCCTGTGTGCGGTGGCCGCTACTGGCGGTGATGTGGTGCTGCGCCACGCTCGCGCCGATCACCTGGATGCCGTGATCGACAAGCTGCGAGACGCGGGCGCCACCGTGACGGCGGTGCCCGAGGGCATCCGTGTGCAAAGCCCGGCCCCGGCGTTTGAACACCTGCGCGCGCAAACCTTTCGCACCACCGAATACCCTGGTTTTCCCACCGATATGCAGGCCCAATTCATGGTGCTCAACGCCGTGTCGCACGGCAACAGCAAGGTCACTGAAACCATTTTTGAAAACCGTTTCATGCATGTCAACGAGCTGGTACGCCTGGGTGCGCACATCCAGATCGATGGCAAGGTGGCGGTGATTGAGGGCGTACCGCAACTCTCGGGGGCCCACGTCATGGCCACCGATCTGCGCGCTTCGGCCAGCCTGGTCATTGCCGGCCTGGTGGCTGATGGCGAGACCGTGGTGGACCGTATTTACCACTTGGACCGCGGCTACGACCGCATGGAGTCCAAGCTGCGCGCCCTCGGGGCCGATATCGAAAGGATTTCATGATCACCCTCGCGCTGTCCAAAGGACGCATCTTTGACGAGACCCTGCCGCTGTTGCAGGCCGCCGGCATCGAGGTGCTCGAGAACCCCGACACTTCACGCAAGCTCATCCTGCCCACCAACCAGCCCGATGTGCGTGTGGTGCTGGTGCGTGCCACCGATGTGCCCACCTATGTGCAATATGGCGGTGCCGATGTGGGCGTGACCGGCCTGGACACCTTGATTGAGCATGGCGGGCAGGGCTTGTATCAGCCGCTGGATTTGCGTATCGCCCGTTGCCGCATGAGCGTGGCCGTGCCCAAGGATTTCGATTACGCCGGCGTGGTGCGCCAGGGCTCGCGCCTGAAGGTGGCCACCAAGTACGTGGGCATTGCCCGCGATTTCTTTGCCACCAAGGGCGTGCACGTCGATCTGGTGAAGCTCTATGGCAGCATGGAGTTGGCGCCTTTGACCGGCTTGGCCGATGCCATCGTCGACCTGGTGTCCACGGGCAGCACGCTCAAGGCCAACGACCTGATTGAAGTGGAACGCATCATGGACATTAGCTCGCGGCTGGTGGTCAATCAGGCGGCCTTGAAGCTCAAGCAAGCGCCGCTGCGCCGCTTGATCGACGCGTTTGCGCAGGCCACGGCGGCTCGGTCGGCCTGAACTTTGACTGAAACGTTCTTTCACCATGCCCCCCGTTCTCCAACTCTCCACCGCTTCGCCGACCTTCGACGCTGATTTTCAGCGGCGTCTGCATTGGTCTGCCGAGACCGACGAGGGCATTGAGCAACGTGTGGCCGATATCCTTGCCGATGTGCGCCAGCGGGGCGACGAGGCGGTGCTGGACTTCACCCGTCGTTTTGACGGCCTGGCCGTCGAGCGAATGGCCGATCTGGAGCTGGGTGCTGACGAACTCCGCCGCGCCTTTGACGGCTTGTCCCCCGAGCAACGCCACGCCTTGCAGGCCGCCGCCGCCCGCGTGCGCCGCTACCACGAGGCCCAAAAACAAGCCAGCGGCGAGAGCTGGAGTTTCCGTGACGAAGACGGCACGTTGCTGGGTCAGAAAGTCACGCCGTTGGACCGCGTGGGCATTTATGTGCCCGGCGGCAAGGCAGCTTACCCATCCAGCGTCTTGATGAACGCCATTCCCGCCCATGTGGCTGGCGTGTCCGAGATCATCATGGTGGTGCCCACGCCCGTGCGCGGCAGCGTGGCCACCGGCGGCAGCGGCGTCGCGTCTGCCACGCGCGGCGAGCGCAATGAACTGGTGCTGGCGGCCGCCCATGTGGCAGGTGTCACGCGGGCCTTCACGATGGGCGGTGCCCAGGCGGTAGCCGCGCTGGCCTACGGCACGGCCAGCATCCCGCGCGTGGACAAGATCACCGGCCCCGGCAATGCCTACGTGGCTGCTGCCAAGCGCCGTGTGTTTGGCACCGTGGGCATCGACATGATCGCCGGCCCCAGCGAAATCCTGGTGCTGGCCGACGGCACCACCCCGCCGGACTGGGTGGCCATGGACCTGTTCAGCCAGGCCGAGCACGACGAGCTGGCACAAAGCATCCTGCTGTGTCCTGACGCTGGCTACATTGCGCAGGTGCAGGCGTCCATCGACCGTCTGCTGCCGCAGATGCCGCGACGCGACATCATCAGCGCGTCCTTGCAAGGGCGGGGTGCCATCATCCACACCCGCAGCATGGAAGAGGCCTGCGAGATCAGCAACCGCATCGCCCCTGAACACCTGGAGGTGTCCAGCGCCGATCCGCACCGCTGGGAGCCGCTCTTGCGCCATGCCGGTGCCATCTTCCTGGGCGCATTCACCAGTGAGTCACTGGGCGACTATTGCGCCGGCCCCAACCATGTGTTGCCCACCTCGGGCACCGCGCGTTTCAGTTCGCCGCTGGGCGTGTACGATTTTCAAAAGCGCAGCAGCCTCATCGAGGTGAGCGAAGCCGGCGCCCAAA
>Ga0228701_1002502_pt1 | contig 10751 bp, 12 predicted proteins | sample McNCre117_Aug_MG_2_FD_178017 | JGI IMG/M metagenome (GOLD analysis project Ga0228701, IMG submission 178017) | Freshwater microbial communities from McNutts Creek, Athens, Georgia, United States - 11-17_Aug_MG | ecosystem: Environmental > Aquatic > Freshwater > Creek | place: USA: Georgia...
CGAGTTTGGCAATGGCTTCTGTACTGGCTTGGCCTGCGATGTATTCGTCTGACATGTGTTTCTCCCTGGGAATTTTTTTATGGGTAAAGAGGTAATTTTTCAAACTCAAGAATTGACGGATTGGCATAGTGCAGCCATTGCTGAACCTCCAATTGATCTCCTTTAAATCGCAGCGTGATGCTTGACAGTCTTTGAAGGTCTTTCACCTTTGCACGCACAGGCACCGTGGCCTGATGCTGCTGGCCGTCTGCGGTTTTCCAGCTCACTTGCATTTCGGGTTGGATGGGCATGTAAACGCCGTAGAGGGAGCCATAGCCAGTTCGGCATCCATGTTGACCTCCACAGAATTCACGCGAGAAATCCCCATAACGAACCACCATGCTGGTGATGTTTTGACCTGGACCAAAATGAACATCAAATCCGTGTTCAACCTTTTTGTCCTGCCCAATCGCACAGCCACTCAGGCAGAGTGTCAGAGCCAGCCAAAACAGCCAGCGCATTGGTTTTTGAAATAGGCTTTTCATGCGGCAATCTGATTCGTGAGAGGATCAGTAAACGCCGCATCATTTTTCACAATTCCCGGAGCAGAAGGACTTTGCACAACAGGGTAATAGCCAACCGTTATGGCCTGTTGTCCGGGTCCTTGCAACGTCACAAAGGCGTGTCCGATGACGCCTGATTCAACTTTGACCGTGACGGTGTATTGCGTGTTGTCTGCCATTTTTATTCTCCCTCGTATTTATCAAATGTTGTGACGATGGTCGCGGTGCGACGTTTTTTTTCTCGGTCGTAGACACGAGTTACGAGCCTCACGCCGGTTCCTTCTGAATACAGGTAGAGCGCAGCGGCACACCGTGGCTGATCAAAAAATAATTTCCGATCTACGGCATTCGATCCACCGCCGGTAGTGCTAATTTCTTGGATGTCTTTGTGGTATAGCGTGTATTCACTCCAATCGCATTCCAGACTTTGAACAAGTTCTTTATTGCGACCATCATGCGGAGGCCACGGTAAATGCCCCCACCAATCCCAAACTTGGTAAGTTCCGAACATGAGCAGCCCTGCCAAGCTGCACCAAACAATTTCTTTTCTGACTCGATAGTGTTTGTTGTCTGTCGTACTGTTCATGCGTAAATCTCCCATGCAATATCGTTGACTGCGCTTTGCGCAAAACTCACCGCCGTGTAGACGATGTTGCAGGCGTTGCCATCCACATCAAACACCACCCCGCTGCTTTGTTGGCTCACGGTCTGAATGCCGTCGCCATTCAGGTCCAGCCCAATGGCACGCCATGTGCCCAATGCACCGTTCGCACCCACGCTGGTGATGTGCGCGCACCCAGGTATTGACCGCTGCGCCGATTGGCCGGTGATGGTGTCGCCCGTGGCCACACCCAAGGCCCAGCCAGCGTATTTGTAACCGTTGCCGTTGTTATAAAGCTCTCGGTACACCTGCCGAACGGCCTCCACACCGCCAGTTGCGATTTGGGTTTTGTAAGCAATCAATTGGGCTTCACTGATGTTTTGTGGCATGTCTGTCTCCTGGGTCAAATGTGCTGGGTTTAGGGTCAACAAAATTGGGGGATCAATCACCGCTGCGGTGATGTGGTTGGCGCTTTGGAAGTGTCAGACGCAGGCTGGGTTTGCACCACAAAACCCAAGAGGGCTTGGGTCACTTTGGATTGGATGTCTTGCCAGTGGGGCAGCAGGCCGCGGCGATACTTCACTGAAATATCGGCATGCATACCGTCATATTCCATGCTGAAAGTGTGCCCACAAGGTGCCGCCTCATGGCCCACATTGGAGCAATCGATGTAAGTTCGAACACGCCCTTGAGCATCCTTAGCAACAAAAACATCTTTGGTGTTTTTTGTTCACGGGCAGGTTGCCCAGATTTGGGTTCAAGGCCTTTGAGGGCATAGATCGTCAGGCCATGCTCAGATTTGGGTAAGCGCTCGTAATCATTTCCCCACCAAACAGTGTTGCATCTTGGCGGAGCAGTCGAACGCACAAGACAAGCAAACAGCCGATCCAGAAACCCGTCCTTGGGGTAAATCTCACCACTGCGCACGCCCACTCGTATCCACGTCGTGGTGTAAATGGATTGGCTTTTCTGCTCTTTCTCGGTGGCATAACTGTCGATCAGTTGCATGTCAGGGTAGCGGACATCGAAACCAAAACTCGTCAATTTGGATTCCATCGTTCGCTCAGGCACTGGCCCTTGCCGTTTGCCACTCCAACCATGATCACCGTCATACTCCACATACTGCACCGCGTAGCGGGGCAACCTCACGGGCAAGCCGCCCAGATTGCCCACCACGTCTTTGTTGCTGTATTGGGCCGCCGCCATCTCCGGCGGCTGAAAGCCACCTGCCCACAAGCTCGCCAGCTTGAACCATGCGGTGATGCACACCAATACGATCAGACCGACAACTGCCCAGAGGGTCCATTTGAGGTATGGTTTTTTAGCAGGTGCAGTCATTTCTTTCCCTTCGGATCAACAACGAATTCGATAGCTACAGCAACTATGCCCAAGTCACAAACCTACAACTTCAGCAAAAGCATCAACACTCAAATGGCGTTTGCAGAAATCAAGAATTTCGGGGAGTTACTGGCATGGTGCAGACCATTGCCGTTGCCGTCTTGCCACACCCTCAGCTGGCTGTTCACCGCATCGCTTGCATCGATGTTGCCGTCCACGTTCGCATCCACCCACGCCAGCCCTTTGAGTCCTTGCGCCCCCAACGCCACTTGCGTGTTGCCAAACAGCTCGTTGCCGCTGTCGATCACGCTGTTGAAGTTCCTGTCCAGCACCAGCATCGCATCTTGCTTGCCCACCCAGGTGGTCTGCTTGGCATACCCTGTGCCGTCCACGTCAAACTCCACACCGCGGCTTTGTTGGCTCACGGTCTGAATGCCGTCGCCGTTCAGGTCCAGCCCAATGGCACTACGTTGCAGGCCACGATGGATGGACTGCTCGCCTGAACTGCCCATGTGGCATGTTCTTACCAACTTTTTGAGGGCTCCCGGCTCAGCTTGGTGATTGAACTTCAGAACAGTGAAACTCGAAGCGAAAACGATGCCCTTGTCACGATCCTGCCATCGCAAGACCTTAAAAAGGAAGCGCTGATAGCTCAGCTGAAACCTTGCCAACGCTATGATCCAGCATCCCAGAAATCACTGATTTCGCTCAACAAAGCTGTGTAGCTAGACATGTAGCCAGTACAAATAAAATCGAAAAATGTCTTTGATTTATATAAATATTTTTCAAAAATGAAAATTGCCACCTGGAATGTGAACTCGTTGTCTGTGCGCTTGCCACAAGTGCTGGACTGGCTGACCGCCAACCCGACCGAGGTGCTGGCACTGCAGGAGCTCAAGCTCACGGATGACAAGTTTCCGGTCGCGGCTTTCAACGAAGCCGGTTACCAGGCGCAGTGGTTTGGTCAGAAAACCTACAACGGCGTGGCCCTGATTTCCAAAGTCGAAGGCAGCGATGTGGTGAAGAACATCCCCGGCTTTGAAGACGAGATGTCACGCGTGATCGCCGCGACCTACCCCGATGGCGCAGGCGGCCAAGTGCGCGTGATCGGCGCGTATTTCCCCAACGGGCAAGCCCCGGACAGCGACAAATTTGTCTACAAGATGCGCTGGCTCGACGCGCTGCGCGACTGGGTGGCCAGCCAAATGCAAGTGCACCCGAATCTGGTGCTGCTGGGCGACTACAACATCACCTTTGACGAACTCGACATGTGGGACCCGGTGGCCCTGGCGGGTACCATCCATTGCACTGATGCCGAGCGGGAAAAACTGCAAGCCCTGATCGGATTGGGCCTGACCGACAGCTTCAGGCTGTTTGAACAACCCGAAAAAAGCTACAGCTGGTGGGATTACCGGGAGTTTGCCTTCCGCCGCAACCGGGGGCTGCGCATCGACCACATCCTGATCTCAAACGCCCTCAAGGCCCGCGCCAGCGCCTGCGTGATCGACCGGGCCCCCCGCAAGAACGAACGCCCCAGCGACCATGCGCCGGTGGTGCTGACCCTGGGCGATTGAGCTGCCATCAGTTTTTGGCGACCGCCCTGATGGGCCTGTCAAACAGGCAAATGCTTTTGAGCCAGTAAACGCACGGCCTCATCGGACACATTATTTTTTGTAGCCAGCATCCACAACTCAAATGCAGCGGGCCGTGCCACACCGGCTGTGCGTTGGAAACCACAGGCTTGCAAGGTATCGGCAAGCACCCTGAGGGTGAAACCGCAACGATGGGCCATGTACAAATTGCCTGCGGCCATCGCCGACCGAAGCCCATACATGATGTCCAGCGCCGAAATCGGACCCGCCGAAGACTCATAAAGTGGCGAGGCCAATTCACCACGCGCCACACGTGCGCAGACAGACTGCAAATCCGGACAGGTGATCAGCACCATGCCATCGTCCTTGAGCACGCGCACAAATTCGGCCAGTGCCACGGGGACCTCATGGGGGTACAAATGCTCAATGTTGTGGCTCGACACAATCGCGTCCACTGACCCCGTCGCCACAGCCGACATGTCGGTCATCGACCCCACCAGATCGGGCTGCACCGCAGGATCAATGTCCAACCGAAGCTCTTGCCAATCTTGAAAACCTGCGAATCCATGAGCTCGGCCCACAGGCCCGCACCCCACATTCAGCACTTTCTTTTTTTCGGAATTCGTCACCATACATCTCCCAAGCGGCGCATCAACGCCATCAAAAAGTCATCCTCTTTTTGAAAACAATGCGCTTGGCATGTCGGGCCCAGGAACCGTCCATTCAGACAACCCTGCCCCTTCAAAAAAAGACGAAGAACAGTTTAACCACGTTGCAGGGACTTGTTCCGAATACCACAGCAGCGGATGGCGCCCATCACGCCGCTTGCGGCATCAAAAATTCACGGCTGACGCGCCCACCCAGCACATTCACACGGTCCAGGAACTGCGTCAGGTAAGCGTGCAGACCGGTGGCCAGAATCTCGTCAATTCGGCCAAACGCCAGCTCTGAGCGCAAACGCCCTGCGTGACGCAGGGTGTCGCTGTCGCGGTCTTGCGAAACCAGTTCCAGATTCGCCACCACCTCGTTCAGGCTGGCGTGCAGGGAGCGCGGCATGTCCGGACGCAGAATCAACAACTCGGCCACCCGCTCGGGGCGGATCACATCGCGGTACACCTTGCGGTACACCTCAAAGCCGCTCACGCTGCGCAAGATCGCACTCCAGTGGTAGAAGTCATATTCCTGCGCGGTCTCGGTGTCGATGCCGCTGTACATCGGGGCCCCAAAAAAGTCGTTGTTCATGGCATGGAATTTCACATCCACCAACCGGGCGGTGTTGTCGGCCCGCTCCAGAAAGGTGCCCATGCGCATGAAATACAACGACTCGTCCATCAGCATGGTGCCCACCGTCACGCCGCGTGACAGGTGCGAGCGGAATTTGACCCATTCAAAGAACTGACCAGGGTCGCGCTCGAACTCGCCGTTTTTGAGCATGCGGTTGACTTCGAGCCAGGTCTGGTTTTGGGTCTCCCACACCTCGGTGGTCAGCGTGCCGCGCACGGCGCGGGCGTTTTCACGGGCAGCGCGCAGGCACGAGATGATGGACGAAGGGTTGTCCACGTCCTTGACCATGAAGGCCATCACATCGCGGGGGTTGATGTGGCTGTAAAGCGCCAGGTAAGAAGGGAGCAACTCACTGATCGACAAAATGCCCTCCCACCCGGCTTCGACAGCGGCAGCGGACTGAGGCAAGAGCGAAGTCTCGTAGCTCACATTGAGCATGCGGGCCGTGTTTTCTGCCCGCTCCATGTAACGAGACATCCAGAAGAGGTGGTCAGCAGTTCTTGAAAGCATGTGTGTGTTCTCCCCTTTTCAGTCTTGCAAAATCCAGGTGTCCTTGGTGCCGCCGCCCTGCGACGAGTTCACCACCAAAGACCCTTCCTTGAGCGCCACCCTTGTCAGGCCACCGGGCACCATCTGCACCGTGCGGCCACTGAGCACAAAGGGCCGCAGGTCGATGTGGCGCGGGGCGATGCCACTGTCCACAAAGGTGGGACAGCTCGACAGGCTCAACGTGGGCTGGGCAATGTAGCCGCCCGGATTGGCCAGCAGGGCTGCGCGGAACTGCTCGATCTCGGCTTTCGTGGCGGCCGGGCCGACCAGCATGCCGTAGCCCCCGGCCCCATGCACTTCCTTCACGACCAGATCCTTCAGGTTGGCCAGGGTGTATTGCAGGTCTTCGGGCTTGCGGCACATGTAGGTGGGCACGTTTTTCAGGATCGGTGCCTCACCCAGGTAGAACTGGATCATGTCCGGCACATAGGGGTAGATCGACTTGTCGTCGGCCACACCGGTGCCGATCGCGTTGCAGATCGCCACATGGCCAGCCTTGTAGGCCTCCATCAGACCGGCACAGCCCAGGGTGGACGTGGGGCGGAACACCTCGGGGTCGAGGAAATCGTCGTCCACACGGCGGTAGATCACGTCCACGCGCTTGGGGCCGCGCGTGGTGCGCATGTAGACGAACTTGTCCTTCACAAACAGGTCCTGCCCCTCGACCAGCTCCACCCCCATTTGCTGGGCCAGGAAGGCGTGTTCAAAATAGGCGCTGTTGTACATGCCGGGCGTGAGCACCACCACCGTCGGCTCGGCCGTGGTCGCAGGGCTGCTGGCACGCAGGGTCTCCAGCAGCAGGTCGGGGTAATGCGCCACCGGCGCTACGCGGTGCTGGCTGAAGAGGTCGGGAAACAGCCGCATCATCATCTTGCGGTCTTCGAGCATGTAGCTCACGCCGCTGGGCACGCGCAGGTTGTCTTCGAGCACGTAGTACTCGCCATGGCCCTGGGCATCGGGCGCGCGCACGATGTCGATGCCGCTGATGTGCGAGTAAATCTGGTGGGGCACATCCACCCCCACCATCTCGCGGCGGAACTGGGCATTGCCCTCGATCTGCTCGCGCGGGATGACACCGGCCTTCAGGATGTCCTGGTCGTGGTAGATGTCGTGGATGAAGCGGTTGAGCGCCGTGACGCGCTGCACCAGACCGGCTTCCATGCTTTTCCACTCGTGCGCCGGGATGACGCGAGGGATCAGGTCAAAGGGAATCAGGCGCTCGGTGCCCGAGCCGTCTTCGTCTTTGTCGCCGTAGACCGCAAAGGTGATGCCCACGCGGCGGAAGATGACCTCGGCTTCTTCGCGGCGCGATTGCATGGCCTTCGGGTCTTGGGCGGCCAGCCATCGGGCGTAGGCCTCGTAATGGGGTCTCACCTCTCCGGCATCGCCCGGGGCTGGCAAGCGGCTGTACATCTCGTCAAATCGGCGCATAACTCATCACTCCTGGGCACAGGATAGCAAGATGCGTACCTGACCCGCTTGATGGGCGTCAAGTCACTGCCCACCGGCGATCAGGGTGGCACCTGGTGGTGCCAATAACGGCGCGCCTGTGTGCGCTCGCAACGCACTTGGGTGGGCGCATCGCTGCGCCAGAAAGCTGCACCGCAACGGGTGGACTCGACCACGGCCATGCCCTGCTCGGCATAGCGGGCCATGACCGGTGGCGCGGGATGCCCGTAGCGGTTGCGGTAACCCGATTGCACCAAGGCCAGCTGCGGTTGCAACGCCTGCAAAAATGGCGGGCTCGACGAAGTTTTGCTGCCATGGTGCGGCACCAGCAAGACATCCACCGGGGCCAGCCCCACCTGCACCAGCGCCAGCTCTTGCGCGGCCTCGATGTCCCCCGCCAGCAGCGCCGAGCCCTGCGCGCCAGAGATGCGCAGCACACAGCTGACGGCATTGGGTTTGTCGGCACGCGGCGTGCCCGCCTGCACAGCGTCTGGCGGTATGGGTGGCGGGTGCAGCACCTCAAAACGCACACCGTCCCACAGCCAGGTCTGCCCGGCCTGACAACGGGTCCAGCCGGGTCGCAGCGCATGCAGCGGGTGCGCGTCTTCGAGCGAGGACCACAGCGCAGCTTGCGGCTGCATGGCCAACACCGCGGCCGCACCGCCCGTGTGGTCGCTGTCGCGGTGGCTCAACATCAGTCGGTCGATGCGTTCCCCCATTTGCGCCAGCAAGGGCACCAAGACCCGGTGCCCAGCATCGGTTTCGGCAGAAATTTTCGGCCCGGCGTCATAAAGCAGGCTGTGCGTGGCAGTGCGCACCAGCACCGCATTGCCCTGCCCAACATCGGCCACCCACAATTCAAAAGTTCCCGCAACGGGCCTGGGGTGAACCCAAAACAGTGCTGGAAAACACAAGGGCAGACACAACCACTTCCAGGACCGGGGCACCGGCAGCACCCCCACCACCGCCCCCATCAGCGCCAGCGCCGCCAACCCCCAGGGCGGCATGGCTCCCGACACGCTGGCCAGTGGCCAGGTGGCCAGCCAGGCCAGCCAAGTGTTCAGTGGCTGCAATGCCCACACGGCCCCCACCCAGGTCATGGGCCAGACCACGCCCATCAATGCCATCGGGGTGACCACCAGCGTGACCCAGGGAATCGCCACCAGATTGGCCAGCAAGCCCACCAAGGACACCTGCCCAAAGAAGAGGCCACTCAACGGAGCCAACGCCAGAGTGACCACCGCCTGCTCGCGCCACAACCCGCCAGCCCGACCGCTCAAATGCGCCCGGCCCGATGCCAGCGCATGACGCCAACGCTCGTCCACACGCCATGCCCGCTTCAGGTGCACACCGGCCAAAGGCACCGCCTTGGTGCGATCTTCTGCACCCCAGGCACTGTGATGGGTTGCCGTGCGGACCTGTGCATCCGGTCCGTTCTGATTAGCCTCAGCAGGCCCGGTGCCGCTGGCCATGAGCACCCCCACCGCCACAAAGCTCAACCAAAAACCCGGCTGCAACAGCGCCCAGGGGTCGATGACCAACACCGCGGCCGCGGCCGTCAACCACACCAGCGGCAACGGCCACTGGCGTGCCGCCCCCCGCAAAACAGCGACCACCACCAGCATGCACAGCGTGCGCTGGGCAGGCACGCCCCAGCCACTGAACACCGCGTAAGCCCCCGCCAGCACCACACCGGCCACCGTGCCCACCTGCACGGCAGGCCAATGCAAAGCCCCCCGAAAACCCCACAGCGCCGACTTGCGCCAAACCCATCCCGTCACCCCGCCAGCCAGCCAGGCAAACAAGGTGATGTGCAGGCCCGAGATGCTCATCAGGTGCGCCACCCCGGTGGCTCGAAACACGTCCCAGTCGCTGCGGTCAATGGCCGCCTGATCGCCCGTGACCAGCGCGGCCACCACACCCGCCAAATTCGGGTTGGCCCCGGCGCTGCTCAAGCGGGCCAGCAGGCGGTCACGCACGGTTTGCCGCCACCGCTCTACCGGGTGCTGCCAGGTCTGCGCCAGGCGCTGTGGCGGCGGATCTGCTGCAGCGGTGCGCACAGAACCCGTGGCGCGAATGCCTTGCTCCCACAACCACAGCTCGTAATCAAAACCCCGGGGATTGAGGTGGCCATGCGGCGCTTTCAGCCGCACCCGAAAGCGCCAGCGCTCCCCCGCCTGCACCGGCTCGGGCAAAGGTGAAGTACTCCAGCCACTGTCGGTGCTGCCCGATTGGCCGTACCAACCCAGATACACCTGATCCGGCAGACGCACCCGATGCGCTGTCGGCGCGGACTCATTCGGTGCGCCCGGTCCCGGCTGCCAGGCCTGCTCCACCCCCAGGCGAAAGCGCCAGCCCATGTCCTGGCGCTGCGGCATGGCCAGCACCACGCCCACCACATCGATGTCCTGACCTTCGAGAGCAGCATCCAGTGCGGGTGGCACACGCAAGGCGTGCAGGCCCGTGATGCCCCAGCCCAGGCACCCGCCCACCAGGGCCAGCCCCGCCGTGTGGCTGGCCCTGAGCCAGAACGGTGGCCTGAACGGGCGGTCTTCATCGTCGGCCTGGCGTGGCCAGGCCCGCAACAGCCACCAACCGCCCCAGCCCAGGGCGGTGACCACGGCATACACCACCGCGTGGCCCAGGGCCTGCTGCTGCAGCTGCGCCGCCACACCGACGCAGCCGCCCCACAAAACGGGGCCCAAACCACGCGCCCAGGCTTGCGTCATGTCTGTCCCTGCACGCCAAGCCCTGGCGATGAGTTCATCTGGCAGCCTCCCTGAAATGGCTGTGGGGTGCGCCTGGCTCGGGGCTGGCGCGTGTTTTGCTAGTTCTAACGGCCCAAGCTGCATTTGTCATGCGTGCAGCCCCTGTTGCGCTGAACAAGTTATGTCGATACACGTTGCCCTGCACCACGTCACCCACTACACCTACGACCGTCCGGTTCAGCTCGGGCCCCAGGTCATCCGCTTGCGCCCCGCACCGCACAGCCGCAGCCGCATCCTGAGCTACAGCCTCTGTGTCGAACCGGCAGAACACTTCATCAACTGGCAGCAAGACGCCTTTGCCAACTACCAGGCGCGGCTGGTCTTTCCCAAAAAGACTACGGCCTTCAAAGTCACAGTGGACGTGGTCACCGAAATGGCCGTGTTCAACCCCTTTGACTTCTTTCTGGAGCCCTCGGCCGAAGAAGTCCCTTTCAAGTACGCGGATCGGGTCAAAGAGGAGTTGCAGCCCTACCTGCTCAAAGACCCCAAGACCCCGCTGTTCAAGAAATACCTGACCGGGTTGGACCGCAGCCGCCAGCGCACCATCGACTTTCTGGTGCAGATCAACCAGCGACTGCACCGGGACATCCGTTACACCATCCGCATGGAACCCGGCGTGCAAACGCCC
>Ga0228701_1002507_pt1 | contig 10741 bp, 11 predicted proteins | sample McNCre117_Aug_MG_2_FD_178017 | JGI IMG/M metagenome (GOLD analysis project Ga0228701, IMG submission 178017) | Freshwater microbial communities from McNutts Creek, Athens, Georgia, United States - 11-17_Aug_MG | ecosystem: Environmental > Aquatic > Freshwater > Creek | place: USA: Georgia...
TTCACAGCCTACGGGCCGGACCGCGAGGTGCGGACGAGTAATGCCTTCGGCAATCTGCCTTATCCGACCCATCCTTCATCCCCTCAAAGCGATTCGGTACCTCGCGGCACATTTGCCTGCCGAAGCCGCAAACTATATGCACTAGATATTTGATTGCTGCAATAGCAGCGAATATGCCCGGCGTGAAAAATGCCGCGGATCTGGGCACACTGGTCGATGCGCCCTGATCCTGGCCTTCAATCAGCGCGTGATAATTGTCATCGACCGCGCGATCGTTCTGGCTGACTATACGCGGTCAAGCCTATTGGATCTGCGGCATCGACAGTGCACCGCGTCGAGAAAGGCAGGCGGGCACATCCATGAGATGCCAGCGGCCGGCAAAGCTCCGCAGCGCCTCGGCCCGACGCGCGCATACAGCTGGTGCGGGCTGACGCCGGGGCGCTGCGAAACCCCTGCCACCGGATATCCACGATCGGTGATCTGGGCCGCCACGTCACGCTTGAACTCATCGCTGAGGCAGTGCTGCCTCATCGCGGCCTCCTGTCCTCAAAATTGGGCTCGAAGGCATCGAGAAGCCTGGTCGCGATTCAAACCCGTTGCTCGCGACATTTTGCCGGAGAGATAGCCGCAAGGCCCTCGGTCAAACCTTCATGGCAGTCACGCCGTGTCCTCTATCCACCCCTGCTCATCGCGTTGCATGTCGTTGACGTGGGTTTGGAGACGGCGAAGCAAGGTGAACAGCTGGTTCTGCTCGTCCGGGGTCAGGCATGAGAGCGCGTCGTCACAGAAACGGGTTCTTACGACAGCAACATCATCATGCGCGGCCACGCCCTTGGGCGTAAGCGCCAGCACTTGCTTGCGTCGATCTGCCTTGGGCGTTCGCGCCATCAGCATGTTGGTTTCCAACAGCGATTTCACGGCACGGGCGGTCGATCCCGTGTCCATCGAGGTCTTTTCGGCAATTTCGGCGCCGGTCATTGGGCCGAACGCACCGATTACCATGAGAACGCGCCATTCGCGTGTTCGCAGTTCGTTGTCCCCCTGCAGCGGCAGGGAACGAGCGATGGATATCGACGCCCACAACTTGTGAATGATGTAGGGAAGGAAGCGATCAAGCTGGATAGGAGTAGTTGTCGGAACGCCAAAGCTCGTCCTCATGTCGAACATTTGCGCCATTTCAATCGACTCCTGACGGCGCGGACAAGCTGATATCCCATCCTCTCCAGCCGCCTGCGGCCACTGCCTTTCCTGCATATACAGCTAAATCGAGATTATTGAAGCGATCCGTCACCAAGAGCGCTTGCTCATCATATCCCCGAAGGGGCCCCGCCCTCGACGTGAAGCGTCACGGGTTTTCCGGAGCGGTGTCAACTGGATCACGCGACCATATGGGGGGCGTTCGCAGCAAAGTAGTTGGCCTCGGCTTCAGCGGCCGAGATGTGCCCGACAGGGCCGAATACCCGTTGCATCGGGAAGATGGCTTTAATTTTACGGCTCAAACGGCCGCGTTGGCATGTCAGCACGGCGGAGCGGGAGAGGCAACCGGCGGCGCTGGTCCCTAATGAGATGTGGTCGATGAATTTCGTCTCGGACGCCTTGTCCGATGGTGGCGCCTGCGTGCCCGGACCGTTGTCGATGCCTTCACCCAGGAGGCCCTGTCGGTCGACGTCGACCGACAGGGCCTCCTGGGTGAACAAGTGGTCGAAGCCATCGACCGGATTCCATCGTTCCGCGGTTCTCCGCGCGCCATATGCGTGGACAATGGCCCGGAGTTCATCTCGACGCCGTTGGATCGGTGGGCCTGCGGAAATGGGGTTGCGCTGGATTTCTTCCAGGCAGGCACGCCGACGGCCCGCGCCTTGGTGGAAGCGTTCAATGGGCGGTTCCGCGACGAATGCCTTAAGCTGACATTATGCCCGGACACGAAAACGGGAGACGCTCACGGCGAGGTCGGGGCGACGCGCTGATGCCGCCACGACCATCCTGCCTTAAATGTCAACGATTTCAGCGGTCATAACTGTGACAAGGTTCTCTGCAAATGTTCCGAGGTCTTTACCGAGCAATGCGTTCTCAGGGCTTCGCAAGGCGTCGCGAAAATGTTCATCTTCAAAATATAATTCTGCGAGCAGGTAATTACCATCTCTTCCCAATAGTGTTCGGTCGATTCGACTTAGCTCCATTCTGAACAACCCAGGAACCTTGGCGGAAAGGGGCAAATGCACGCTCTTATAGTGCTCCATAAAAGCAACTGGGTCACCTGGGGTCTCGTAAAGTGCGATTAACTTCTTCATGTTGTTCTCCTAACCGGCTGACATGTTCCCGCAGAGTTGCTTACGTCCCTCGCTAGCCCGCATGTAAGTTCCCGCTGAAAAATTATTTAATGACCGGACGGTTAATGTTTTTCAAGCCAAAAAACTGGCGTCCGGGAAGTGTCACGATAACTTCGTGAGCGCGCGATGCACAATCGATTGGCAAGTTCATGCTGCATCGGCAGACGCAGCATTCCACTCCAACCTGCCGGCGGCTCGGAAGGTCCGGAGGGTTTTGCCGGAGACGCGGTGACGCTTGAGATTGACGGTGTTGTAGATGGCGGAACCGGCATCGCAAGAGCCGGCTTTGTCAGAAGGTAGGTCTCAGTCGGATACGAACTGCTTTCCACTGACAAGGGGAGGCTCTTGAGGCATTGCGCTCAGCAGGCAATCGCCTGCCACTCGGCCAGAGCGGCCGAGCGGCATTCACGACAGGTCGTGCGATCGACGAGATGGCGCTCCGAATTGAAATGGTTGCCCCTGCCCTACCCCACTCCCCGTCTCATCGCCAACCGGTGCATTCCCTTTGACACCACCGCTGCGCCTTATAAAACCTTGGCACCCCGGGGGAGAGCATCAAAGTGGCCCTGACGGTCAAATCCAAGGCGCTGCGCACAGCCGAGATAAGCTAAGTGCACTAAGCCGTCGCCGTGACGATCTCGGATGACGAGCTCGTTGCAACTTACGAACTCCTGACGATGAACGCGCCATAATGATCGGACAGGTTCCTGAGACCGAGCTGCTAGCCAACGAGACGCTTGACGCTGCCACGCTGCAAGACCTGCAGCTGAAGCGGCTTAAAGCCAGCGTGGAGAGCTGCTATGCTGGCAACGCCGCCTACCGCCGAAAGTGCGAGGAAGCCGGAGTCGTGCCGGGCGATCTCAAGGCGCTGGGCGACCTTGCCAGGCTTCCCTTCACCCTGAAGGCTGACCTGCGCGAGAATTACCCGTTCGGTTACTTTTCGGTGCCGATGGAGCAGCTTGCGCGCATCCATGCCTCATCCGGAACGACGGGCAAGCCCACGGTCGTCGGCTATACCCGTGACGACATCCGGACCTGGGCCTGGCTGGTCGCCCGCTCGATCCACGCTGCCGGGGGACGGCCGGGGATGAAGGTCCACGTCGCCTACGGCTATGGCCTGTTCACCGGCGGGCTGGGTGCGCACTATGGCGCGGAAGCGCTAAGCTGCACGGTCATCCCGATGTCCGGCGGACAGACCGAACGGCAGATCGAACTGATCCTCGACTTCAGGCCCGAGATCATCATGGTCACGCCCAGCTACATGCTGACGATGATCGACGAAATGCGCCGCCGCGGGATCGATCCGGCCTCAACCTCTCTCAGGATCGGGATTTTCGGCGCGGAGCCGTGGAGCGAGGCCATGCGCCGCGAAATCGAGGAGGCAATGGGCATCGTCGCGGTCGATATCTACGGCCTGTCCGAAGTGATGGGGCCGGGCGTCGCGCAGGAATATGCCGCGACCAGGGATGGCCCGACCGTCTGGGAAGACCATTTCCTGCCCGAGGTGATCAACCCCGAGACCGGCGAGGTCCTGCCCGACGGCGAGGAGGGCGAGCTTGTCTTCACCTCACTGACCAAGCAGGCGATGCCGATCATCCGCTATCGCACGCGCGACCTGACACGGCTGCTACCCGGCACCAACGGGCCGATGCGGCGGATCCAGAAGATCACCGGACGGTCCGACGACATGCTTATCATCCGCGGGGTCAACGTCTTCCCGACCCAGATCGAGGAGCAAATCCTCAAGATCAGACAGTTGGCACCGCACTATGAGATTGTGATCAGCCGGCCAGGGCGGATGGATGTGGTGGAGTTGAAGGTTGAATCCCGTGAGCAACTGGCGGCGGGCGACGATGCCACGCTGGCCAATGAATTGTCGCACCACGTCAAGACCATGATCGGCATCTCTACTCGGATCGAGGTCTGTGGGCCGGGCGCACTCAAGCGCAGCGAAGGCAAGGCCGCGCGCATCACCGACTTGCGTCCCAGAACCTGACAGGTCAGCACTACGAAATCATGCACTTGCCGCTGCGCGGGTGACCTGCCCCCCGCTGGTCCCGCGGTCAATAACGAGGGTCTGCCGGTTCGATATTCGTGTTGCCCTACCGGCACTAGCGCGGGGTGGGACGCTTTCATCCTGCAGGAACGCGCGGTACGCGTTGGGCACAGAAAAGCGCCCTTGTGCGGCGCTTAATATACTGTTTTTATTGGGAAATTTGGTAGCGGAGGAGGGACTCGAACCCCCGACACGCGGATTATGATTCCGCTGCTCTAACCAACTGAGCTACTCCGCCCCGAAAGGCTCCCGCAGGGCGGGACAGGCGCGGCTCTTAGGCCGGGGCGGAGCCATGGTCAACCACCTCTTTGCCGCGAAATTTCCATGAGCCGGCAGCCTCCCACGGACCGCCGCGATAGATGTGCAGGGCAAGGCCGGCAAAGCGGAAACGGTGCTCGGGGAGCACGCCTGCAAGTTCGCCTTGGAGCGCCCTGGCGGCTTCGGGCGTGACCTTGTTCTGGATCGTGATGTGAAGGCGCGGGGCATGACTGTCCTGCCCGGTGAGCGCGCCGTGGAAGTGATCGGCGATGCGTTCGCGCAGGGTGAGCATCCCCGCGCTCTCCAGCGCGATCGCGGTGCCCTTCCCCAGCGACATCAGCCCTGTGACGCGGCACTGCGGAGCGGCGCAGGTCGCGGCGAGCTGGGCAAGCAATGGGCGTAGCTCGTCGCGCAGCGATGGCGCGAAGGCGTGGAACAGCGTGACGTGGGCGGCAAGGTGGTTGCGCTCGGGCGGAAAATGCGCGCGGCGCAGGGCATCGGCCCAGGCGAATAGGTCGCCCGGCAGTTCGGCGGTAACGATGAAGGGCGGCGCGCCGCGTTCCGTCATCGCGGCGCCCCTTCCCGCTTGAGGCCCGTCAGCCGCGCAGTACCGCAAGAATGTTTTCAGGCGCGGTTTCGCCATAAGGGTCCGCGTCGGCACCAACATCGTTGATGCCCGGTTCCTCGAACCAGTGGGTAATGCGGTTGTCATCGACCACCACGGCATAGCGCCACGAACGCATCCCGAAGCCGAGATGGTCCTTGTTGATGAGCATTCCCATGCGGCGGGTGAATGCGCCCGAACCGTCAGGCAGCAGCTTCACCTTGTCCAGCCCGAGACGCCGGCCCCACTGGTACATGACGAAGGCATCGTTGACCGCGATGCAATAGACCCCGTCGATCCCGATAGCGAGAAAGTCGTCGTGGAGCCGCTCGAACGCGGGACACTGTTCGTTGGAGCAGGTCGGGGTAAAGGCCCCCGGCAGCGAGAACAGGACGACCCGCTTGCCCGCGAATTCGCCGCGCACGGGAAGGTCCTGCCAGCGGAACGGATTATCCCCGCCGATGCTTTCGTCGCGCACGCGGGTCTTGAGCGTTACGTCGGGTATGTCGCGGCCAATCATCAGCTTGCTCCTTCGCTTTCGGCTCCCTTGGGAAAGCTTAGGGGAACGCCCGGTTCCTGCAAAGCGAGTTCAAAGCTCGCCGCGCTGGCGCCGGATCGCGAACCACTTGGCGACGTTGCGGTTATGCTCTTCCAGCGTGGCGGCGAAAGCATGACCGCCGGTGCCATCCGCCACCATGTAGAGTGCGTCAGTCTTGGCCGGGTTCAGCACGGCCTCGATCGAGGCGCGACCGGGATTGGTGATCGGTCCCTTGGGCAGACCGGTCATCGCATAGGTATTGTAGCCGTTGACTGCGGCGATTTCCGACTGACGGATGCGGCGGCCGAGCGGCTTGCCGGCGGTGATCGGGTAGATGATCGTCGGGTCGGCCTGGAGCATCATGCCCTTGCGGATGCGGTTGGAATAAAGCCCGGCGACCATGGCCCGTTCCTCGGGCTTGCCGGTTTCCTTTTCGACGATGGAGGCAAGAGTCACCGCTTCTTCCGGCGATTCCGCAACAGTGTCGGCGGAGCGTTTGGCCCACAGTTCCTTGAGCGTGCGCTGCATCGCCGCCTGCATCCTGAGGACAACCTGCGCGCGGCCCTCGCCCATCGCGATCTCGTAGGTGTCGGGCAGGATCGAGCCTTCTTGAGGAACTACAACCTCGCCGGTCAGGTTCGGTTGGGCCATCAGCCGTTCCTGCACCATGATCGAGGGCATCCCCTCGGGCACGGTGACGAAGCGGCGGATGATCTTGCCGCCCTGCAGTATCTCGATCAGCGTACGCTGGCTGGCCCCCTTGGGCAGCAGGAACGAGCCGGCCTTGATCGGCGCGCTGCCGCCGAGCAGGCGCGCCCGGACGCGGAACCCATCTGTCGATCCAATCGCGCCCACGTATAGCAGGTGCTCGGCGACAGCGTTGAAGCTTTCCCCGTCCCGGACGACAAATTCCGCGTCCCTGGGCAGCGGCCCGGACCGATACCATCCGCCCAGCAGCCAGAGGGCAGCCAGCGCCGCCGCGACAAGCGCGAAGAGCCTGACGCGGCGGAACATGGCGTCAGACCTTCTTCATCACCAGGCTGGCGTTGGTGCCACCGAAGCCGAACGAATTGTTCAGCACGGCCCGCACTTCGCGCTTCTTGGCCGTCCACGGCACGAGATCGACGCCCGCACAGCCATCGCTCGGGTTATCGAGGTTGAGGGTCGGGGGAACGATCTGGTCGCGCAGGGCCAGGATGCAGAAGATCGATTCGACCGCGCCGGCACCGCCCAGCAGGTGGCCGATGGCCGACTTGGTGCTGCTCATCGAGACATTGGCGATTTCAGACCCGAACAGGCGGCGGACCGCGCCGAGTTCAAGCTCGTCGCCGAGCGGCGTCGAAGTGCCGTGGGCGTTGATATAGTCGATGTCGGCAGGCGTCATGCCGGCCTTCTTCAGCGCCATTTCCATCGAACGGAACGCGCCCGAACCTTCGGGGTGCGGCGCGGTGACATGATAGGCATCGCCCGAGAGGCCGTAGCCGACCACTTCGGCATAGATCTTCGCGCCGCGCGCGACGGCGTGTTCGTATTCTTCCAGAACGACGACGCCGGCGCCCTCGCCCATCACGAAGCCGTCACGGGCCTGGTCATAGGGGCGGCTGGCGCGGGTGGGCTCGTCGTTGAAGGCGGTGGACAGCGCGCGGGCCTGGGCGAAGCCGGCGATACCGATCGGGCAGATCGTACCCTCGGCGCCGCCCGCCAGCATGATGTCGGCATCGTCGTCGCGGATCATCCGCGCGGCATCGCCGATCGAGTGCGCGCCGGTCGAGCAGGCGGTGACGACCGCGTGGTTCGGCCCCATCAGCCCGTACTTGATCGAAACCTGCCCAGAGATCAGGTTGATCAGGCGGCCGTGGACGAAATGCGGCGAGACGCGGCCCGGCCCCTTTTCGTGCAGGACAAGCGATTCGCTCTCGATCCCCGGCAGACCGCCGATGCCCGAACCGATCGAGCAGCCCGCCCGCAGGCGGGTTGCCTCGTCCATGTCGGTAAGGCCCGCGTCCTCGATCGCCTGTCCGGCGGCATCGATCCCGTAGATGATGAAAGGGTCGACCTGGCGCTGGACCTTGTGATCGACCCGCTTGTTCGGATCGAAGCCATATTCGTGGTCGGCCGGCTTCACCTCGCAGGCAATGCGGCACTTCTGGTCACTGGCATCGAAGCGCGTGATCGGCCCGGCGCCGGACTTGCCCGCAATGAGGTTGGCCCAGACTGTTTCGACATCGGCACCCAGCGGGGTGACAAGGCCAAGACCGGTTACGACGACACGACGCATAAGCTGCTCCGAAACTTTTCTTGTATCGCCCCGTAACCGCCGAATATTCGTCGGTAAAGATCAGGGACGAAAACACAACAGGCCCAACCCCGGGAAGGGCTGAGCCTGCGGAGCCCCGCCCTTCCCCAACGGCCAGCCATTTTCAGACCGAATGTGGAGGAAGGGCTGCCCTTAAGCAAGCTCAGGGCGAAGGGGGTGATGAAGGGCCAGATCAGCCCTTGTTGTCATTGATGAACTTGATCGCGTCCGAGACGGTGCTGATCTTCTCGGCAGCATCGTCGGGGATTTCGACGCCGAATTCTTCCTCGAAGGCCATCACGAGCTCGACGATGTCGAGGCTGTCAGCGCCCAGATCATCGATGAAGCTGGCATCTTCGGTGACCTTGTCGGCTTCGACGCCAAGGTGCTCGACCACAATCTTCTTAACCCGGTCGGCGGTGTCGCTCATGGAATGTCCTCTCGTGAACGGGAGATGAAAAACTCGAACGTCGCCCTAATGTGCAGTTGCGATGCTGGCAAGAGCATCGTCGCGGGGAAACGGCAAGCTGGGGAAATCCGGGGCGAAAGCCTGCTATAGCCCGAAGGTGACGTGGCCTTCGGCGTCGATCTTCCATGCCGGGTTATGGGCGATCTCCCAGGCATGGCCATCGGGATCGGCCACATAGCCGCGCCAGCCGCCATAAGGCGGGGCATCGGGCGTGCGCAGCAAGGTTCCGCCATGGCCGAGCAGCCGCGCGACAAGGCTGTCGACCTCGCCGGGACCGGACACGTTGTGGGCAAGCGCGAAGCCGCTGGACACGCCGTCTGGCCGCTGCAGATCGGCGTTGAACGCCCCTGAAAGCCACAGGCCAAGGACGATCCCGTTCATCTGGAAGAACAGGACTTCCTCGCTTTCATAGACCGGCTTCCACCCGAACCCCTCGCCGTAGAACCGGCGGGAGCGGGCGATGTCCCTGATCGACAGCGTGATGAGCGAAAGGTGCTGGGCCATGAAGTTACAACGCAACGGAGGCGGAACAGGCACCCTACCGTTCCAACACCGCTTCGTCATGCTGAAACAAGTTCAGCATGACGAGGATAATGACGGCAGAGCGCCCCTCTCCCGCCGCCTTACCCCTTGGGCGGTTCCACCACGCGCAGGCTCAGTTCGCGCAGTTGGCGGGCTTCGGGCAGGCTGGGAGCGCCCATCAGCAGGTCTTCGGCGCGCTGGTTCATCGGGAACAGCGTGACTTCGCGCAGGTTCTGCGCGCCCACCAGCAGCATCACGATGCGGTCCACGCCCGCCGCCATCCCGCCGTGCGGCGGAGCGCCGTACTGGAACGCGCGGTAAAGGCCGCCGAAGCGTTCCTCGACATCGGCCTTGGTCAGGCCGACCAGCTCGAACGCCTTGACCATCGTTTCGGGCGACTGGTTGCGGATCGAACCCGAGGCGATCTCGAAGCCGTTGCAGACAAGGTCATACTGGAAGGCGTTGATCGTCAGCGGGTCCTGATTGGTCAGCGCGTCCATCCCGCCCTGCGGCATCGAGAACGGGTTGTGGCTGAATTCAACCTTCTTGTTGTCCTCGTCCCATTCGTAGAACGGGAAATCGACGATCCAGCACAGCTTGAACGTGCCCTGCTCGACCAGACCGAGCTGTTCGCCCACGCGGATGCGGGCGAGGCCGGCGAGCTTGGCCGCCTGGTCCGCCTTGCCGGCGGCGAAGAACAGGCCGTCGTCAGCCCCGAGGCCGAGCTGCGCATAGAGCTTTTCCATGCCTTCGGTGCCGTGGTTCTTCGCGATCGGCCCGCCGAACTCGCCGCCCTTGCGGGTGACGTAGCCGAGCCCGGCATAGCCTTCGGCCCGCGCCCAGTCGTTCATCTCGTCGAAAAACTTGCGGCTCTTGTCCGCGGTGCCCGGCGCGGGGATGGCGCGGACGACGCCGCCGCCGCCCACGATCTTCTCGAACAGGCCGAAGCCCGATGTGGTGAAGTGTGCGCCGACATCGGAAATGATCAGCGGGTTACGCAGGTCCGGCTTGTCCGAACCGTATTTCAGGATCGATTCCGCATAGGGGATGCGCGGGAACTGGCCGATGGGGGTAACCGACTGGCCGTTCGCGAAAGCCTCGAACACGCCGCCGATCACCGGTTCCATCGTTTCCCAGACTTCTTCCTGGGTGACGAAGCTCATTTCGAGATCGAGTTGGTAGAACTCGCCCGGCAGGCGGTCTGCCCGCGGGTCTTCGTCGCGGAAGCAGGGGGCGATCTGGAAATAGCGGTCGAAGCCCGCAACCATCAGCAGCTGCTTGTACTGTTGCGGCGCCTGCGGCAGCGCATAGAACTTGCCCGCGTGAATGCGGCTGGGCACGAGAAAGTCGCGCGCACCTTCGGGGCTGGAGGCGGTGAGGATCGGGGTCGAATATTCGGTGAAGCCTGCGCCTTCCATCCGGCGGCGCATATCGGAAATGATCTTCGTGCGCGTGACGATGTTGGCGTGGAGCGTTTCGCGGCGCAGGTCGAGGAAGCGATAGCGCAGGCGGATGTCCTCGGGATATTCCTGCTCGCCGGCCACCGGCATCGGCAGTTCCTCGGCGCGGCCAAGCACCGTGGCGGCGCGGGCATAGACCTCGATCGCGCCGGTGGGCAGGTTCGGGTTTACCGTCGCCTCGTTGCGGGCCTTGACGGTGCCGTCAATC
>Ga0228701_1002508_pt1 | contig 10740 bp, 7 predicted proteins | sample McNCre117_Aug_MG_2_FD_178017 | JGI IMG/M metagenome (GOLD analysis project Ga0228701, IMG submission 178017) | Freshwater microbial communities from McNutts Creek, Athens, Georgia, United States - 11-17_Aug_MG | ecosystem: Environmental > Aquatic > Freshwater > Creek | place: USA: Georgia...
GTGGGCATGGGGTGGGAGATTGCCGAAGGTCCCGAGCTTGAGAGCGAGTGGTACAACTTCGACGCGCTGAACTTCGACGAAGACCACCCGGCGCGCGCGATGCAAGACACCTTCTTCGTTGAGCCCGCCGACTCGCACCTGGTGCTGCGCACGCACACCAGCCCGGTGCAGATCCGCGCGATGCTCGACCGCGAACTACCGATTTACGTGCTCGCACCCGGTCGCGTGTACCGCACCGACGAGCTCGATGCCACGCACACCCCGGTGTTCACCCAGATCGAGGGCCTCGCCATCGACAAGGGCCTCACCATGGCGCACCTGCGCGGCACGCTCGAGCAAGCGGCACGCCTGATGTTTGGCGAGGGCGCCAAGATTCGCCTGCGCCCCAACTACTTTCCGTTCACCGAGCCCAGCGCCGAACTCGACGTGTGGCACCCGACCTTCGTGGGCGGCGCCCGCTGGATCGAGTGGGGTGGTTGCGGCATGGTCAACCCGAATGTGCTGCGTTCGGCCGGCATCGACCCCGAGGTCTACAGCGGATTCGCCTTCGGCATGGGCGTTGAGCGCACCCTGATGTTCCGTAACCAGGTGCAAGACATGCACGACATGGTCGAGGGCGATATTCGCTTCTCGCAGCAGTTTGGCATGGTGGTCTGATGCGCGTTCCATTGAGTTGGCTCGCCGAGTACGTCGATCTCGCGCCGGGCACTACGCCCGAAGATGTTCACGCCGCCCTGGTCAAGGTCGGCTTCGAAGAAGAAGACATTCACACCTCCGACGTCACCGGTCCGCTGGTCGTTGGCAAGGTGCTCGAGTTCACCCCCGAAGAGCAGTCGAACGGCAAGACCATTCGCTGGTGCCAGGTTGAGGTGGGCGCGAGTGCGGCTGGCGAAGCGGATGTTCGCGGCATCGTCTGCGGCGCATCCAATTTCGAAGTCGGCGACAAAGTCGTTGTCAGCCTGCCCGGTGCCGTGCTGCCCGGCGGTTTCGAGATTGCCGCGCGCAAGACCTACGGTCACGTGAGTGATGGCATGATGGCAAGCTTCAAAGAGCTCGGCCTTGGCGACGACCACAGCGGCATCATCCGACTGAACACGATGGGTGTCGACCCCGAGGTGGGCTCCGACGCAATTGCGCTGCTGGGCCTCGACGACTCGGCGGTTGAGATTAACGTCACGCCCGATCGTGGTTACGCCTTCTCGATTCGTGGCGTGGCGCGCGAGTACGCTCACTCCACCGGCGCAACCTTCCGCGACCCGGCTACGCACCTTCCGGCCATTGGGGGAGCGCACCTGGTTGCCGAATTCTCCACTGAGTACCCGGTCAACATCGACAACTCAGCCCCGATTCGCAACCGTGCGGGCGTCAACGTGTTCGTCACCCGCATTGTGCGCGGCATCGACGCTAAGCGTTCCACTCCGCAGTGGATGAGCAGCCGTCTGCGTTTGGCGGGCATCCGCCCCATCTCGCTCGCGGTGGACATCACCAACTACGTCATGCTCGAGCTCGGCCAGCCGATTCACGGCTACGACCTCGACCAGCTCAACGGCACGCTCGGTGTTCGCCGCGCGAAGGCTGGCGAAAAGCTCACCACGCTTGATGGTGTCGAGCGCGCACTCAACGCTGAAGACCTGCTCATCACCGACAACCGCGGCCCGATTGGCCTGGCTGGCGTGATGGGTGGCGCTGAGACTGAGCTGTCCGACGCCACGGTGAACGTGCTCGTTGAGGCCGCCAACTTTGACCCGGTGTCGATTGCCCGCACTGCCCGTCGCCACAAGCTGCCCAGTGAGGCAAGCAAGCGCTTCGAGCGTGGAGTTGACCCCGAGGTGGCCGAGGTCGCCGCCGGTCGCGTGGTTCAGCTGCTGGTCGACCTGGCTGGTGGAACCGCTGAAGACCACGGTTCGTTCATCTCGTTGCTCGAGCCTGCGCAGATCACGCGCACCATCGAGCTGCCCGCCAACTTCGTCACCGACTTGATCGGTTACGAGTACACGCCCGCGCAGATTCGCGAGACTCTCGCCGAGATCGGTGCGACGGTAGTCGATGGTCGAGTAGACCCGCAGGGTCGTATCGAGACCTACGCGGTGACCCCGCCGAGTTGGCGCCCCGACCTCACCGACAAGTGGACTCTCGCCGAAGAAGTCGCCCGCATTACCGGTTTCGACGTTATTCCCACCGAGCTTCCGGTCGCGCCTCCCGGCCGCGGCTACACCACGAGCCAGCAGGTTCGTCGCCGCGTCAGCGATGCGCTCGCCGCCGCCGGACTCACCGAAACTCTCAGCTACCCGTTCTTCGACGAGGCAACGAACAACCTGTTCGCCACGCCCACCGGTGAGCCGGTTGCCCAAATCCGCCTGTCGAATGCACTCGACGCCAGCCAGGGGTGGATGCGCACGAGCATCCTGCCCGGACTGCTCGGCACCGCCGCCCGCAACCGCTCGCGCGGTTTCAGCGATGTCGCCGTGTTCGAGCTCGGTCGCGTGTTCTTGCCCGAGGCTGGCAAAGCTTACGGTCACGAGATGTTCCCCGGTGCGGTTCGCCCCACCGAGCAGCAACTCGCCGCGGTTGCCGCCGGTCTGCCCCCGCAGCCCTACAAACTGGCTGCCGTGTTCAGCGGTGACGCCGTGCTCAAGCAGCCCGGAACCAAGGCGGCCGCCTTCGACTACACGCACGCGCTCGACGCGCTCAAGACAATCGCACTCGGTGCGGGTGTCGAGATTGAGGTTCGTCAGGGCTCGCACGCCAGCTTCCACCCCGGCCGTTGTGCCGAGGTGGTGATCGGCGATGGTACTAATGCCGAAACCGTCATCGGTTACGCCGGCGAGATCCACCCCGAGGTGGCCGAGAGCTTCAACCTCGCGGGTCGCGTGGCCGCACTCGAGCTCGACCTCGACGCGCTGAGCGCGCTGGCTGGCAACCCGGTTGAGGCCGAGGCAGTTCCGGTAATGCCCGCGGCAACTCAAGACTTGTCGCTTGTGGTCAACGCCGAGATTCCGGCTGACGCGGTGCTTGCCGCTGTCGTTGCCGGCGCTGGTGAACTGTTGGAAGACGCCCGCTTGGTCGACGTGTACGCCGGCGAGGGTCTGCCCGAAGGAACTCGTTCGCTGACTTTCGCTCTGCGCTTCCGCGCATCCGATCGCACGCTGACCCAGGCTGAGGCCACCGAGGCCAAGCAGGCCGGTGTGGCAGCTGCTACGGCTGCTTTCGGCGCGACGATTCGCGAGTAGGTTTCGGCGCGCTCACTTTCGGCGCGCTCACTTTCGGCGCGACGGGTTTGGCGGCAGCCGAACCACCCAGCATGTCCTTGAGCTCGGCAACTTCGCGGCGCAGGGCACCGATTTCGCGGAGCATCCGTCGTTCGCCCGCGGCCAGAAGATCGTCTTCTTCTTTGCGTGACGTGTTGATGAACCAAGTCGCAATCGAGGCGGTGAGGGTTCCGAGCAAGGCGAGGCCGGCCATCACCAGCACGGCGCCAACCGCGCGACCCTGGTCGCTCACCGGGTACTTATCGCCGAAGCCCACGGTGGCCATGGTCATGAAGGCCCACCACCATCCGTCGCTCACGCTGTGAATGTTGGAGCCGGGAATCCCGCGCTCAATCTGCGTAATCGCCAGACCACCGATGAACCAAATGAACACGGCCATCGTGCCGACGAACACCAGTACGCGGTGGCGAATCTTGGAACCGAACTTGCGCAGGGCGAGGGTGGCCACGCCGATCGCGCGCACCGCCTGCAAGGGGCGGGCGAAGGGCAAAACCAGCGCGATGATGTCAATGACGTGGACTTTGACGAACTTCCACTTGGTCTCGACGACAAAGAATTTCACCAAGAAGTCGATAATGAATAGCGCCCAGATGACATCCATCGCGATGTCGATGTCGAGAATTTCGTTGGCGGGCTGATCGGGCCAGATAATCGGAAACGCGTAGAGAAACAGAAAGATGGCGCCGAGCACGATGAGCGGCCAGAGCGTGTAGTGCTCCCAGCGCGCGACGAACTGCGCGCGTGGGCTGAGCTGCACCTTTTTTGCTCGTGGAGTCGCCCCGGTTTCCATATTTTCAGGGTAGTCCACGCGAGCCTAGGCTTAGTTTGTGGCACACGAAGAGACACCCGAGGATTCCGCCCTCGTCGGCCTTGAGCGCGAAGCGCTTGAGCACCGTCCGCGCTGGCTCTCGCGCAATGTGTGGACGCTCAGCTGGGTGAGCCTGCTGCAAGATGCCGCTGGCGAGATGCTGTATCCGCTGCTGCCCATCTTGCTCAATTCGATGCTCGGCGCACCCGCGTTCGTGGTGGGGCTGGTCGAATCGCTCGCTGAGGGCGCATCCGCCAGTACCAAGCTGGCCAGCGCGCACCTCAATAAATACATGCCGCGCAAGATGATGGTCTTCTTCGGATACGCGGGCGCCACGATCGGCAAAGTCATCATCGCGCTCGCCGCCATCTGGCCGGTCGTGCTCATCGGTCGCGTGGTCGATCGCCTGGGCAAGGGTCTACGCTCGGCCCCGCGTGATGCAATTCTCTTTGTCGGCAGCGATAAGTCAGACCGTGGCAAGGTCATCGGTTTTCATCGCACCGCAGACACGCTCGGTGCCGTCATCGGACCGGCGCTCGCGCTTGGCCTGCTCGCCATCTTCAACGACGACGTTCGCACGGTGCTCTGGATTGCCGTGATTCCCGGTGTGCTCGCCACCCTTCTGGTTTTGCTCGTGCGTGACACCGAGGTACGCGGGCGCACCAGGGCTGAGCGCAAAGCTGCGTGGGCGGCTCGCCGTGCCGAAATTCAAGCCGACATCGCCGAGGCGCAGCACGACCCGATGCACGTGCCGACCACCGAGATTGTGCCCAAGCGGCAAAAATTTGGTGGCAAGCTGCCCGTCAACCTTGACCGCCTCATTCTGGTGCTCAGCGTATTCGCGCTCTTCAATTTTCCGGATGCGCTGCTGCTTCTGCACCTCGCCCAAGAGGGCTGGTCGCCAGCCGCTGTGGTGGGCGCGTACCTGCTGTTCAACGTGTCCTACGCGTTGCTCAGTTTTCCCGCAGGATTCCTCGCCGACCGCTGGCACCCGGCCCGCATTTACACAGTGGGGCTGCTCTGTTTTGCCATCGCCTACGGTGGTCTGGCACTGACCACCAACACTGTCACCTCGCTGCTACTCATAGTGATTTACGGCGGGTTCGCCGCGGCAAATGACACGGTCGGCAAGTCCTGGGCGGCCAAGCTCGCTCCTGAAAAGCTTCAGTTGGTTGCGCAGGCGCGGCTGCAGGGCTTTGCCGGATATGGCATTCTTGCCGCCGGCATCTGGGCAGGTGCGCTGTGGGTGCTCGGCCCAGGAATTGGCGTGGTTCCACTGCTCATCTCGTCAGCCGTCGGTTTGGCCGCGGCTGTTGCCGTCGCCATTATCGGTCCGAAATTGCGACCCGAGGCTGCTTAGCTACTTGCGCGGATCTCTAGCGAGAATTTCGGGTACCCGACTCGTCGATGCGACCAACTCACATAGCGCGGGGTCAATGAGTGCGAGGGTTTCCAACAACGTCTGGTACTTGCCAGAGACGTCATGGGTGATGATCTGATGGTGATGTCCGATGCGGTTTCGAACTTCGCGCACTGTGCGAACTTTGGCCTGAAGGCTTCGTAAATTTCGGTTTGGCAGATACACAAATTCCGAGGCCAAATCTGGCCACAGAGCAGTGTGCTTTCTCGAGAGAATCTGTTGCCAAAATCCAAAACTTAGTTCTGCCACCGTTCGGTCGATGTCCAGGGAGTGCCCGGAATCATGAATTCTTTGTTTCGCCTTAACAATCTCTAAGTAGGGTTGTCGATGCCGCTCCTGGGAAGGGTTTCTTGATCTTCCCAACTCGAACAGGGGGTCGGCAGCCCAATCCTCACTGAATCCTCGCTGCGCTAGTCGACGACATAAACCACGATGGATGATATTTCGCAGGCTTATCTCGAGCGGAACGAATGACTCCTAGAACGCCGCAGCTAGTTCGTCATTCCATCGGTACAGATTTATTGCCTGGGGAATGTTTCCATTCGTTGCCTTGAGAAAAGTACTCAACCGTGCTTCACCAAAATGACTTGTGAACAGGTCCCAAACTTTGACCTCCTCCTGAAACGACTCGTCAGATATACTGGAGGTCAACACCCCGGAACCGTCCCTGTAGTCACCGCAAGGTGGCCGATCAAACGGCCGGGGTTTTGTCTTGCTTGCACGCTGCGAATATAGCGAGACCCACAGACGCTACTGGCTCATCAGCGCGCGCCTGTGCACAACCTACTTGCGTGGCCGCTGGTCGAGTAGGCGAAACGCCGTATCGAGACCTGTTACTTGCGCTTGAGTGCGATCAACCCCGCGACCCACAGCGGAGCAACCGCGAAGACGGCGATCACACACAGCGCATCCGCAATGGTGGCCGCGTTGCCGGTGGGCGACTGCACGAGCGGAATCGTGACGGCGGCCAGAATGAACGTTCCGTAGAGCAGTACGCCCTGCAGCAAGAATCCGCGTGGCTTGGGCGCCGAGATGTGGGCGAGCGCGCCACGGCGGGTGAGCAGCCCCTGCACGATGAGCAAGAAGATGAACGTCTCCACGAACCAGCCCACGAAGTTCACGAACGGCACGCCAAAGTAGGGGCCGCCGTCGCGCCAGATCCACTGGCCCATCACGGTGGAGTGCCACGGGTCGCTCATCACGTCGAGCAGGGTTTGCGCGAACGCGGCGAGGGCGCTCACGGCAACGAGCATCCACCCCCGCACGGCGCTGGTGAGCGAGCCACTAATCGCGCGAGCGAGCATGAGGGCGGCGTAGGCCATCGAGAAATATTGCAGTTGGATGAGCGGCGGAACCCCCAGCACCAACGGCCCCAGTGGTCCGTCGGGGTAGTAGTAGTTGCCGAACACGAGCCCGGTGGCCACGCCGAGGGCTTCGGCGGTGAAGCTCACCACGGCCACCGCCACGAACGAGAGCAGCGCGGTGCCGGCGCCGGCCCAACGAATGAAGTGCCAGAACGTGAACACCACCGGAACCCATCCGAGCAGCAGTGACACCCCACCACCTAGGTTCGCCGGGGCGAACGCGGCCGCGAACGACACAATCAGCAGCACCCACAGGGCAATCATCTCGCCGCGGTGAATCGGCTTGGGCGTGCGGGTTGCAGTATTGGCGGGGGCAGTGGCGGTCATGGATGCTCCAAAGCTCGGTATGTGCCCAGATTAGCTAAGAGGAACCGCGCGGCGCATAGCTTCCCCCAAGGCTGGGTCCACTACGTGTAGGTAAGTCCCACGGATGCCCCGTGTGAGCAAAACGCGATAAATGTTCTTCACGAACTCGAGTAAATCTTCGTCCGAGTACGTAATTCCCAGTCGAGGATTGTTTTCTTTGCCCTTGGTGTCGAAGTAGCTGTCGCGATTGAACACCAACTTCTGGGTTGCCTCGTCGTAACTGAGATCGGGGCCGATGATTACGCCTGCGTAGTTCAAGTCGTAGCCCTGAACAGTGTGGATTGAGCCGACTTCATTGACCGAGTTGGCGGAATTGATCCAGTCAACCGGAGTCTGGTTCCACTGCATTTGAACGCCGTCGATTTCGATGTCAATCGCAGATTTATCGTTGCGGCTTGCCCAGGGCCAGGCGTAACCCGCCACAAGGCGGGAAAGTCCGACCTCGTCGTCCTTGTGAAGAATTGCATCGCGCATTTCACGGAAGTCATCGAAAATTTTGAATTCGTAATCTCCAAAGTTGGTTAGGCCCACAGGTTCAAGGTTGACGAGTTTGCGCACGAATTCGATGTAGTCATTACCGCCTGAAACCCTCATCTGCGAGGCCAGGCGGAAGAGCACATTGCGCGCTCGACTCCTGCTGATTAGTTGTTCCACAGTCGCAAGCGGCAAGTCACCAGGCTTGACGCTTTGTGCCGCATCGACAAGAAGTAACTGGTGTTGACTGGAAGCAATGACCCAGTCCAATTGAGTCCAGCTTGGTTCGTCATTACCGAAAAGTGCCATGTTGTTTTCGGTGAACTTCTTGTTCTGCGCCGCGGAGGGCTGATTCGAACGTTGACCAAGTCGGTGTGCCTCATCGACGATGAGCAAGTCGTAGGCATCCCGCTGATTCAGGTCAAACGGGCTAATAACCATGCTCTTGTCGAGCCCAGGCGTGCGAGCAAACACCTTTTGAACTGTCTTGCGCAGAGATTGCTGGGGGATGACTAGAGCAATTCTCGGCGTGCCCAAGATGTCGCGATAGCCTGGCTGAAAGAAATCAGCGAACAACGAGTCGCTCTCGAGAGCGTCCGCCGGATCGCTCGTCGCAATGTCCATGAGGAGTTTGACCAAGTAGATGGCGACAATTGTTTTGCCCGTGCCGGGGTCGCCCTGGATGACCATCGGCGAATCTGAGGCATCCGACCATGCATCAAAAAGCCGCTCGAGGATCTCTTCCACTGCAACTGCTTGATCTGAATTCAAGGCCTTGTAAGGCGAGTACTTGAATAGATTGCTGTTGATGATGTCGGGGATGCTACGGGTCAAGACTCCTTGCTCAAGGAGCTGGTCGAAAATGCTCTCAAATTCGTCACGATAGCGACTGCGTTCGAAGTAGTTGGCGTCGGAAATGCCGTGATTTCCGTTGATGAGCTCATACTTCTCGTCGGCCGCGAAGTAACGAATAAGGTGCGATTCCAGGTCGAGGCAAACAGACTTATTGAATTCCTCGTTCACGATGACGCGCACTTGTTTGAGACCCTGTTTCGCAGGTGAATCCAAGTGCTGTTGCATGCGCACGCGGGCGTTGGTGGTTTCGCCGACGTAGATGCTTTTGCCGTTGTCGATTGTGTATACGACCGGCCAATTCTCGAGCAGCGGATTGAGCCCGCCGAATTCTTTGGTGACCCGCTTGTCGAACGGGAATCGCTCGATTCTAGAGTTGGTCATATTTAGTGCTCTTTCCCCTGGCCTTGTCAGCCGGGTACTTAGCCTTCGTTTGCTCGAGCTTGGAGAGTATGAGTTCGTCCGGTTCGACCCCTAGCTTGTCTGCAAGCATGTAGCAGTAAGTCAGAACATCAGCGAGTTCTTCTTTGACGCGTTCAGCGTCTGCATCGTCGCCCCATTGGAAGCACTCAAGAAGCTCCGCGGCTTCGATGCTGATGCTCTTCGCGAGGTTCGCGGGCGTGTGAAATTGCGACCAGTCGCGTTCTGCGACGAACGCGCGAAGCGCATCCTTTGCTGACTCGTTCCCCACACTCAAACGCTACAGCCTCCGAAAGACATCGAGCCAAGCCGATACCCTTAACCCATGACGTTTTCTGTGGCGGTAGCCGGGGCAAGTGGGTATGCCGGTGGGGAGCTGTTGCGCATCCTGAGTTCGCACCCTCAGTTTGAGGTGCGCACCGTCACCGCGCACTCCAATGCCGGGGCCGCGCTCGCCGAGGTGCACCCGCATCTGCGCTCGCTCGCTCACCTGACCCTCGTCGACACTACTCCCGCCACGCTCGCCGGGCACGACATCGTGTTTCTGGCGCTTCCGCACGGGGCTTCGGGCGCGATCACGGCCGAGCTGCCTGACGACGTGCTCGTCATCGACTGCGGCGCCGACCACCGCCTCGAAAACCCCACCGACTGGGCCGCCTACTACGGTGGCGACTACTACGGGGCGTGGGCGTATGGAATTCCCGAGCTTCTCGTGGGCACCACCAAACAACGGGATGCCATCACCGCCGCCACCCGCATCGCCGCGCCCGGCTGTAACGCCTCGGCGGTCTCGCTGGCGCTCGCGCCGGCCGTCGCTGCCGGCCTGGTAGAGCCCACTGACCTGGTCTCGGTGCTGGCGGTTGGCCCGTCGGGTGCCGGAAAATCGCTCAAGCTCAACCTGCTCGGCTCGGAGCTCATGGGCTCGGCCAACCCGTACTCCGTCGGGGGAGTGCATCGTCACACGCCCGAGATCGCACAGAACCTGCGTAAGGGGCTGCGTGCTCCCGCCGGTTCTGACCAGCCCGTCACCGTCTCGATGACGCCGGTTCTGGTGCCCATGGCCCGCGGAATTCTCGCGACCTCCACCGCCAAGCTCAAGCCCGGCGTCACCGAAGCTCAGGTTCGTGCCGCCTACGGCGCCGCGTATGGTGACGAGCCGTTCGTGCAGGTGTTGCCCGCTGGGTCTTACCCACGCACGGCTGACACGCTCGGCGCCAACACCTGCCTGATCGGTCTCACGATCGATCAGAACGTGGGCCGCTTGGTCGTGGTGTCGGCGCTCGACAACCTCGTCAAGGGAACCGCTGGCGCCGCCATTCAGTGCGCCAACATCGCCCTCGGCTTGCCCGAAACTCTCGGCCTCACCGTCGACGGCGTAGCTCCGTAGTTCTGCACAGTCTGGGTACCGTGGTGGGCATCCACAGTCTCGTTGTCGCGCCTGAAACCCGTCCCCCTGTCCGAAATATCGTAAATCTTCGATATCTCGAAATGGTTTGTGCCCGAAGTCAGTGTTTAATGTTCCCTAAGGGGGAATCATGAAACATCGCGCACTCAATTCCGCATCGGTAGCCGCTTCGGCGCTAGTTCTCGCTCTCGCATTGACCGGCTGCACGGTCAATCTCGGCACATCCGGGGGCACGGGTGGCGGCTCGAACACCAACTCGTCCAATCAAGATTCCGGTGGTGACATCGCCTCTGACCTCACCGCCTACGTTTCGGAAATCACCCCATTGGCGTCTGAAGAGCAAGACATCCTTGACCGATACG
>Ga0228701_1002510_pt1 | contig 10734 bp, 11 predicted proteins | sample McNCre117_Aug_MG_2_FD_178017 | JGI IMG/M metagenome (GOLD analysis project Ga0228701, IMG submission 178017) | Freshwater microbial communities from McNutts Creek, Athens, Georgia, United States - 11-17_Aug_MG | ecosystem: Environmental > Aquatic > Freshwater > Creek | place: USA: Georgia...
GGGCCTGGGCGGCGACCTGCGAAATGTCGGTCTGGCCGCGCGATTCCAGCAGGGCCGAGTTGACCGCGGTGATCGCCAGCGGGGTGTCCTGCAGCTTCTGTTCGCGGAACTGTGCGGTCACCACGATTTCCGGGTTGCCGACAGCGGACGTATCATTCGATTCCTGCGCGTAGGCCGGCACCGAAACCATCGCGGTCACCAGCGCGGCGGCGCTGATCGCGGTAAATTGACGAAGCTTGCTCATGGACTTGCATCCTCCCTTCCCAAGAACGGCATATTTTCATGCCTTGGGCGGGAGCCTATCACCCATGTGAAAATTTCAAAAGAGTGAAAATTATCCGGGTGGATGGAAGTCTAAAGTGTGACCTTTTCGCCTCAGGCGAACTCTTCGGTGTCGATCGTTTGCTGGATCACCGCGCCATAACGCGGGCCGCACACGGTCTGCTGGTTGATCAGCGCGTCGATTTCCGCGGCCACGGCGGCAGGCAGATCCCAGTCCCAGCGGGCGAGGTTTTCCTCAAGGTGCGGGATCGAGGCGGTGCCGGGGATGGTCACCACGTGATCCCCGCGCGAATGGACCCAGGCCAGGCTGAGCTGCGCCGGGGTCACGCCTTCGCGTGCCGCAATCGCGTTGAACTGGTCGATCAGCGCGAGGTTCTTGGGCCAGTTGTCGGCGTTGAAGCGCGGCATGGTGTGGCGCAGATCCTTTTCGGGCAGCGCCGCCATGTCGCGCACCCCGTTCGCCAGCACGCCCCGCCCAACCGGCGAGAAGGCGACGAAGGTGACGCCCAGCTCGCGGCAGGCATCAAGCACCGCGATTTCAGGATTGCGGGTCCAGGGCGAATATTCGGTCTGAACAGCGGCCACCGGATGGGCCGTGTGGGCGCGGCGCAGGGTGTCGGCGCTCATTTCGGAAAGACCGACCGCGCCGATCTTCCCTTCCTTCACGAGGTCGGCCATCGCCCCCATCGACTCCTCGATCGGGGTCGAGAAATCGCGGCGGTGCATGTAATAGAGGTCGATGTGATCGGTCTGGAGGCGCTGGAGCGACGCTTCAACGCAGGTCTTGATCGTCGCGGGCTTGCAATCCACCCCGCGCAGCGCGCCGTCGACGATGATCCCCATCTTGGTCGCCAGGAAAAACTCGCCGCGGCGGCCCTTCAGCGCCTTGCCGAGCAGGGTCTCGTTGTGGCCCATGCCATAGATGTTGGCGGTGTCGAGGTGGTCATAGCCCAGATCGAGCGCGCGGTTGAGCAGCTGGACGGCGTAGTCCTCGGACGGCGGGGTGCCATAGGCCCATGAGAGTGACATGCACCCCAGGCCCACGGGATTTACGCCGCGTCCATTGATCTGCCGCCGTCCAACCATCTGCTCGGTTTCCTTGTCTTAGCGTGCCGCTTCGAGCTGCTTTTCGAGATCGCCCAGCACCCGATAGCAATCGAGCACCTTGGCGACCGACGAATTGGGCTCACGCCCTTCGCGGATCGCGGCGATGAATTCGCGGTCCTGCAGTTCGATGCCGTTCATGCTGACATCGACCTTCGACACGTCGATCGGCTCTTCCTTGCCGTTCACCAGATCGTCGTAACGCGCGATGTAGGTGCCGTTATCGCCGATGTAGCGGAAGAAGGTGCCAAGCGGCCCGTCGTTGTTGAACGAGAGCGAGAGGGTGCAGATTGCGCCGGTTTCGCTCTTCAATTGGATCGACATGTCCATCGCGATGCCCAGTTCCGGATGGATCGGACCTTCGATCGCGTTGGCCTGAACGATCTTGCCGGTCTGATAGGCGAACAGATCAACCGTGTGTGCGGCGTGGTGCCACAGCAGGTGGTCGGTCCATGACCGCGGCTCGCCCTTGGCGTTGATGTTCTTGCGGCGGAAGAAATAGGTCTGAACATCCATCTGCTGGAGGTTCAGTTCACCCGCCTTGATCTTGTTGTGCACGTACTGGTGCGAGGGATTGAAGCGGCGGGTGTGGCCAACCATGCAAACGAGGCCGGTTTCCTGCTGCTTCTTGATCACGGCTTCGGCATCGGCCCAGCTGTCGGACAGCGGGATTTCAACCTGGACGTGCTTGCCCGCGTTCATGCAGTCGATGGCCTGCTGGGCGTGCATCTGGGTGGGAGTGCACAGGATCACCGCGTCCACGTCGTCGCGCGCCAGCGCATCGGCCAGTTCGGTCGAGCTGTGCTTGGCGCCATACTTGGCGGCGACAGCGGCGGCCTGTTCGCCGGTGCGGCTGATGATCGAGGTGATCTCGACGCCCGGAATGTTCTTGAGGCCATCGAGGTGCTTTTCGCCGAACGCGCCGGCGCCCGCGAGGGCAATGCGGATGGGCTGGCTCATTCTGCGGGCTCCAGGACGATGTGGCCGATGGCCGTGTTGCTGCAGGGGATGTGGTAATGGCGGTGCAGACGCTTGACCTTCTGGCCGAGCGCGCCGCGCATCACCAGCCACATCACCATTTCGATGCCTTCGCTGCCGGTTTCGCGCAGGTATTCGATGTGCTGGATGTGGCGCGCATCGTCATTGTCCTGTTCGAGCAGGTCGAGGAACTTGTTGTCCCATTCGCGGTTGAGCAGGCCCGCGCGCGGACCCTGAAGCTGGTGGCTCATGCCGCCCGTGCCCCAGATCTGCACGTTGAGATCTTCGGGGAAGCTTTCCACGGCGCGCTTGATTGCTTCGCCCAGCGCCCAGCAGCGGTTGCCCGAGGGGACCGGATAGGTCACGACGTTGACCGCCAGCGGCACGACCTTGCACGGCCACTTTTCAGGCTGGCCGAACATCATCGAGAGCGGCACGGTCAGGCCATGATCGACATCCATCTCGTTGATGATGGTCATGTCGAAATCATCAAGGATCAGGCTCTGCGCGATGTGCCAGGCAAGATCGGCATGGCCTTCAACGTCGGGCACGGGGCGCGGGCCCCAGCCTTCGTCGGCGCTCTTGTAGCTTTCGCCGCAGCCGATCGCGAAGGTCGGGATGATGTTGGCGTCGAAGGCCGAGGCGTGGTCGTTATAGACCAGGATCACCACGTCGGGCTTCTGTTCTTCTTCCCACTTCTTCGTCCAGTCATAGCCGGCGAAGATCGGGCCGAAATAGTCGTCGCGGGTCTTGCCCTGGTCGACGGCTACGCCAAGCAGCGGCACGTGGCTCGAAGCCACGCCAGCGGTAATGCGGGCCATGTCAGTAGCCTCCCTTGATCGAGCGGTTGCCCTGAGGGCTGCGGCCGCCATTGTTCATCATGTCGCGGTATTCGGGGAAGGTCATGTCGGTCATCGTGCTGACCGCCTCGGCAAAGCTCAGCCCGTCGGTGCTGAACAGCTTGGCGAGGAAATAGACGTTGCCGCCAAGATCCAGCAGGCGGTTGTAATCACGCGCCAGCAGGGCTTCCTTGGCATCGTCCGACAGCTTCCACTGATCGAGATAGGCGCGCTCGTCGGCCTTGAACTTCTCGCGGTTGTCGCCCTTCATCAGGCTCATCGCGAACTGGTTGATCCAGTAACCCTTGCGGGCGCGCGCCGCGGTATAGACCCGGGTGCCCGGGATATCGTCGAATTCCGCGAGATATTCGTGGATGTTCTGTTTCGCACTGGTGTCGGTCATTGGCCGCGTTCCTTGAGCTTGGCATCGAGCCGCGGGAAGACCCGGCGGGCATTGCCTTCGTAAATGGCGTGACGTTCGGCGTCCGAAATGTCGAGCGCGTCGACGTAGCGCTTGGTGTCGTCGAAATAGAAGCCGGTGGTGGGATCGATCCCGCGCACCGCCCCAACCATTTCGCTGCCGAACAGGATGTTCTTGTTCTCGATCACGTCGGCCAGAAGGTCGATCCCCGGCTGGTGATAGACGCAAGTGTCGAAGAACACGTTGTTCATCAGGTGGGTGGCAAGATCAGGCTTCTTGAGCATGTCCGCGAGACCCCGGTAGCGGCCCCAGTGATAGGGCACCGCGCCGCCGCCGTGCGGAATGATGAAGCGCAGGCTCGGGAACCGGCTGAACAGATCGCCTTCCAGGAGCTGCATGAAAGCGATGGTGTCGGCCGCGATGTAATAGCCGCCGGTGGCGTGCATCGCCGGGTTGCACGAACCCGACACGTGGATCATCGCGGGCACGTCCAGCTCGCACATCGCTTCGTAGAACGGGAACCAGAATTCATCCGTCAGCGGCGGGTGCTTGAAATGGCCGCCGCCCGGATCGGGATTGAGGTTACAGCCGATGAAGCCCAGCTCGTTCACGCAGCGCTTCAGCTCCGCGATCGAGCTGGTCATGTCCGCTTCGGGCGACTGCGGCAGCATGCACACGCCGGCGAAAATCTCGGGATAGAGGCCGACCACGCGCGCGATCAGATCGTTGCAGACCTGCGCCCACTTCACCGCGACCGACTGATCGCCGACATGCGGGGCCATGGCCGAGGCGCGCGGGGAAAAGATCGTCATGTCCGCGCCGCGTTCCTTGAGCAGGCGCAGCTGGTTGCTCTCGATCGTTTCGCGGATCTCGTCGTCCGAAATATCGGGATAGGCGGGGCAGGGGGTGCCGGCCTTGAACGCGGCCTTCTGGGCCTCGCGCCATTCGTCGTGCGCCTTGGGCAGCACGGTGTAGTGGCCGTGGCAGTCGATGATCATCGTCACGCTTGCTTGTCCTTCCTGAGCGGCGCCTGGCGCTGGCGGTAAACCGTCCCGCGCGTCATGACCGGGGGCACGCCAAGCGCCAGCAGCGTCTTGGCGGATTCTTCCATTTCGGCCGCACGGCGGGCGCCGTGGGTCGTCATGCGTTCAAGGTTGTATTCGGCGCGGGTGTGCCACGGCACGGTCTTTTCGCTGGCGTCAAGCGAGGCCAGCACTTCGTCCGTCACGCCGGCGGCGTTAGCGGCGGCCATCATCTCGTCGGTCAGGGCTTCAAGCCCCTTGACCATGACCGAGCGGATCATCTTGATCGCGCTTGCCCGGCCGACTTCATCGCCGACCACGCGAACATTGGTAAAGCCGGCTGCGCGCAGCGCCGTTTCAGCCTCGGCCGCGGCCTTGCCGGCGAGCAACAGCGGCACGGCCAGGCGTGCCGGGTTGACCGGGGCGAGCACTGCCACGTCGATATAGCGTCCGCCAGCGGCCTCGACCGCGCGGGCGGCGGCGCGCTTGGTGTCCGGGGCTACCGAATTGCAATCGCACCACAGCGCGCCGGGGGCGAGGCTGGCGGCATTGAGCTGCGCTGCGGGCAGCGCTGCATCGGCAGTGACCAGCGACAGCACCAGCGGCGCGCCGGCCAGCGCAGCCGCGGCGCTATCGGCTGCGATCACGCCCAGCGGAGGCATCGCCGCGCGGCGTGCGGGCAGCACGTCCCAGCCGCGTGCACGGCTGCCCCAGCCAGCGGCGGCGGCAAAGGTCGATCCGGCTTCACCGAATCCGATCAGGGCAAGATCGCAAGTCATCGCGCATGGCCCATGCGCCCGCCTGCGCCATAGAGGCCAATCGAATGCGCTTGCCCGCTATCAGTTTTTACGAATGGTGATTACAGCGCCGTGCCTACTTCGCGCAGCAGCGCGAGAAACGCCGCCTGCGCCGCCGTGGGCCGCCAGCCGGCCCGGGTGGCAATGCCGATCGTGCGGCTGACCGGCACCGGGGTGGGCAGCGCGGCGAGCACGCCGGCATCGAGTTCGACCGAGACCTGATCGGGCGAAAGCAGGGTCAGCGCATCGCCCGACAGCAGCAACTGGCGCAGCATCATCACCGAGCCGCATTCGATCCCGACGTGGGGAATGTCGCGGCCCAGAGCGCGAACCATGCCTTCCCAATAGCGCCGCAGCGGGGTTTCGCGGCCCGGCAGTAGCCAGGGATAGGCGAACATCGCGGCATCGGTATCGGCGGCGGTCAGCAGCGGATGGCCCGCGCGCATCACCAGCGCCGGGCGATCCTCGAACACGGCTTCCTGCTCCAGATCGTCAACCGTCACCTCTTCGCGCAGCGCGCCGAGGATCAGGTCGATTTCGCCGTCGCGCAGCGGCCCGGCCAGTTCGGCATGGCTGCCTTCGTGGACCGCCACGTCGATCCCGGGATGGGCGGCGGTAAACCGCACGATCGTCTCGGGCAGCCAGCGCGCGCGGCTGAGCGGCATCGCGCCGACCACGATCCGCCCGCCCGCCTTGCCCTGCCACGCGGCGACTTCGGCGAGGCCCGCGCGCAGTTCGGCCATGGCGAGGCCAAACCCGCGCGCGCGGCGCTCGCCCGCCGGGGTCAGGACCAGCGCGCGCCCGTGCCGGTCGAGCAGCCGCTGGCCCAGCGCGACCGACAGATCGGCCACCGCGCGGTGGAGCGAGGCGGTCGAAATCCCGCTGGCCTCTGACGCGGCGGCATAGGAGCCGGCGCGCACCACCGCGAGGAACGCGCGCACCTGAGTGCCGGTCACGCGCGGGCTGCCGATCAGCTCGATCGCCGCTTCGGCGCGCGGTGCCAGCAGCAGGGCAGGCTCGGTCGGGCTCATCCCGGCGGGGCCGCGTTCGAACAGCGTGGCGCCCAGCGTTGCCTCAAGCCCGCTGATCGCCTGGGTCAGCGCCGGCTGGGTCAGGTTCACCGCGCGCGCGGCGCGGCTGAGGCTGCCGTGGCGCACGGTTGCGGCCAGCGCGGCATAGTGGCGGATGTTGGGCGGACGGTCGGTCATCGCCCACACGATTAGCAATAAATTATGCCCCGCGCCAACTTCGCATTAGTGATTGGCCGGGGGCTGACGCATGGCCCGGATTGCCAATTTCCGTGGAGAGATTTGATGACCGGTATCGTCGTCCAGAATATCGAACGCGCCCCCCTTGATGTGATCGATGGCCTTGCCAAGTGCGGGGTTGCCACGGTTCACGAAGCGCAGGGCCGCACCGGTCTGCTCGCCAGCTATATGCGCCCGATCTATTCGGGTGCGCGGATCGCCGGGTCGGCGGTCACGATCAGCGCCCCTCCGGGGGACAACTGGATGGTCCATGTCGCGATCGAACAGCTGAAGGAAGGCGATATTCTGGTGATCGCGCCGACCAGCCCGTGCGAAGACGGCTACTTTGGCGATCTGCTCGCCACCAGCGCCCAGGCGCGCGGCTGCCGCGGGCTGATCATCAACGCCGGGATCCGCGATGTGCGCGATCTCACCGAAATGAACTTCCCGGTCTGGTCCAAGGCGGTGTTTGCGCAAGGCACGATCAAGGCCTCGCTCGGCAGCGTCAACGTGCCGGTGGTCTGTGCAGGCGCGCCGATCGAGGCGGGCGATGTGATCGTCGCCGACGATGACGGCGTTTGCGTGGTGCCGCGCGCCAAGGCTGCCGAAGTGCTCAAGGCTGCCCAAGCCCGCGAAGCCAACGAGGGTGACAAGCGCGCCCGCCTCGCCGCCGGGGAACTGGGCCTCGACATGTACAAGATGCGCGAGAAGCTCGCTGAAATGGGCCTCAAGTATGTCTGACCGGGTGACCGGTTATTCCGCCCCGTGCATGTGGATGCGCGGCGGCACGTCGAAGGGCGGGTATTTCCTCAAGGATGACCTGCCCGCCGATCCGGCGCTGCGCGATGCCTTCCTGCTGGCGGTAATGGGCAGCCCCGATCCGGTCCAGATCGACGGGATGGGCGGGGCCGATCCGCTGACCAGCAAGGTCGCGGTGGTTTCGAAATCGGCGCGGCCGGGGATCGATGTCGATTACCTGTTCCTGCAGGTGTTCGTCGATCAGGCGATCGTGACGGATGCGCAGAACTGCGGCAATATCCTTGCGGGCGTTGGCCCCTTCGCGATCGAGCGCGGGCTGGTCGCGCCCAGCGGGGATGAAACCCGCGTGGCGATTTTCATGGAAAACACCGGTCAGGTTGCTGTCGCCACGGTGCAGACGCCGGGCGGCGCGGTGACCTACAAGGGCGAGGCTGCGATTGATGGCGTGCCTGGCACCCATGCCCCGATCCCGACCGAGTTTCGCGATACCGCCGGGTCATCCTGCGGCGCGCTGCTGCCCAGCGGCAACGCGGTCGACGTGGTCAACGGCGTGCCCGTGACCCTGATCGACAACGGCATGCCCTGCGTGGTGATGAAGGCCGCGGACGTGGGCATCACCGGCTATGAGGACCGTGACTGGCTGGATGCCAACACCGAACTCAAGGCCCGGATCGAGGCGATCCGCCTCGCCGTGGGTGAGCGGATGAACCTGGGTGACGTGACGGAAAAGTCGGTCCCCAAGATGATGCTGGTCGCGCCGCCGAAGAATGGCGGGGCGGTCTGCGTGCGCAGCTTCATTCCGCACCGCGCCCATGCCACGATCGGCGTGCTTGGCGCGGTCAGCGTGGCGACCGCCTGCCTGATCGAAGGTTCGCCCGCCGCCGAGATCGCCCAGATCCCGGCCGGCAATCGCAAGACCCTGTCGGTCGAGCATCCGACCGGCGAGATGAGCTGCGTGCTCGAAGTGAACGATGCCGGCGCAGTCGCCTCGGCAGCCCTGCTGCGCACCGCGCGCAAGCTGATGGATGGAGTTGTATTCGGATGAGCAGTGACCGCATCGTCAGTTGGCATGGCAGCCCCGCAAAGCCGCTCTACGTGCCGCCCGCCGGCGCGATCGACGCACATTGCCACGTGTTCGGGCCGATGGCGCAGTTCCCGTTCAGCGCCAAGGCAAAGTATCTGCCCGAAGACGCAGGGCCGGGCATGCTGTTCGCGCTGCGCGATCACTTGGGCTTCGATCGCAATGTGATCGTTCAGGCCAGTTGCCACGGCACCGACAATGCCGCCACCCTTGATGCCATTGCCAAATCGAACGGCAAGGCACGCGGCGTGGCCGTGGTCGATCCGGCGATTTCGGAGGCCGAACTCGCCGCGCTGCACGAAGGCGGGATCCGCGGGATCCGCTTCAACTTCCTCAAGCGGCTGGTCGATGACGCGCCCAAGGACAAGTTCCTCGAAGTCGCGAGGCGCCTGCCGCAGGGCTGGCACGTGGTGATCTATTTCGAGGCCGAGATCCTTGAGGAACTGCGCCCGTTCATGGACGCTATCCCCGTGCCGCTGGTGATCGACCACATGGGCCGCCCGGATGTCACCCAAGGCCCGGACGGCGCCGACATGAAGGCGTTCCGCGCGTTCCTCAACAGCCGCGACGACATCTGGTTCAAGGCGACCTGCCCGGACCGTCTCGACGGTAGTGGCGATCCGTGGGACATGTTCGCCGAAAGCGTCGCGCCGCTGGTGGCCGACTATCCGCGCCGCTGCCTGTGGGGCACCGATTGGCCGCACCCCAACATGCAGGACGCGATCCCCGATGACGGCCATCTGGTCGACATGATCCCCCGCATCGCGCCGACCGAGGAGCTGCAACGCCTGCTGCTGATCGACAATCCCGAGGCGCTCTACTGGGCCGATTAAGGCGGGCCGGTGTTGCAAGGACAGGTCGGATGGCCTGTCCGCACCATCAATAGATCGTATACCCGCCGTCGATCACGATGCTGTCGCCGGTGTGGAAGCGCGCTGCGTCCGAGGCGAGGTAGACGGCAATCCCGGCAAAGTCCTGCGGATCGCCCCACCGGCGCATCGGCACGCGGCCGATGACCTTGTCGTTGAACTTGTCCCAGCCTTGCAGGCCGGCGGTCATGTCCGAGCGGATCCAGCCGGGCAGGACCGCGTTGGCGCGGATGCCATAGCGGGCATATTCCACCGCCAGACCTCGGATCAGCCCGAGCACGGCGGTCTTGCTCGACGAATAGGCTTCGTTAGCCGGAGCGCCGTCGATCGCCGAGGTCGATGAAGTGACCAGCAGCGACCCGCCCGGATCGCCCGCCTCGGCGCGCGCCAGCATGTGCTTGGCGGCCTCGCGGAAGGTCCAGAACACCGCATCGAGATTGACCGTCATCACCCGGCGCCAGCTTTCGGTGGTCTGATCGTGGAACGGCCCGCTGCCGCCGCCGCCGATCCCGGCATTGGCAATGCAGCAGTCGAGCCGGCCGAACTGCTCGACCACCTTGGCGATCCCGGCGGCAATCGCTGCTTCGCTGGTTACGTCGACGGCTTCGACCAGTACTTCGCCGCCCAGCGCCCTAAGCCGGGCTTCAGCCTCGGCGTTCTTGGCCGGGTTCTGGCCCCAGATCGCCACCGTCGCGCCCGCTGCTGCCAGACCTTCGGCCATGCCGAGGCCAATCCCGCCATTGCCGCCGGTGATGAGCGCGACCTTGCCGGTGAGATCGAAGGGGGAAAAGGGCATGGCGGATCCTCTCGTCAGGTTGTCGTTTGCGGCCCAGCTTAAGGAACACCGGGCCGACTGCAAGGCCATCGCGGCACAACCGGATTGACGGCGGCCATCCGCGTGCCCATCTCCGCTGCGATCCGCCCGCGCAGGAGAGAGCGATGACCGACAAGTTCGAACTGACCGACGAGGAATGGCGCGAGCGCCTCAGCCCCGAGCAGTATCACGTGCTGCGCCAGCACGGCACCGAACGCGCCTTCACCGGCAAGTATGAAGCCAACAAGGCGCCCGGGCTCTATCGCTGCGCGGGGTGCGGCACGCCGCTGTTCACCAGCGCGACCAAGTACAATTCGGGTTCCGGCTGGCCGAGCTACACCGAGCCGCTCGATCCGGCGGCGGTCACCGAAATCCGCGATACTTCGCACGGGATGGTCCGCACCGAAGTGCGCTGCGCGGCTTGCGAAGGGCATCTGGGCCATGTCTTCCCCGATGGCCCGGGGGCGGGCGGGCTGCGCTACTGCGTCAACAGCGCCTCGCTCGATTTCGAGCCCGAGGAT
>Ga0228701_1002511_pt1 | contig 10732 bp, 9 predicted proteins | sample McNCre117_Aug_MG_2_FD_178017 | JGI IMG/M metagenome (GOLD analysis project Ga0228701, IMG submission 178017) | Freshwater microbial communities from McNutts Creek, Athens, Georgia, United States - 11-17_Aug_MG | ecosystem: Environmental > Aquatic > Freshwater > Creek | place: USA: Georgia...
GCCGCCCCGGTCCATGCGGCAGGGGAGGGCGCCGCTCCTGCCTTGGCCGAATCTGCCCTGCCATCGCCGCGGTTTGACGATGTGTCCGACCTGCGCGGCGCAGTCGACGCGCACGAAAAGGCGATCCTGGAACACGCGCTGGGCCGCAACCGCTTCAACCAGCGCCAGACCGCCGCCGCGCTGGGGCTCAGCTATGACCAGCTGCGCCATGCGATGAAGAAACACGGGCTGAGCGAGCGGGGATAACTGCGGCAGACTCCGCTTGCTTTTTTCGGGCAAGACGCCTATCTGGCCATTCATCCCGACATTGTGATGCAACGAAGGGGCTGGCGCCAAACGGGGCCGGCGCCGAACTGCTTTTGCAACATTGCCGCGTTACAGAGCCGGGTCACAGGAGTTCATATGGCGGATATCGCGCGCATTACCGAGATTGTCGAACCCGAGGCCAAGGCCCTGGGATTCGATCTCGTGCGTGTGATCGTGTTCGGCAAGTCCGAAGTGGGCGACGAGGAAGTGACCCTGCAGATCATGGCCGAGCGCCCCGATACCGGGCAGCTCGTGATCGACGATTGCGCCGCGCTGTCGCACCGCATTTCCGATGCGATGGATGCGCTCGAAGAAGCCGGTGAAGTGCTGATCGAGGAAGCCTACCGGCTCGAAGTCTCCTCGCCGGGCATCGATCGTCCGCTGACCCGTCCGCAGGATTTCGCCAACTGGGCCGGCCATGAAGCGCGCATCGCGCTCAAGAATCCGGTCGATGGCAACCGCAAGGCGCTGCAAGGCGATCTTGTTGGCATCGAAGGCGATGTGGTGACGCTGGAGGACAAGAAGTCCGGCCGCGTTTCCTTCCCGCTTGCCGATCTCCATTCCGCCAAGCTGGTCCTTACCGACCGGCTCATTGCTGCCACGCGCCCGCTGGACACCAGCGGCGCTGATGAATTGCTTGAAGAACAGGAAGACTGATTATGGCCAGTCCGATTTCTGCCAACCGCGCTGAACTGCTCGCGATCGCGAACTCCGTCGCGACCGAGAAGATGATCGACAAGTCGATCGTCATCGAGGCGATGGAAGAAGCGATCCAGAAGTCCGCGCGCAACCGCTATGGCGCGGAAAACGACATTCGCGCCAAGCTCGATCCGCGCACCGGCGATCTGCGTCTGTGGCGCGTCGTCGAAGTGGTCGAAGAGGTCGAAGACTACTTCAAGCAGGTCGATCTCAAGGCCGCGCAGAAGCTCGATGCCGATGCCAAGCTGGGCGATTTCATCGTCGACCCGCTGCCCCCGGTTGATCTGGGCCGTATCGACGCGCAGTCGGCCAAGCAGGTGATCTTCCAGAAGGTCCGCGATGCCGAGCGTGACCGTCAGTTCGAAGAATTCAAGGACCGCGCTGGCGAAGTCGTCACCGGCGTGATCAAGTCGGTCGAATTCGGCCACGTGATCGTCAACCTGGGCCGCGCCGAAGGCGTGATCCGCCGCGATCAGCAGATCCCGCGCGAAGTCGCCCGTGTTGGCGAACGCGTCCGCGCGCTGATCCTCAAGGTTGAGCGTCAGAACCGCGGTCCGCAGATCTTCCTGAGCCGTGCGCACCCCGAGTTCATGAAGAAGCTGTTCGCGCAGGAAGTGCCCGAAATCTACGACGGCATCATCACCATCCAGGCCGCCGCCCGCGATCCGGGCAGCCGCGCCAAGATCGGCGTGATCAGCCGCGATGGCAGCATCGACCCGGTCGGCGCCTGCGTCGGCATGAAGGGCAGCCGCGTTCAGGCCGTCGTGCAGGAACTGCAGGGCGAAAAGATCGACATCATTCCCTGGAGCGAAGATACCGCGACTTTCGTGGTCAACGCGCTCCAGCCGGCCACCGTCAGCCGCGTCGTGATCGACGAGGAAGAAAGCCGCATCGAAGTCGTCGTGCCGGACGATCAGCTCAGCCTCGCCATCGGCCGCCGCGGTCAGAACGTGCGTCTGGCCAGCCAGCTCACCGGCTCGCAGATCGACATCATGACCGAGGCCGAGGCTTCGGAAAAGCGCCAGAAGGAATTCGCCGAACGCTCGAAGACCTTCGAGGAAGAACTCGACGTCGATGAAACCCTGTCGCAGCTGCTGGTGGCCGAAGGCTTCAGCGAGCTGGAAGAAGTCGCCTATATCGATCTGGCCGAACTCGCCACGATCGAAGGCTTCGACGAGGAACTGGCCGAGGAACTCCAGAGCCGCGCCTCCGAAGCGCTTGAGCGCCGCGAAGAAGCTGCCCGCGAGGAACGCCGCGGTCTGGGCGTCGAGGACGATCTGGCCGAACTGCCGCACCTGACCGAAGCCATGCTGGTCACGCTGGGCAAGGCCGGGATCAAGACGCTGGATGATCTGGCCGATCTTGCCACCGATGAACTCATCGCCAAGAAGCGCACCGAACAGCGCCGCCGTGATGGCGCCGCACCGCGCCGTGATCGCGGCGACCGCGAACAGGATCGCGGCGGCGTGCTGGGCGAATATGGCCTGAGCGAAGAGCAGGGCAACGAGATCATCATGGCTGCCCGCGCCCACTGGTTCGACGACGAACCCGCCAACGAGGAGGCCGCCGATGCGGATTCCTCGCAATGAGCGCCTAAGCTCCGACATCACTAACGGCGCGCCGGAGAGGAAATGCATCCTCTCCGGTGAGCACGGCGTGCGCGACGACTTCGTGCGGCTGGCGATTTCGCCGGACGGCGATGTCCTGCCCGATGCCCTGGCGCGTGCGCCGGGGCGCGGGGCGTGGATCGGCGTCTCGCGCGCAGAGCTGGAAACGGCGCTGGCCAAGGGCAAGCTCAAGGGCGCGCTGGCCCGCGCGTTCAAGGGCGCGGCGCTGAGCATTCCTGCCGACCTGCCCGAACGGATCGAAGCCGCGCTGACCCGCGCTTTTACCGACCGGCTCGGGCTCGAAATGAAGAGCGGGCGCTTGCTGCTCGGCTCCGATCGGATCGCCGAAAACGCCCGCATGGGCAACGTGGCATGGCTCGCCCATGCCGCCGATGCCAGCGACGATGGCTCGCGCAAGCTTGATCAGGCCTGGCGGGTCGGACGTGAAATGGAAGGCTCGGGGGCGATGGGGGTCACCTTGCCACTGGACCGGGCGGCGCTGTCTGTGGCATTGGGCCGCGACAATGTCGTCCATCTGGCGCTGACCGATCAGGCCGCCGCCGCAAGAATCGCCGTCCCATTGCAGCGTTTGCTGCGTTTTCTGGGACAGGCTGGCGAGACCGTAGCGAATGAAGGCACGCCCGCGGCAGATTCTGCCGCGCCGCTGGCCGTGACGACGAATTGAGACTGAAGGACGTATCGAAGCAATGAGCGATAGCAACGACAAGCCGACTCTGGGTCGCAAGCCGCTGGGGCTTAAGAAGTCGGTCGAAGCGGGCCAGGTCCAGCAGACCTTCAGCCACGGCCGCACCAACAAGGTGGTGGTCGAGGTGAAGCGCCGCAAGCTCATCGGCAAGCCCGGTGCGGGCGAAGTCGCCACGCCCGAAGTGGCACCGCCGCCGCCTCCGCCGCCGCCCGCTCCGGTCGCCGAAGCGCCCAAGCCTGCGCCGCGCCCTTCCGCCCCTGCCGGTGAAACCCCGCAGGAACGCGTCGCCCGCCTCCAGCGCGAAGCTGAAGAAGCGCGCATGGGCATGCTCGAAGAGCAGACCCGCCGCGAGGCCGAAGCACGCCAGCGCGCCGCCGATGACGAGCGCCGCCGCGCCGAAGACAACCGCAAGGCCGAAGCGGAAGCCGAAGCTTCGGCTGCCGCTGCCGCCAAGGCTGCCACCGAAGCACCGGCCCCGGCTGTTGAAGCCGCGCCCGAAGCGCCCCGCGCCGTGGAAGAAGAAACCGCTGCTCCGGCCGCTGCCGCCTCGCCCGCGCCGCGCCGCTTCACCCCGGTGGCCTCGCCCGCGCCCAAGCGCCCCGAGCCGCCCAAGAAGCCGGCCCACACCACCCGCGACAAGGGCGGCGATCAGCGCCGCCATGCCGGCAAGCTGACCGTCAGCCGCGCGCTCAACGAAGACGAAGGCGCCCGCGCCCGCAGCCTCGCCGCGCTCAAGCGTGCGCGTGAAAAGGAGCGCCGCGCCCAGTTCGCCGGTCAGTCGCAGCAGCGTGAAAAGCAGGTCCGCGACGTGATCGTGCCCGAAGCGATCACCGTGCAGGAACTGGCCAACCGCATGGCCGAAAAGGGCGCCGACCTGGTCAAGGCGCTGTTCAAGCTGGGCATGATGGTCACCGTCAACCAGACGATCGATCAGGATACCGCCGAACTGCTGGTCGAGGAATTCGGCCACACCATCCAGCGCGTTTCCGAAAGCGATGTCGATATCGACACCGCCGAGGACGTCGATGCGCCCGAAACGCTCCAGACCCGTCCGCCGGTCGTGGCGATCATGGGCCACGTCGACCACGGCAAGACCTCGTTGCTCGACGCGCTGCGCGGGACCGACGTGGTGCGCGGCGAAGCCGGCGGCATCACGCAGCACATCGGCGCCTACCAGATCAAGACCAAGGGCGGCGATCTGGTCACCTTCCTTGATACCCCGGGCCACGAAGCCTTCACCGAAATGCGCATGCGCGGTGCCAATGTCACCGACATCGTCGTGCTGGTGGTGGCTGGTGACGACGGGCTGATGCCGCAGACGATCGAGGCGATCAACCACACCAAGGCGGCCGGCGTGCCGATGATCGTGGCGATCACCAAGAGCGACAAGCCCGAATTCAACCCGCAGAAGATCCGCGAGCGCCTGCTCGAACACGAGATCCTCGTCGAGGCGATGTCGGGTGAAGTGCAGGACGTCGAAGTTTCGGCCAAGACCGGCGCGGGCCTCGATCAGCTGATCGAGAAGATCCTGCTCCAGGCCGAACTGATGGAGCTCAAGGCCAACCCCGATCGCGCCGCCGAAGCGACCGTGATCGAAGCCAAGCTCGACAAGGGCAAGGGCCCGCTGGCAACCGTGCTGATCACGCGCGGCACGCTCAAGGTGGGTGACATCCTCGTGGTCGGCACCCATTCGGGCCGCGTCCGCGCGATGCTCGATGACAAGGGCCGCCAGGTGAAGACCGCGCCGCCGTCGCTCCCGGTCGAAGTGCTGGGGATCGGCGGCGTGCCGATGGCCGGCGATACGCTGGCCGTCGTCGAAAGCGAGGCCCGTGCCCGCGAAGTGGCCGGTTATCGCCACGAGAAGGCCACCGCCAAGCGCACCACCACCGCGCCGACCAGCCTTGAGAACATGTTCTCGGCGCTCTCGGCCAAGCAGGCGGTGATCGAATATCCGGTGGTCATCAAGGCCGACGTGCAGGGTTCGACCGAAGCCATCGTCACCGCGCTCAACCGCCTCTCGAACGACGAGATCAAGGTGCGCGTGCTGCAGTCGGGCGTCGGTGCGATCACCGAAAGCGATGTCAGCCTGGCTCAGGCCTCTGGCGCGCCGATCGTCGGCTTCAACGTCCGTCCCAACGCCAAGGCGCGCGAGCTGATCGAGCGTCAGAAGGTGCGGATGAAGTACTTCGACGTGATCTACCACCTGACCGAAGACATCGCCAAGGAAATGGCCGGCGTCTGGGGTCCGGAACGGATCGAAACCGTGGTCGGCCGCGCCGAGGTCAAGGAAGTGTTCCCGGCCGGCAAGCGCGACAAGGCAGCGGGTCTGCTGGTGCTCGAAGGCTACATCAAGAAGGGCATCTTCGCGCGTCTTACCCGTCAGGACGTCATCGTTTCGAAGACCACCATCGCTTCGCTGCGCCGTTTCAAGGACGACGTGGCCGAAGTGCGCGCTGGCCTCGAATGCGGTGTGGTTCTGCAGGACACCAACGACATCAAGGCGGGCGACATGCTCGAAGTGTTTGAAGTCGAGGAGCGTGAACGCACCCTTTGACCGGCGCGCCGGATCACGATGCCAGTGGGCGGCCTTCGCACAAGCGGGGCCGCCTCCTTGGCTGACAATGGTGTAGAAACAGATGAGCCGACAACAAGCCACGCCTGAAACCCGCTCGGTCCGCCTGCTCAAGGTGGGCGAACAGGTGCGCCACGTGATTTCGGAACTGCTCTCGCGCCAGATCGTGCATGACGAGGTGCTCTCGGCCCATGCGGTCAGCGTCACCGAAGTGCGGATGAGCCCAGATCTGCGCCACGCCGCCGTGTTCGTGAAGCCGCTGCTGGGCGCGGATGAAGCGCTAGTGCTCAAGGCGCTGCGCACCAACACGGCCTTCTTCCAGAAGGAAGTAGCCGGCAAGCTGCGGCTCAAATATGCCGCGCGGATCAAGTTCCTGCCCGATGAAAGCTTTGACGAGGCGAGCCGGATCGACGCTCTGCTGGCCGATCCGCGCGTGACCCGCGATCTGGACGAAGATTGATCCTGCCTGATGGCCAAGCTCTATTTCTACTATTCGAGCATGAACGCGGGCAAATCGACCACGCTGCTTCAGGCCGATTTCAATTACCGCGAACGCGGCATGGCGACCATGCTGTGGACCGCCGCGCTCGATGACCGGGGCGGCGACAAGGCGATTGAAAGCCGGATCGGGCTGCACGCCCAGGCCCACCGCTTCGACCCCGCGACCGACCTGTGGGACCGCATCAGCGGCGCGCACCGGGTCGAGCCGCTGTCCTGCGTGCTGGTCGACGAGGCCCAGTTCCTGACCGAGCCGCAGGTCTGGCAATTGGCGCAGGTCGCCGACACCGCCAATATCCCGGTGCTGTGCTATGGCCTGCGCACCGATTTCCAGGGCGAACTGTTCCCCGGCGCCAAGGTGCTGCTGGGCATCGCGGATTCGCTGGTTGAGCTGAAAGCGGTGTGCCACTGCGGCCGCAAATCGACCATGAACCTCAGGGTCGATGCCGAGGGACGGGCCGTGCAGCAGGGCGCGCAGACCGAGATCGGCGGCAACGACCGCTATGTCGCGCTGTGCCGCCGCCATTTCGTCGAGGCGCTGGGGCGCTGAGCCCTGCCGGTTGCGGTAGCCGCTTCGGCTCCCTAGGTTCATGGCCATGAACGACACCCTTTATCAGGCCGCCGCACTGATCATCCCGATGATCCTGGCGATCGTGTTCCACGAAGTTGCCCACGGCTGGACCGCGCGGGCGCTGGGCGATCCGACCGCGGCCGAACTCAACCGGCTGAGCCTCAACCCGCTGCGCCATGTCGATCCGTTCGGCACGATCATCCTGCCGGGCATGCTCAAGCTGATCGGCGCGCCCGTGTTCGGCTGGGCCAAGCCGGTGCCGGTCAATGCCATGCGGCTGCGCAATCCGCGCCGCGACATGATGTTCGTGGGGGCCGCCGGGCCGGCGATGAACCTGGTCATGGCGCTGGTCGGGGCCGTGGCACTGGGGCTGCTGATGCGGCCCTATGGCGCCTCTGGGGCAGAGCCGGCGGGGGTGGTCGGCTTTCTTGCGGCCAACCTCCTCAACTTCCTGCTGATCAACGTGTTCCTCGCGCTGTTCAACCTGCTGCCGCTGCCGCCGTTCGATGGCTCACACATCGTGGAAGGGCTGCTGCCCGACGGCGCGGCGCGGTCTTACCGCCGGCTGCGGCAATTCGGCTTTCCGCTGATGCTGATGCTGCTGGTGGTGCTGCCCTCGCTGGTGCCGGGCTTCGACATCGTCGGCCGGTTCGTGTTTCCGCCGGTGCAATGGCTGACCGAGCATTACCTCGCGCTGGCCGGGGCGATTGCCGGGAGCAACTAGGCGCGTGACCAACGGCTGGATCATTTTCGACAAGCCGATCGGGCTTGGCTCGACCCAGGCGGTCGGCGCGGTCAAGCGCGTCTGCCGCGAGGCGGGGCTGGGCAAGGTCAAGGTCGGGCATGGGGGCACGCTTGATCCGCTGGCCTCGGGCGTGCTGCCGATCGCGCTGGGCGAGGCGACCAAGCTGTGCGGGCGGATGCTCGATGCGAGCAAGGAATACGCCTTTACCGTGGCTTTCGGCAGCCAGACCGACACGCTCGACCTTGAAGGCGCAGTGATCGCGCAAAGCCCGGTGCGCCCGGCCCGCGCCGAGATCGAGGCCATTCTGCCGCGCTTCACCGGCCCGATCGAGCAGGTGCCGCCGGCCTATTCGGCGATTCTGGTGGACGGCCAGCGCGCCTATGACCTGGCCCGCAAGGGCGAGGCGGTGGAGCTGAAATCGCGCGCCGTCACGATCCATTCGCTGCGGCTGGAAGCGGCGGACGAAACCAGCGCCACGCTGATCGCCCACGTTTCCAAGGGCACCTATATCCGCAGCCTTGCGCGCGACATCGCGTTGGCGCTGGGAACAGTGGGCCATGTCACCATGCTGCGCCGGCTGCGGGCGGGGCCGTTCGGGCTCGAAAACGCGATTTCGCTGGACAAATTGAACGAAGTGGGTAAGGGCGCGCCACTTGAGAACGTACTCTTGCCGCTGGAGGCAGGGCTGGTCGACATCCCGGCTCTCAACCTCGGTCCGGAACAGGCAAGCATGGTCCGCCAGGGCCGGGTTCTGACCGGACTGCCCTTTGATGACGGGCTTTACTGGGCGCGAACGGGATTGGTTCCCCTCGCACTCATGGAGCTTTCGGGCGGAGATGCCCGGGTTGTCAGAGGTTTCAACCTTCCCGATGTCGCGGAGTAAAGAATATGTCGGTTAGCCCCGAACTGAAGCAGGAAATCATCAAGGACAACGCGCGCCAGGCCAATGACACCGGCTCGCCGGAAGTCCAGGTCGCGATCCTGACCAGCCGCATCAACACGCTGCAGGGCCACTTCAAGGCTCACCACAAGGACAACCACTCGCGCCGCGGCCTGCTGACCATGGTCAACAAGCGTCGCAGCCTGCTTGACTATCTCAAGCGCAAGGACGTGGACCGCTACAACGCGCTTATCGCGAAGCTTGGTCTGCGCAAGTAACCCAGCGGAGCGGCCCTACGGGGCCGCTTTTGCTTTGGGGCTCCCTCGCAATCCGGCGGGAGGAGCCTTTTCGGGGCCAACAGTGCCCCACACCGGACCGGGACGGATTTACCCCGGCAGCAAAACCCGCACGCAATAGGGCCTGCGGGCTGAAGGAAACGAAATGTTCGACGTCAAAACCGTATCCATGGAGTGGGGCGGAAAGACCCTCACGCTGGAAACCGGCCGCATCGCCCGTCAGGCTGATGGCGCGGTCCTCGCCACTTACGGCGAAACTGTTGTGCTCTGCGCCGTCACGGCCGCCAAGAGCGTCAAGGAAGGTCAGGACTTCTTCCCGCTGACCGTCCACTATCAGGAAAAGTTCTTCGCCGCCGGGCGCATCCCGGGTGGCTTCTTCAAGCGTGAACGCGGCGCCACGGAAAAGGAAACCCTGGTTTCCCGCCTGATCGACCGTCCGGTCCGTCCGCTGTTCCCCGAAGGTTTCTACAACGAAATCAACGTCATTGCCCAGGTTCTGAGCTTCGATGGTGAAATCGAGCCCGACGTGCTGGCGATGATCGCCGCCTCGGCTGCGCTGACCATCTCGGGCGTGCCCTTCATGGGCCCGATCGGCGCTTGCCGCGTCGGTTTCGAAGACGGTGCCTACACCCTCAACCCCAAGCAGGACGTGGCCGCTGCCGGCGCGCTCGACCTGGTTGTGGCCGCCACCGGCAATGCCGTGATGATGGTCGAATCGCAGGCCCGCGAGCTGTCGGAAGACGTGATGCTCGGCGCCGTCATGTTCGCGCATGACGAGTGCAAGAAGGTCGTCGACCTGATCATCAAGCTGGCTGAAAAGGCCGCCAAGGAGCCTTGGGAAGTCAAGGTTTCGGACAACTCGGCGATCAAGGACCAGCTCAAGAAGCTCGTCGGCACCGACGTTGCCGCCGCCTACAAGCTGACCGACAAGTCGGCCCGCTCGAACGCGCTCAACGCTGCGCGCGACAAGGCCAAGGCTGCGTTCGCCGGTGAAGATGCCCAGACCCAGATGGTCGCCATCAAGACCATGAAGAAGGTCGAAGCCGACATCGTTCGCGGCGCGATCCTCAAGGACGGCACCCGCATCGACGGTCGCAAGACCACGCAGGTCCGCCCGATCGAATCGATGGTTGGCTTCCTGCCGCGCACCCACGGTTCGGCCCTGTTCACCCGCGGTGAAACGCAGTCGATCTGCACCACCACTCTGGGCACCAAGGACAGCGAGCAGATGATCGACGGCCTCGAAGGTCTGTCGTATTCGAACTTCATGCTGCACTACAACTTCCCGCCCTATTCGGTCGGTGAAGTGGGCCGCTTCGGCGCGCCGAGCCGCCGCGACGTTGGTCACGGCAAGCTGGCGTGGCGCGCGCTTCAGGCGGTGCTGCCCAAGAAGGAAGACTTCCCCTACACGATCCGCGTTGTCTCGGACATCACCGAGTCCAACGGTTCGTCGTCGATGGCCACCGTCTGCGGCGGCGCGCTGTCGATGATGGATGCCGGCGTGCCGCTGGCCCGTCCGGTCTCGGGCATCGCCATGGGCCTGATCCTCGAAGGTGACGATTTCACCGTGCTGTCCGACATCCTGGGTGACGAAGATCACCTCGGCGACATGGACTTCAAGGTGGCTGGCACCAGCGAAGGCATCACCACGATGCAGATGGACATCAAGGTGGCCGGCATCACGAAGGAAATCTTCGAAGCCGCGCTCAACCAGGCCAAGGACGGCCGCGCCCACATCCTGGGCGAGATGACCAAGGCCCTGGGTTCGGCTCGCACCGAACTGTCGGCCCACGCTCCGCGCATCGAGACGATCCAGATCGACAAGTCGAAGATCCGTGACGTCATCGGTACC
>Ga0228701_1002512_pt1 | contig 10729 bp, 9 predicted proteins | sample McNCre117_Aug_MG_2_FD_178017 | JGI IMG/M metagenome (GOLD analysis project Ga0228701, IMG submission 178017) | Freshwater microbial communities from McNutts Creek, Athens, Georgia, United States - 11-17_Aug_MG | ecosystem: Environmental > Aquatic > Freshwater > Creek | place: USA: Georgia...
GCGAGGCGGATCGTGGTGCGCTGGTTCTGCGAATCGAGCGCGACCCAGCTGATGAGCTCCAGCCCGCCGGGGGCCGAGGCCTTGCGCAGGAAGATCAGCGTGATGACCCCGTATTCGGGATGGGTCTGGTCGCGCACTTCAAGCGCAACGATGTTCGGGTCGGTCGAAGGCTGGAGCGAACCGAAGCGCTTCACGTCGCGGGTGGGATCGAGCAGCGCGCCAAGCGGGCTGTTCCTGATCGGCCAGCGCTGGACCTGGCGGACCTCGTAGTCGACCATGGTGAGTGCGCGTCCGTCGCCGACGATCAGCATCGGCACGCCCTTCTGGTATTCGAAGCGGATGCGGCCCGGGCGCTTGATCGTGAGCTTGCCGGCGATGCTGCGGCCGGAACGGTCTGTCTGGAGGAAATCGGCCTGCATGGTCGAAATCGCGCGCAGCGCCTCGACCGCGCGGTCGAGGTCATTCACGGCTTGGGCGGCGGCGGGAGCCGAATCCAGCAGCGCTGCGGCCGGAACGGACACGACAAGCGCCGCGGCAAGCGCGGCGCTTGTGGAGATGGGGAGTTTCCTGATCAAGCGGTTCATGCCTACCCCCTTGCGGAACGGGCCTTGAACACCTGGTGAACCCGCCCGGTTCCGAAAGGCTGGGCGGGCCACGGGATTACTTGATCTTGGCTTCCTTGAACTCGACGTGCTTGCGCACGACCGGATCGTACTTGCGGAAGTTCATCTTCTCGGTCGTGTTGCGCGGATTCTTCTTGGTGACATAGAAGAAACCGGTGTCGGCGGTGGAGACCAGCCGGATCTTGACGGTTGCGGGCTTCGCCATGGCGACGCTTTCCTAAAACAAGCAGCAAAATGGAATCGGGCAGCGCTGTTTGTGCGCCACCCGGCAAGGCTGCGGCCCTTGGCGGCATATCGCGGCGAAGTCAAGCAAGGGACCGCCAATTCAGCCGTCAAATCCCTTCAGCGGCTTCACCACGCCGCACTTGTCGCGCCGTGGCGGGCGGGCGAGCGGGGCCAGTTCGAGCGCCTCGGGCGGGACATCGAAATCGGGGAGGCGATCGAGCAGGTCGCGGATCAGGGTGAGTCGCCCGAGACGCTGGTCGTTGAAATCGACCAGCGTCCACGGCGCATGACCGGTGTGCGTCGCCTTGAGCATGGCCTCGCGGGCCTTGGTGTAGGCCCCGTACTGGCCGCGCGCCTCAAGATCGATCGGCGAGAGCTTCCAGCGCTTGAGCGGATCGGCCAGCCGTTCAGCGAAGCGTTTTTCCTGTTCTTCCTGGTCGCAGGTCAGCCAGTACTTGAACAGGCGGATGCCGTCATCGACCAGGGAGCGCTCGAAATCGGGGGTGACTTCGAGAAAATGCTCGACCTGCTTCTTCTTCGCGAAGCCCATGACCTTTTCGACCCCGGCGCGGTTGTACCAGCTGCGGTCGAACAGCACGATTTCCCCGGCGGTGGGCAGGTGCGGAACATAGCGCTGGAAATACCATTCGCCGGCCTCGCGCTCGGTCGGCTTGCCCAGCGCGACGGTGCGGCACTGCCGGGGATTGAGCCTTTCGGAGATCGCGTGGATCGCCCCGCCCTTGCCCGCGGCATCGCGCCCTTCGAACAGGACAAGGATGCGTTCGCCCTTGTGCGCAGCCCAGCGGGCCATGCATTCGAGTTCCTGCTGCAACGGCACGAGCAGTTCATCGTATCGGTGATGCTTGAGCTTGCCCATCGCGGCGCCCTCCCTGCACAGGCATCCTGACACGCGCGGCCCCGCACGCAACAAAAAAGGCCGGCGGGCATGCGCTCCCCGCCAGCCTTTCTTGCGGGCCAGCGCCGGCCCGGCGCTGCCCTGCCTGCAAAAGGACGGCAGCAGCGCTGCCGTCCTTTGTTGCACCCCGTACCTCAGGCCCTCAACGGACCGCGCCGCGGCGCACCAGGTTGACGATCGCGAGAAGCACGACCGCGCCGATAAACGACACCAGCAGCGAACTGGCGCTGAAGTCACCGGCCATGATGTTGCCGCCGCCCAGCAGCGGATTCAGGATGAACCCGGCAAGCAGCGCGCCGACGATGCCGACGACCACGTTGAGGAAGATGCCCTGCTGGCCATCGGTCCGCATCACGATACTGGCAAGCCAGCCGAGGATGCCGCCAACGATGACGAGAATGATCAGACCCATGTCGATATTCCTTGTGCTAGTGGCAGCTGTGTTGCTGTCTGCAAAAGAAAATCGCTGGAATGGCGGGCGGTTCCCGCAAAGGGAATGAAGTACCGGAACGGCCTTGAGAAAGACCCGTTGCCGTCAGCGTGCGAGGAGGAAGGCTCCGCCCACCAGGCCGGCACCGATGCGGTACCACGCGAAAGGCGCGAAGCCTGCGCGGCTGATATAGGCGACAAAGCCCTTGATCACCGCAAGCGCGACCACGAAGGACACAGCGAAGCCGATCCCGATCTCGCTCCACCCGACAGGGCCGAGACCGTGCATCAATGCGTCCTTGTTGTCGTGGAGTTCAAGGACGGTCGCGCCGAGCATCGTCGGCACGGCGAGGAAGAAGCTGAACTCGGCCGCGGTACGCCGTTCGATCCCCATGAGCAGCGCGCCCATGATCGTGGCGCCCGAGCGGCTGACGCCGGGAATCATCGCCACGCACTGGAACAGCCCGACGCCGAATGCCTGACGCGCGGGAAGCTGGCCGATGCCGCTGGCCGGGCCGGGCTTGGCACTGCGTTCGATCGCAAGGATCGCGAAGCCGCCGACCACCAGCGCGGCACAGACCACCAGCGGGCTGCCAAGCAGCACATCGATGTATTTCTTCGCCGCCAGCCCGATGACGACCGAGGGGAGGAAGGCCAGCAGGATGTTGCGCAGGAACCGCAGGCTGAGCGGTTCAAGCCGAAGGATGCCCCAGCCCACCGCCCAGAACGTGCGCCAGTATTGCACCACGACCGCAAGGATCGCGCCGAGCTGGATGACGACGTTGAACACTTTCCACGTATCCGCGTCGAAGCCGAACAGTTCGGTCGCGAGGATGAGGTGCCCGGTCGAGGAAACCGGCAGGAATTCAGTCAGGCCCTCGACGATGCCGAGGAGAATGGCGGTGATGGTCAGCGTCATGGACGCGGGTCATGCCGGGCCGCAAGGAAGAGCGCAAGCCGGGGCGGGGCGGATTGCCGAAATGTCATGAGCGACAGGCCGGTTCACCAGATCCTGACGCGCTTTTTCGGAGCAAGATAAAGCTTGTCGCCCGGCTTCACCCCGAACGCGCGGTACCATTCGTCGAAATTGCGAACGATCCCGTTGGTGCGGTACTGCGCCGGGGAATGGGGATCGACAAGGAGCAACTGGCGCGCCGTTTCCTCGCGGTATTTGGAGCGCCAGACCTGGGCGAAGGCGATGAAAAAGCGCTGGTCGCCGCTCAATCCGTCGATCACCGGGGCCGGACGACGGCCGAGCGAGAGCCGGTAGGCCCGGTAGGCAAGGCTGAGGCCCCCAAGATCGCCGATGTTCTCGCCCAGCGTGAGCTTGCCGTTGACGCAGGTCTGGCCATGATCGAACGGGCAGTGCCGGTTGTACTGCGCAACAAGCCGATCGGTCAGGCCCACGAAGCGGGCCTTGTCGGCCGGGGTCCACCAGTCGCGCAGGTTGCCGCTGCCGTCGTACTTGGAACCCTGGTCGTCGAAGCCGTGGCCCATTTCGTGGCCGATCACCGCACCGATCGCGCCATAGTTCACCGCAGGATCAGCCGCGAGGTTGAAGAAGGGCGGCTGGAGGATCGCGGCCGGGAACACGATCTCGTTCATGGGCGGGTTGTAATAGGCATTCACCGTCTGCGGGAACATATGCCATTCGCTGCGGTCGACCGGGCGGCCGATGCGCGCGTCGGCAAAGTCCGAGCGCCACTTCGTGCTCGCCATCGCGTTGGCAAGCGGCGTATCGGGCAGGATCGTCAGGCCCGCGTAGTCCTTGTAGGTTTCAGGGGTGCCAATCTTGGGAGTGAAGGCCGCGAGCTTGGCCTCGGCCTCGGCCCTGGTTTCAGGCCCCATCCACTTCAGCGAGGCAAGGTTGATCGCCATCGCCTTGCGCAGGTTGCCGACCAGATCCGCCATCGCGGCGCGGCTGGGGGCAGGGAAATACCGTGTCGCATAGATCCGGCCAAGCTGTTCGCCCAGTTGCGATTCCACCACCGAGATCGCGCGCTTCCAGCGGGGGCGCTGTTCGGGCTGGCCGCCGAGGAGCTTGCCGAAAAAGGCGAAGCTGGCCTCGTCGATCCGGCGCGGCAGAAAGGCGGCATAGGCGGAGAGGTACTGCGCGGCGGCCCAGGCCTTCCACACATCAAGCGGCTGGGCGGCGATATAGTCCAGCATCGCGGGAAAGCCGCCGCCGAGTTTGGCCCTGGCATCTTCGGGAGATAGGCGCAGCGACGCGACCTGCTCGGCGGTGAGCGGAAGTTCGCTGATCCGCACCGCCTGTGCCGCCGCGCCGCCGGGGCCGCTGGCGCGGACGAAGGCGGCAAGGTCGGCGCCGTGCGGCAGCGCGGCGATCTGGGCCATGGTGAGCTTGTGGTAGGTGAGATCGTCGTTGCGCAGGATCTCGCGGTCCCACATCGCGGCGGCCATGCCGGTTTCAAGCCGATAGACCGCCTCTGCCATCGCCGGGGCATCGGCATAACCCGCCTCGCCCAGCAGCAACGCGAGGTAGGCCTTGTACTTGTCGCGGATCTCCGGGTAGCGCGGGTTGTCCGACAGGTAGTAATCGCGGTCCGGCAGGCCCAGCCCCCCAAGCGAAAGGTTCAGCGAATAGACCGCGCTGTCCTTGGGATCTGGATCGACCGAGCCGTTGATCGGGCTGGGCAGGCCCGGCGCGGCAAACAGGGCGTAGAGGTCAGCCGTGGTCCGCACCGCGGCGATCCGGTCGAGATATGGCTTTGCGGGGGCAAGGCCGGCGCGCTCGATCCCGGCCTCGTCCATGTAGGCGCCATATGCCTGGGCGATCCGCGCTTCCTGCGTACCGGGGGCGGGCTTCGCTGCGACCAGTTCGTCAAGGATCGCGTGCAGCCGGTCTTCGGACTGGTTGCGCAGCACGTGGAAGGCACCGAACGCGGTCTTGTCGGCCGGAATCTCGTGCGTGGCGATCCACTTGCCGTTGACGTAGCGGAAGAAGTCGTCCCCCGGACGGACCGAACGGTCGATCCACCGGGTCTGGATGCCGGATCGGCCCCAATCGCCCTCGGCTGCCGGGGCGGCCTGTGCATGGGCGGGAGGGACGACCACGGCGAGCACCGCCGGGGCAAGGGCAAGGACGAGCGTCCTGTTCAGCATGGCAGGTCCTTGGACAATGAAAGGGGCTTTGCTTGTTCGCGCGGCCCTTGCCCGGGCCTGAACCGGCCAGCCGCGATCATTCGACCGGGGAAACCTGCCGATCGTCGAACTGGAGCGAGGCGAGGCGCGCATAGAGCCCGCCGCGCCGGCTGAGTTCGTCGTGGGTACCCTGTTCGACGATCCGGCCCTGATCCATCACCACGATCCGGTCCGCCTGGCGGACGGTGGCGAGGCGGTGCGCGATCACCAGCGTGGTCCGGCTCGCCATCAGGCGGTCCAGCGCATCCTGTACCAGCCGCTCGCTTTCAGCATCGAGCGCGGAAGTTGCCTCGTCGAGCAGCAGGATCGGCGCATCGCGCAAAAGCGCGCGGGCAATCGCGATGCGCTGGCGCTGGCCGCCCGAAAGGCGCGCGCCGTTTTCACCCAGGAAGGTATCAAGCCCTTCGGGAAGAGCGCGCAGGAAATCTTCGGCATTGGCGGCGCGGGCCGCTTCCCAGATCGCCTCGTCGCCGGCATCCCAGTTGCCGTAGCGCAGGTTGTCGCGCGCGCTGGCGGCGAACAGCACGCCTTCCTGCGGCACCAGCGCGATGCGGCGGCGGATCTCGGCCGGATCGGCCGAGGTGAGCGGCACCCCGTCGATCTTGATCGCGCCGGTCTGCGGATCGTAGAACCGCTGGGCCAGCTGGAACACGGTAGACTTGCCCGCACCCGACGGGCCGACGATGGCCACCGTCTCCCCCGGCTCCACCGCCAGCGAGAAATCGGCGATGGCCGCCGTTTCCGGGCGGGTCGGGTAGCGGAAGGTGACCTTGTCGAAGCCCAGTTGCCCGCGCGGCGGCTGGGGCAGCGCGGTCGGCCGGTCGGGTGGAGCGATGGCGGGCTTTTCGTTCAGCAGTTCGTTGAGCCGACTGGCCGCGCCCGCGCCGCGCAGCAGATCGCCGTAAACCTCGGTCAGGGCGCCGAATGCACCGGCCACCAACCCTCCGGTGACGACGAAGGCGGCGATGGTCCCACCACTGATCGTGCCGTTGGCCACGCCGATGGCCCCCTGCCACAACAGGCCGGTGATCGAACCGAAGACCAGCAGGGTCACCACCGAGGTCATGATCGCGCGGATGAGGATGCGGCGGCGGGCCGCCTGGAACGTGCGGTCGACCGCTTCGTGGAAGCGGGCAGCTTCGCGCGCTTCCTGGTTGAAGGACTGCACCACGCGGATTGCCCCGAGCGTTTCGGCGACGATGGAACCGATGTTGGCAATCGTGTCCTGGCTGGTGCGCGAAGCCTTGGACAGGCGGCGGCCGAACAGCACGATCGGGGTGATGATCACCGGAATCGCGATCACCAGTTCGAGCGTGAGCCGGGGGGCGAGATAGAACAGGTAGGCGGTGCCGCCGATCCCGGTGATGAGGTTCCTGAGCGCGATCGACACGGTCGTCCCCACGACGACCTCGATCAGCGCCGTGTCCGAGGTCATCCGCGAGGAGATTTCCTTGGGACTGTTGGCCTCGAAGAAGCTGGGCGGCAGACGCAGGAGGTTGTTCTGCACTTTCTCGCGCAGGTCCGCGACCACGCGCTCGCCGAGCCACGAGACGAAATAGAACCGCGTCGCCGTGGCAATGCCAAGCACCAGCACGATCACGAACATCAGGGTGAACGCGCCGTGGATCTGGTCAAGCCGCGCGCCCGGCCCGAAAGCCTGGTCGACGATGGCCTTGAAGCGCATCGGGATCGCGATGGTGGCGGAAGAACTGGCCAGCAGCGCCAGCAGCGCGGTCAGCACCTGGCGCGGATAGTTCGCCGCCAGCCGCCAGACCATCGCCAGCGGGCCAAGCGTGCGCGCGGGCTTCGGCTCCGCCGGGCGCTCGTCGGCGGTGGGGGATGCGAGCGATTGTTCGGACTGGGTCGCGGCCATGGCCTGCGCACTAGCGCACCGGACGGCGCGGCGGAAGGGATTGCGCAAATTTAAGAACCCGCGATTCATGATGCATTGCAATATGCGCGGGAACGGCCCATTTTTGCTTTCCGCCGACGCATGGACTGCGCCGCAGAACGATCGGATCCAAGGTGCTCTATAACGCCTATGAATTGAACCGGGCTCTGCTCTCGAGCGCCAGCGCCTGGGCGTCGGTCACCGCCGAACTGCTGAACAATCCGTCAATTCCATTTGGTTACAACAGCTTGGGCCCTGTCGTCGCCTCGGCGCTCGATGTCTTCGCCCATGCCGCGGCGCCGCGCGGCAAGCCGGACTTCGGAATCGAGACCGTGAAGGTGGGCGGCGCCGAATACCCGGTGACCGAATCAATCGTCCTGCGCCGTCCATTCGGCAACCTGCTCCATTTCACCCATCCCGGCCTGCCCGCAGATGCACCCAGGCTGCTGATCGTCGCGCCGATGAGCGGGCACTATGCCACGCTGCTGCGCGGTACGGTCGCCCGGATGCTCGAAAAGACCGAGATTTTCATCACCGACTGGGCCGATGCCAAGACCGTGCCGACCGATGCCGGTCCCTTCGACCTTGACGACTATATCGACTACCTGATCGGCTATCTTGAGCATATCGGCCCCGGCACGCACGTGCTGGCCGTATGCCAGCCTTCGGTCCCGGCGCTGGCCGCGACGGCGGTAATGGGCGCGGCGAAACATCCGTGCCGCCCCGCCTCGCTGACGATGATGGGCGGCCCGGTAGACACGCGCGAGGCACCGACCAGCGTCAACGACATCGCGGTCGACCGGCCGCTTTCGTGGTTCAAGCACAATGTCATCGCCACAGTGCCGCTGGGCTATCCGGGCGCGGGACGGCGGGTCTATCCGGGCTTCCTGCAGCTCACCGGGTTCATGTCGATGAACCTGCAAAGCCACCTGATGAGCCACTACCAGATGTTCATGCACCTGGTGAACGGCGACGGGGACAGCGCGGACGCGACCAAGCGTTTCTACGAGGAATACCGTTCAGTCTGCGACATGACCGCAGAGTTCTATCTCCAGACGATCGAACACGTGTTCCAGCGCCATTCGCTGCCCAAGGGCGAATTCGTGCACCGCGGCAAGCCGATCGACCTTGGCGCGATCACCGACACCGCGATCCTTGCGATCGAGGGCGAGAACGACGACATTTCCGGCATCGGCCAGACCAGGGCCGCGCTCAAGCTGACGACCGGGCTGGCCGATAGCCGCAAGGAATACCTGCTGGCGCCGGAAGTGGGCCACTACGGCATCTTCAACGGCGGCAAGTGGCGCACCCGGATCGCTCCGGTGGTGGAGGAATTCATCGAAACCCACCGTGCCCGCGAAGACAAGGCCCGCCCGAACTGATCAGGGCGCAGCCACCGGGATGACAACGGCGGGCCGGCGCGGCACCGTGTCACCCCGTTTCAGATAGCTCCACAGCCCGCACTGCAGGCCGATCAGCATCAGGATGAACGGCTGGTACGCGATCCCGACGAAGGCCGATCCCAACAGGTAGATCAGTTGCGCCTGCTGGAGCGCGCTGGCGAGCGGGGCCTGCCACTGCGCCTCGGGACCCGCGCCGGGCGCGGCGGCGCGCTTTCTCCAGCGGGCGCGCAGGCGCTCCATCTGCCACAGCCCCGATGCCTGCAGCCAGAGCCACAGGGCCAGCCCCGGCCAGCCCTGTTCGCCGAGCATCTCGAAATAGCTGGAATGGAAGGCGCGGCCCTGGTCGGTGATCGTGCTGGTTTCCACCGCCGTGGTGTTGCCGCTGGTTTCAGCGTCGCGGGTCTCGATCACCAGCTTGTTGGAGCGGAACGAATCGAACCCGCCGCCGAATGGGTGATCCTTCGCGTAGTCCAGCGTCCAGGCCCAGACCGCCAGCCGGGTCGAAGCGGACTGGTCGGCCTGATGGTTCTCGATCGTCTGCATCCGGTCGGTAAAGCTCTTGGGCAGGAACGGCACCGCCACCAGCAGCGCCAGCACGAGGGCGCCAAGATAGACGAAGCGGTTCTTCGCCGAACGCAGCGACAGCACGCCAAGCAGGGCGATGCAGAGCAGCCCGGTGCGCGCCTGCGTGCCGACCGGGATCAGCAGGCAGGCAAAGACGAGCGCCAGCGCGAACGTGCGGACCTGCCAGTCGCGCGGGAAGATCGTGCCATGGCGGGCCAGCCAGAAGATCAGCGGCACGATCGCGATGGCAACGCACGAGATGATCGAGCCTTCGTAAAGCCCGGTGTTGTCCTGCACGAAGAAGTGCAGCGCATTGTAGCCGCCGCCCGAGACGATCGTCTTGATCCCGCCGGTTATGACGATCGAGCCGGCGGCGAGCACCATGAACAGCACCGCCGCCTCCAGCCGCAGCCGGGTGCGCAGGGTCAGGGGCAGGAAGATCGCAAAGACCAGCGCCTTCCACACCCAGCCCCATTTTTCGGCGGCCTCGACCGGAAAATCGGCAAACAGCGTGGTAACCGCGCAATAGGCCAGCAGCACGGCCAGCAGGCCCTGGCGCAAGGTAAAGCGGCTGTCTGTCTTGTCGTCCGCCACCAGCCAGCCGCCGAACGCCGCGCAGAACACGACGAGCGAGAGCGGGATCGAGGCGAGCAGGAAATAGGAAATCTTCTGCGGGGCGACGATATCGACGTAGAGATAGGCCAGCACCCAGATGAACGGCCGCTTCAGGCCGAGCGCGAGCAGCCCAACGACGAACGAGGCGAGGGCAAGATCAAGCACCCGGCTCCTCCGGCGCAGGGGCGTCCTCGCGGTCGAGATCGCCGCGCAGCACCAGCCGCCAGGCGGCAAGCGCCATCAGCAGGTGGGTCAGCCCGATCGCGAAGTAATCGACCATGCACGCGCCCTACACGCGGTGCGGTTGACGCGGCGTTAAACCTTGTCCCCCATAGGAAATGCGCCATGTGCCGCGTTCTCCATGTCCTCGATCACTCGCTGCCGATGCACAGCGGCTACACCTTCCGCACCCGCGCGATCCTCAAGGCCCAGGAGGAGGCGGGGCTGGAGGTGAAGGCCGTCACCGGGCTGCGGCACACCGCCATCGGCCCGGGAATGGAGCGGGTAGACGGGCTTGAGTTCCATCGCACCCCCGGTAGCCCCGAAGGCCCGCCGCTTTACCGCGAATGGCGCGAGGTGGGCCGGCTCGCCGCCGCGATCGACGCGCTGTGCGAGGAATGGCGGCCCGACATCCTTCATGCTCATTCGCCCGCACTGTGCGGCCTTGCCGCGCTGCGCATCGCGCGGCGGCGGGATATTCCGCTGGTCTACGAGATCCGCGCGTTCTGGGAAGATGCCGCCGTGGGCAACGGCAACGGCCGCGAGGGTTCGCTCAGGTACCGGCTGACCCGGAGCCTGGAAAACCGGGTGGTGGCCGGGGCCGACGCGGTGGTGACGATCTGCCGGGGGCTGCGGGACGATCTGGTTTCGCGCGGGCTCGATCCGGACAGGATCGCGCTTT
>Ga0228701_1002513_pt1 | contig 10718 bp, 14 predicted proteins | sample McNCre117_Aug_MG_2_FD_178017 | JGI IMG/M metagenome (GOLD analysis project Ga0228701, IMG submission 178017) | Freshwater microbial communities from McNutts Creek, Athens, Georgia, United States - 11-17_Aug_MG | ecosystem: Environmental > Aquatic > Freshwater > Creek | place: USA: Georgia...
CACTGCGCATGGCACACACGCTGGTAGATGCGTTGCTAGCAACCGCCATCATCGTGGTGTGGCAACGTTTGTATGGCGCAGAAGAAACCGGTTGGATGAGCGCCCTGCTGCGCGTGCTGGGCTTCTTGCCAGCGGTGGTGCACATGGCGTGGGCACAAGTAGCCTTGGCACAAAGCCGCCACCCCACGAAAACCGCATGGGCCAACCCGTGGTGGATTGGCATCGGCGCATTCGCCTGCGTCATCGTGTTGGGGCTATCGTGCGCGGTAGCGCTGTATCAAGGCTGGCTTGACCCGCGCTGGCATGGCGTGTGGCCCTATATTGCGCCACTGGTGCTGTGGCAAGGTAGTGCATGCTTGTCGGCGGCGTTTAGCCACCGTCCGTTTCAAACGCAATCAGCAAGCGCTTATTCGTGGGCTTGCATGGCGCTGGGCGTGTTGCAAGCCAGCGTTTTATTGGCACCTTTGGGGTTGGCTAATCCAATGGATGCAGAGCAGCACATGGCTGCGTTTGCACTGGTTAGCGGCTTGGGGTTGCTGGGGGTGACGGGGTGGATGGCTCGGTTGCGTTAACCGCCTGCACGCATCAATCCTTATTAGCAGCAAACTCCCATATCAAATGTGAGAGCCCACCATTGGTCAAACGACGGTGAAATCTCCGCAGTGTTTTTCTCCATTCTGGTTGGTTCAAGTTATAGGCGTTTGATGAGGCATCCCAGCGCACCTGCACCACGTCAAAAGCACCTTTGAACCCGTACATTGCACCTGCAGGCTGTCTCCCCGTGAAATACTCGTGGGTATCTGCCGTGATGAAGTTGACGTGCGTTGGATCCGAAAAAGCGGCCACCCGGCACAAGCACGCGATGTATTTCGTTCATTAAGTTAATAAATGGGTTAACCGCCTCACTATTAGGCAAAACAACTTGTCTCGGCACATGCTCAAAAAAATCATAGGCAGAAACTGAATCAAAGTAATTGTCTGGGTAAGGGATCGGCTCCATAACCAAGTTTACTTTCTTGTAATCAAAGCCAATGCCTTTCACGCCCGCATCGATATCGCGTATATCACACCCAAAGGTCAACTCTGCGGCATAGGGATTACGTAGTTTTAAACCACAGCCTAGATCTAAGTGTTTTCTTGTCATGGATTAAGCCCATTCATATTGATTTGCATTGCGCAAGGCATGCACAGAAAAGCCATAAGAATTCAACTCATGTGCACGTGTTTCGCGCAAAAGTTTGCGACGTTCGTAACGTGCTAACTTACGAGCTAGCCAGCTTTGCGCCATATATAAACGCATCAAGTTTCGATTACCCAAACTGTCGTTTTGGTCCAATTTCATCTCAAGCTTAAGCGCCTTTTGTGTGGTCATACCATAGTGATGCAACCACGAGTCGGCACAAGTACCCGTATTCAAACCAGCGTCTAACGCTCTCTGAAAAAAGATAGCATCTTCATACCCCAGCAGCTTTGGCACGGGCATAAAGTAGCCAATCTCACTCCAGACATCATCACGAATAGCCATGCACACGGCATGGGGCGAGCCTTTGCGCACATAGCCTTTCATTTTTGTCTGCGCTTCAACCGCCCAAGCGTCAAAGTCATAGTTGAGGTCGCCTTCCACCATGGCTGGGCTAGCAATATGCAGCTGATTGGCCTCGGCGCTTGCTAGCAATTGGCGCAACCATCCTTTAGCGCACACCACATCATTGTTCATCACGATGGTCCACTTGGACTGAATAGCCAACGCCCCTTGGTTCCAAGCAACACCACACCCTAAGTTGCGATGATTCAAAACCACCGTACCAAAACCTTGTTGACCCAACCATTCACGCGTGCCATCGGTAGAGCCGTTGTCCACCGCAACAATGCGAGAAAAATCCACTTCCTCGCGGTCTAGGCTAGCAATGAATTTTTTGGTGTACTCAATTTGGTTGTAGCATGCAAAAGTAATCGTGTATTCGTGCTTCATTCAGGATTCGCTTTCGATCAACATGCTCAGTTTAGCCAAGACACAAACCAACACAGCATAAGTTGTGCTGTAAATTTGCAGATCAAAATTTGAGTTTGTCCAACCAGTCAGAAAAAAACCGCACACCACTTGCATACCTAAAATTGATGGGATTTTAAAAACAATATCCACCTTGGCTTGGTAGCTCTTATAAAAGAAAAGAAAAGGCAAGAAAATTAGCGCCAAGCATGCGAGCAATTTACCCACCCCGCCCATAGATGCTGCGTACAAAATATCATTATGTGGTTGGTTATGAAAAACCGTCTTTTGTACTTTCCCCTCTGCTGCCAATGCTTCAAATGCTTCAAATGCTTGAGAAAATCCTGCGGGCCCAACACCAGTCATTGGGTGCTCCTTAAACATCAATATCGCAGCCTGCCACATATTTGCCCGATTACTTGTCAAACTTTCATAGTTAATTTCCTGTGAATTACCAAATGCCGCCGTCAACTCATGAACTCTCAACCGCTCACGAACCTGCGTTGAAAACATAATCGCAAAGATCACAGCCACTAGAAATAAGCTCGTCACTTTTATGAAAAAATCGCGCCAAAAATCTTTCTGTGGCAGCCATATCAGCGGAATGGCGCATATCACCAAAATAGCCGAAGAACGGGTCAGAGAGGACATTGAAGCAAACGTTCCAACTAGCGCTGACAAGAATAAGGTACTTCGCCATCCAATACCAATCTCTGTATCCACAAGCGCCGCCGAAAAACTCAACAACGCAAGCAGCGCCGTCAGGTTACCAAAATGAATTGGGTTATTCGTAGTGCCCTGCATACGCCACACACCCAAAATTTCACGCTCATAAAATACCCAAGCCCCAGCGACAAATGCGCCCACAATCAACCCAGCATAAAAAGCATATTTCGTTTTTTTTCGCACTGTGAAGCACAAAATCGATAAGGCAAGAACAAACCTCAGCTCATTTTCTGGAAAATGAAACTTTGAAGACTCTAAATGAGCAACCGAAATCATGATTGCGACCAAGAACCATGCAACGAACGGCCAAGCAATCCATTTCAGTCGTTCATGCCTAAACGATGCAACAAAAAGAGCTCTAAATTTCGTATTGATGGCAACCAACAGGCCTCCAGCAATAATGATCAAGGTTAGCACCCCAGTTGCAGGTCGAAAGGCAAACAAACAACCGAAGCAGCTAAACGCTAATACAAACAGCGACCACTCGTTTAAAAAACCTGTCAACTTACTCATTCGCCCCCCCAATTATTTGGCTCAGCCTTAAAGCAAACATGTCTTTAGGTGCAAGTACAGGCGCTGCGTCCAACAAGTCCAAGGGCCACTCTATCCCCACATCTGCATCACACCACAACAAGCTACGCTCGTACTCAGGAAAGTAAAAGTCCGTCGTTTTGTACAAAAACTCTGCAGCCTCACTCATCACCAAAAAACCATGGGCAAGGCCTGCAGGTATCCAAAGTTGCTTCTTGTTTTCGTCGGAAAGTTCTAGCCCAAACCATTTACCAAACGTAGGGGACCCTTGGCGAATATCGACCGCCACGTCAAACACCGCACCTTGCGTCACGCGTACCAACTTGCCTTGTGCATGTTCGGCTTGGTAGTGCAGGCCGCGCAGCACACCTTTGCTTGATTTGCTGTGGTTATCTTGCACAAAGCTGCATTGCACACCTGTAGCTTGCTCAAAGTCACGGGCGTTGAAGCTTTCAAAAAAGAAGCCGCGCGCGTCACCAAACACCTTGGGCTCTAAAACTAAAACGCCCTCAAGGGGCGTTTGTGTCACTTGGTAGGTCATGGGCCTACTTTAACAAACCCAACAAGTACTGCCCATACCCGTTCTTAGCCAGAGGTGCGGCCAGTTTTTGCAGAGTTGCAGCATCAATCCATTTTTGGCTATACGCAATCTCCTCAGGGCAAGCCACCATCAAGCCTTGGCGTTTTTGCAACGTGCCAATGAAGCTAGCCGCCTCTAGCAGGCTGTCGTGCGTACCCGTGTCTAGCCACGCATAGCCACGCCCCATGATTTCGACATTCAACTGGTTCAACTCTAAATAGCGCTTGTTCACATCGGTAATTTCCAGTTCACCTCGGTGCGACGGTTTCACATCGGCTGCAATGCCGCACACCTGTTCGTCGTAGAAGTACAAGCCAGTTACCGCGTAGTTGCTCTTGGGCTTTGCGGGTTTCTCTTCAATGCTCAACGCACGAAACTGGCCATCAAACTCCACCACGCCGTAGCGCTCAGGGTCGTGCACATGGTAGGCAAACACACTCGCGCCGCTGGCACGGTCATTGGCGCTGTGCAGTTGCTTGACCAAATCGTGGCCATAAAAAATGTTATCGCCCAACACCAAAGCACTGGGGTGGTTGCCCACAAATTCTTTGCCAATGATGAAGGCTTGCGCCAATCCATCGGGGTTGGGCTGCACCGCGTATTGAATGTTCATGCCCCATTGGCTGCCATCACCCAACAACTCCGTAAAACGCGGCGTGTCTTGCGGGGTAGAAATCACCAACACCTCACGAATGCCACTCAGCATCAGCGTGGTGAGGGGGTAGTAAATCATGGGCTTGTCGTACACGGGCATGAGCTGCTTGCTCACAGCTTGCGTGACGGGGTACAGGCGCGTACCCGAACCACCTGCGAGGATGATGCCTTTGCGTTGTTTGGTCATATCTGGACTTCGTGCTTAAAGTATTTCGGCCAACATGCGGCCCACACCTTGCTGCCACGGGGGCAGCACAAGGCCAAACGCCTGTTGAAGTTTGGTGTTGCAAAGCCTTGAGTTGAGTGGCCTAGTGGCCGGCGTGGGAAACGCACTGGTTGGTACCGCGGCAATCTCACCCACCCGCCAGCCCAACTCGGGCCGCTGCGCTTTGGCCTGCGCAATCACGTGGCTGGCATAGCCATGCCAGGTGGTTTCGCCCGAGGCCACAAGGTGGTACACCCCGCTGAATGAAATGTTTTGCGTATTCAGCACTCGGCGCATGGCATGTGCCGTCACATCGGCAATCAGGTCGGCACCAGTGGGCGCGCCGTGCTGGTCGTTGATGACTGTCAGCTTGTCGCGCTCTTGCGCCAAGCGCAGCATGGTTTTGGCAAAGTTGCCGCCACGTGCGGCATACACCCAACTGGTGCGAAAAATCAAATACTTGCAGCCACTGGCCGCAATCGCTTTTTCGCCATCCAGCTTGGTTTGGCCATACACGTTCAGCGGGCCTGTGCTCTCGCCCTCTTGCCTAGCGTGCGTGCCACTGCCGTCAAACACATAGTCGGTTGAGTAATGCACCAACCAAGCCCCCACTTGGGCGGCGGCTTGTGCCAAAGCCGCAGGCGCATCAGCGTTTAAAACTCTTGCCAACTCAGGCTCTGATTCGGCTTTGTCGACCGCCGTGTGCGCAGCCGCATTCACGATGAAGTCCGGCTTGTAATCGAGCACCGTTTGTGCCAATTGCTCGGGCTTCGACAAATCACCGCAATAGCTGGTGCTGTGGCGGTCAAGCGCCAACACCTCACCCAAGGGAGCCAAGCTACGTTGCAGCTCCCAACCCACTTGGCCGTTTTTGCCTAAGAGCAAAATTTTGAGCATTGGCTTGGCCTTAGGCACCGTAGTGTTGGCCCACCCATTGGCGGTAAGCCCCACTGGTAACGCCCTCTACCCATGCTTGGTTAGCCAAGTACCACTGCACGGTTTTGCGGAGACCTGTCTCGAACGTTTCTTGCGGCTTCCAGCCCAACTCGCGCTCAATCTTGCGTGCGTCAATGGCGTAGCGGCGGTCGTGGCCGGGGCGGTCTTTAACAAAGGTTATTTGCGTGGCATAGCTTTGCCCGTCATCACGGGGCTTTAGCTCGTCTAGCACCGTGCACAGGGTGTGCACCACTTCAAGGTTTGTCTTTTCGTTCCAGCCACCGATGTTGTAGGTCTCGCCCGCTTTGCCGGCTTCTAGCACGCGCGCAATGGCGCGGCAGTGGTCTTGCACGTACAGCCAATCCCGCACTTGCTGGCCGTCGCCATAAATGGGCAGCGGCTTGCCAGCCAGCGCATTGAGCAGCACCAAAGGAATGAGTTTTTCTGGAAAGTGGTACGGCCCGTAGTTGTTGCTGCAATTGGTGGTCAGCACCGGCAAGCCATAGGTGTGGTGCCATGCACGCACCAAGTGGTCACTGGCGGCCTTGCTGGCTGAATAGGGGCTGTTGGGCTCGTAGGCTTTGGTCTCGGCAAACGGTGGATCGGACGGCGACAGCGTGCCGTACACCTCGTCGGTCGACACGTGCAGAAACCGAAACGCCTCTTTGTCTGCAGCTGGCAAGTCTTGCCAATAAGCGCGCACGCTTTCTAGCAAATTGAACGTGCCCATCACGTTGGTTTCAATAAAGTCACCGGGGCCATGAATAGATCGGTCTACATGGCTTTCTGCCGCAAAGTTGAGCACGGCACGGGGTTGGTGTTCAGCCAAAAGTTGAGCCACCAAGGCACGGTCGCCAATGTCGCCTTGCACAAACACATGACGCTTGTCGCACTTTAGGGCATCTAAGTTGGCCAAGTTGCCTGCATAGGTGAGCTTGTCTAAATTCACCACGGACTCGTCTGTGGACGATAGCCATGTGTGGACGAAATTACTGCCGATAAAACCTGCACAACCAGTTACAAAAATCGTCATGACTTGTTTGCTTCTTCTTTTTCCTGAGCACACCAAACCCAGTCCACCACCTCACCATCGGGCTGGTAGCCAGGCACCAGGTCTTTGAGCTGCGTGCGAATCAAGGGCACATCATTAGCATCCAACGCCAAGCCAAGACTGGCCAGCTTAGGTTGCAGCACCTCCAATGGCAAAAAGTCTTCATGGGCTTTCATGATGCGCGCATGGTTTGTCGGCAACGGGTTGTCACCAATCAACAGCTCTTCGTACAGCTTCTCACCGGGGCGTACGGGCCTGATTGATATCAAAACCGAGGTTGGACGAGTCTTACCAAACTCCACGGCAAGCGGCAAGCCCACATAGCCCAAACCAATAACTGCAATGGTTGATTTACTAATACCCATTAGATTCCGAATGATTTTTTAATTAACTCAATCTTCTGGACATCTTGCTCATTGCTCCCTAGAGCACCCCATGCTTTGCGAATAAACACAAACATCAGCAAAGCAAAGCCCGATGCCAACACCGCCATCAACACGACCAAGTACGCTTCGGCGAAACCTTGCGCTGCGGCAAGCTAGCCGGCTGCACATACACCTCGTCACTCTTAATAGCCAAGCTCTTTTTAAGCTCAATGTTTTGAAGCTCTTTTTGGGCCACGTCAGCTGTGAGTGATGCGTAGTGCTTCATCACCACTTCTAGGCCTGTATCGTTTTGGCCGGCTTTCCCAATTTGCTTTTGCAGCAGCTCAATGGCATCGGTAGAGCTAGCGATGATGCGCTCGTTTGGCAAAATTTGCTGCTCCACTTGGTCTTTGTTTTTACCTTTGGGTAGCAACTCTTTGAGCAAGGCATCCATCGTTGCACGGCCTAGCTCTTGCGCACGCTCTGGCGTGGTAGCGGCGGCGGTAATGGTGGCTAGGTTAGTTTTTTTGTCAAACTTGCCCACCAGCTTTTTAGACAAATACAAACGTGCGTCTTCTTGACTGCCATCAAACTCGGGCAGCAGGCCGAATTTCTCAATGATGGGGTCAAGCACAAGGGCCGAGTTGATGAGGACCAACTCTGCCTCGCTCAACCGAACGATGGTGACGGACTCAAACGTTTTGGGCCACAAAAAGCTCAAACCACCGGCCAACACACCAGCCACCAAGGGGCCAAATACCAAGAGCTTCCACGATTCGGCCAGGGTAACCAAAATAAGAAGGCTTATTTCGTCGTCGTGCTCAAAGGCTTGTTCTGTCATGCGGTTTCTTTGATGTGGGGTTGGGTTACTTTGCCAAAACGGCGTTCGCGGGTGGCGTACCAGTGCAGGGCTTTGTTGAGTTCGGCTTGGTCAAACTCAGGCCACAAGGCATCGGTGAAATACAGCTCGGCATAGGCCGATTGCCATAGCAAGAAGTTGCTAATGCGCTGCTCGCCCCCCGTGCGAATGAGCAGGTCGGGGTCGGGCATACCCGCCGTGCTGAGGTGCTGGGCCAACTGCGCTTGCGTGAGGCTGTCCACTGATGCACCAGGGTTGGCGGCTTGCCAGTTTTTAACGGCTTGCACCACATCCCACTGGCCACCATAGTTGGCAGCCACCGTGAGTGTGATGGCTTGGTTGTGCTGTGTAGCAGCCTCGGCGGCATGGATGCGGGTTTGCAACTCAGCGGGGAAGCCCGCCACATCGCCAACCACCTTAAGGCGCACGCCGGCTGCAGCCAGTGCGCCCATCTCTTTCTCGAGGTACTGCACAAACAAGCCCATGAGGGTAGACACCTCGTCGGCTGGGCGTTTCCAGTTCTCGGTGCTAAAGGCAAAGAGGGTGAGGTACTGAATGCCTAGCTGGGCACATTGCTCGACCAAGGCTTTTACGCCAGCAGCCCCCTTGGCATGACCCACTGTGCGAGGCATGTGGCGCTTTTGCGCCCAACGGCCATTGCCATCCATGATGATGGCAATGTGTTGAGGAACGGCTAAAGAATTATTGACTGGCACTGAATTGAGGCGGAACTTGTAGTTTAGGCACGCTACCGCCCTTTCGCTCATAAGCAAAGCTGTGATTATCCGTCAAATATTCATCAATCCTGTATGCAACTTGTCTTCAATTAATTATTTACGCTTCAATTGAGGGAAATATTTTTCAATTTCATAATCATGAAACAACACGCAAACTTTCTAGCGTCATACAAAGTTTTTGCGGCTGGCCGAGCAAGTCAACCAACACAAAGGCACGGGTTTCGCCGTCGTGAGCAATGTATTGGCCTTCTAGGCCTTGCAGTGGGCCGCTGGCGACTTGCACTTGGTCACCAGGGGCAAACATGCGCTCCAGCGTAGTTTGCGGAGCCTCTTGCAAGAAGGCGACAAACTCAGGCGGCACTTTGGCGGGCTGCGGACCAAAGCTGACGAGCTTGCTCACACCCAAAGTTGAACGGATGGGCGACCAGTTTTGGGTGGTGTCGTCAAGCTGAATGAACAGGTATCGACTGAACATGGGCTCGGTGATGGTCTGCACTTTTTGATTGCGCAGCTTTTGCACTTGCATGGTGGGCAAGAAGCAGTTGAAGCCTTGGTTTTGCAAGTTTTCAAGGGCACAGGCTTCTTGGCGGGGCTTGGTGTGGACCACGTACCAAGCTTGGTAGGTTGTCTCGGGTTTTTCGCTACTCATTGTTGAAGAAGTCTAACTAAACTTCGTAGGGTGTTTGGCTGCACTCGGCGTTAAAGTGCAGTTTTATGTTTTGTTTGAAAGTGTGCTGCCATGTCTACCAAAAACCCTTTTGACCCATCTGCGATGTCTGACAACGTAAAAGAGCAAGCCCAACAGATTTGGCTGGCGGGCTTGGGAGCGTTTGCTAAGGCGCAAGAGGATGGCACCAAGGCATTTGAAAAGCTGGTGAGCGACGGCATCACCATGCAACGCAAGGTGCATACCACCGCCGAAGAAAAACTCGCTGAGGCTACACAAAAAGCCACACAAGCGGCGCACACGCTGAGCGAGCGCGCCACGGGGCAATGGGGCAAGCTGGAAGGTATTTTTGAAGAGCGTGTGGCCAAAGCGCTGCACAGTTTGGGCTTGCCATCTGCCGCCGAAATGAAAGCGCTGCATGCACGCGTGGCGACGCTTGAAGCGCAGCTGGGCGCAAAGCCTAAAGCAGCAGCAAAGCCCAAGACCGTTGCTAAGCCTGCGACCAAAACTGCCGCCAAGAAAGCGCCAGCCAAAAAAGCTACCAAGAAATAACTGGACTCGACCGCAGTTAGCTAACCATGGCAAAGAAAGCGCCACGCCGTACCGCAGAGCGGATTTTGGAGGTCACGCTCGACCTCTTCAATCGCTTTGGCGAGCCCAATGTGTCGACCACACTGATCTCGTCTGAACTCAACATCAGCCCCGGCAATCTGTACTACCACTACCCTGCCAAAGAGGAATTGGTAACAGCGCTGTTCAACCGCTACGAGGCCGCGCTGGATGATTTGCTAGAGGCAGCGCCCGGCGTGCACGACGTGGAAGACGCTTGGTTTTTCATGCACACGCTGTTTGAGCTGGTGTGGCAATACCGTTTTTTGTACCGCGATTTGAACGACTTGCTCAGCAAGAACCGCAAGCTTGAAACCCACATCAAAGACGCGCTGCTGCACAAAACCACCGCGTTTCGCACGCTACTCGACAGCCTAGAGCACGATGGCGCATTGGCCATCACGGTAAGCGAACGAGAAGCCACCGCCACACACATGGTGGTGATGTTGACGTGGTGGCTGAGCTACGAATACGTGCGAGACCCGCGCCATGCACTTGAGCCCGAGAGCGCACAAGCCTCACTGCTGCGCGGGGCTAAGAGTGTGTTGAGTTTGCTGCTGCCGTACGCGACGGCAGAGCACAAAGAGCACTTGAACGCGCTTCTTTCGGCTTACTGAACCCAGCACTCTCAACCGATGTGAGTTAAACAATTGGGTTCCGACCCCAATTAACCAATTAAGGAAATTAACGTAAGGCGGCTTCTACGAGCTTGACCCAATACGTCGCGCCCAATGGGATCAACGAGTCATTGAAGTCGTAGTTGGGGTTGTGCAGCGTGCATGGCCCCTCGCCATGCCCCATTTCCCGG
>Ga0228701_1002516_pt1 | contig 10716 bp, 23 predicted proteins | sample McNCre117_Aug_MG_2_FD_178017 | JGI IMG/M metagenome (GOLD analysis project Ga0228701, IMG submission 178017) | Freshwater microbial communities from McNutts Creek, Athens, Georgia, United States - 11-17_Aug_MG | ecosystem: Environmental > Aquatic > Freshwater > Creek | place: USA: Georgia...
CGAGGGATAAAGAATGAAAGGCCAGTGGATTATTAAAGAGGTTTATTTCGAGGATGGTTTTCCCAAGATCATCCGAGACTTGAAACCAGAGACCCCAGATGTACCACCCGAAGCCAAACCCGATGTCAAACCCGTTCAAGTGTCCCCATTAGAGTTTATATCGGCGGCGTTTGACAAAGAGTTTTTATATGGCAAACCAATCATGTGGGCTGAATGGCCCAATAGGGAGAAGAAATGAACGAACGAATTGAACAACTTTTAGAGCAGGCTAGAGCAGAGTGTTTTCGGTTTGGCAGTAAACCTGCCACTACTGTAGGCTACGATGAATTAGAAAAATTTGTTGAGTTGATTGTTACTGAAACTTGCAAAATGCTGGTAGGGAACAATGAACTTAGGGCCGCTACTCTAGTAGGCAAACATTTTCCACTTTGGAAATAACACATGAAACATGACAAAACATTTGCAGCAATTGCCAAACTTAAAGAGATTGAGATTGAACTGCACCGGCTGAAGAACGCCCTTGAGTTGGCAAACAAAATGCTGGATGCAAGAAAACCGTGGGTCGGGCTGACGATGACTGATATGGCCGAATTGCGTCGAAACGGATTGCACACAATCAGCGACAAACATTTTCAAGTTATTGAAGCCAAACTTAAGGAGAAGAATGGTGGCTAAACTACCTTACACATTTACAATCTGCCCCGATCAAGAAGCACCAAAAAGTTTTACCGCAAGTTGCGAAGAAATGGGAAGGCTTATTATGAATAGCCCGGATGGTGATTTGACTATTAATCAAAAGCGTATTGCAACTTGGGATTCTTGGTCAGGAAATCACATGGGTTTTATTGAAGAAAAATTGCAAGAGATGTTCCAAAAAATCAAGGAGAAGAATGATGAATGACTACCAGTTAATGCAGATCTGGAGGGGGATAAAATTCCCCCAAAAAGAAGTAGAGCAGAGAGTATTAGAGTTCGGTAAGCAGGTCATGCACGAGTCATCCGATCACTACTACCAGCTCGGCAGGCAGGAAGCATTTCAGGCCATGAAACCCGTACTATTGAAGGCTCTCAGTGCCCTAGACTCTGCCCACTACATCTTGATGATCCAGCCCGTAACCCCACGGGAGGAAGCACTCGCGGTCGATGACGCTATCAAGCACCTTAACTCTATTCTGGAGGTTCTATGACACCCGATTGTTTTCCGTCCCGTGCCAAGTATCTGGAGTGGGTGCACTCTGCCCGTATGTCACCACCATCACCCGGCCATGAGTACTGCGAGGACTGTACGTTTGAGTATCAGTCAGAGATGATCAAGCAGGGTAGATGTCAGTACCCTGGCACTACCTTTGTCGAGTACGGTGAAGGCCGGGATCGCTGCATCGTCGGACGTCGCCCCTACCATGTCGTGCACAAGTTGAAACAGATTGCAATTTATGGTGTAAAGTAAGGTTTGTTCGTTGTGTTCTCCTCTCGGTCTGCGAGGCCGTTCAACCCAGGTTACTTGATCTGGGTTTTTTTTTGTGTTAGGGTTTACCCTGTTGCCGTAGGAAGCAGCTAAGAAGGCTTACTCATGCACCTGCCCCAATATACCGGGGTTCCTACCGGGTGCAGCAGTAAGCCTTTTTTGTTTCCGGTGACCGTAACCTCCGCGTCAGCAGCGCACCTAGATGGGTGGCCGGGGAGAGAACATAGGCTGGGGAGTACCACCCCCTGCAAGCCTCGCAGCGTTCCAGAGCGACTGCACAAGTGTCGAACCTCCTGGGTGGTCTCAGGCTCGGCATGATTGAATCTGGCGTCAAGCGTGCGCTGGTAGGAACCCCATGAGTGGCCCTACGGGCGGGGTGGTTGGGCATACCACCTTGGATGTTCTTTTGTCTGATACATCAGATGGGAGAACAGACAGTTGACAGACTGTTTTATCTGTGATCTAGTGTTGTCTCTCGTTAATCTTATCTATAGGTGATCTTATGAAACTGTGCATTCACTGCAAACATCTCCTGCCCCGCGATGGCGATCCAGACTACTCTCTAGCCAAGTGTGGCGCGTTCTTCACCCTGCACCCTGTCTCTGGGGCAAAGCTCTATACCTACGCATTCAACCAACGCACCTTCCAGGACGGTAAGTGCGGGATGCCTGCTGCTTTCTTTGAACCATTAGAGGGACACAACGATGAGTGACTTCACCCCAGAGATCCGCAACAGTGCTTGGTGGTCGGGAGATAGCCGTATGGCCGCTAATGGCCGTGCTGCTGAAGCTATCCTCATCAAGCAGGGCAAGATCATCCCTGAAGACATCTCCGATAAGGAGAACGTCAAGATGGGTCATGTCATGCAACCAGTCATTGGTCGACTGGTGCAGGAGCGTCTACAGGTCGAGCTGAAGGACGCTGACTATGCGATGTCACATCCGAAAGAACCCTGGCTTAGAAGTCACTTCGACTTCATTGCTGCCGATGGCAGTTTTCTGGTCGAGGCCAAGAACTACAACGGATCACAAAGAAAGAAGTTCGACGAGTCTGGGATCATGCCAGATGCCGACAGAGTGCAGTGCATCCATGAGGCTACCGTTCACGGGATCAGCAAAGTCTATCTAGCTGTCTTGTTGGGAGGCCAGGAGTTACAAGTAATCCCTGTTGATGTCACCCCTGACATGATGCTCGACCATGTTAAGTGGTGCGCTAAGTGGTGGGGATACGTTGCCAGCAACACGCAACCAGAGCCTGAAGATGTTGATCAAGCAAGGTTGCTCTTCCCTATTTCTGAAGCTGCCGTAGCTACTGCGAATGCTGAATTAGAATCTATCTTGTCTAGGCTCTCTAGCGTCACAGAACAGCGTAAGATCCTCGAAGATGACGAGGAAAGCCTGAAGCTCAAGGTCATGAGGTTTATGAGCAACAGGGACGTTCTAGCCTCGATAGATGGCAACGTGTTGGCGACTTGGAAGTCTGCCAAGTCCAGCATGAAGTTTGACCAAAAGGCTTTTGAGAAGGCATATCCCCAGATGTTTAACCAGTTTGTCCGGGAGGTTCCCGGATCTAGAAGGTTCCTTATCAAATGAATGAAGAGTCGGTCAATGACGATGATATTTGGCATCTCTATCGCGCTCTAGCGATGGCCGCATTTATCATCAAACGAGAGAATCCCTATCATCATCAGTCTAAACAGATGATCAGGGACTCAGCTTCTGAATATGCCAATCTTATGTTAGAGGGACTTGAACATGAGCCAGTTAATAACCGTTGATCAAATCCAGACGATGGCTAATGCTGTCGTTAAATCACAACTATTTGGGATGAAAACAGTAGAGCAGGCAACTGCTCTGATGCTGATCGCCCAAGCAGAGGGCTATCACCCTGCTCTCGCGGCGCGTGACTATCACATCATCCAAGGTCGACCAACCCTGAAAGCAGAAACCATGATGGCAAGGTTTCAGCAGCAGGGCGGCAAGGTCGACTGGAAGACTCTGACTGACGAGGAAGTTACTGCAACCTTCTCACATCCATCCGGTGGTTCTGCGACGATCACTTGGACGTTTGATCAGGCTAAGCGAGCAGGACTGACCGGCAAGGACAACTGGAAGAACTATCCTCGTGCGATGCTGCGTGCACGGGTGGTATCGGAAGGTATCCGTACAGTCTTCCCAGGCGTTGTGCTGGGCGTGTATACGCCTGAGGAAGTGCAGGACATACCTACACAACCACAGGTCAAAGACATGGGTTCTGCAGTCTTTGTAGAACCTTCTGCAAACGATTCTGCAGAAGCGCAGAAGCCCGACCATCCCTTTTCACTCTTTCTTGCAGACGGATCTGTCTACAAGGGCTACCCGGATTTCGCCGAGTACCTGGAGGGCATTAGGAGCATGGTATCGAAGATAACCAACTCTTCGAAGTTCAACGAAGAAGAGAAGAAGACCAAGATCACCTCTCTCTTGACTGCCAACAGCAAGCAGATCGAATCCCTGCCTGCTCTGTCGAAGGTTCAACTGAAGGCTGCTCTTATCGGGGAGGGATCGAACCTCCCAAACGCAATACGAGAACCGTCAGACCAGGAGATATCGGAGGAACTGTAGGCGGATTTCATCGTATAGGTCAGATCAACATCAGAGGTTTTCATGAGTTACGGCAAAAGCGAATATCCGGTGACCCCCGGCAAAACAATTCTTTTCTCGAAAGATCCCAGCCAGAAGAAAAACCCTAATTCTCCAGACTGGGATGGTGATTTAGTTCTCACCAGATCATATACAGAAGGTCAAACCCTCAAACTTAGTATCTGGAAGTCTATGGCTAAGAACGGTAAAGAGTACTTCACCGTCAAAGAAAATACCTATTTCAAAGACAAGGAGCTTGCAGATAATGTTCCCAAGGAAGTCCCTGCTCAGTACAAGCCTTATGGCGGGACATTCAAAAAGAATGTCGATGATGATAGTGATGTCCCATTTTAGTTAGAACGGGAAGATGACTCCTACCCAGAGGTCTTTAGAGTACCTGCGTGAGCAAGGCTATCTCTGCGCCATAGTCGAGAAGTGGAACCCACACGCTCGCATACGGCAGGATCTCTGGGGTTGGTGCGACATCCTGGCTATTCGTAAGGATGAGGTTCTGGCAGTCCAAGTCACTGCATCTGGGGTGTCAGACCGTATCAAGAAGATAACTTCATCTGAAACCATTGGGCCTGTTAGAGAGGCAGGAATCAGAGTGGAGGTACACGGGTGGCGGAAGAACTCCGCTGGTAAATATGTAATGAGAATCGAGGATATATCGTGACTAGTCTATTTGTAGCCAAGGAACGTATAGAGAACAAAGTAGAGCGTATCCCAGAAGGAGGTTGTTGGGTATGGATGGGTACAACAACAGTTCGTGGATACGGTCAACTTATCAAAGACACAAAAAAACTATCAGCTCACAGAGCTTCTTATGAAGCATTCGTGGGACCAATTCCAAAAGGAATGAATGTTTGCCACACCTGTGACAACGTATCTTGTGTCAACCCTAACCACTTGTTTCTTGGGACTCAGAAGCAAAACTTGCAGGACATGGCAAGGAAAGGCAGAAGCACACGAGGAGAAAAGAGCCCTAGTGCAAAGTTGACTGAAGAACAGGTTAACCAAATACGCATGATGGATGAAACGTGTTCGTTTATAAGCAAGATTTTTAACGTATCTGTATCTGCGATCTCTGCAATCAAACGAAAAGAACGGTGGTCATATGTCTAAAACCAGTTTGTTTATCTCGACACCTATGTATGGAGGAATGTGCACAGGCTACTTTCTGCAATCAATGCTGTCACTGGTGAGCGTAGCAAAAGCAGCAGAGGTAGAACTGTCCTGCTCTTTCATGTTCAACGAGAGCCTGATCCAGCGAGCCAGGAACGGTCTGGCACACCAGTTCTTAAAGACCAATTGCACTCACCTGATGTTCATTGATGCTGACATCCGGTTTGACGGTGCTGACATCCTGTCTATGGTCGCAGCAGACAAGGACATCATCTGCGGTCTGTATCCCAAGAAGGAGATCAACTGGCAGCAGGTGGCGATCTCTGCGGCTGCGGGTGTCCCTGTAGACCAGCTCAAGAACCACACGGGTGCGATGGTGGTTAACCTAGTAGGTCAGGAAGGGGAGGTCATAGTCCCCCAGCATGAACCTCTGGAGATCGTCAACGGTGGGACTGGATTCATGCTTATCAAGCGTGACGTATTTATTGGCCTGAAGCCATTCGTAGCCACCTATCACAACGATGTGCTGGACACGGCAGGCACGTTCAAGCCAGACCTCATGCACGAGTTCTTCCCCGTCATGGTCGAGAACTCAAGGCTGCTTTCCGAGGACTTCGCGTTTTGCACAATTGCAAGAAAGCAGGGGTATAACATCTATGCCGCACCCTGGGTTCGCCTGGGACATTACGGCAGCTACCTTTTCGAAGGTTCCCTAATCCCCGCACCTTAACGGAGTTTGTTATGAAAGATCAGATTCTTGCCGCTGTTGACAATTCAGAGCCAGTTGACGCGCTCAACGCACTATTTTCTGTTGCCTTCTTGATTGCCAAGGCATCGAACATCAACGAGTTCACCTTGGGAAGCCTCTTCTCGTCCACTATGGACGCCCTCTTCCAAGCGCATGAGGAAGATGACGAGGAAGAGGACGAAGAAGAGGAAGAGGAAGAAGAAGAAGAGATCGACGAACAAACCGTCTGATCCCTATTTCTTAGCCGTTCTGGCAGATCTACGGAAGGCTGCGGCAGTTGGGTAACCCTTCTGCCCCGGCCTTTTCGCAGGAAGTCCAAGTTTTCTACGCCGGTTTATGTTGTAGTACAAACCCTGCTTCTTCATACTTGATCCTCAAAACTTCTGGGTTGACATAGGCCACAGCACCAGAGATCAGGCGATCACCCAACACCGGCTCCCCCTTCTCTAGCATCACCACCGAGTTTGTAAACTCCAGACGCTTGACCTGATGGTTGGTCTTGGTCTGTGCGTTGACAGCCGCTATAAAGCCCGAGAAGAAGCGTATAGCGTTATTCCCATACCCAGGCATCCACATGGTGTGGAAGTCCTCTACAACGTACAAACCGCCGTTGTTGAGTTTAGGCCACCAGACGTTCCAATTCTCGATGATATCGTCTGACTGGTGTGATCCATCGTCAATGATGATATCAAATGTGGTATCAATCTGAGTTGTCTTGGAATCACCAACGATGACTTGAATGCGCTCATCCTCAAATTGGAGATCAGCGCACTTGGGGTCTACGTCAATGCCGTAGATCTTCTCGGCCTTCCAAAAGTATTGCGCCCACGTTTCTAGTGAGCCACCGTTCTGGACACCGATCTCTAGAATATTGATCTTGCTGTCTTGCAAGTAGAAAAATCTGTCGTCATAAAAGTCTAGATACGATGACCATTTGTCAGAAATTTTACCTGTTTTCTGACGATGAATAGTTGCTAACGACATCCCCATCTTCTCCTGGCTGCTTTCCCGCGCTCCCCCGTCCACCCTCTTGAACGGGCACAGAAACTCTTGTGGCGTGGTCCTGACTTGGTAGGCGCTTGCAGGTTAGAACCCGCAGCACGAGCCTTTGCTCTACCCTTGGCAGTCAGTCCAGCACCACGGCTGGCAGGCAACTTCTCTCCCCTGCCAACGCTTAAATTTGGAAACTTCTTTCTCACAGTGTACTCACATCAATGAGTGACCCTCGGAAGTCAATGATACCCTCGTCGTGCTTGCTCACCAACTCAGGCCACAATAACTTGTTGTCCTTCATGGTCAGCACGGCAAATCCAGACCGCCAGTTGACCGGACTGTCTTCCAAATAATCCAAGAACTGGGGGCCATCTATCTCTGCCAACGTCCCGGTATCCACACCCCACCTCGTGCCCCTGTAGTCACCAAAGGGCGTTACTTTGAGACTGTGCAGGTGGCCGGTGACGATGCTAGTTCCAGAGTTCACGGTGTTGTTGTGCGTCGCATGGATACCGTTTTTGTATCTATGCTTGATCACCACGTTGTCAGACAGCCAACAAGTCCAGCAGGGATGCCATTTGGAAAAATGGTCTTTGAGATTTGTACCCTGCACGTTCTCAAACTCTGGTGCAGCTTGGGCTAAACGGGTCTCAAAACGGCTATCGTGGTTGCCTAGAGGCCACACCAGTTGGGTATGGTGTCTTGCCTTCTCGCAAGCCTCCTCGATCTCTCTCATCGCTTCTTGACAGGCATCGAGTTCCTGCTTCACGTTGGGCCTATGCGTCCAGCCTATGCGTGGGAATCTAGATATAGATGCACCATCGAAGATATCGCCGTTAGCAACCACAACGTGAGGTTTAAGGGTGTTTATCGCCCATAGCAAGCCCTTGAAGGCAGTTGTGCGGATACCCGGCCAGAAGTGTGCGTCTGAGAAGACTAGGGCTATTCCGTCTGTGAGACCAGCTTGGTGTCTGGCTTTTTGCAAATGGGGTTTCATTCCCTTGCTGCTGAGTTCTATCTTCAGCTTTCCTTCTATTTGTCTTCGTCTGGTGTGAGCGTGTCGCTCAGAGATGCCAGCTATTTTCGCAACCCTCATCGCACTCTTGTGCTTGTCCCATAACTCAAGAAATTCTTGATCAGAGATCATTGGCTTTGTTGCCATAATTCAGTCCCGTAGTACGGAACCTGTCAAATAGCACACAATTGTTACAGAAGATCCGCTTCTGCTTGTCTGCGTTTTAATAATCCGGGAAGAACCTTGCCGCCACCCTTGCACCATTTTAGTAGCTCAATCTTGGCTTCTTCCCATTTCTGCTCGTTGATCTTTTTCTTGAGAGTGGCAGTCTGTAACTTGCCAACACCCAGGTTGTAGCAGAAGTCGACTATGGCGTTAAGCCTTCTTGTGTCCGTTATTAGACCAGGACAGTGGCGCAAGGCTCCCGGTAAATATGTGTGCCTCAGTTCGTATTCCAACAGCGCCTGCGCTTCTGCTTGCGTCATTGGCGGGTCTTCCAGAGTTACCTTCTTTCCGTTGCTGTACCGAGTCGACCCGAAACCAATTGTGGGGATCGAGGCAGGACAGAGGTACGGCGACCCTCGGAAACCTTCGTATTGCTGGCATAACGCTATCGCTATAGAGAGGTCAAAGTCCACGTTTCATCAAACTTCGATCGATCATCCAATAATTAATGGTCCCCGAAAGCAGAGCCATATCGTCAACCGTCCAACTCTTGGTTAGCGACTCTGCAAACGGGGTTCCTTGCTGGTAAGCCATCAGGATGAACGCAGTCTTGATAGCACCGTACATCGCCAGCAGATAGTAGGTCAGGACAGGACGGACGCTGGCAGAGAGTGATGCTGCCCATCCACCAGCAGCCTTAACCATCTCTGTCTGCTGATTGATAGCGTTGTTAAACGCATCCATAACCCCTGCATCAACTGTAGCCTCGTGCTGTGCGCCAATCTCGGCCATCTTCTGCTGGCCTCTCTGCGCCTCCAGCTCGCACTGCCGGTTGAACATCTCTAGCTCATGACCGCGCTCGTTCTTCTTGTCTAGGAACTTCAGAACCTCTGGAGCCAGACGGAAGATACCGCCTAGCAGTGAACCAAAGATGCCACCTGACAAGAGTTCGAACATTACCTCATTCCTTCGCCAGGAGTGACGTACACGTTAGCCGTGCCAGTAGCGGTAATGAAAGTGATGAATACGTTTGATGTAGAAGAACACTGAGGTCCGCTCAACACCAGAGACTCTGCTGGACGGATAGGAACGCCGTAGTTGCCAGATGTGGCGTTGGCTACGGCAGCATTGTTCCCGCTGGTCGCAGAGATCCTGACGTAGACAGGCTGACCAGTAGAAGCAACCTCGTGATTGACAAACAGATACTGACCAGATGGACTGTCAGCGTAGATGTTTGCACTCTGGTTGGTCGTAGTCCCAGACAGAACAAACGTCCTGCCCATAGGGTAGAAAGCACCATTGATAGCCATTAGTAGATCCTCTTTCCGCCGCCGCTGGTGGGGCTGTGCTTGGTGTTGTACTCACCCTCGCAGAAGGGAATGATGGAACGGAAACCACCTTTTGGTAGTTGGCCTGGCTCCCAGCGAATCATGTCCCTACTACCGTCACGCGGTAATTGTGGGCGCACAGATTTTGCAATCTGCTGGTTGAAATCATGGTCCCGTTGGTGGAGACGGCTCTTCATTTCGATACTCCTTGGCAACAATCGTTAGGTAACAGAAAACCACATAGATGCCAAGTGTTGCCACCCGCTCCCACGTTGGGTTCCACATTGTCCAGCATCCTAGACCACACGAGGTCAGCAGGGCCAGGACGGTAATAAGCCTGTCCGTCACCACGGTCAAGGCTAGTTTGATCAATTGAATAGCTTCCATATAGATTACTCATCGTCATCGTTCATAAAACCCGTACCCCAGTCAGAACCCTCGTCTTTCAGACGCAGGGCTTCCAACTTCAGCGCACGGTCGATAACCTTCATCTTAGCATCCAAACTGGCTTCCGGGTCAGAGATTGTCACGCGCAGCATATCTGCGATAGCCTTCTCCAACTCTGTGCTGATGCCACGCTTCTTGCTCATTCTTCTTCCGGTTGGAATTGTTTTACGCCAATTCCAGTTAATGTTCCTGTAGTTGCAGGACTTCTTTCCAACGCTCCAACTGCCGCTTGACCGGCTCGTCCTGCTCTAGTTGCAGCAGGAGCAGGTGGTTGCAAACGTCTCTGCAAAGTCCTTTGAAAAGGAGTGCTAAATCTTGCCAACGCTTCCACAGCTCCAGTTCTAACCCCGGCGGCTTGCCCAGCAGCGGCCATTTCTGGAGTATATAAACGTCCGGACGGTTCCCATCTGGCTCTGACCCCAAGATTTCTACCAATCAAACCAAGTTCATCTAGACCAGTTGGTTGATACCTGACGGAACCTGCGCGTTGACCAAGCATATTGCCAAGACGCTCAAGACTAATGTCGCCATTGACAATTCCACCTTGTTGCATCAACTGCTCAAGGTTTACTGTGTTGCGATACAAAGGATTTAACCTTTGTATTTCAGCAAATATTTGTGGGTGATTTCTGGCTATTGATTGATCAATGCCTTCTAGCAAATCAAAAATTCCCTGCCTAGTTGCCATATCAGGAGAGCTTCTAGCAGCAGTCAATAACCCAGATCTAACCCTTTGCAACTCAGGGCCATTAGCGGAAAACGTGGCTGGATTTGCTCCGGGCCTTCTCGCCATTTGTTGGTAATTATTG
>Ga0228701_1002517_pt1 | contig 10710 bp, 10 predicted proteins | sample McNCre117_Aug_MG_2_FD_178017 | JGI IMG/M metagenome (GOLD analysis project Ga0228701, IMG submission 178017) | Freshwater microbial communities from McNutts Creek, Athens, Georgia, United States - 11-17_Aug_MG | ecosystem: Environmental > Aquatic > Freshwater > Creek | place: USA: Georgia...
CTTACCGCGCCAAGCGCTCCAATGCGCTGAAAAAGCTGATCAACCGCCCCGAGATTCCCAAGGGCGTGTACATGTTTGGCGGAGTGGGGCGTGGAAAGAGCTTTTTGATGGACTGCTTTTATGAGGCTGTGCCGATCCAGCGCAAGACCCGCTTGCACTTTCACGAGTTCATGCGTGAGGTGCACCGCGAACTGACCGCCATGCAAGGCACGGTCAATCCGCTGGACGTGCTGGGCAAGAAGATGGCCAAGCGCTACCGCCTGATCTGCTTTGACGAATTCCACGTCGCGGACATCACCGACGCAATGATCCTGCACCGTTTGCTGGTGGCCCTGTTTGACAACGGCGTGGGCTTTGTGACCACGTCCAACTTCATGCCCGACGGTTTGTACCCGAACGGTTTGCACCGCGACCGCATCCTGCCCGCGATTGCCTTGCTCAACCAACGCATGAACGTGCTGAACGTGGACAACGGCACCGACTACCGCCGCCGCACCTTGGAGATGGTGAAGCTCTACCACTCGCCACTGGGCGCGCAGGCCGATGCCGAGATGCAAGACGCCTTCAACCGACTGGCCACCGGCCCTGACGAAGACCCCGTGCTGCACATCGAAGCGCGCAAGATCCAGTCGCGCCGCCGCGCGGGCGGGGTGGTCTGGTTCGACTTCATGGCCATCTGTGGCGGCCCGCGTTCGCAAAACGATTACCTGGAAATTGCCACCCAGTTCCACACGGTGTTGCTGAGCAATGTGCCGCAAATGCCTGTGAGCATGGCGTCCGAAGCACGCCGTTTCACCTGGCTCATCGATGTGCTGTACGACCGCCGCGTCAAGCTGATTTTGTCTGCTGCTGTCGGGCCCGAGGCGCTTTACACCGAAGGCCCCATGTCGCACGAGTTTCCACGCACCATCTCGCGTCTGCACGAGATGCAGTCCAGCGAATTCCTGGCGCTAGAGCACCGCACCGTGGACACCCACCTGACATGAAGACCTGGCTTGTACTTTTGTTGAGTGGCGTGCTGACCATGGTGAATGCGCAGACCGCCGATGACGTGCCTGAAGCCATCGCCAAAGAGCGGGCGATTTTGTCGACCAAGCGCAGTGCCATCATGGCCGAGTTTGAGCTGCGGTCCCAAGAGTGCTGGCAGCGCTTTGCAGTCAACGATTGCCTCATCAAGGCCAGGCGTGTTCGACGCGCTGATCTCGAACCGATTCGTCAGGCCGAATTGGCACTCAATGAGCAGGAGCGACAGTGGCGTACGCAGCAGCGCAATGAGCGCTTGCAAAACAAGCAAGCTGAAAGCGTGGTCAAGCCATGATGGACGTACGTTCCGAAGATCTGCGCTCCCCCCAGCGGCAGTTGATCGAATGGCAAATCGAGCATGCCGATCTGGATGCACTCATTGATCAGGCCAGTTTGGTGGCCCAGCCGCTGGATGAGTTGAGCTTGCGCCGTTTGAAAAAACGCCGTTTGGCTTTGCGCGATCAGATCGCCCAATTGCAAGTTTTGCTGGATCCCAAGGAGCCTGCTTGAGTTTGCTATCGCAAAGGGTGGCCGAGACCTTGTCAGGGCACGGCGCGTTGGCTCAGGTGACTCTTGGTTTTCAAGCCCGTGAAGGGCAAACCGATATGGCCATGGCGGTCACTCAAACCGTTGAAGAAGGCGGGCAGCTTGTGGTGGAGGCCGGTACCGGTGTGGGAAAGACCTATGCTTATCTGGTGCCAGTGCTGCTCAGTGGGCAGCGTGCTTTGATTTCGACAGCCACCAATGCCTTGCAAGACCAGCTGTTTTCCCGTGACATTCCTCGTTTGGTCGAAGTCCTGGGTTTGCCGATCAGGGTGGCTTTGCTCAAGGGGCGTTCCAATTACCTGTGCTTGCACCGCATGGAGCAAGCACGGCACAGCCCGGAGTCGGCACAACCCGGAGCCCAACGGGCTTTGGCCAAGATTGAGACATGGGCTCAATCCACACGCACAGGCGACATGGCCGAGTTGACGGGGCTGGATGAACGCTCGTCCCTGTGGCCGCTGGTCACATCAACCCGCGACAACTGTTTGGGCTCGAATTGCCCTCGTTATCGCGCTTGCCATGTGAATCTGGCTCGCAAGGAGGCCATGGCCTCGGATGTTGTGGTCATCAACCACCACCTGTTCTTTGCAGATGTGGCCGTTCGCGAGTCTGGCGTGGCCGAACTCTTGCCTACAGTGCGGGTCACCGTGTTCGATGAAGCGCACCAACTCAACGAAATCGGCGTGAATTTTCTGGGTCAACAGCTGTCGACCGTGCAGTTGCTGGAGTTGTCGCGCGATGTCCTGTCGACTGGTTTGCAGCTGGCCCGTGGCTTGGTTGATTGGCATGAATTGAGTGCCCGACTGGAAAAAGCGTCTCGGGATTTGCGTTTGGCCGCCGGCATGCACCGCGGGTCTGTGCGTTTGCGCTGGGCTGAGGTCTTGCCAGAAGGCGTGGAGGGTGCTGAATGGGGGGCGGCAATGGCTGGCTTGAGTGAAGCCTTGGCCGCATTGCAAGCCGGTTTGGACTTGGTGGCTGAACTGGCGCCGGATTTTCAACGCCTGAGCGATCGGACCCGAGAGCTGGTTCAGCGCACGGCCTTGTTTGCCCAAGCGCCGAACCCTGAAGGCGTCCGTTGGCTGGAGGTCAGTGCGCAGCTTCGCATGGTCGAGTCCCCTTTGGACATTGCGCAGGCTTTTGTGAAGTTGACGCAGCCGGTTCAGGCGATGCCAAACCTTGACCCAGCTACAGCATGGGAAGAATCGGCCAGTACGCCAGCTGATCTTGCTCTGGGGCTTCATCCCTCGCCCAGTGCTGGTGTTGGACAAAAAGCGTGGATTTTCACATCGGCCACATTGGGCGACGAGGACAGTTTGCGTTGGTTCACAGAGCCGTGCGGCCTGACATCTGCCAAAGTGATGCAAGTCAGCAGCCCATTTGACTACGAACAACAAGCCGCCTTGTATGTGCCCGAGCACTTTCCCAAGCCCGGTGATCCATCGCACGTTCAGCATGTGGCGCAGTTGGTCACCGATGCGGTCACCGTTCTGGGCGGTAGAACCTTGGTGCTGACCACCACCTTGAATGCGATGCGCAGCATTGGAGAACATTTGCAGATGCGGCTGGATGCCAGCTCGAACATCGAGGTGTTGGTTCAGGGGCAAAGCCCCAAACGCCGATTGATGGAGCGCTTTCGTGAAGGGGCAAGCCTGGGCCGTGCTGGTTGCGTGCTGGTTGCCTCGGCGTCTTTCTGGGAGGGCTTTGATGTGCCGGGCGAGGCCTTACAGTTGGTGGTGATTGACAAATTGCCGTTCCCCCCGCCGGGTGATCCCTTGTTTGAGGCCCGCAGCCAGCGCATCACGCGTGAAGGGCGCAGCGCTTTTGCCGACCATGCATTGCCCGAGGCTGCGGTCACGCTCAAGCAGGGTGCTGGCCGCTTGATTCGCAGCGAAAGCGACAGAGGCATTCTGGTGGTGTGTGACAGCCGCTTGAGCAGCATGTCATACGGACGCAGGCTTGTGCGTGGGTTGCCCCCGATGCGCCGCCTGACGGATCATCAGGCGTTCATGGATGCCTTGGCAGACCTCACCAAAGACGCCACCAGCTCTTGGACTTCTTGATACCATCGCCTTGCAGATAGGCCGATTTCGGGAAGTTCTTCTCGAGCACCCGTTTGGCATCATCGCGCAATGAACCCATGCCCATGGCATCGTAAGAGTGGATCAAGATGGCCAAGGCTTCTTCGCTGGCCGGTACACCTGGAAAATCCGAGATGGCTTGTTGTGCACGATTGATCGCGGCCACATGGGCGCCACGGCTGGCGTAGTAGCGCGCCACATGCACTTCGTAGGCGGCCAGCGAATTGACGATGTACGTCATGCGCAAACGTGCTTCAGGGCTGTATTTCGATTCAGGAAAACGTGTGGTCAATTCGCGAAAAGACTCGTAAGAGTCCTTGGCGGCTTTTTGATCGCGCTCCGACAGGTCCTGATTGGTGATGGAAGAAAACAAGCCCAGGTTCTCATTGAAATTCACCAAACCTTTGAGGTACAGCGCGTAGTCAACAGCAGGGCTGGTCGGGTGCAGGCGAATGAACCTGTCGAGTGTCGCCACAGCTTGAACTTTGTCCCCGGTTTTGTACTGGGCAAAAGCTTTGTCAATTTGCGCTTGTTGGGCCAGTGCCGTGCCAGCAGCGCGGCCCTCGAGTTTTTCAAACAAGCCGATGGCTTTGTCCCATGCGCCGTTATCGGCCTCTTCTTTGGCCTGGCTGTAAATTTTCTCGGGCGCCCAGCCCACAGTGATGTCCTTGGGCGTGCTGGAGCAGCCAGCCAGAATGAGGCCCATTGCCAACACCAAGCTGGCTGGAACCATCGATAATCTGTTGCTTTGCATCTCTGACGTCCTTGAACTGTTCAATCGAATTGATTATATCGAGCCCCCCCGAAATCGACGCGTCTCAAGCCCTGGCGCAAGACGATGTTTTACAAGTCAGCGACGTTGCTGAGGAAGAGGTTCGCCAAAGCCAGGTGCCTGTGGCTTTGCATGGACAACGCCTGGACCGTGCGCTGGCCCAACTGGTGCCTGAGTTTTCCCGCAACTACCTGCAGCAATTGATCGAGCAAGGGGATGTGCTGGTCGATGGGCGTGTCACCACCAAGCCATCGACCAAGGTGCGCTTGGGCCATGCGGTTCAAGTCACCTTGCGCGCCACACCCCAGTCCCGGGCCTTTGTGCCCGAGGCCATGCCGATCGATGTGGTCTACGAGGATGCGCACCTGCGCGTGATCCACAAGCCCGCAGGTTTGGTCGTGCATCCCGCGCCGGGCAATTGGCAGGGCACGCTGCTCAATGGTTTGCTGGCCCTGGACCCTATGGCCGCCGATGTGCCGCGCGCCGGCATCGTGCACCGTCTGGACAAGGACACCAGCGGCTTGATGGTCGTGGCCCGCACCCGCCAGGCCATGGATGCCTTGGTGCAAAAAATTGCGGCACGGGAAGTGCACCGCCAGTACCTGGCCTTGGCCCACAAGTCCTGGACGGGGCCTTCGCCGCGCACCGTCGAAGCACCCATCGGGCGTGATCCGGCCAATCGTTTGCGCATGGCGGTGGTGGACCTGACGTACCAGGCCGGTAAAACAGCGGCCACCACCATCGATGTGCTGGATCAAACGGACCGGGTCTGTCTGGTGCAGTGCACTTTGCACACGGGGCGTACCCACCAGATCCGGGTTCACATGGCGCACTTGGGTCATCCTTTGTTGGCCGATGCCGTTTATGGCGGCGCACCTTTGGGCGGCATGACGCGGCAGGCTTTGCACGCTTGGCACTTGGCGTTCGAACACCCGATCACGGGCCATCCCATTGACTTGCGCACGGCCTTGCCCGATGACATGGCCCGTGCCGTGGCCGATTTGGGCCTCAGTTACAATGGCTCTTCACAGGGAGCATGAGTCGGCACCGCCGGTTTGAGCAAATCCAGAGCCAGGCAGGTTTGCCAAAGCTCTCAGAACGGGGTGGCCCACTTGGCCACCATCTCTGCACTTTCGACGCCGTGAGGCGTCTTTTTCCCGAAAGATTGACACCATGAATACGGCGCAAGCCAAGCGTGTCCTGGAAACGGCCTTGCTAACGGCAGGTCAGCCTTTGTCATTGCGCGACATGCGCGTTCTGTTTGACGATGCGCTCGGGGCCGACACCCTGCGGCAATTGCTGCAAGACCTTCAACTGGACTGGGCTCAACGCGGATTGGATCTGGTGGCTGTGGCCAGCGGCTGGCGCTTCCAGAGTCGCCCTGAAATGCGCGAATACCTGGACCGACTGCACCCGGAAAAACCGCCCAAGTACACGCGTGCGGCCCTTGAAACCCTGGCCATCATTGCTTACCGTCAACCGGTCACCCGGGGCGATATGGAAGACATCCGGGGCGTGACGATCAACTCGCAAATCCTCAAGCAATTGGAGGACCGGGGTTGGGTCGAAGTGATCGGCCACCGCGAAACCGTGGGCCGTCCCGGTTTGTATGCCACCACACGCCAGTTCCTGGACGATTTGGGTTTGGCCTCCCTCGATCAGCTGCCCTTGTTGGCGCAGGCTGACTCTCCGGCGTCGGCTTTGACGAGTCTGGTCGATGAACTGCCGGTGCAACCGGCCCTGTCCCTGGAGGATGCCATGGAGGCCTTGCCTGTCGAGTTATCTGACCCTCAAGAGGCTTTGGCTTTGGAGGTTTTGCCAGACGATTTCCCTGAGGCTTCTGCTGAACCAGCACAAGCGCCTTCCGCCGTGCCCGACACGTCAATTTCACCCCTTTCGCACGGCGAAGAACCTTCCAATCCATGACCGACCACACACAAGACGACGCGCGTTCGTCCAAACCCTCAGGCCCGCGCGGCCAGTCCCGCAAGCCCCGGTCCATGTTTGACCCTGAGCGGGCCTACAAGCCGATCGAGTTGTCGGATGTGGTGTCTGGTCAGTTTGACGAGGAAGAGGAAGCGCCACCCCAAGAGGCGGTGGAGCTGGGCAAGCGTGTGCTTGCGCCTGAAGCGGACTCCCCCAAGCTGCACAAAGTGCTGGCTCAGGCCGGTTTGGGCTCGCGCCTGGAGATGGAAAAGCTGATCGCCGAAGGCCGCGTGGCCGTCAACAACGAACCCGCCCATGTCGGGCAGCGTGTCCAGTACGGCGACCAGATCAAGGTCAATGGCAAACCGCTGCGCATCCGCATCGATCCACCGCCTGCGCGCGTGATTGCGTACCACAAGCCCGCTGGTGAGATCGTCAGCCACGATGATCCGCAAAACCGCCCCTCGGTCTTTCGCAAGTTGCCGCGCCTGATGAACGGCAAATGGCAGTCGGTGGGCCGTCTGGACTTGAACACCGAAGGCCTGTTGCTGTTCACCAGCTCGGGCGAGCTGGCCAACCAGTTGATGCACCCACGCTTTGGCTTGGAGCGCGAATACGCCGTTCGCGTGCTGGGCGCCCTGAGCAAAGACGAAAAGCAAAAATTGCTCGACGGCGTGATGCTCGACGACGGTCCGGCCCAGTTCGGCTCCATCGAAGACGGTGGCGGTGAAGGCTCTAACTGCTGGTACCGCGTCACCATTTCCGAAGGCCGCAACCGCGAAGTGCGCCGCATGATGGAGGCTGTCGGCCATGCCGTCAGTCGCCTGATCCGCATCCGTTATGGCGCCATGGTGCTGCCACACGGCCTGCGTCGGGGCGCCTGGCTGGAGCTCGACGAAGCCGATATCCGGTCTTTGATGCGTGCCGCTGGCACCTCGGAGCGTCCTCGTCCTGTGACTGAGCGTCCGGTCTCCCGCACCAACCGCAACGACCGCCGTCCTCGCACGGGCGGTGGCGGCAAGGCGGGCACGGCTGTGCCACGGGCCAAGCCAGCCCCCAAATTGGGCGTGGGCGGTGCAGGGGCTCAGCCTGAGCCCGTGAAGAGCTCGCAAGGCTTCATTGGGGCAGAAAGTTTCAACCGCCTCAAGCGCAATCCGGGTGGCCCAGGCCGCGGTGGGCGCGGCGGCAGCGGCCGCAGCCGCTGAAAACCGGTTTTCCCGTGTGCTCTTGTCGGTGGATGAGGGTAATCACGGGTCTGCTCGGGTTAGAATAGTGGGCTTTGTCAAACGGCAAAAATGCTTTAAAAACACTCTGTTAGAGGAAATTACCATGGCTATCGAACGCACACTCTCCATCATCAAGCCCGACGCAGTCGCCAAGAACGTCATCGGTCAGATCTACGCTCGTTTCGAAGCTGCTGGCCTGAAAGTCATCGCTGCCAAGATGGCTCACCTGTCGCGCGGCGAAGCCGAGCAGTTCTACGCTGTGCACAAAGAGCGTCCTTTCTTCAAGGACCTGGTGGACTTCATGGTCTCCGGCCCCGTGATGATTCAAGCCCTGCAAGGCGAGAACGCCATCGCCAAGAACCGCGACCTGATGGGCGCGACTGACCCCAAGAAAGCCGCTCCTGGCACCATCCGCGCTGACTTCGCTGACAGCATCGATGCCAACGCCGTGCACGGCTCCGACGCCCCTGAAACAGCTGCTGTGGAAGTTGCCTTCTTCTTCCCCGGCATGAACGTTTACGCACGCTGATCGCGTCGCGGCCCCAGCGCGACCTCATCTGTATGACGGCCAACCTTCTCGAATTTGACCTGGAAGGTCTGGCCGTTTTTTGTGACGGATTGGGCGAAAAGCGCTTTCGGGCCACCCAGCTGTTCCGCTGGATTCACCAGCGGGGCGCTTCTGATTTCGATCAGATGAGCGATCTGGCCAAGTCTTTGCGCCAGAAGCTCAAATCTCACGCGCACGTTTCGGCGCTGCCTGTGATCAGTCAGCACATCTCTGCCGACGGCACCATCAAATGGCTGTTTGACGTGGGCGATGGCAACGCCATCGAATCGGTGTTCATTCCCGAAGACGATCGCGGCACTTTGTGTGTCTCTTCCCAGGCCGGTTGCGCTGTGGGTTGCCGTTTTTGCTCCACAGGCCACCAAGGCTTTAGCCGCAACCTGACGACCGGTGAAATCCTGGCGCAGCTGTGGTTTGCCGAGCACTTTTTGCGCAAACACCTGAACACCGATGAACGCGTCATCTCCAATGTGGTGATGATGGGCATGGGTGAGCCTTTGCAAAATTATTCGGCCCTGGTGCCCGCTTTGCGCACCATGCTTGATGACCATGGCTATGGTCTGTCGCGCCGTCGTGTGACGGTGTCTACCTCGGGTGTAGTGCCCATGATCGAGCGCTTGTCGGCCGACTGCCCGGTGGCCTTGGCCGTGTCGCTGCATGCGCCCAATGACGCCTTGCGCGACAACCTGGTCCCGCTCAACCGAAAATACCCGCTGGATGAGCTGATGCAAGCGTGCATCGCTTATCTGGCACACGCACCGCGTGACTTCATCACCTTTGAATATTGCATGCTGGACGGCGTCAACGACCAGCCCGAACACGCCGAGCAATTGATTGACCTGGTGCAAAAGCACGCACGCCAGGGCTTGCGCTGCAAATTCAATTTGATTCCTTTCAACCCCTTTCCTGCGTCGGGTTTGCTGCGATCGCCTCATGCCCGCGTTCAGGCCTTTGCCAAGTCGCTGCAGGACGCAGGCTTGGTCACGACCGTACGCAAGACGCGGGGCGATGACATCGATGCCGCTTGTGGTCAATTGGCTGGTGACGTGAAAGACCGCACGCAAGTGCAAAACCGCATTGCACAGCAGCGCACCATCGCCTTGGTGCCTGTAGCTTCTGTTCCCAACGATGGATTGCGATGACCGACAGCACCCACTCTGTGACCACTGAGAGCGAAGGGGGCGAGCCATTGCACACGCCCACAGCGGGCCAATTGATCCGATCAGCCCGTCAAAAGCAGGGCTTGCACTTGGCTGTTTTGTCGCTTCATCTCAAGGTGCCCGTGCGCCAACTGGAGGCCTTGGAGGCCGATCAGCATGACTTGGTCAAAGGCCCCGTGTTTGTTCGCGCTTTGGCGTCCAGCGTGTGTCGCCAATTGCGCATGGATCCTTTGCCCGTGCTGGCTTTGTTGCCGCAAGCTCCTGGCCAGTTGCCCGTGCAGCGTCACAGCATGACTCCTCTGGAGTCAGCGCGTCATCCGGCTTTTGATGCCATGTCTGCTGTGCGCCATCTTCCTATTCAAACCTTGCTCATCGCTGCTGTGATGCTGGCGTTGATTGCGGCCTTGTTGTGGATGCCATCGCCCTCAAGCTGGGCGTGGTTTCAAGCCGCGCCTGCTGCGGTTTCGCCTGTCGAAGAGTTGACGGCCCCTTTGCCAGAGGCTTCTGCTGCTTCATCTCAGGAGGTTCAAATGGTGCCGGCTGAATCAGTGCCCGTGGTTCAAACGCCTGCACCAGCAGTGTCGGCTCCTGTGGCCCCTGTGTCCGTGGCCCCTGCGTCTGTCCCGGCCAGCCGGCCATTGACTGTGGCCAGTCCGTCCTTGGGCGCTGTTCTGGGTTTTACGGCGAGCCAGGACAGCTGGATTGAAATTCGCGACAGTCAAAATCAAGTGTTGTGGAGTCGCTTGCTCCGAACCGGAGAGAGCACACAGGTTCAATACCCCTTGCCCATGCGCGTGGTGATTGGCCGAGCCCACGCTGTGAGCGTGACTTATCAAGGCAAAGCCTTCGATCTTGCGCCGCATACCAAGGTTGCCGTGGCCCGTTTTGAGGTGAAAGAATGAGTTCAGCCAACGCCATTGCCATTGCCATCGCGGCGCCAGCCAGCCGCCTCAGCCGCCAGTCCCGCGTGGTTTGGGGCTCGCGCGTGGTCACCGTCGGAGGCGGTGCACCGGTGCGTGTGCAGTCCATGACCAACACCGACACGGTGGACGTGATCGGCACCGCCATCCAGGTCAAGGAATTGGCGCTGGCCGGCTCCGAGATGGTGCGCATCACCGTGAACACGCCCGAAGCCGCCGAGGCCGTGCCGCATATCCGCGACCAGCTCGACAAGATGGGCATCGACGTGCCCCTGATCGGCGACTTTCACTACAACGGCCACCGCCTGCTGACCGATTACCCGGCGTGTGCGCAGGCGCTGTCCAAGTACCGCATCAACCCTGGCAATGTGGGCAAGGGCGACAAGCGCGATGTGCAGTTCGGTCAGATGATCGAAGCGGCCATGCGTTACAACAAAGCCATCCGCATTGGCGTGAACTGGGGCAGCCTCGACCAGGAACTGCTGGCCGAGTTG
>Ga0228701_1002518_pt1 | contig 10706 bp, 9 predicted proteins | sample McNCre117_Aug_MG_2_FD_178017 | JGI IMG/M metagenome (GOLD analysis project Ga0228701, IMG submission 178017) | Freshwater microbial communities from McNutts Creek, Athens, Georgia, United States - 11-17_Aug_MG | ecosystem: Environmental > Aquatic > Freshwater > Creek | place: USA: Georgia...
TCCTCGGGTACCGGCTCAGCCCGCCGCCAAGCCGGCAAAGGCGGCCAAGTTGGCTAAGCCTTTGGCGAAGCCAGCCTCAAGACCAGCTAGGTCGGCGCAGCCGGCAGCACCGGTTGGCAGGGCAACTGGCTCGTTGAGCAATCAGCGGCTAAAGCAGGAGCAGCGCAGGCTTAGCGTTCTGGCCAAAATCGATCGCAAAGAAACTCGGTCGCGCACTCGCGAGCAGCTCTCGCAGATTCGCCGCTTCACCCAGGCCAACCGCACCCGTCGCGTTGTGGTGCTCTCGCTGCTCACCTCGGTGCTGGCACTGGTGGGCTTGGTGCTGGCAACCATGTTCACTCCGATGATGGCGATCGAGTCCATCCAGGTGACGGGCCTACACCGACTAAAGGCAGCCCAAATCCAGGCCGCAGTAAAGGGCCTGATCGGTAAGCCCCTGACCATGGTGGATGAATCGCAACTGGTATCGAGGCTCAGCGGATTCTCGCTGATCGAATCGTTCAATACCGTGAGCCTGCCGCCGCACGTTTTGCAGCTGAACATTCAGGAACGCCAGCCAATCGGTGTGGTTTCCGTTGGTGGCAACAACTACCTCTACGACGCCGCCGGTGTACAGATTTCGCCCGTTTCCTCGCAGGCCAAGTACCCGGTCATCGAGGTCAATGGCAACCCGGCCCAAAGCGCCAACTACCGTGAGGCGGTTGATGTGCTTTTGGCTCTGCCAGCCTCGCTCTACCCAAGCGTCTCGTCCATCCAGGCCACCACCAAAGACGACGTGCGCCTCACTCTGCGCGGTGTTTCCAACCGCCAGATTCTGTGGGGTGACTCGTCGCAGTCGCTGCTGAAGAGCAAGGTCTTGGCGGCACTGATGAAGAACGTCAAGCACACTGCAACGGTTACCTTCGACGTTTCTTCGCCGTCTGCTCCGGCAGTTCGCTACGGCGCCTTCTAGCCCTTAATCAAAGCGGTTTTTCCCGTTTTGGCTGGCCCTGATTGCCGCGGTTAAACAATCCGCAAAATTAAACGCAACACGCCACCGCGCCTGCCCAATTAATTGGCCTTCAGCGTTTACTTTTCTGGCGCAAGTGAAAAAAACTACAAAACATTAAGTTTCATCTTTAACTTGAATGTTTGCAGGCTTTCACCAATAAGTTTTAGGCGCCAAACAAAGGACAAGACATGAGCGATTTCAACAGCAACTACCTGGCTGTAATCAAGGTTGTTGGAGTGGGTGGCGCCGGCGTAAACGCGCTTAACCGCATGATCGATTCCGACCTCCGCGGTGTGGAGTTCGTTGCAATCAACACCGATGCACAGCAGCTGCTGATGAGCGAGGCTCACGTGAAGCTGGACATTGGTCGCGAGCTAACCCGCGGTCTCGGTGCCGGTGCAGACCCAGAGCTTGGCCGCCAGGCAGCCGAAGACCACGCCGAGGAGATCGAGGCAGCCCTAAAGGGTGCCGACATGGTCTTCGTTGCAGCTGGTGAGGGTGGCGGTACCGGTACCGGTGCGGCTCCAGTGGTTGCCCGCATTGCTCGCAAGGTAAACGCACTAACCGTGGGTGTCGTAACCCGCCCATTCAACTTCGAAGGCAAGCGTCGCGCCGAGCAGGCCGAGAACGGCATCGAGTCGCTTCGCGGCGACGTAGACACCCTGATCATTGTTCCAAACCAGCGCCTGCTGGAGATGGCAAACAAGAGCGTTTCGGTGCCAGAGGCATTCCGTGCCGCCGATGACGTGCTTCGCGCCGGTGTCCAGGGCATCACCGACCTAATCACCACCCCGGGCCTCATCAACGTGGACTTCAACGACGTCAAGTCGGTTATGAAGAACGCCGGTGGCGCGCTCATGGGTATCGGTACCGCAAAGGGCGAGCAGCGCGCAGTTCGTGCCGCCGAGCTTGCAATCAGCAACCCACTGCTTGAGGCCAGCATCGAGGGCGCCCACGGCGTGCTCATCCAGATTGCCGGCGCAAGCGACCTTGGTCTGCACGAAATCGACGAGGCAACCCGTCTGGTCTCCGAGGCAGTTAGCAAGGAAGCCAACATCATCTTCGGTACCACCATCGATGACACCCTCGGCGACGAAGTCCGCATCACCGTTATCGCCGCCGGCTTCGACGACAACAAGGGCCCTACCTACCACAAGGCAGACCGCCCGGTATTTACCCCTCGCACCGAGCCAGCCGCTCCGGTTAGCGCCAGCAGCGGTTCGTTTGGCATCCCAGTTTCCGCTCCTGCGGCAGCCCCTCAGGAATCGGCCTACAGCGTGTTTGGAACTCCAGCCGCAGCAGCAGCTGCCGAGGAAGTTGCACCGGCGGCCGAGCAGGCCGACACCGCCTTCAACAGCGGTGCCACCAGTAGCATCCCAACCATCGAACCGGCCAAGAAGTCTTCGTCGCTCTGGGGAGACGACCTAGACATCCCAGAGTTCCTGCGCTAAACCCGCATTAGCTTGAGCACCCTCGCACAGCGTTACACCGAGGTTCAAGACCGCATCCAAGCGGCTTGTTCCCAGGTGGGGCGCAGTCGCGAGGGTGTTTCGCTTATCGTGGTAACAAAGTTCCACCCGGTTCAGCTGGTTGGCGAACTGTACGACCTGGGTCACCGGGATTTTGGCGAGAACAAAGATCAGGAAGCCGGACCCAAGGCTTTAGCCCTGAATGAATTGCTGGGGGAGAGCGCCGCTGAAGACCCTGCCCGCTGGCACTTTGTGGGCCAGCTACAGTCCAACAAGGTCAAGTCGGTTCTGCGCTACGCCCATTCGGTGCATTCGCTGGATCGTGCCTCGCTGCTCACTGCGCTGGCCAAGGAAACCGCCAAGATGGCAGAACAGCGAGCCGATCAGGGGCTGCCCTGCTTACCGCCGCTGGAAGTGTTCATCGAGTTGAACCTCACCGATGACCCGGAGCGCGGAGGAATCCAGCCGGCCGCACTGCTGGAATTCGCCGAATCGGTGCTGAAGGTGCCAGGGGTGAACCTAGCCGGCGTGATGGGCGTGGCCAGCCTCGACCAGCAGCCGGAACGAGATTTTGCTGCCATTCAGGCCGCTAGCGTCAAACTGCAAACCCTGGCCCCAGCAGCCGGTTTCATCTCGGCGGGAATGTCAGGCGACTACGAGGTGGCGCTTCGCTTCGGCGCGACACACCTTCGCATTGGCACCGCAATCACGGGCCAGCGCCAGTACACCGTTTAATCTAAAAATAGGTCTGTTAATGGCCTAGAAATTTAGGAGTTGGCATATGTCAAACGCATTCTTCAAGACCGCTGACTGGTTGGGCTTCCCACTTCGCGGTGAGGGCAGTGGCGTTCCAAGTGCACCGGTTGCTCCATCGGCAGCTCGTTCTGCAGGCTCGTCGCGCGTCACCTCGCTGCGTCCGGTTCGCCGCAATGCATCAGACGTCAACGAGATTCTCACCTTCCAGCCAAAGTCTTACGCTGAGGCCGGTCACATCGCAGCCGAGTTCCGTCTTGGCATTCCTGTGATCATCAACCTTGCAGACCTAAACACCGCAGACCAGCGCAGCATGCTGCACTACATCCTGGGTCTTCGCGATGGTCTTGAGGGTCACCTGAAGCGCGTTACCCAGACCGTATTCTTGCTTAGCCCAGCCAACGTTGGCGTTGGCGAGGACGAAGAAGAAGACGTAGTCGACATGGCTCCAGCCGACGACTACGACATCCGTCGTCCATAGTCTCTTCATAAAAAATGCACGTTCTAGCCCTGGTGCTCTACTGGGTGCTGAACGTGCTTTTTTATGCCTTCTTGGCCCGCTTCGTGGTTGACCTGATGCGCTCGGCCAACCCCAATTTCCGCCCACGCGGATTCTGGCTGGTTCTGGCCGAAGTGGTTCTGACCATCACCGATCCGCCACTCAAATTCATCCGCAGATTCGTCAAGCCGTTGCGCCTTGGCTCAGTGGCCATGGACTTTTCCTGGACAATCGCACTGCTGCTTATCAGCATCCTGTCGGGCTTGGTGCTTCAGCTGGGTTAGGCATTTGCCTAGCCTTTGAGGTAGCCTTACTCAGATAACTGTTCTCTTTACCAAGAGGTTTCCCCAATGCCGTTGACTCCAGAAGATGTAGTTAATAAGCGGTTTCAGCCAACCAAGTTCCGTGAAGGCTACGACCAAGACGAAGTAGACGATTTCCTCGATGAAATCGTTGTCGAATTGCGCCGCCTCGGACACGAGAACGAAGACCTCCGTCAGCGTCTGCTGGCATCGGAGGCACGAATTGCCGAACTGCAGCGCAGCGGCGCCGGTTTGGTTGCACAGATGCAGGCCCCTGCCGAGAACGTAGTTACCCCAAGCGCATTCCCAGAGCCAGTGGCAGACCCGGGCTCGCTAGACTCCAGCAACACAAACAACCTGCTTCAGCTTGCCCGCAAGCTGCACGACGAGCACGTTGCCGAAGGTATGGCCAAGCGCGATGCGCTAATCGCCGAAGGTCACGCCACCGCAGCGCGTTTGGTGCGCGAGGCCGAGGCTGCTCAGCGTGATGCAATGAGCCGTTTCGAGCGTGAAAAGGCGCTTATCGAACACGGAATCTCCGAGCTTCGCGCCTACGAGCGCGAGTATCGCCTGAAGCTAAAGGCGTACATCGAGGCACAGCTATCCGACCTGGAAGAGCCAACCTTCGAGCGCCCTAACACTGCGCCTACCCCGCAGCAGAGCCTCAGCTCTGGCTTCACCGGCGCGGTTCCGGTTCAGGGCTTCTAGTTTTTAATAGTGGGCTGGCTGCGCGATGAAAGCACGCTTTGGTTTTTGCTAACCGGAGCGGCAATCGTTGCAATCGATCAGTTCCTCAAGAACTTGGTTATCGCCAATTTCCAGCCACACGTTTCATACCCGGTTTTGGGTAACCTGCTGGGCATCTACCTCACCTACAACAGCTCGGCCGCCTTCAGCATCGGATTTGGAATCACCTGGATTTTTACCGTGGTTTCATCGATTGCCACCCTGGTGCTGCTGTGGTTTGGAAGCCGGGTCAAGAACACTCTGTGGTCGGTTCTGGCCGGGGCACTGCTTGGTGGAGTGGTTGGCAACCTGGTAGACCGCATCACTCGCGCTCCAGGTTTTCCCGGTGGCCAGGTGGTGGATTTCATCCAGATTCCGTTCAACTTCCCAATCTTTAACATTGCCGACTCTGCCATCTGTGTTGTGGTTGGAATCGTGCTGATTTTGGTTGCCCGCGGCCACAAGATCGGTGGCTAGATGACCGAGTCAAAGCACCTGCCAGTTACCCCCGGCTTGGCTGGAGAGCGAGCCGATGCCGGCATCGCCAAACTGATGGGCATGTCCCGCAGCGCCGTCGCAGAAATGCTCACTGCGGGTTTGATTTCCATGGATGGCGTGGTACTCGGCAAATCTGATCGCCTTCAGGAAGACGCCTGGCTCACCATCGAGATGCCGGCACCCAAGAACCAGCTCGAAGTGGTTCCGGTTGAGGTGGACGGCTTCCGAGTTGTGTATCAGGACTCCGACATCGTTGTGGTGGATAAGCCGGCCGGAGTGGCGGCACATCCATCGGTGGGCTGGGATGGTCCAACCGTAGGCGGCGCCCTGCTTGGCATGGGCATCACCATTTCAACCAGCGGCGCTCACGAGCGCCAGGGCATTGTGCAGCGCCTTGACGTTGGCACCAGCGGTCTGATGGTCTTGGCCAAGAGCGAGCGCGCCTACAGCGTGCTTAAGCAGGCATTCCGCGACCGCACTGTTCACAAGGTTTATCACGCGGTAATTCAGGGGCTGGCAGATCCGCTGGCGGGCACCTTCGACGCACCGATTGGGCGTCACCCAAAGCACGAGTTCAAGTTTGCTGTGATGCAAGACGGCAAGCCATCGGTGACCCACTACGAGACCCTGGAGGCCTTCCCTTCGGCATCGCTGGTAGAGGTGGTTCTAGAGACTGGTCGCACTCACCAGATTCGCGTGCACTTCAGCACTTTCAGGCACCCGCTTGTTGGCGACACCATGTACGGTGCAGATCCGGTTTTGGCAGCCAAGGTTGGCCTAGACCGCCAATGGTTGCACGCCATGCGCCTCAGCTTTGAGCATCCCACCAGCGGTGAAATGGTGGAATTCAAAAGTGAATATCCTCAGGACCTCCGACACGCGTTAGATGTCTTACGCGGGCATTAGAGTAGTTGCCTAGGCCAATTTCTAACCGGGTTTTGCGTTAAATCTGGGCGCTGGCTAAAGGTATTTTGCGATTAAGGGTAGGTGACCATGTCTAACGAAGACTCGTTCGTTCACCTCCACGTTCACACCGAATATTCCATGCTGGATGGCGCGGCAAAGATTAAGCCGCTGGTGGCCGAGGTTGCCAAGATGGGCATGCCGGCAATTGCCATCACAGACCACGGCAACAACTTTGGTTCTTACGAGTTCTACAAGGCTGCCAAGGCTGCCGGGGTTAAGCCAATCATTGGCATCGAGGCATACGTAACCCCGGGCACCCACCGCTCAGATCGCACCCGCGTGCGCTGGGGCGATGGCGGCGAGGACGACGTCTCGGGTGGTGGTGCGTTTACGCACATGACCATGCTGGCTCAAAACACCGAGGGCATGCACAACCTGTTTAGGTTGTCGTCTTTGGCATCCATCGAAGGCTACTTCTACAAGCCTCGAATGGACCGCGAACTCATCGCCAAATATTCCAAGGGCATCATTGCAACCACCGGTTGTGCCGGTGGCGAGGTGCAGACTCGTCTGCGTTTGGGTCAGGTAAAAGAGGCTAAGCAGGCCGCCGGCGAGCTGCGCGACATCTTTGGCGCCGAAAACTTCTTCGTCGAGATCATGGACCACAACATCGGCGTAGAGCGCCGCGTAATGTCAGATCTCATTGCGCTGTCTAAAGACCTCAACATTCCGTTGCTGGCCACCAACGACCTGCACTACACGCACGCCCACGATTCCACCGCGCACGAGGCGTTGCTCTGCGTGCAGTCTGGCAGCACTCTGCTAGACCCAAACCGCTTCAAGTTCGATGGCAAAGAGTATTACCTCAAGTCACCAGCCGAAATGCGCAAGATCTTCGCCGACCACCCAGAGGCCTGCGACAACACTCTGCTGGTAGCCGAACGCTGCGATGTCTCGTTTGCCAAGCGCGATCTTATGCCGCGCTTCCCAGTGCCAGAGGGCTACACCGAGGACACCTGGTTCGAGGCCGAGGTCATGGCGGGCATGGACCGTCGTTACAACGGCAACGTGCCAGAGATTCAGGCCAAGCAGGCCAAGTACGAGGTTGAGGTCATCGTCAAGATGGGCTTCCCTGGTTACTTCCTCGTGGTTGCAGACTTCATCGCCTGGGCACGCTCCCAGGGCATCCGCGTTGGTCCGGGGCGTGGTTCGGCCGCTGGCTCCATCGTGGCCTACGCAATGGGCATCACCGAGCTAGACCCGGTTCACCACGGTCTCATTTTCGAGCGCTTCCTAAACCCAGAGCGCGTCTCGATGCCCGATATCGATATCGACTTCGACGACCGTCGCCGCGGCGAGGTTATCCGCTACGTTTCGCAGAAGTACGGCTCAGACCGAGTTGCTCAGATTGTCACTTACGGCACCATCAAGGCCAAGCAGTCACTCAAAGACTCCGCCCGTGTTTTGGGCATGCCGTACTCGGTTGGCGAGAAGCTAACCAAGGCAATGCCACCAATGGTGCTGGGAAAGGATGTCTCCCTCGGAGACATCATGAATAAGCCGGCTACCAAAGAAGAAGACGAGAAGAGCCGCTACAAAGAGGGCCAAGAGTTCCGCGATATCGTGGCCGCAGACGAAGACTCGGCCAAAACCCTAGAACTTGCCATGGGCCTCGAGGGTCTAAAGCGCCAGTGGGGTGTGCACGCCGCCGGTGTAATCATGTCGGCGGAGCCGCTCATCGATGTGCTTCCAATCATGAAGCGCGAAGACGATGGCGCCATCATCACCCAGTTCGACCAACCACCCTGCGACGACCTCGGTCTGCTCAAGATGGACTTCCTGGGCCTTCGAAACCTCACCGTGCTAGACGATGCCCTGGCCGAAATCAAAAACAACCGCGGCCAGACCGTGGTTCTGGAAGATCTAGACCTGGATAAAGACCAGCCAACCTACGACTTGCTCTCCCGTGGAGACACCCTGGGTGTGTTCCAGCTGGATGGCGGCGCCATGCGCAGCTTGCTTCGTATGCTGCGTCCAAGCGAATTCGAGCACATCTCGGCAGTGATTGCGCTGTATCGCCCGGGTCCAATGGGTATGAACTCGCACACCAACTACGCCCAGCGTAAAAACGGTGTTCAGGCCATCGATGCCATTCACCCAGAACTCGAAGGCCCGCTGGCCGAGGTTCTGGGCCCAACCTACGGTCTAATCGTTTACCAAGAGCAGGTTATGGCCGTGGCTCAAAAGGTGGCAAACTTCACACTTGGACAAGCCGACGTGCTTCGTCGTGCCATGGGTAAGAAGAAGAAGGAAGAGCTAGACAAGCAGTACGAGGGCTTCTCTGGCGGCATGAAAGAGAACGGCTACTCCGAGGCTGCCATCAAGGTTCTCTGGGAAACCCTGCTTCCATTCGCCGACTACGCCTTCAACAAGGCGCACTCCGCCGCCTATGGTGTGCTCAGCTACTGGACCGCCTACCTCAAGGCCAACTTCCCGGCCGAGTACATGGCCGCGCTGCTCACCTCGGTGCGCGACAGCAAGGACAAGCTTGGCCTCTACCTAAACGAATGTCGCCGCAGCGGCATCCAGGTGTTGGCCCCAGACGTAAATGCCTCCTTCGCCGCCTTCACCGCGGTAGGCGGAGACATCCGCTTTGGCCTGGGCGCGGTTCGCAACGTTGGCCTAAACGTGGTTGAGGGCATTGTCGCCGCTCGTAAAGAGAAGGGCGCCTTCACCTCCTTCAGCGACTTCCTCAAGAAGGTGCCTGCTGTGGTCTGCAACAAGCGCACCATCGAATCGCTCATCAAGGCCGGTGCCTTCGATTCGCTGGGACACTCGCGTCGAGCTCTTTCCGAGATCTTCGAAGAGGCCGTAGACACCGAGATTGGCGTCAAGCGCAACGAAGCCCAGGGCCAGGTAGACCTATTCGGAGACTTCTTCGACGAGATTGACGCCGGCGTTGTGGTTCCAGAGCTTTCAGAGTGGCCAAAGCGCGAGAAGCTTGCCTACGAGCGCGACATGCTTGGCCTTTATGTGTCAGACCACCCGCTGGCCGGCCGTGAAGAGCAGATCAGTCGCCACTCCGACATGTCAATCGTTGAAATCAACGAGCAGAGCGTGCCCGAAGAGGGCGAGGCCGCCCCGGTTGGCCGCCGCCTCAAGGATGGCGATACCTTGGCCGTTGCCGGTCTGATCACCTCGGTGGCTCACAAGGTGGCTCGCGCCAGCGGTAATCCGTGGGCCGCGGTGTCACTCGAAGACTTCAGCGGCGAGCTTCAGGTTACCTTCATGGGCAAGGCCTACAACGAGTTCTCCAGCTATCTGCTGCCAGACCAGGTGGTTGTGGTGCGGGGTCGTCTGCGCGAACGAGACGAGGCCTTCAGCCTCAGCGCCTTCAGCGTAGAAATCTTGGAGGCCGGAGCAGAGGTTACTGCCGCTCCGGTTCAGATTCGTATTCCGGCCACCGATGCCACCCGCGAAACCCTGGTAGAGCTCGACAGGATCCTGCGCGAGTACAAGGGCAAGACCGAGGTTTACATCACCCTAACCGGGCAGGGCGAAGACCAACTCTTTGCACTGCCAAACCGGGTGAAGGTTGGGGCCGAGCTCTATGCCGAGCTAAAGGTTTTGCTTGGTAGGTCTGCTCTGGCGGCGGTTCCAAATGAGATTGACCTGCCACCGGACACTGGACCAGTGGAGATTGCCGATGGCTCCGACGGAATCCACAACGATATCCCCGAAGCGCCACCAGAGGACCCTATTTACTAGGGGTTTGGGCTTGCCCGATTAGAAAGCGCTTGGCCGTTAGGTTTGGCGTTCTGGCTTAGGAGAGCGCTGCTCCGGTTTGGCGGTAGCTGCGCTGGTAGTAAAGCAGCGCCTCATCTTGCTGGCCTTCGGCTCCGGCAATCACATCCGAAACCACAACCGCATTGTTTTCAATGTTGATCACCTGGCGAACCTTGCAGATCAAAACCGAGGTAGCCGCCTCAAACACCGGCATTCCGTGTGGTCCGCGGCTCCAATCCTCAGTGGTGAAGCGCTTGGTGTGATCCGCGGCCATGCGCTGAGCAAGCTCGAGGTTGGCTTCACCCAAGGTGTGGATTGCGATGTATTCGGCGTTAGAAATAGCGGTCCAGCTGCTGGCGCCCCGAGCCACCGAGAACATCACCAGCGGGGGAGTGGCACCCAACGAGGTCATAGATGTTGCGGTGAATCCAACCGGATTGCCCTGGTCGTCGTTGGTGGTGATTACCGCTACGCCCGAGGCGTGACGGCGGAAGCTGGCGCGAAGGGCATCGGTGGCATCTGCGTTGGCCGAAAAATCAAACATGCTATTCCTTACGAGGTTCTATGCCTAGCCTAACCGCCAATAGAATTGGGTGATTCCCCGAAAGGACCCGCGTGGCAAACACTCCGATTCGCCTGCTCAATCTGACCGAGCAGGGATTTAGCAACTCCGAGGTCAACGCTCTGGTGCCGCGCGCCAGCATTGACATCGAAATTGCGCTCGAATCGGTGCGCCCGCTAATTGCCGATGTGGCTAAGCGTGGTGCCGAAGCAGT
>Ga0228701_1002519_pt1 | contig 10700 bp, 10 predicted proteins | sample McNCre117_Aug_MG_2_FD_178017 | JGI IMG/M metagenome (GOLD analysis project Ga0228701, IMG submission 178017) | Freshwater microbial communities from McNutts Creek, Athens, Georgia, United States - 11-17_Aug_MG | ecosystem: Environmental > Aquatic > Freshwater > Creek | place: USA: Georgia...
ATCTGACCAGTGATAACGATTTCACCAGTCTCATTCAGCGAGGCGATGACCACAGGGTCTTCTTCGGGGAGCGTGGGCAAGATGAGAGTGTGCCCAGTCGTCGGGATGACACCCGTCGAGGTTGTCGTGATCTGAAATGCTTCGTACTCGCTGATTGTTGCTTCGGAATCTTCGGAGCGGTCAATCGCAATGACGTCTTCAACGTCGGCCAACGGCCCTCCATCGAAAACGACAGGTGCGACGTCTTGGGATGAGGACAGCGCGGGATCAGGAACCACATTTGTGTCGCGCTCCACAATCGCGATGAGCTCGTCCATGTCTTCAGGTGTCTCGGGAACCGAAGAAACCTCAGGAACGACAATCTCGGTCTCGGCAGTCATTCGCTGTTCGAGAATGTTTTCGTCACGACGCGACATCGACGAAGGAAAAACTGATGCGACCGCAGGCTGCTCGATCAGTTCAGGCTCAGCAGCGTTCGATTCAGCAGACTCAGCCTTCTCGTCAACAGCTTCGCTGACCTGCGCTTCAACGATGTCCTCAACCACGGGTGCAGCGACAGGTTCAGCGACAGGCACGTTGACAACAGGAATGGTGCCAGTCAGGGCCTCAATATTGCCTGTCTCGTGGTACTGGGCAAGAGCAGCATCCGGATCGATGCCTTTGGCTTCAAGCTCACGTCGGGCTCGACGCGATAAGTCGCCATAGGGGTTGATTGGCCCCGTCAGGTTGGACTCAGTCACAGGAGCCTCCGATATAGCTGGTGTTGTTGGATGTAGTCGTATACCGGCTCAGAAAGCATGTACTTAACCGGGCGACCGTATTTCAATCGATCACGACAATCCGTCGAAGATATATCGATTGAGGGTACTTCTAAAAATGTTACGCCACTGAGCTGGGCTTCGCCTGTCGAGGGGACATAACCAGGACGTGCGAGCGCGACCACGTGCGCCTGAGTGAAGATGCGCTCGTAGTCCTTCCACGTATGCATGGCATTGAGCGCATCCGTGCCCACGAGTAAGAACATCTCCGCGTCGGGGTGTCCTGCCGCGATGTCACTGAGGGTGTCAACCGTGTACGTGTTCCCCCCACGTACGAGGTCGACATCGCTGACACCAAATTTGGTTTCGCCAGAGATGGCACGCTCGACCATAGCAAGTCGGTGTTGGGCAGACTCTGTTGGGCGTTTCTGCCACGGTGACGCAGCTGGAACGAAGAGAACCTGGGTGAGGTTCAACGCGTGGAGAGCCTCTGCGGCAACGATGAGGTGTCCGGCGTGAATGGGGTCAAAAGTTCCACCCATGACGCCGATGCGACGACGCGACGGCGCTGCCGACATCGTGATAGCTAGTGGTGTCCGCCGGCGTCTTTGTTCGACTTGTGGTTGTGACGGTGGTACACGTCACGGAAGCTGAACACCATGAGACCCAAGATGGAGAAGATTCCAATAGCAATCACGCCAAACACCCAGTTGGGAAGAACCAGCGGGTGCAGTGCTTCTTCAGCGGCGAGAATGGCGTTCGAAATCATAAGTGCTCCAAAGTGTTGGTGATTTTAGTTTACTGACGAATCTGGCCGTCGCCACGAACCAGCCACTTAGTACTGGTAATTTCTTGCAATCCCATCGGCCCGCGCGCGTGTAGTTTCTGAGTTGAGATTCCCACCTCAGCACCGAAGCCAAACTCGCCACCGTCGGTGAATCGCGTTGAGGCATTCACCATGACCACGGCGGCATCCACTTCGGCCAAGAAGCGCTCGGCGTTTGCGTAGTCGCTCGTGAGAATTGACTCGGTGTGCTTAGTCGAATATGTGCGGATGTGCGCCATGGCTTCATCGAGATCAGCAACGATCTTCACCGATACGTCGAGGGACATGTGTTCGGTCGCGTAATCCGACTCGGTGACGGCAACAGCATTCGGATACAACACGCGCGTCTTTTCGTCACCGTGAATGGTCACGCCAGACTGTTCCAAGCGGTCCAGCACGGGGGGCAAAATTTCGCCGGAGTTCTGCTCGAGCACAAGGAGCGTTTCGAGGGCATTGCAAACGCTCGGACGTTGCACCTTGGAGTTATGCACAATCTCAACGGCAGTGTCGATATCTGCAGTTTCATCCAGCACGATGTGCACGACGCCAGCCCCGGTTTCAATCACGGGAACCTTGGACTCGAGCACAACGGTGTTGATGAGATCAGCGGACCCGCGCGGAATAAGCACGTCGATGTATCCGCGTGCAGCCATCAACGCCTTTGCTCCATCACGACCGAACTCGTCGATGGTTTGTGCGCCTTCACGCGGTAGACCAACGCTGGCAAGGGCATCCTGAAGCACTGATACGAGCACAGCATTCGTGTTCTCGGCGGCAGACCCACCACGCAGGACCACGGCATTTCCGCTCTTCAGGGCCAACGCGGCGATGTCGACAGTGACGTTCGGCCGTGCCTCGTAAATGGCCCCGACGACACCGAAAGGCACTCGAACCTGGCTGAGGTGCACGCCATTCGGCATGTCCATACCGCGCAGCACTTGACCGACCGGGTCGGTGAGCTTGATGATGTCGCGCACGGCAGCAGAAAGCTCTGCGATGCGAGCCGCATTGAGGAGAAGCCGGTCGAGAAGGCCAGTCGAGAGTTCGTTCTTCTCACCGTTGGCCAGATCACGTGCATTGGCTGCGATGATGGCGTCGACGTTGTTCTCTAGCCCCACGGCCATCGCCTCGAGCGCCCTGTTCTTGGCATCGGTCTTCAAGATGCCAAGCGCACGCGAAGCCACTGCAGATTTCTCGAGCTTGGCGTCGAAGGACGCTTGATTGAATGGAGCCATGGTGTCGATGTTACCCCTGCGCTACGGCTTCAAACCACGTACCGACGAGCTCGCCAGTAAGGGCTGAACCGACCAGCTGCGTCGAAGTCACCAAAACTGGAATTCCTGCCTCAGTAGCCAGGTGGGCTGCGGCAACCTTGGTCGCCGCTCCCCCGGTGCCAACGCCGGCCGCACCGATTGAGCCAAACTCAACACCCTCAAGTTGATCGCCCGCGGTCACGTACTCGATACGTTGCGCGCCAGGTTCGTGCGGGGGTTTTGTGTACAGCGCATCGACATCGCTCAGGAGCACCAGCGCGTCAGCCGAAATAAGTTGGGCAACCAGAGCGGCCAAACGATCATTGTCGCCGAAACGAATCTCGTGCGTCGCTACAGTGTCGTTCTCGTTGACAATAGGCAAAATCCGCAGGCTGAGGAGGCGCTCCATGGCACTCTCAGCGTTGTGTCGGTGCGTAGGGTTTTCTAAGTCACCTGCCGTGAGCAAGACCTGGCCTGCGGTGATTCCAAAACGATCCAGGCTCTGCTGGTAGCGGTTAATGAGCACGTTCTGTCCTACCGCGGCTGCCGCCTGTTGCGTGGCGAGATCCTCGGGGCGTGCATCCAATTTCAAGAACGGGATTCCGGTGGCGATGGCACCCGAGGAAACCAGAACTACCTCGACTCCTGACGCGTGCACGCGTGCCAGGGCATCAACGATGACGTCGACCTGTCCCGCGTTTTCACCGCTGATGGATGAGGAACCAACTTTGACTACGAGTCGGCGCGCTTGCGTCACTTCACTCCGTGTAGTCATCGTCATCTCCTTCTGTCCATAATCCTGCCTCTTTTTCGCGCAGAAGCTCGGCACGCGCCTCCGTCTTGGCGTCCATCCGGTCGAAGTACTCTTCACGACGGGCCTTGTTCGTACGACGGTTGTTCGGGTTGAGGCGGTCGTCACTGCCACGCGGACCGACTGTTAGTTCAGCTGCGGACGTGAGCGTCGGCTCCCAGTCAAAGACCACACCGTTGCCTGAACCGATGACAACGGTCGAGCCTGGAACAGCGCCCTTGGCGAAAAGTTCTTCTTCAACGCCCAGTTTGGCTAACCGGTCGGCGAGGAACCCCACCGCTTCGTCATTGGCGAAGTCGGTCTGTTGCACCCAGCGTTCGGGCTTTTCACCGAGGATGCGGAACAACTGCCCCTGCGGAGCGTTTTCGACTCGAATCTCGAAGTCGACCTTGTCTACGGCCTTGGGACGAATCACGATTCGCTCGACCGGAGCTTCCGCAGCAGCTTCGGCTGTCTTGCGTGCAGAATCTACAATTTCGGCTAACGCGAATGAGAGCTGGCGCAAACCCTCGTGACTGACCGCGGAAATTTCAAACACGCGATAACCCTGTGCCTCTAACTCAGGGCGCACGAGGTCCGCGAGGTCTTTGGCATCGGGTACGTCGACTTTATTGAGTGCAACGAGCGCAGGACGCTCGAGAAGTGGGATCTGCCCCGCGGGAACCGGATAGGCCGCCAGCTCAGCCTTGATGACCTCAAGGTCGGTGAGCGGATCGCGCCCCGGTTCAAGCGTTGCGCAATCGATAACGTGCAGTAGCGCCTCACACCGTTCGACATGGCGCAAGAATTCAAGCCCGAGGCCTTTACCCTCGCTGGCGCCCTCAATGAGCCCCGGAACGTCAGCAACGGTGTAACGAATTTCCCCCGCCTGGACCACTCCCAGGTTCGGGTGCAGCGTCGTGAACGGGTAATCGGCTATCTTGGGTCGCGCTGCTGACAACGCTGCAATCAGCGATGATTTACCAGCGGACGGAAAGCCAACCAGGGCAACATCAGCTAGCGTCTTCAACTCGAGAATGACATCGCCGGCCCAGCCCTCAGTGCCGAGCAGAGCGAAGCCCGGCGCTTTGCGCTTGGTGCTGGCGAGGGAGTTATTGCCGAGGCCTCCGATACCACCGGTAGCAGCCACAAAGCGCATGCCCGGTGTGGTCATATCAACGAGTTCGTGACCGTCAGCATCTTTGACGACCGTCCCAACCGGAACCGATAGTTCACAGTCTGCGCCCGTCGTGCCCGAGCGGTAATCCCCCATCCCAGCCGAACCGTTTTCGGCGGACTGGTGCGGGTGACGATGATGCCCCAACAGGGTGGTCACCTGCGGGTCTGCAATGAGTACGACGTTCCCACCGTTGCCGCCATTGCCGCCGTCCGGTCCGGCGAGGGGCTTGAACTTCTCACGACGTACACTCACACAACCGTTGCCACCGTTTCCGGCGCGCAAGTGCAGAGTGACTGTGTCAACGAACGTCGTCATGAGGTCATCTCCTTGAGTGAGAGCAATCGAAAGGTGTTGAAATGCAAAGAGGCGAGCCGAGGCTCGCCTGCGATGCGTAGAAAGTCTGTGTTAGACGGTCACAATGTTGACGACCTTGCGGCCGCCCTTGTTGCCGAATTCAACCGCACCAGCGGCGAGGGCGAAGAGCGTGTCGTCGCCACCACGTCCGACGTTTGCACCTGGGTGAAAGTGGGTTCCACGCTGGCGAACAAGAATTTCACCGGCGCTTACCTTCTGACCACCAAAGCGCTTCACGCCGAGGCGCTGTGCGTTCGAGTCACGACCGTTGCGAGTCGAGCTCGCACCCTTTTTGTGTGCCATGTCTTCTTCTCCTACTTAAAGTCTTACTTGATTCCGGTTACCTTGACGCGGGTCAGCTCCTGGCGGTGACCCTGGCGACGCTTGTAACCAGTCTTGTTCTTGTAGTGCTGAATGATGATCTTCGGTCCACGAAGGTCTTCAAGAACCTCAGCAGTAACGGTGACCTTTGCCAACGAGGCAGCGTCAGAGGTGATCTTGTCACCGTCTACCAGCAAAACTGCCGGAAGGGTCACGTTGCCCGACTTGTCAGCCTGAACTCGGTCCATCGTCACGATGGTGCCGACCTCAACTTTTTCTTGACGGCCACCGGCGCGCACTACTGCGAAAACCACTTTTCGTACCTAACTTTGAATGTTTACAGCGCCTTGTGACGCTGTCAGCCTGTTGCTTTCATAGCAACAAAATTTTCGTGGAACGCTCGCTTTCAGACAAAGCGCACCAAGGGTCAAGAATAGCTTGCCAGGGCTATCTCGGTCAAACTGAGCGAGCTCGCCCGCGACCCTCCCCTGGAGATTTCGGCTCGGGAAGCGCATCCAGCACGCTATCGAGCATCGAAACCGCCTCCGTCGAAGCCCGTCGCGACGTACGACCCCGCGGACGAACCGGGATGTCCAAGATTTCTACGACATCTGCTTCATCGAAGACATCCTGGGAGTCGTGCGCCTCATTGAGGTCGAGCACTTCGCCCTCAGCAGCAAAATCCGTCACGATCTCAGCGTCGATGTCCCCCGTGTCGAGCGTCTCATCGTGTGCGTGACCCAACGTGCTCGCGGCAATCTGGGCGAGCGCCGAGGCAGCGCCCTGTGGAATGCCATGAGGCTCCACGACAGGTTTGTCGGCGCTGCGGCCCTTGCGTCGAGAGCTCTTCTCGTTTCCTGCGGGGGCTGCCTTACGCACCACCGGCTCGTGATACACGATTACGCCACGTCCGGCACAGACCTCACAAGCTTCACTGAACGTCTCCAGAAGACCGAGACCGACCTTCTTGCGCGTCATCTGAACCAGGCCCAGCGAGGTGACCTCCGCAACCTGGTGTTTCGTACGGTCACGACTCAAACATTCAATCAAGCGTCGGTGCACGAGGTCACGGTTCGACTCGAGCACCATGTCAATGAAGTCAACAACGATGATTCCGCCGATGTCGCGCAAGCGCAGCTGGCGAACAATTTCTTCAGCGGCTTCGAGGTTGTTCTTCGTGACGGTCTCTTCAAGGTTTCCGCCTGATCCAACAAACTTTCCAGTGTTGACGTCGACGACCGTCATCGCCTCAGTACGGTCGATGACCAGCGAACCACCTGAGGGCAGCCAGACCTTGCGGTCCAGTGCCTTTTCGATCTGTTCAGTAACGCGGAAGTCTTGGAATGCATCCGAATCACCGCTGTAGGTCTCAACGCGAGCCAGGAGTTCCGGCGCGACCTGCTCGAGGTACGCAGTAATGGTTTCGTGTGCGTTAGCTCCATCGATCACCATCTTCTGGAAATCTTCGTTGAAAACATCGCGCACAATCTTGATGAGCAGGTCCGGTTCGCTGTGCAGCAGAGCCGGAGCATTACCGGCTTCAACCTTTTCTTGGATGCTCGTCCACTGTGCAGTAAGACGCTGAACATCAATCGTCAGCTGTTCTTCACTCGCACCCTCGGCGGCCGTACGCACGATGACGCCCACGTTCTCAGGTAGAACCTCTTTCAGGATCCGCTTGAGGCGTGTGCGCTCGTTTTCCGGAAGCTTGCGGCTGATGCCGTTCATGGAACCGTTGGGCACATAAACCAGGTAGCGACCAGGAAGCGATACCTGGCTGGTCAGGCGAGCACCCTTTTGTCCCACGGGGTCTTTAGTTACCTGAACGAGTACGCGATCACCCGGCTTGAGCGCGAGTTCAATACGGCGAGGCTGATTGCCGGTTTCAACTGAATCCCAGTCCACTTCGCCCGAGTACAGCACGGCGTTACGTCCACGACCGATGTCGACGAATGCAGCCTCCATAGATGGCAGAACGTTTTGAACTTTGCCCAGATAAACATTGCCAATCAAGCTTGCTTCAGCCGATCGCGCCACATAGTGCTCAACCAGCACCTTGTCTTCTAGGACGCCGATCTGCGTGCGACCGTCTTTTTCACGCACAACCATGGTGCGATCGACAGCTTCACGTCGCGCGAGGAACTCGCTCTCGGTAACAACCGTGCGACGACGACCAGCATCGCGGCCGTCGCGACGGCGCTGCTTCTTCGCCTCAAGTCGTGTGGAGCCCTTGACTCTTTGCGGTTCGGTAATGAGCTCCGGCTCACGCGAAACGCGTGTCGAATCATCGCGTTCGCCACGACGGCGACTGCGACGACGCGAAGTACCGGCCTCGTCTTCGGTCTCTTCGTTGTCAACACGCCCCTCACGCGAACGATCAATGCGTTCGGAACGCTCATTGCGCTCGCGGCGACGCTCTGACTGCGGGGGCGCCGGCGGTGCGTAAAAGATGAGGTCGGTAATCTCGGCAGCAGAGAGCGTCGGGAAAACAATCTCCTGCGGGACTACCGTGTCAGAATCGGCGGCAGCTTCGACCACAGACTCGGCTACGACAACAACTGGTTCGGGTGTGAAGGCCCGAGCAGGATCGGGTTCAAGAAATAGAGTGTTGAGGAATTCTTCATTCACCATCTCAGGTGCACTTTCTTCGTTCAAGAAACTCGCCTCAAGCGATGTATCCCGAACTAACTACTTGGGGCCTCTTCGAGCCGAGGGCTCGAGGCCAAACTTTTTTGCGAAAAACGGTGTTGTTTTGTCGCTGATTTCACAACAGAGACCTGAGCCTCTATCAATCTGCCAACTCGCGTAACGAGTTATGTGCAAAGTCTTCGTGCATTTCGCCGATTTGTTCATCGTCGATTGCCTGCGTTCAGTATCGCACGATTCACAGCAATTTGCTCAAACCGCACAGGGAGAAGGCACCAAGTCTTGACATAATGACCAGGTGGCGAATCTCATCCCTGAACGTAAACCTGTTGGACTGTCTATCTTTTTGATTGTCATTGCAACCATTGGACTCATCGCCGCATTCGCGTTGACCTATGAAAAGTTCTTCCACCTACTGCACCCGGATACCCACCCATCCTGCGATTTCAGCGTTGTGGTGCAGTGCGGCAAGAACTTGAACTCCTGGCAGGGCTCGCTGTTCGGATTCCCCAACCCAATCCTCGGTCTCGTCGCCTGGCCAGTCGTCATCACCACGGGCGTTGCCATGCTTGCCGGCGCGACATTCGCTAAGTGGTACTGGCGTGCGTTCAGCGTGGTTGCCGCCCTGGGCTTCGTCTTCGTTATTTGGCTCTTCGCAGAGAGCGTTTTTGATCTAGGCACCTTGTGCCCGTGGTGCATGGTGACCTGGGTCGCGACAATCTCTCTTCTTGTGGTCTTCAAGGGGTGGGCATTGAAGAATGGCGTGTGGGGTGACGCCGACTGGATTCGAGCAATCGGCGCACGAACTTTGAGCTGGTCACCGACGATTATTCTCGCGATTCTGATTATCGAAGCAGTAATCGCGCAGGTCCGACTCGACTGGATTCACAACCTCTAAATGTCTGATTCACCGGTGCGGCTTGACCCGCGCAATAAGGTCGTGCTGACCGTTCTCCTCATTTCGACCTTTGTCGTCTTTCTGAACGAGACCATTCTGGGCGTTGCTCTGCCCCAAATCATGGCGCATCTGCACATCACGCCGAGTACCGGTCAGTGGCTCTCTACCTCGTACATGTTGGTCATGGCGATTGTCATCCCAACCACCGGATTCATGCTCCAGCGATTCTCACTTCGCCGTGCCTACATTTTGGCGATGTCGTTGTTTACAGTGGGTACGCTCATCGGTGCTCTCGCCCCGGATTTCAGCATCCTTCTCTTGGCGCGCATTGTGCAGGCTTCCGGAACCGCAATCATGATGCCCCTGTTGATGACTAACGTCATGGAACTTGTGCCCGAAGCAATTCGCGGCAAGATTATGGGCACCATTTCAATTGTGATGAGCGTCGCTCCAGCGATTGGTCCTGCAGTTTCCGGCCTAATTTTGAGCGTGTTGGACTGGCGCTGGCTGTTTTGGCTCATGCTGCCCATCGCCGCAGTGACACTACTCATCGGAACTATGCGCATCAGCTCAATTAACGTTCCCAAAAAGATTCGAGTGGATGCGCTTTCGGTCGTTCTCTCCGCCCTGGGCTTCTCGGGGCTTGTCTACGGGCTCAGCTCATTCGCTGACGCGGCCCGCGGTACCTCTGTGGTGAGTCCCTACATTCCGCTCCTCGCGGGCATCGTATTTTTCACCCTGTTCGTCTGGCGTCAGCTGGTTCTGCAGCGACAGGATCGCGCCCTGCTCGACTTACGCCCGTTCCGATCCAGCGAGTTCACCATCGCCATCGTTCTGATGGCTGTCTTCATGATGAGCCTCTTCGGTGTGGTCATTCTCATTCCGATTTACGCCCAGAACGTGCTGGGAGTCACCGCACTGACGACCGGGCTGTTCTTGCTTCCCGGTGGTCTTCTCATGGGCTTTATGGGCCCGTTCGTAGGACGCCTCTACGACCGCTTTGGCGCGCGAGCGCTCATCGTTCCGGGCGCAGTTGTCGTTGCGCTCTCGCTCTGGGGCATGGTGCTGTTCAACGCGACAACCTGGCCAGGTTGGATTCTCGTCGACAATGTCACCCTCAGCCTGGGGCTCGCGTTTATCTTCACTCCCCTATTCACTGTGTCGATGAGTTCGGTTCCCCCGCAGCTCTACTCGCATGGCAGCGCAACAATCGGCACGGTTCAGCAACTTGCCGGAGCGGCAGGAACGGCCCTGTTTGTCACCGTGATGACAATCGTTGCCTCGGCGACTTCAGGCGGGCAAGCGAATTTCCAGCCGACGACCGACCAGCTCGCACACGGCATGCAGGCTGCATTCTTGTGCGGAGCGATTCTGTCCACCTTGGCGCTCATCCCCGCAGCGATGATTCGGCAGGCAGCATCAAGCGAGACGATCGCTGAAGAGCTTCAGCCGTAATCGCAGCGTTGGAACACGCGCTGGTCGTTAGAACCAGAGAGCTAGTTCGCGCGCGGATGACTCGGGCGAGTCAGATCCGTGAACGAGGTTTTGAGCGACTTTGAGACCCCAGTCGCGACCAAGATCACCACGAATGGTTCCGGGCGCAGCAGTCGTCGGGTCGGTGGTTCCAGCGAGGCTGCGGAAGCCTTCGATGACGCGATTGCCCTGAAGCTTCAC
>Ga0228701_1002525_pt1 | contig 10684 bp, 10 predicted proteins | sample McNCre117_Aug_MG_2_FD_178017 | JGI IMG/M metagenome (GOLD analysis project Ga0228701, IMG submission 178017) | Freshwater microbial communities from McNutts Creek, Athens, Georgia, United States - 11-17_Aug_MG | ecosystem: Environmental > Aquatic > Freshwater > Creek | place: USA: Georgia...
AAATGGTGAATAAGACCGCAACAAACGAAAACGCTGACTCAAACGAATCGGCCGAGGCCGCAATCGACGCGCCGGTGAAAACCCCTCGACGCAAGGCTCCCGCCAAGAAGGCACCGGCAGCTAAGGTCGCCAAGGAACCGATCGAGAACGCCGACGTCGCCGTGCCAGCTGGCGCAGAGGCTGCCGAGACCGAAAGCGCTCAGGCCGATAAGCCAGTCCGCAAGGCGTCCACTCGCGGTGGTCGAGGCTCAGGCCGAGCTACCAAAAAGGCGACCGAAGCTTCGGTCGACGAGTCGGCAAGCGACGCGCAGACCGTCGAAGACGCCGCGCCTGCCGCGACCCAGGCACCGGTAGCACCAGCAAACTCGTTCGGCCTCATGTTCATGGCACCAGACCTGCCTACCCCGGTGATCGACCCTAAGAAGGGCAAGATCATCGACCTTCCGGCCGAGGATGGCGAGAACCACCTGCGTCGCCGTTCGCGTCGTCGCTCGGGCGAGGCCGTCGAGGGCGAGGTTTCGGCCAACACTGTCGTTAAGGTTCGCGAACCGCGTGCGGCCAAGGAGCCAAGCAACGAGCCACAGCGCGTCAAGGGTTCGACCCGCCTGGAGGCCAAGAAGCAGCGTCGTCGCGATGGCCGCGATGCCGGTCGTCGTCGCACCGTAATCACCGAGTCGGAATTTCTAGCTCGTCGCGAGGCCGTAGACCGCACCATGGTTGTGCGCTCAAAGGACGGCAAGATTCAGATTGGTGTGCTCGAAGACGGCATCCTGGTCGAGCACTACGTGGCTAAGGCCTCAGAGGCTAGCCTGATTGGCAACGTCTACCTGGGCAAGATCCAGAACGTTTTGCCGTCGATGGAGGCCGCGTTCGTCGACATCGGTCGCGGTCGCAACGCCGTGCTTTATTCGGGCGAGGTCGACTGGGAGCTTGCCGAAACCGGCAACCAGCCGCGACGCATCGAACTGGCACTCAAGTCGGGCGACACCGTTCTGGTGCAGGTCACCAAAGACCCAGTCGGTCAAAAGGGTGCCCGTCTGACCAGCCAGGTTTCGCTGCCTGGTCGCTACCTCGTGTATGTGCCAAACGGTTCGATGAACGGCATTTCGCGCAAGCTGCCTGACAGCGAGCGTGCGCGCCTCAAGAAGATCCTGAAGGAAATCCTCCCTGAGGATGCCGGCGTTATCGTGCGCACCGCGGCCGAGGGCGCCACCGAGGAACAGCTGACCCTCGACGTTCAGCGCCTTCAGGCACAGTGGGAAGACATCCAGGCCAAGGTTGCCAAGGGTGCCGCACCGGCAATGCTGCACAGCGAACCTGACCTGCTGGTCAAGATCGTTCGCGATGTTTTCAACGAGGACTTCCAGAAGATGGTCATCTCGGGCGAAGACGCCCGCGGCACCATCGAGGAATACCTCGCCTCGGTAGCCCCAGACCTGCTCGAGCGCGTCGAAAACTATGCCGGCACGCGCGACGTATTCGACGAATACCGCATCGGCGAGCAGATCGCCAAGGCTCTTGACCGCAAGGTGTATCTGCCTTCGGGTGGTTCGCTCGTGATCGACCGCACCGAGGCAATGACCGTGGTCGACGTGAACACCGGCAAGTTTGTTGGTTCTGGCGGCAACCTCGAAGAGACGGTCACCAAGAACAACCTCGAGGCGGCCGAAGAGATCGTGCGCCAGTTGCGCCTTCGCGACATCGGTGGAATCATCGTCGTCGACTTCATCGACATGGTGCTCGAGTCGAACCGCGACCTAGTGTTGCGTCGACTGATCGAATGCCTCAGCCGCGACCGCACCAAGCACCAGGTTGCCGAGGTGACCTCGCTTGGTCTGGTTCAGATGACCCGCAAGAAGCTCGGTATCGGCCTGATTGAGGCGTTCAGCGAGCCTTGTGAGGCCTGTGCGTCGCGCGGCATCATCGTGCACCACGAGCCGATCATGCGCCAGAAGTCGCACCCGATGGAAGACAACTCGGGCAAGTCGCAGAAGCAGTCAAAGAAGGATCGCAACCGCGACAAGGGTGAGAAGAAGGCTCCAGAGCCAGCCAAGGTCGTGACCCCTGAAAAGGCCGTCGAGCTCGGCAGTGTTATGTCAAAGATTGCGGCTTCGACCGTTGCAGCACACGAGGCAGCAGGCGAGGAATCGCCGATCGTTCTGCCAAGCAGCGCGACGGATGCGTCTGACGCGCAAGAGGTCGCTCCGAAGGCCACCGGTTTGGTCACGTCGAAGGGCAACGGTCAGCGCAAGGAGGCCATGCTGGATGCGGTTCTCGAGGCCCTGCCTGAGCCTGCCGCGCCTGGTGCCGGTCGCACCAGCGGGCGCCGCAAGCCTCGCCGTGCATCAAGCTCGGAACCTGCCGCGGGAGCGTCAGAAAACTAGCCGAAACGGGGTCGAAAGTGTTTGACCTCGCCTAGTCGGCGATGTAGACTAGACCCTTGTTGCGCGTGTCATTTTTGGCGTGCCAGCAATCATCAATCCGAGAGCGATTAAATTCGCATACGGAGAAGTCTTAAGACAAGAGGTAATTCTGTGGTTTACGCAGTAGTCCGCTCAGGCGGCCGCCAGGAAAAGGTGTCAGTCGGCACCATCGTTACGATGGACCGCATCAAGGCAGACGCCAACGGCAAGATTCAGCTCCAGGCTGTGCTTTTGGTTGACGGTGACAAGGTCACCACCGATGCAGCAGCACTCGCAAAGGTCAAGGTCACCGCTGAGGTTCTCAACGACCTCCGTGGCCCAAAGATCATCATCCAGAAGTACAAGAACAAGACCGGTTACAAGAAGCGTCAGGGCCACCGTCAGGAGCTCACCCGCGTTCAGGTCACCGAGATCAAGTAAGCAAAGGACTGAACCCAAATGGCATCCAAAAAGGGCGTTAGCTCCACTCGTAACGGTCGCGACTCAAACGCACAGCGCCTCGGCGTCAAGCGTTACGCCGGCCAGGTCGTAAACGCAGGCGAGATCATCGTTCGCCAGCGCGGCACCCACTTCCACCCAGGCGCAAACGTTGGCAAGGGCAAGGACGACACTCTGTTCGCCCTCGCTGCCGGCGCTGTCGAGTTCGGCACCAAGGGTGGCCGCCGCGTTGTAAACGTGGTCGAGGCTGCCTAAGCAGAACCAGATTTAGCAGTCGAAGGCGGGCCCTAGTGCTCGCCTTTGCTGTTTCTGCGGCAGTTCGCCGCAAACCAGATTTTCAAGAACGGAACCAACCGCATGATTAGCTTCGTCGACCAGGTCACTCTGCACCTGCGTGCTGGCAATGGCGGCGACGGCTGCACCTCGATCAAGCGCGAAAAGTTCAAGCCACTAGCCGGCCCAGATGGTGCCGATGGTGGCCACGGCGGCAGCATCTCGCTGGTTGCCGACGCGAATGTCACCACCCTGCTCGATTACCACTTTCAGCCACACCGTCACGGTGGCGATGGTGGCGACGGCGCCGGCGATTTTCGTAATGGCGCCAAGGGCGCCGATGTAAAGCTTCCGGTGCCACTTGGCACCGTCGTGCGCGACGCAAAGGGCCAGGTGCTGGCCGACCTCGACGAGCCTGGCATGGAGCTGGTCGTGGCCGAGGGCGGCGTTGGCGGCCTCGGCAATGCCGCGCTGTCGAGCTCAAAGCGCAAGGCGCCAGGCTTTCACCTGTTCGGCGTGCCTGGCTGGCGCGGCGACATCATCCTTGAGCTAAAGACGGTTGCCGATGTGGCACTCGTTGGCTACCCGAGCGCTGGCAAGTCGTCGCTCATCGCGTCGATGAGCGCGGCGCGACCTAAGATTGCCGACTACCCGTTCACCACCCTGCACCCAAACCTCGGTGTGGTTCAGGCGGGCGAGACTCGCTACACCATCGCGGATGTGCCTGGCCTGATTGAGGGCGCCTCAGAGGGCAGGGGTCTGGGGCTGCAGTTCTTGCGTCACGTCGAACGTTGCGCCGCGCTGCTGCACGTGCTGGACTGCGCAACTCTCGAGCCTGGCCGCGACCCAATCAGCGACCTCGACAAGATTTTGGCCGAGCTTGACGCCTATGAGGTTCCTGAGGGTCAGGTTCCGTTGACTCAGCGCCCGCAGCTAATCGCATTGAACAAGGCCGATGTGCCCGACGCGCGCGAGTTGGCTGAGTTTGTGAAGCCCGACCTCGAGGCTCGCGGCTATCGCGTGTTCATCATCTCGGCGGCTAGCCACGAGGGCCTGCGCGAGCTCAACTTTGCTCTCGCCCAGTTGGTCGAACAGGCTCGCAAGGAACGCGCCGGCATTCCGCAGAAGCCGCGCATCACTCTGATGCAGGCTCGCCGCGACGAGGCACAGTTCACCGTCAATCGCGAAAACACGTCAGATGGTCCGATCTTCCGCATTCTTGGTGTTAAGCCAGAGCGTTGGGTCAAGCAGACCATGTTCGGCAACGAAGAGGCCGTTGGCTATCTTGCCGACCGTCTGGGCAAGATCGGCATCGAGAACGCACTCTTCAAGGCCGGCGCGGTCGCAGGTTCGACCGTGGTCATCGGCGCCGGCGACGACGGCGTGCTGTTCGACTGGGAGCCAACCATTCAGTCTGCTGGCGAGCTAATCGCGGGCCCTCGCGGCACCGATGCCCGACTTGACCTGCGCGAACGCCGCACCACCAAGGAGCGCCGCGTTGAGTATCGCGAGCGCATGGACGCCAAGGAGGCGGCTCGCGAAGAGCTGCGCAAGGAAGGCGAAGCGGGCCTCTGGAAGGACACCAAGTAATTGGTTATCGCAGACAGAACTCAGCTGCCAACCGCCAAGCGCGTTGTGGTTAAGGTCGGTTCGTCGTCGATCAGCGGCGCTAACGAGGCAAAGATCGACCTGCTGGTGCAGGCTCTCGCCGATGCCCACGCGCGGGGCACTGAGGTCATCCTCGTCTCTTCGGGTGCGATTGCAACCGGTATGCCGCTGCTTGGGCTTGGATCAAAGCCAGAAGACCTCCCAACCTCACAGGCTCTCGCCGCGGTGGGGCAGAGTCGCCTGATTGCTCGCTACCAGGCCAGCCTCGAGCGCTACGGCATCATCGCCGGCCAGGTTCTGCTGACCTCGGGCGATCTAGAGGGCGACGAGACCCGCGAGAACGCGGCCCGCGCGATGGAGCGCCTGGTCGAGTTGCGTGTGCTGCCTATCGTCAACGAGAACGACACCGTGGCAACCCAAGAGATTCGCTTTGGCGACAACGACCGACTAGCCGCCCTGGTGGCCGTGCTGGTCAAGGCCGACGCGCTGGTGTTGCTGAGCGATGTCGACGCGCTGTATGACATGCCACCGGCAAAGCCTGGCGCCAAGCGTATCGAGACCGTCTCGGCCGACGCGACGCTTGACGACATCGAAATTGGTGGCACCAGCACCGGCGTTGGCACCGGGGGAGCCGTCACCAAGGTTGGCGCTGCGCGCGTGGCAACCGAGGCCGGTGTGGCCGTTTTGCTTACCAGCACCGACAATGTCTCGGCCGCTCTTGCGGGTCAGGCCGTGGGCACCTTCTTCGAAGCAGCCGTCTAACAGGAATAGGGTTTGAGCATGACCGCGATTGATCGAATTCGACAGGCCAAGGCCGCTGCGGGCTCGCTAGCCCAGGCCACCACCGGGCAAAAAAATGACGCGCTGCGTCAGATTGCAGCACTGCTTGTCACACGCACACCCGAGATCCTCGACGCCAACGCCATCGATTTGGCTTCGGCCGCCGACAACGGCGTGAGCGAGAGCCTGGTCGACCGACTGCGCCTGACCGAGGCTCGCATCGCCGAGATCGCTCAGGCCGCGCTTTCGATCGTGAACCTGCCCGACCCAATCGGCGATGTTTTGCGCGGCATGAGCCTGCCTAATGGCCTGAAGCTATCGCAGGTGCGCGTGCCGCTTGGTGTCATCGGTTGCATCTATGAGGCCCGACCAAACGTCACGATCGACATCGCCACCCTGGCAATCAAGAGCGGCAACGCGGCCGTTTTGCGCGGTGGCTCGGCGGCCCAGGCCACCAACGCCGTGCTCGTCAAGTTGCTGCAAGATGCGCTGGCTCAGGCCGATCTAAACGCCGATGCGGTGCAGACCGTCGACGAGTATGGCCGTGACGGCGGGCTAGAGATGATGCGTGCCGTCGGTTTGATTGACGTGCTGATTCCTCGCGGTGGCGCCGGGCTCATTCAGCAGGTCGTTCAAGAGGCCAAGGTTCCGGCAATTCAGACCGGCGACGGCGTTGTGCACATCTTTATCGACGAGACCGCTCGACTCGACTGGGCAATCGACATCGTCGTGAACGCCAAGGTGCAGCGCCCGAGCGTTTGCAACGCGGTCGAAACCGTTCTGGTGCATGCCGCAGCCACCGAGCGAGTGCTGCCAGCCCTGCTGGATGCGCTCGGCGAGCGTGGCGTCACGATTCACGGCGACGAGGCGGCGCAGCACGCATACTTTGCCACTATTCCGGCGACCGAAGACGACTGGGCCGCCGAATATCACGACCTCGATCTTGCTGTGAAGGTAGTCGCCGACCTCGATGAGGCCCTCGAGCACATCGCCAAGTATTCGACCATGCACACCGAGGCCATCATTACCGAAAACGTTGCCAACGCCGAGCGCTTCTTGGCCGAGGTCGATGCCTCGACCGTGATGGTGAATGCGTCGACCCGGTTTACCGATGGCGGCGAGTTCGGCTTTGGTGCCGAGGTCGGAATCTCGACCCAAAAGTTGCACGCCCGCGGCCCAATGGGCTTGGCCGAGCTCACCAGCACCAAGTGGATCGTTCGAGGTCAGGGCCATGTGCGCGCGGGGTCGGCCGGTTCGCAGACCGTTTAGGCTAATCTAGAGGCAAGACTTAGGAGTTCAAATGTCGCGTATTTTGGCAGAAGCCACCGCTGTTACCTACCCATTCCCTTCGGTCGTTTTCGGCATCATCGCAATGGGTGTCTTCCTTCTTTTGGGTTTTGTCACCTGGTCATACCGCGACGTAGCCAACCGTCACGACCACAAGGCTGACAACGGCGCAAGCCACCACTAATCTCTGGCTTGGCGTTTGCCAAGCTAATCGCGGGGAAAGCATGACCACCACCAACATTCGTCGACGCATCGGCGTTATGGGTGGCACCTTTGACCCGATCCACAACGGACACCTCGTCGCTGCGAGCGAAGTTGCCTCGGCATTCGCGCTCGACGAGGTTCTTTTTGTTCCGACCGGCGACCCATGGCAAAAAGCGACGGTCACCGAGGGTGAACACCGCTATCTGATGACCGTGATTGCCACCGCGTCGAACCCGCGCTTCAAGGTGAGTCGCGTCGATATCGATCGCGGGGGAGCCACCTACACCGTCGACACGCTTCGCGACCTGCGCGCGGCGCATCCGGATGCCGACCTGTTTTTCATCACCGGTGCCGATGCGATCACCCAAATTTTGAGCTGGCGCGATGTCGATGAACTCTGGCAGCTGGCGCACTTTGTTGCCGTGACCCGCCCTGGGCACGTGTTGAGTCTGCCGTCGGCGCCCAAAGGCGCGATCTCGGTGCTCGAGATTCCGGCTTTGGCAATCTCGTCGACGGATGTGCGCGAGCGCGCCGCGGTTGGCAAGCCGCTCTGGTATTTGGTTCCCGATGGCATCGTGCAGTACATCGCCAAGCACGACCTCTATAAGGCGGTCGAGGCATGACCGAACAGCCACAGTTTTTGAGCCGTCGCGAGCTGCGCGAGGCCGAGCGCGCCGGCCTGGTCGAACAGAACGATTTGCCCTTCGATGGCAAGCCTCGAGTTGATTCGGTCGAGGTGCCAACTCACGATACAGGCTCTGGATTGACGCGCCGTCAGCTGCGCGAACTCGAAAAGACCGGCGGAATCCTCGCCGTGCATACCTCGCAGATTCAACTGCCTACACTGCCGCCCGAGGCCGCCGCGCCTGCCGCCGAGGCGCCAGCGCCGGCGAGCGAATCGGTTGCGCAGGCGGCTCCACTTGACGCGGTGGCCGCCGAACGCGAGGAACCAGCAACGTTTGCCAACCCTGTGGTTGCGGTGCCAGCCCAACCTGCGGTGCCGGCTCGACCTGCGGCGCCGGCCCAACTTGCCGCCCCACGGGTCGTGCAGTCGCCAAACCAGCTCGACGCGCAGGCGGTGCGCGCGGCGGCCGCATACCAGGCCTCAGAATTCGAGGCACTGCTAACCGGTGCCGTTCAGCGGGGAGCCGTTGACATCAAGCGCCGCCGCACTCGGCTGCTCTGGATCGCGATCCTCGCGCTGGCCCTTGCCGGCGCAGGCGCATACCTGGTCTTGACCTATGGTCAGGGCTTAATCAAATAGTCGAACGCCGCGCCACCGGCTCGGGTAACCTTGGTTAATCACCAATCAAAGGGAATCATGACCGCAACCGCCAACGCCATCAAGCTCGCTCACGTCGCCGCGAATGCCGCCGCAGACAAGCTTGCCGAGAACATCATCGCCTGGGATGTCACCGAGCTGACCCCACTCAACGATGTGCTCATCTTGGCTTCGGCTCGCAACGAGCGCCAGGTCAACGCGATTGCCGACGAGGTTGAGGCCAAGCTGCAGGAGGCCGGCGTCAAGTGCCTGCTGCGCGAGGGCAAGTCGGTTGGTCGATGGGTTCTGTTGCACTTCGGTGAGGTCATCGTGCACGTAATGCACGAGGAGGAGCGTGTCTATTACTCGCTCGAGCGTTTGTATAAGGATCAGCCGGTCGTCAAGCTCGAGTTGGCGGAACGTTCAGAAACCGTATAAACTGGGCAAGTTGTTTCGGCAACGCCCAATTCGGGCCTGTGGCGCAGCTGGTAGCGCACCTGCATGGCATGCAGGGGGTCAGGGGTTCAAGTCCCCTCAGGTCCACCAAAGAAATCCCTCTCTACGGAGAGGGATTTCGGTTTTAACGGCCACTTGTTTCTGGTTTATTAAGGTTTCTTTACGACCAACCGAAACGTTCCGACTCGCTCGGATTGCCGACTTAGACTGAACTGCATCCTGACAGTGAGGTCAAAATGGCTGGCGGCACACCCGCAATCAAGCTTTCGAAGCTAACCAAGAACTTTGGCGAATTCATCGCCGTGAATAACCTCGACCTAGAAATTGCCGAGGGCGAATTCTTTTCGATGCTAGGGCCTTCTGGTTCGGGCAAGACCACGGTGCTGCGCATGATCGCCGGCTTCGAACTGCCAACCAGCGGTCAGGTCTTTCTGGGTGAAGAAGACGTCACTAATAACGCCCCATTCGACCGCAACGTGAACACGGTTTTTCAGGATTACGCACTCTTTCCGCACATGAGCGTCGTTGAAAACGTTGCCTATGGCCTGCGGGTTCGGGGCATCGGTAAGGCCGAACGCACCGCCGAGGCAATGGCTGCCCTCGACACCGTTCGACTGGGTCACCTGGCACAACGCAAGCCAAACGAGCTATCCGGTGGTCAACGTCAACGAGTTGCGCTGGCCCGAGCCATCGTGGTCAAGCCCAAGGTCTTGTTGCTTGACGAACCGCTGGGCGCGCTCGACCTGAAGTTGCGCGAACAAATGCAGATCGAGCTAAAAGCGCTGCAACGCGAATTGGGCATCACGTTCATCTTTGTGACCCACGACCAAGAAGAGGCGCTCACCCTCAGCGATCGCGTCGCCGTGTTCAACAACGGTCGCATCGAACAGCTCGGCACGCCCGAGGAACTCTACGACCACCCAAAGAGCGAGTTCGTCGCGCGCTTTGTGGGCACCTCGAACGTGTTCGACCCTGCCGAATCGAAGGCCCTGCTCGGGCTCGATGGCATGACCTCGGTGCGCCCCGAAAAACTGCGCATGACCGCGGGCGACGCGACGAACACCCCGAGCGATTTGCGCCAGGCCAAGTTTTTGCTCGGCAAGGTCGAGGAGAGCGTTTATCTTGGCGTCGCAGTGCGAATTCTGGTTCGAGTTGCCGAAGGCAAACTCATCACGGTTCTAGAGCACGACGCACAGCAGCGCTGGCATCGCGGCGACTCGGTGCGGGTTTGGTATGAGCCACAAGATTTGGTTGCGCTGGGCTGACCGGCGCAGCAAAGGGATTTGACGCAAGTCAAAAATCAAAGGAGATAAAGATGAAGTTCAAATCGGCACTAAAAGTGTCGGTCTTGGCGACGGCAATCGCGCTGACCCTCAGCGCCTGTGGCACCGCAGCCACGCCATCGGCAAGCTCCGACGTGCCTACCAAGCTCGGCGCAAACGAGAAGACCCTGTCGCTTCTTGGCTGGCCCGGCTATGCCGAAGACGGCAGCACCGACCCGAAGGTCGACTGGGTTACCCCATTCGAACAGCAGACCGGCTGCCAGGTATCGTTCAAGCCATACGGCACCTCAGACGAGGCAATGACCCTGTTCAAGACCGGCGACTACGACGCGATTGCGGCCTCGGGCGATGCAACCCTGCGCCTGATTGCCGGCGGTCAGGTGGCTCAGCTGAACACCGACCTGATCCCGAACTATGCCGGTGTCTTCGACTTCTTGAAGAACCGCGACTGGAACACGGTCGACGGCAAGACCTACGGCGTGCCGCATGGCTATGGCGCGAACCTGCTGATGTACAACACCAAGGTGGTCAAGCCGGCCCCAACCTCGTGGGACGTAGTCTTCGACAAGGCAAGCGCATACAAGGGCAAGGTCACCGCCTATGACTCGCCGATTTACATCGCCGACGCGGCCGTGTACCTGATGGCCCACAAGCCTGAGCTTGGCATCAAG
>Ga0228701_1002528_pt1 | contig 10683 bp, 4 predicted proteins | sample McNCre117_Aug_MG_2_FD_178017 | JGI IMG/M metagenome (GOLD analysis project Ga0228701, IMG submission 178017) | Freshwater microbial communities from McNutts Creek, Athens, Georgia, United States - 11-17_Aug_MG | ecosystem: Environmental > Aquatic > Freshwater > Creek | place: USA: Georgia...
CCCAGCCAAGAAATTATCTAAAACCCCCCAGCCACAGACAATCCACACCTTCCCCATGCGCACTTCATCCGAGGAGTATGCCATCACTGTGGAGCTCAGGATCCCCTCCGCGGACGAGGAGTGCCCGATCACCCAGGAGCCCATGCTGACCTACGACCTCGAGTTTCTCCAGCATGTCTCGTTCATACCAGAACTCCCCCTATTCCGCAAGCTCACCCTGCCATGCAGCCACTCCTTCTCCGCCATGGCCATAACCTACCATTTCCTCAAGAACTCCATGCAGTGCCCGCTGTGCCGGACCGGCTCCAAGCTCCCCCTCGGCCCGCTGTACATCCCCGAGCACTTTCGCGCCGACATGCAGGCCAAGGTCGCTGCCGAGCGGGCGCAGGTACCCCTTTGCACTTTTAATAACCCTGCTTTGTGCGCGCTAATCCTACTTGCACCAGTCTCGGATCGCTGAGGAGCGCGATAACCTCATGGAGACCCTCAGCCTCCTCCGAGACGAAGTAGGTCGCAGCCACGATGACCAGAGCGGGCTCACCCATTTCCTCACCACCTTCCTCAGCGGCCAGGCCGTCGTGCTCTCCGTGTACGCTTACGATGACTCTGATGACATCAGGCCCCTCCTGGTGACCGAGTACCCCATGGAGATTACCATCCCCACCATCCAGCAAGAGCTCGAGGTTCGGCTCCCCCGCGCCTTCGTCCGCCAGCTCGGCGCCAACCTGCGCCATGTGCATGGTATCGGCAAGTTCTGCTTCGTGGTTGGCACCCGTAGCCCGGTCGGCGGGGTCGTCGAGCTGGACCGGTCCGCCCTGTTCAGCGTGGCCGCCCTCGACACCAGGGGGCCCCGCGGCGGCCTCGTCATCCCCACCGCCACCGCCCACCCGTCCCACTTCGAGCTCTGGACCCTCCCGGACTCCCACAGCATCGAGGCCGTCCAGTGGTTCACCCACCCCATGCGCTTCCTCGACGCGGTCTTCGGGCGCACGGGGCTCGCGCGGCAGATCGTCATCGTTAACTCAAGTGATCCCTCGCTTATTATCTCGCTGGATGATATGGAGGATTAGCCTGTTGTATTATTAACGCTTGTTTGTATTAAAGCCATTTATTCCCAGGTCCTGTGGACCTCCGCCACCCACTCGATGCCGTCGTGGTCGCTGATGGTCCACCTCACGTCGTCGGGGACCTCCACTATCTTTAGCTCGGCGAACCCCCCGTTCGCCTTGTCGCCCAGCTCCTCCACGACTTTGATTAATATTGGATCGGTCCGATCCACGTCGAAGTCGTGATATTCTCCTTCCACCTTGTTTATCTCTAGTGAATACTTGCAGTACAGCTCCCTCGCCTCCCTCGAGATCCCGAAGCCCCCGTAGCGCCGGTTGATCACGATCTTCATGCGTTTTTGGGGGTTCTTGCCTCTCTTATCTACTCCTGGCTCCTTTGAGCTCTTTTTAGTCATTTTTGGCGCGCTTCATGGCGCGCTCTGTTTCGTAGATCCACTTGAGCGTTTCGTTGCCCTTGGAAAGCTCAACAATTTGCTTGAGATATTTGTTCTCTGTTTCCAATTGTTTAACCTGATTCTTGTAGTTCTCAATGTCATACGACATGTCAGCGATAATGTCATCACGCTTGTTGATTTCATGAGTCTTGCACCCCATTTTGTGCTCAATCCTATCCACCTCTTTAGTCTTGTGTGCAAGCTGCTCAGTGAGTTCCTTGAGTGTCTTTTGGTAATCAGGGATGATCACACAGACCCCTTGCTGCACATTGTCAATCTTGCCATCCATGTGATCAACCTTGTCTTCAATGTGTCCCACTTTGTCTCCAACCTCTTCCAATGACTGCTTGATCCCAGCTTCTAACTTGACTTGGTTCTTCTCATTTTCCTCCTGCTTCTGCATTTCTGCATCATATTTCATCTGTGTTTTATCCCATAACTCTTTATTTGCATTTCCTTTCATGTGTTCATAACCAGTTTTCTCTGCAGACATCCAAACCCTGAGCAGCGCACTGGAAGCAGATTCATTCGCGTCATTGTGCTTAAAGGTGATAACATTGACTTGACGAACTCCCTTTTCCTCAAACTGTGCAATTAAATTGCATATCCTGATTGACTCTTCCATTTCCAAAAAAATCTCTGCTGAGTAGGATTCCTTGTTTAGAGCAGCATGAATGTACTTTATTTTAAAATCTCCTGCATTCCTTGCTTTCTTAATCACCAGGTTTTGCACTAAGTTCATGTCTATGTTAAACCCTGATACATAGACTCTGAATGCCTTGGTTTCATCAGCCTGTCAAACATCAAATAAGTCAATTAAAACCCTTTGGAATTGAAAATCCTTCCAATTCCGAACTTTGGCAGGTAGTCACGTTACCATAGAAAACATGTTTAATATGTATAAAATCCCTTTAAAATATTTGTGTTTTAAAGTGTTTCATTCAATCCAAACATTTAAGAGTTGAAAATATGTTCAACTCCTACTTTGGCCTGGTGTCACGTTACTTTATAAAACATGTTTAATATGTATAAAATCCATTTTAAAGTATTTATGTTTTAAGGTGTTTCATTCAATCCAAACTATCTGGAACTCGTTTCCAGACTTTGAGGGGTAGTCACGTACCTTCTCAGAACTTCCATCAGAGCGCAAGAATCCCTCTCTATCTTCTGCCTTCAGTCTGTAGCGCAGGTGATCTCCCCAGCACTGAATCTGAGCATGATTCAAACCAGTCTCTTCTGCTATCTGCTCAACATCCTCAGGGGTAAACAAGCACTCCGGGACCCTCTTGAGCATAGCCCTCTTGAGCGCGGCAACGTGTTCGTCTTGGAAGCGAGGCATGGTTTGGTGAGTCTAGAACTCGTCAGACCACCCGGCCCCGTGGGGAACGCCCCATTTTTTTTTAATTTAATAATAACCCATTCACCCCCAGCATCCCTGAGAGAGCTGAGACTATGTTGTTGATGCTGGACTGGCTAGCAGTCTGCAGGGTCGTTATGTTGATCATTACATTCTTAAGCCCAACGCAAGAGTACCCAGGCACGCACTGGCACTGGCTCTGGTAGCTCAATCCGCTTGACCCAACAGTGTTAACCGGGCAGGAATTCAAATAACCCCTGTTGCAATAGGAATTGCTCAAACAAGTCATGCATCCACTTGGATCCACCAGCCCTAAACCAGTGGCATACAGCCCATTGGAGCATTGCGTGCAGTTTTGGTAGTATCCCATTTGAACCCCTGTCTGATAGGTGCCCATGGGACACAGGGTACAGTCAGAGGAAGCAGTCAACCCAACACCTGTCTGGTAGGTCCCAGCGCCACAGATAGAACAGTTTATTCCCCCGTAGAACGTGGAGTACAAGCCGCTCCCGCAGCCCAAACAACTACTAGCCCCTTGTAATGTATTATAAGTGCCCTGGTCACATAACACACACGGTCCGCCCCCAGGCCCATAATAGCCAGCATTGCACGAGCAATTATACATATAATTCGAGTAGAGCGGGGAGAGCGAGTTGGGCGGGCAGGTGTTGACGACGCCAGTCCAGCACCATGAGCCGATAGGGCAGGGATAACAAACACTATTGTTGATCCCTGCAAACCCCCGGTCGCAGAAGCACTGGAGATACGAGATCGACATGGTGCTCGCTGTGGTTGCGTTTGGCGTACACTTGGTAATGCTAACACCACCTGAACAATAGTACTCCATGGGGCACTCATAGCAGCTTGAGCCTCCAAAAAAGCCAGCATTGCAGGCGCAGCTGGATGCATTGTTGGACTGGGTGGGCGAGCTGCTATTCCCCTGGCAGGGATTTAGAACCCCGCTAGCGCAGTATGAGTTGGCCGGGCACAGCGTGCAGTTGGTTCCATTCAGCCCGTAGAAGCCTGGCAGACACGCGCACTGCGTGATCTGATATGATCCGCTGGGGGACGTGGAGTTACCCGGACACGCTATGGTTAGATTGTTGTTACCGCCTGGACAGTACCTCCCTGCCAGACATAATGCACACGGGCTGGTCCCAATTAAGGCCCCGTTCCCCCAGTACCCCTGGTTGCACAGGCATTGGTTCTGCAGGGTTGAGTTCACCGGGGAGTTTGAGTTCAACGGACATGTATTCTGCACGCCGCTCGCGCACCAGGAATTCGCCGGGCAGCTCAGGCAGGCGCTTGCACCGATCGCCGTGCTGTAGCTGCCTGAGGTGCAGGTTAGACAGTTTAACGGCGAGATCATCCCTGTGCCCGTTTGGTACGTGCTGGCGCCGCATAGGGTGCAATTAGCACTCGCAACCCCTGTTTGGTATGTGCCGGTTCCGCATAACGAGCAGGTGCTGTTTCCTCCTGTCCCTGAGTTGAATGAGCCTGTTGTGCAAATAGTGCATACAGAACCCCCCTGGATGGATGCATAGGTCCCTACCCCGCAGCTAACGCATCCTGATCCTCCTATGCTGCTCTGGTAGGTGCCAGCGTTGCATAGAGCGCAGGGTTGCGTTGCCCCCACTGCAGAGGAATAGGTCCCCACTGGACAAATATTGCACCTCAGTGAGTCAGTCCCTGAGCAGTTTAGCTGCTGTGAGCCTCCATAGGCCACACAGGCTGCCTGAATGTCTTTTTGGAATGCAGCTGTATTGTACACCGTCAGCAGCCCATTCCAATACATCCATGCACAGTTTCCTTTGATTGTTATGGTGCATGTTTGTACTGTGCTGCATGACACACTAGATGTGATTGCAGCAGAGCATGAAGGTGCTCCATTGACCCATGAGCTCGCCCAGTTGGGCACGCTAAACGGAGTCCCTGCCAGCGAAAACTGGGTGGTTGCTAGATATTGGCTGCAGCTGAAAGCGCTGGCAATATCTATTCCATTTGCTGACGTAAGTGGATATGTGGCATAAGTTGTATCATATGATGTTGTTGCAGAACATGGATATAGACTATTCCCTGTGTATTGCACGTACATCTGCACAGTCTGCATGGATGCCTGCAACATTGAATATATCCTCGCCTTGGTGAAGGTCTGGACGGACAATGCACCGTTAAAGTTGCGCTGGCAGGTATTGGACCCTGGCAGATTCACATAGTAATACCCAGTGGACGCATTGAAAAACAGCCACGTGAGGTTCCCTGGCACACCCCCGTCCCACCCTGAGATGGTTCCGTAGCTCCCTGCATAGCATCCTGTGCAGGATGTCATTCCTGTTGTGCTGGCAAACGTCCCTGCTATGCATGCAATGCATACACTTCCTCCTGTGTTTGACGTGTAACTTCCAGTTCCACAATTTAAACATTGAGAGACCCCGCTTGCACTCTGGTAGCTCCCGGCGCTGCAATTTAGACATGTTGATGAGCTGTTTAATCCAGCAAACGCCCCTATCTGGCAAGCAACACATACGCTTCCTCCTGTGGTTTGAGAGTAATACCCTGCCATGCAACTTAAACATTGAGAAGCACCGCTTGCACTCTGGTAGCTCCCGGCGCTGCAATTTAGACAGTTTGATGAGCCGTTCAAGCCAGCAAACGCGCCTATAGAGCAAGCAATACATACACTTCCTCCTGTTGTTGGGGAGTAATACCCAGCCCCACAATTTAAACATTGAGAAGCACCACTTGCACTCTGGTAGCTCCCAGCGCTGCATGGATTGCACGTTGAGCTTGACGCTATGGCAGAGAATTTTCCTATATCACACTGTACACACGTGCTCACACCAATTATGCTTGAATATGTCCCTGTAGAACACGCGCTGCATGGTTGACTGCATAGAATTTCGGTTCTGTCACACCCCAATAGGGGATCTGTCTTGTTTAAAGCGCATGCTGTGTAAAGATCTGATTGATAGTTGGTGTAATTGTATATGCTTAGGATCCCCTTAAAAAAATAGTCACCTGGGGTGCAGTATACTGTAGCTGAACACAGTTGGACATTGTTGGAACATGTCATGCCTACTGATCTCCCACATCCCCCGCCTATTGAACATACTGTAGGGGAGAATAAAATAGTATCTGCTATGCTAAAGGGAGTGCCTCTAAAATCAATAGTATCCCCTACTGTCTTGTCCCTGGAATGCATCTCTCCAAACTCCATTGAGATGGGGAGGGTTGGGCCTCCTGTCAGTGCATAAGTGTTATCTACTGTGTTGCTGCCGCAATAGTAGCCAGGATTCACTGTATATCCTTGCCCTGATACATATGAGTTGTACAGTTGTATGTTTGATGGCGTATATGTCAAGGTACTATTTATGCGCACCTTGGTGTACGAGACTGTTGATGGATTGTTATTGTATCCACCAACGTAAAAAGTGAATGGTTCAGATTGGGGTAGATTGATATAATAGAAACCATTTGTTGGGTTTTTAAACAGCCATGTCAAAACTCCAGTTGAGCACACTGACGGCACCACCCCTGTGAAATATGTTCCAACTCCGCAGGTTGTGCATGTGGAACTCCCGTTGTTTAATTGGTAGGCCCCAGTAGCGCATGCTGTGCATACACTGGCACCAGCATAATTTGAGAATGTTCCAGGTCCACATGCTATGCATGAGGTTGCTCCTGATATATTCTGGTAGCTCCCTGCGCTGCAGTTTAGACAGGTTGTCGAGCTGTTTAAGCTAGCAAATGCCCCTGTAGAGCAAGCAACACATACGCTTCCTCCTGTTGTTGTGGAGTAATACCCAGCCCCACAATTGAAACATTGAGAAGCACCACTTGCACTTTGGTAGCTCCCAGCGCTACAATTTAGACAGGTTGTCGAGGTGTTCGAGCTAGCAAACGCCCCTGTAGGGCAAGCAACACATACGCTTCCTCCTGTGGTTTGAGAATAATACCCAGCCAAGCAATTGAAACATTGAGAGGCCCCGCTAGCACTCTGGTAGCTCCCAGCGCTGCAGTTAGAACACGCTGTGCTCCCATTAGCAAGAGAATACGAGCCAGTACCACATATAAGACAACTAGAGCTGCCATTCGCAGCAGTGTAAAAACCAACCCCACACAGCGTGCAGGCCGAGCTTCCATTGGCAGCAAACGACCCAGCCTGGCACTGCTGGCAGGTCCCCGCAGACGTGGCTCCCGCTATATCCCCATATGCGCCTGCGCTGCATACGGTGCAGGCTGTAGCAAAGGAAAACGGGATCACCGTGAGGTACATTGTGGCAGAGACAGTGATGGTTGGTAATGTGGTTACCGCCCAGGTGACCATGTTTATCTTCCTGACCTGTGCAGTTGATTGCAGTAAAAAACAAATTGTGGGGTCGCTTGTGGATGCACTTATGCCTCTTGGGAGCTTTAGCTGTGCATTCGTTCCTATTCCATCTGTTGAAGCGCTTATTCCGTTTCCAACCACTGTTTGTACTGCAAATGATGTTATGTTGATTGTTCTAATTACATTATTATCAGTGTATGCTATCCTTTGTTGATCACTCATCATAATCATGCCATATACAATCCCAAAGTTGACGCCATTTGGCTCAAATGTCTGATTCCCTGATCCTGCTAGCGTGGTAATATTGGAAGCGCTCATATTCAGCACCCTGAAGTAGCCTGAGTCAAACATGTAAATCATGATAAAATTACTGTCAGGGCAAAATGAATATGGTGATGTTATTTTTGCGTTTCCCCCGACGCCATCTGTTATCCCTACTAATGTATATATCCCAATTATATTCCTGGTGTTTAATGAGGGTAAATCTACTTGCAAGATTTGTCTCCTTGTGGTGTCTGATAGCAAAACAGTTTTCCTGTCACTTGATGCAATCCCAGTTTGTACAAATCCCAATCTTGCTATTGTCCCTATTCCATTGGTGCTTCCTTGTGTATTAAATGCCCCTATTGAAGTTGTCACACTTAGCGTAAACAGATTAATCATCCTCATTAACCTTGCAGATGTATCTGCTGTCAGGTAGGTGCTTCCATCGAATGTCGTAGGAATCGCAGCCCCAGGTGCTGTCCACATGGTATTCAACCCAACCCCATCGGCATACCCCGAGGTCCCGTTGCCTATCTGTAAAATCATATTGCCATTGTCTATATTGTATATCTGGATAGTCCTTGCCGTATTTTGCGATATGATCATTGTCTCCCCCGCATACCCGCCCTGCTGGCATTGCGTGCAGCTTGAGGCAGCGATGCCTGACGAGTAGTATCCTATGCTGCATGGGTAGCATGTATTATCTCCATAATTAGGATTATAATAACCAGGCGTGCATAACCCGCACACAGACGATCCAGCAGCAGAGGTGTACTGTCCTGGACTGCATTGTATACATGTAGATAACGATATATTTGAGTTATACGTGCCCGCCACACACAGCGTGCATACTGTAACCCCTCCAGTGCTGTAGGTCCCAATCCCGCATATGTCGCATGCAGAATCGCCTGTAAGGGAATTATACGTCCCTGCCTGGCACAGCTGGCACGTCAAGGCCGCCGTGGCGCCTGGGTCAGTCCCGTACTTCCCGCTCACGCAGGCAATGCAGGTTGTCGCAAAGGAGAAGGGGAGCATCGTGATGTACATGATTGAAGTTGTGTATGTGGATGGTAGAGACGTGACTGTCCAGGTGTTTATGTTTATTTTTCTTACATACGTTCCAGTTTGGGTAATAAATATTATGTTTGGATCCATGGTAGATGCACATATGCTTCTTGGAATCTTTAGCTGTGCATTTGTTCCAATTCCATCTATTGATGCGCTTACTCCTGTCCCTACAACTGTATTCACTGCTAGGGTTGCTATGTTTATTGTTCTGAGTACGTTTGTGTCTGTGTAGAGTATCCTTTGTTGATCTGGCATCATGTACATTGCATAAATAACTCCAAAGTTAGCCCCCAATGGTTCAAATGTCATGTTCCCTGTTCCTGTTATTGTGGATAGATTATATGTGAGCATATTGAGCCCCCTAAAGTAGCCAGAGTCAAACATGTATATCATAGTAAAACTGCTGTCTGCACATAAAGAAAATGGTGTTATGAGTTTGGCATTTGTTCCTATTCCATTTAATATTGCCCCTGAAGTATATACTCCAACAATATTCGCTGTATACAAATTTGACGTATTTACTTGCATGATTTGTTTTCTTGATTGATCTGGTATCAATATAATTTTTTTATCAGGTGATATTAACCCATATGATGGAGTTCCCAACCTAGCAAGTGTACCTATTCCATTTGTATTTGTCATTGTATTATACAATCCTATTACAGTTGTTGTTTTTCGTGTAAATATATCAACATTTCTTACTAATTTTTGTGTTGTGTCTACAACCAGATATTGACTTCCATCAAATGTTTTGGAAATAATTGATACTGGACTGGTCCACATTGAATTCACGCCAATTCCATCTGCATATCCTGTCGTGCCATTCCCTATTTGCAGATACATAGTCCCAGTGTCTATGTTGTATAGCTGAAGATATCTTGAAGCTGCCTGTGTTATAAACATTGTCTCGCTAGCATAGCTCCCGTTCGCACACTGGGTGCAAACCGATGCAGCGGAGCCTGATGAATAATAGCCTATTCCACATGGATAGCAGGTGACATCCGCATAGTTAGGATTGTAATAACCTGCCGTGCACAGCCCGCACACTGACGCCCCAATCGCAGAGCTGTACTGCCCCGGGCTGCATGCCAAGCACGCAGTCGGCCCATTCACCGAATATGACCCAGCGCTACAAATAGTGCAATCAGTCGAAACGCCATCCTGGAAATACGTGCCCGCCCCGCAGCATACGGACGTCCCGTTATTCATGCAGTGCAGGGTGAGATTGGCCCCGCATGTCCCCCCGCACTGCACGTTCAGCATGTACTGGTTCTGCGCCACCGATCCGCTGAGCATGTTGGTGTATATCTGATTCACCTGCTGCACCATGGATGCGGTTAACGAGTAGTTCCATACCACCACCTCCATCACGCCGAAGCTGGATTGGTCGCTGTCTAGCTGGTAGTTTATTCCTAGTTTGATCGGAACATTTCCCCCCTGCACCGACACCGTTTGGCTGACTCCATTCACATAAATCACCCCTGTAGCCGAGTTTTGCCCGCACATTGCCACCCAGTTGGTGATTGGGGTTACACAATTGCTTGAAGATGGATTTTTGTTAAAGCCATAGTATGCCAAGCATGTCGTCCCTCCTGTATGCCCATGCACCCAGTCGCTTACCGTGTAGGATGACCCCACCTCATACAAGACCCTGTTTGTGTAGTACCCAGCGAACCTGGTGACGCTGCAGATAGTAAAACTGGACGGGACCGTTCCAAACACCACCAGATCTGTATCAACTGGGCTTGTTGAAACCGTGTTCCCTTTGAGATAGCACACCGGGGCTGCCGCGCCATCCCCCGGCACGCACTGGGTGGTCACGCTGTAGTTGCTGGCCCCCGAGTGATTGGTGTAGCCGCTCACGCCATACGGCGATAGATCCCCCCAGACCCTGGTGGCCGGGTTGAACGAGTTGTACGTGAACCTCCTGTGCAGCCCGTACTGCGCGAGGTCGAAGTACCCCTGGTTGGGCCAGCAGCCGCTTGCTCCAGGGTTGGAGTTGGAGTTTGCCGGGCACAGGGTGCACGCTGTAGCCCCTGCCTGGTTGCTGTAGTAGCCAGCAGCACACAGCGAACAGACAGACGCCCCTATATCCGAATAGAGCCCAGCCCCACATAGACTGCAGGCGCTCCCGGCCGTCGAGCTATACGTGCCCCCCGGGCA
>Ga0228701_1002532_pt1 | contig 10667 bp, 5 predicted proteins | sample McNCre117_Aug_MG_2_FD_178017 | JGI IMG/M metagenome (GOLD analysis project Ga0228701, IMG submission 178017) | Freshwater microbial communities from McNutts Creek, Athens, Georgia, United States - 11-17_Aug_MG | ecosystem: Environmental > Aquatic > Freshwater > Creek | place: USA: Georgia...
GTTGGCAAGACCTGCGCCACCGGCACCGCCTGTGCCATATGCGCCTGAACTAGCAAAATTGGAGCCTGCACCGCCTGCGCCGCCGCCGCCGCCTGCGGCAGCGTCGAATGAGCCACTGCTTGCTGTACCACCCGCATAGCCTTGACCTAATGTTCCTGAAGCACCTGTACGCCAAGCCACTGTATTACTGATCGTGCCACCGCCACCCGATGCACCTGTAGTTGGTCCTGCGGTGTAGTACTGACCGCCGCCACCGCCGCCCAATGCAGAAATGCCATTAAATGAAGACGAACCACCTGAACCACCAATACCGTTAACGACGCCACCCGCGCCACTCGCTCCGACAGTGATGTTGTAAGAAGTTGTATCCAATAGATCTGTATTGCCTGACAGCACGCCGCCGCCGCCGCCGCCGCCGCCACCGTGTTGCGAAGCTTGGCCACTACCACCACCTCCACCACCACCCACAACAAGGTAGTCCACAGCAGTGTCAAGGTCGAACGTCACGCTGCCATTAAGCGTGACGTTGTTCGCAAAGTTACTCACGCCACGACCAAACAAGAGTGTGGTGCTGCCTGCGGCAGTCAACGCACCCGTGCCAAGTGCGGAATTGTCGTAAATGCCCAAGGTACCAGCACTGAGCGTGGTGCCACCGCTGTAAGTGTTGGCGTTGGTGAGCGAGGTGTTACCTGAACCAACTTGGGTCACGCTGCCACCACCTGAAATTTGATTGGTGACTACATAGGTATTGGTTCGATTGAACGAGAGCACGCCGTTGTTGACCACATTGCCCGTGCCCAAAGATCCGGTGGTGCTGCCTGAGCCAATTTTGAGGGTACCGCCTGGGCCAATGGTGGTGGTACCGGTATTAGTGTTGTTGGCAAGCAGGGACAGCAAGCCCCCTGCTCCACCGTTGAAGGTCAGACCCAGTGCACCTGTGAGGACGCCTGTAATTTGGTTAGCCGCGTTGGTTGAATTGACCACAAAGCTGCCCAAATCGCTCCCACCACCTGTGAGGTTGAATTTTCCTGACCCCGCATTGATGGTGAGCGTTTTTGCTGCGCTGTTCACAAACACAGCTGCACCCGATTTGCCGTTCCCGCCGCCGATGGTGCCGCCACCGCCAGCACCGTAGCCACCGCCACCGCCAGCACCATAGTTCACGGCGCTGCTACCGACCACGTTCAAACTGAAATCTGTACCTGAGGAAGCACCAGCACCAGCACCCGGCCCAGGAACACCACCGCCTGTCGTACCAACACCAGTCGCGTAGCCATAACCCGAGCCACCACCACCACCGCTACCGTAAATATAGGAAGAGCCTGAAAGGGTCGATGTTGTACCCGTACCACCCGTGCCGCCAGCGGTATTCCATCCGCCACCACCACCACCACCGCTGGTGCCGTTACCACTGGGTCCTGCGCCGCCGCCTGTGCCAGCACCTGAGTTACCGCCAGCGCCACCGTTGCCGTTGCCACCACCATAGCCACCGTTAGCACTTACAGTAGTGATACCAGATCCACTCAGCGAAGATGATCCTCCATTCGAGCCGTTCGTGCCACTGGTTGCACCGTTACCTCCTGCGCCAATGCTGATGCTGTATGAGGTTGAAGCACTAAATGTTTGTGATGCGGTGACAACTTGACCGCCGCCGCCGCCGCCGCCACCGTTCATACAGCCACAAGATGTCACACCACCACCGGCGCCACCGCCAACCAACAAATAGCTGAGCGTTTGCTGTGTTGGCACGGTAAAGGTGTAGCTACTGCCATTCCAGTACAGCAGCATGTCGCCAACCATGACGCCACTTGACGTGGCGTAGCCTGAAAAGCCCAAAGAAGACTCGTAGTAGCCACCTGCTGCAACCCTGACTGAGTTGAGTGAGTAGATATTGCCCGTTACCGACACATCACCATTGTTTGAGGTGAGTGAAACCGTATTGCCGCCAACATAGAGGTTGCCGTTATAAGTTTGAGCGCCTGTGGTGGTGACGTTTGCCGCTACAGAAATGGTTCTCGCGGTGAAGTTGAGAAAAGAAGAAGTAGTGATTAATCCTGCAATTAATAAGTCATTAGTATATGTATTAAGTGTCACTGCACCTGATGAACTAATGCCGTTTGAGTTGACAGTCAGCGCTTTGCTGTTGGACAAACTTAGAGCACCGACATTGCTGGCTTGAAGGTTGGTGATGAAGTTGCTGGCGCTTGTCAGATCAACGGTCGGTTTGCTGGTTCCCCCGTCCGATGAACCCAAGATAAGGTTGTTGGCATAAAGAGAGGCCGTTGCATCTTGCATCACGGTGGTGCCTGCCAACAACTCCAATGAGCCGTTAGGTAAATTGATTTTGTCCCTGAAGAAGATCGAGCTGCCTGCTTGGAGCGTGAGTTTGTTTGTCGTGGTTGAGTTAATGTAATAGTACGCGGTTCCTTGTGAACTCCAACCCGAGACATCAATTAAACCAGACGCAATGACGCTCACGTTGCCAGAGCCCAAGGCGCTAACAATCGTGTTTGTGAGAAGCACCGTGGTGCCGTTGGCGTAACCACTCCCCCTCGTGTCAGTACCACCTGAAGTCAAAAGAGGCGCACTGGGATTGGATGCTTGAGCCGTGTAGGTCGTGGTACCAGAAGTTACATAGTTGGAACCAGACCATGAGGTATCACGAATCCACAAATCGTAGGGATCGAGCAGCCATAGACCATCTTGGCCTAAGGTCGCTTTTGTGGAAACCTGTATGCCATCCACATTCAGCATATGGCCCGAAGTCTCCACCTGCCCGCCATCACCCCCATTCACACCACCTTTAGCGTAAATGGTGCCGTTGACGGTAGTGAGAGAGTTCTCATTTTTTACGTCACTCCACAAGACCACTTTGCCGCCCTGCCCGTTGTCGGTGGCGCTGGCGTCAATGGTGCTGTCGGCACTTAGGGTCACGGTGGTGGCTTGGCGCAGGGTGCCGCTGCCTTGCCAGTCGCCGCCCACCAGCACAGTGCCGCCTTGGGTTGCGCCTTTGGCTTCTATCAGGGTGCCTGTGTCTAAGCTGATGTCGTCGCCCTCCACTTCCACGCGGCCTGCTTGGGCGCGTTGGCTGTTGACGCGCAAAACGGTGTTGTTGGCCATGGCCACCAAGCCGCGCACGGCTGGGGTGTTGTTGCCCGAGTCTGCGGGGGCGCCGGTGGCGTTGACGTGAATGCGGCCCGCGCCGTCGGGGCCCGAGGCGTCGAGCACGGCGCCGTCAAAGTCAATCCGGCGGGTGGCTTGCAGGTTGATTTGCCCGCCAATGGCGTTGCCCAGCACATAGTTGGCGCTTTGGCCCGAACCCATGAGGCTGTGGGCCAAGACGGAGCCGCTCATATAAATAGAGTCGCTCACTTGCAGGTTGACGGTGCCGGCCGGTCCGCTCAGGGCCGAGACGTCCAGCACGCCGCTGGCGGTTTGGGTGAATTGCTCGCCTTCGATGCTGATGTGGCCGATATTTGCCGCTGCATTGGCCGCTGTGTTGTTTCCATTAGGGGCAGCGGCCGAGATGGTGCCGCTGTTTTCAACCACAGGAGCTTTGAGCTGAACGCTGCCTGCGGGCGAGCCGTCGGCCCCGGCGTTGACGTTGAGCAAGCCAGAGTTGAGTACTTTGGTGGTCGCTTCAAGCACGATGCGCCCCGCCCGGCTGACGAGGCCTGTGGCTTCGATGCGCCCGGCGTTGCTGACCACAGCAGTTTGCAAACGGCTGGCGGCTTGGGCCGACATGATGACGAGGCCGCCTGGGGCTTGAATGGCTTGTTTGTTTTCTACCAAAGTATTCAATGTGGCGGGGGTGACGCGCACATTGCTGAGTGCGCCTTGGCCGTCAAACTGCAATTCATAGGCTTCGCCGGCTGCCAAGGCAACGGTGCCAAGGTTGGCGACGATGAGTCCCTGGTTGCGCACTTCGGGGGCGAGCAAGGCAATGTAGCCGCCGAGCGCGGCACGTAATTCGCCTTCGTTAACGACCGAGCCCTTGGCGCCGTTGCGGTTGAATTTGAGCTGGCCTTTCATGTACTCATCGGCCGCAGCGGTGTGCGTAGTGGCTACCAAACCACCCACATCGACGCTGGATGTTTTACCAAAGTACACACCTTGAGGGTTGACGAGCACCACCTGACCAGGCGCGGTGATGCGCCCCAGGATTTGGCTGGGCTGCATGTCGGCTACGCGGTTGAGGGTGGAAGCCTGGGCGTTGGGCTGCTGAAAGTTGACGCTGGCGTCTTTGCCGACGTTGAAGGTGTTCCAGTCCACCACCGCACGCTGGCTGGTTTGGTTGACGTTGAGCGTGTTGCCCGATTGGCTGATGCTGGCCTGCCCCGCACTGACTTGGCCGCCGGTGGGGAGTTGGGTGTTGCTGACGCTTGTGTTTGTATTAGTGCTTTGTGCCCAGGCAGGGTTAAGACCGCCAGTGCCTACAACCACACTAATAAGAGCACTCGCGACAACCGTGCGGCACCAGTTGGCGGGGGTTTGCACAGGCAACGCACGCGCACGGACACCCAGACGCAAGAAAGCATCTGTTTTGGGTGGGCGTGTTTGCACAGGTCGGACCATGACCCTAACTACGTCGGCTTGATTTCAGAAAACTTTAAGAAAAGGTAGGAGGTTTTCTGAAAGCAACTAGCAGGCCTGCGGCGGTTTTTGTTCACAAGCGAGGTGGTCTTGGACCGTGAAAATGGTGACCGTTACAGCGAAATGGTTGGTTTGTTTCAACGCCAGGTGAATGCGGCTTACGTCGATCCCGACTACATCGCAAGGGTGCGAAAGAAGCTTGATCTCGACCAGCGACAGGCCGCCGAGCTATTTGGCGGTGGCGTGAATGCCTTTTCGCGCTACGAAAACGGAAAGACCAAGCCGCCGCTGGCCTTGGTCAAACTTTTGAAGCTACTGGATCGACACCCCGATTTGCTTGTTGAGGTGAGAACTTAATAAGGCACATTGAGCTGCAACCAGTAACGGTTACGGTCAAAAGAGCCGTCTTGGTCTTTGCCGTTGACGGGGTTGGGATAAGGGTTTTCCTCGCGGCGGCGGGCCCAGATGGCTTTCATGTTGATACCCGCAGGCGTGGTGTAGCCAATGCTGGCGCCAAAGCCTTGGTAGACCAGCTGGTTCTTTTGTGGACCGCCCGGAAAGTTGGGGTCGTGCTGCTGCCAGACTTTGCCCCAGTCGTAAAAGCCCGCCAGGGTAATGCCGTTGCCCAGCGATTCGCGCAATTCCATCTGAACGAGTTGGCCGTCAGAGCCCGAGCCTTCGCCCGTGGGATAGGCGCGCACGCCATTCATGCCGCCGAGTTGGAATTTCTCGGAAGAGTCGAGGTTTTTGTTGGCGAGCTGGCCTGTGTACGAAATGAAGGCCGAGGTGTCGGTACTGAGGGGCTGTTGCCAGGTGAGCGCTGTTTTGAATTTGCCAAAGTTGCCTTCGGTGTGGGCGCCACTGGCATCGGTGACCTGGCTAAGTGAACCATCCAGATTGATGTTTCCAAGAGAATATTGAACTAAATAAGTACCCGAACCGGCACCCGGATCAAGGCTTCGGTAATAGCCAGCCATTTGGGTGGAGAGGACTTGGGCTTCGTAGTCCGACATGAGCAAACCTTGCGCGGACGTGTTTCGGAAGTGTTTGAAGTCGGTGTTGATGGTGAGGGTGGCACTGAGGTTGTCGCTGCGCAACCACGGATAAGCCCATTCAAGGCCTTTAGTGATGGCGTCGCCAAAGGCGCCAACCATGCCGACGTCGCCAACGACTACTTTGTAATTCATCCACGAGAAGTTGGCGCCCATGCGCCAGCCATCCAAGCCGATGGGCAGGGTGTAGGCGGCGCGCAGGTATTCGCTGCCACGGGTCAAAACACCGACCAAGCTGAACATGTCTTGTTTGTCGGTGGGGTTGAACAGGGACAGGCTGGCCATGAGGCGCTGGGCACCGGTGGAGCGGGAACCGGCGTTGTCGAAGGTGAAGTCGAGATCGCGGGTTCGAGTTTGGTACATCTTTAGCAGTAATTCAGTGTCCCCGGCTTGCTCGCCTTCTTTGAGCGAGGCCTGAACGGAGACGCCGGGCACGTCGTTGGCCAAGGCCAGACCACGTTCGACGGACTGGCTGTTGAGCGCAGCGCCAACGGGTTGCTGGTTTTTCAGCAAGGCCAAGATGTGGTCTTCGGTATTAGGCAGCTGGACGAGTTGTTCTTCAACTTCTACTTTAGAGACCACCGATTCGATGACATCGAGTTCGAGCACGCCAGCGCTAAGGTCTTGTGGCGGCAAGATGACACGTGCGAGGTGGTTGTGCTGTCGGTAATACGACTCGACGGCCATGCCAATGTCGAGCATTTGCTCGTAGTTCATGGCCGTGTTGAGGAATTTGGCAACCACGGGTTGTAGTTCTTTATCGCTCAATACCGAGGTGCCTTTGAAGCGAATCGCGCTAAGAGTGACGTTGAGTTTGCCTTCGGCCTGCTCTTTTTCTAGGGCTTGTTTTTCGGCCAACTCTTCCTGCATGATTTGCTGGATGTTTTTACCAGAAGGCGCTTGAACACTGGGTTTGCTAGGGGCGGATTGGCCTGTGACGGCTCTGGTCACAGCCTCGGTGACGCTGGTGCTTTCGGTGACGGTTTTCGTGACGGCTTGGGTCACAGTTTCAGCGACGGTTTCGACCACCTCGGCGATCGGATGCGGGCTGGGTTCTTCGTTTTGGCGCAGGACTGCGTCTGCCTTGGGGGGCGTGGGTTGTTCGTACAACTCCAAGCCACCGAAAAGCAGGCCGATCAATGCAAGCGCTGAAAGAAGACGCGAGCGACTCATCTCAAATCAATAGTCGTTTTTCCATGGAACTGCTGTAAAAGCAAGTTCTATGCCTTTGAGCTGGGATCGGAGCTCAGGGGCGTGCTGGCGGCACGGTTTCGAGGACTTGAATGGTCAAGACCTCGGTGAGCAGCGGCTGTTTGGGCACATAGGCATGGACCACCCACCCGGCATCGCGGTAGGTTTGGATGACTGTGCTGGTCAATTTGTCCAGCTCGTCTCGCCCCAGGGCCTGGTTGGCAAAGCCTTGTGTGGCTTGCGTTAGCGCCTCAAGCTTGAGACGGTTGACACCCAGAAATTTGAATTCGCGCACGGTGATGTGGGTCGATGCATCCAGCACCAAGGGTGGCGCCAAGAGTTCGCGGTTGGCTGGCATGCGTTGCGCACGCAAGGACTGTTCTGTTTGGCGCATGAGGGCGCCCGCGTCTGGCACGGTCTGGGCCAGCAACGGGGTAGCGGCAAGCATGCTTGCCGCCAGTGCCAGACTGGCAATAGATTGCCGTTCTGTGGTGTGTTTCAGCATTCAAATACTCCTGTTGCATGAGCTGCACAAAGCATGCCCGTGTCGGAGTCCTAGAGTCGTCGTGGAACTGCGAAACTTAATGTGCGGGAAACGGTTTTCGGCCTAATTTTTTAGCGAAGTCTTCAGGTTCAAGGCATTCGGCGAGTTCGGACTCGAGCATCTGGTCCTTGGCAATGTATTCACCTCTCATTTTGAGATTCTTCTGCATGCGCTGTTGATAGAGTTCGACCAAGTGCTTGACCGCCAAGTTGACCACGGTCATCGAGTTGGCGGTTTTCATGCCCAGGCGTTGGTCGACCTCTTTATCTACGGCCTCGGACATGAGCATGTAGTGACTGGCTAGTTTTTCGTATTCTTGAGCTGGTTTTGCCTGTTTTTTACGTAACAAAATCGAAGAGACGTTCAGATTCAAAGCGGCGCAGCGTCGGTAAAGGTAGGACACCCGGGTGAGGTCTTGGTTGCTGTCGCGGTATTGCTGACGAACCACTTCGAATGAGGGCAAAGCCTCTTCGGCCTGAGCTTGAGCCGTCAGGCACAGACAGGCGCACAGGGCCAACGTTGAGCATTTGGCATTTTTCATGACGTTCTTACTTCTTCAACCCCTGCAGCTTGGCAAACGCACTCGCCATGGCTGAACCGCCTGCGGCTTGCGGTGGTGCGGTGTAGCCACTGCTGTAGTTACCGCCACCACCCGCCCCGCCACGTTGACGGTTGTCACGGCCCGCATGTTCAAAGCGGTTATCGCGTGGGCCGTCGCGTTTGGCAGGTGCGCCATCCATTTTCATGGTCAGGCTGATGCGTTTGCGGGCCACATCGACCTCTAACACCTTCACTTTGACGATGTCGCCCGTCTTCACCACTTCGCGCGCATCGGTGATGAATTTGTTGCTGAGTTGGCTCACATGGATCAAACCGTCTTGGTGAACACCCAAATCGACAAACGCGCCAAAGGCGGCGACATTGCTGACCGTGCCTTCGAGCACCATGTCGACCTTGAGGTCTTTGATGTCTTCCACGCCGTCTTGCAGTTTGGCCACTTTGAAGTCGGGGCGTGGGTCGCGGCCTGGCTTTTCGAGTTCGCTCAAGATGTCTTTGACGGTGATGACGCCCACGGTGTCGTTGGCAAACAGCTCGGGCTTCAAGGTCTTGAGCATGTCGGCACGGCCCATCAGCTCGGCCACAGGCTTGCCCGTTTGCGCCATGATGCGCTCCACCACCGGGTAGGTTTCGGGGTGAACCGCCGTCATGTCCAGCGGGTTGTCGCCATCGCGGATGCGCAAGAAGCCAGCGCTTTGCTCAAAGGTTTTGGCGCCAAGACCCGTGACCTTGAGCAACTGCTGGCGGTTGGCAAACGCGCCATTGGCTTCACGCCAACGCACGACGGCTTTGGCAGTGGTGGTCGAGAGGCCCGACACGCGGGTAAGCAGCGGCACGCTGGCGGTGTTGAGGTCGACCCCCACTTTGTTCACACAGTCTTCCACCACGGCTTCGAGGGTGCGGGCGAGTTCGCTTTGGTTCACATCGTGTTGGTACTGGCCCACGCCGATGGATTTGGGGTCGATCTTCACCAGTTCGGCCAAGGGGTCTTGCAAGCGGCGCGCAATGCTGGCGGCACCGCGCAGGCTCACGTCCACATCCGGCATTTCTTGGCTGGCGTATTCACTGGCGCTGTAAACAGACGCGCCGGCTTCGCTGACCACCACTTTGTCGATGACCTTGCTCGCATCGTGCTTGGCCATGAGCTTGATGAGTTCACCTGCCAGTTTGTCGGTCTCGCGACTGGCGGTGCCGTTGCCAATGGCAATCAAGTTCACGCCGTGCTTTTCGGCCAGCTTGGCCAAGGTGTAGAGCGAACCATCCCAATCTTTGCGGGGTTCGTGTGGGTAGACGGTCGATGTTTCGACCAGCTTGCCCGTGGCGTCGACCACGGCCACTTTCACGCCGGTGCGAATGCCGGGGTCTAGGCCCATCACCACGCGTGGGCCAGCGGGTGCCGCCAGCAGCAAATCGCGCAGATTGTCGGCAAACACTTTGATGGCGACCTTCTCGGCCTCTTCGCGCAGGCGGGTGAACAAGTCGCGCTCGGTCGAGAGGCTGAGCTTGACGCGCCAAGTCCATGCCACGCATTTGCGAATCAGATCGTCCCCTGCCCTGTTGGAATGGCTCCAACCAAGGTGCAAGGCAATCTTGCCTTCAGCCAAGCTGGGCTTGCCGGGTTCTGGCTCAATGGGGAGAACGAGTTTGGCATCTAGCATTTCGAGCGCGCGGCCACGAAACACGGCCAAGGCGCGGTGAGATGGCACGCGGCCGATGGGTTCATCGTAATCAAAGTAGTCGCGAAACTTCGCCACATCGGGGTTGTTTTCGTCTTTGCCCGCGGCGAGCTTGCTGCGGAACAGACCTTCGGCCCAGAGCCATTCGCGCAAGGATTGAATCAGTGTGGCGTCTTCGGCCCAGCGCTCGCTCAACAGGTCGCGCACACCGTCCAGCACAGCGGCGACGGTGGTGAAGTCAGCCCCTTCAATCTTGCCCGCAGGCAAGATGAACGCTTCGGCTTCCACATTCGGGTTGAGCGTGGGGTCGGCAAACAGCTTGTCGGCCAGTGGCTCCAAGCCTGCTTCTTTGGCAATCATGCCTTTGGTGCGGCGCTTGGGCTTGAAGGGCAAGTAAATGTCTTCCAGCTCTTGCTTGGTCGGTGCGGCTTCGATGGCGGCCAACAACTCGGGCGTGAGCTTGCCTTGTTCTTGAATGCTTTTGATGACCGCCGCGCGGCGGTCTTCCAGCTCGCGCAAGTAGCTCAAACGCGCTTCGAGTTCGCGCAGCTGAATGTCATCCAAACCACCTGTGACTTCTTTGCGGTAACGGGCAATGAAGGGAACGGTGGCCCCACCGTCGAGCAACTCAACCGCAGAGCGCACTTGTGCTTCAGAGATCTTGATTTCGTCCGCCAGTTGGCGGGTAATTTTTTGCATGTTGTCAGTCGGTCGAATTCCCTAAAGCTGGCAATTTTGCCTGATTCACTGAGGGGCAAAACCACCTGGGCACCACAGACGATGAGCCCCAAAACAAAGCCCCGCCAGAGCGGGGCTTTGTGATCGCAGAAGGGCAACTCAGGCGTGAGATTTAGGCACGCAAATCGGCCTTGAGTCGAGCGCCCACATCAGGACGCGCGGCAAACGGATCTGGCGGGTTGTGCTGCTGCACGATGGCTTCCATGCGGCTTTGCACATTGCCCAAGGCTTGCGGGTGGCTGTAGATGTAGAACTGGTCAGCGGCCACGGCGTCAAACACCATGCGGGCCACATCTGTGGCGCTTACCTTGCCGC
>Ga0228701_1002537_pt1 | contig 10653 bp, 8 predicted proteins | sample McNCre117_Aug_MG_2_FD_178017 | JGI IMG/M metagenome (GOLD analysis project Ga0228701, IMG submission 178017) | Freshwater microbial communities from McNutts Creek, Athens, Georgia, United States - 11-17_Aug_MG | ecosystem: Environmental > Aquatic > Freshwater > Creek | place: USA: Georgia...
AACATTTAAGAATAGAGTATAACTTGAGGTAAAGGCAATCAATGCATTAGTATTTGCAGATATAAAAGTTCCCGTTAGTGAACTAAAATATGATGAAATTTTTGAAAGATTTCTATTAGTAGAGAATCCAACATTATAAATGTTACCAGCAAATGTAGATGATCCGTCTCCACCAATAAATACTTCTATTTGGGATGGGATTGAGAAAAATTGGTTATAGTTTGCACTAATATTTTTTAATGTATTTATATTAAACCCAATAGAAAAAAGTGATCCAAGTGTAACTGATGATATTGTTGAGAATGGTATTGCCGTTCCACCAAAACCACTAAAATTAGAACTATATGTTACAGTAGTTCCGTCAATAGACACACTTATATAATTTCCATTATTTTTGTTTCTTAATAATAAGATTGTTTGGTTTGTTGGAGATACTGTTGGAGATTGTAATGCTATCTGTATTGACGCTATTTGGCTACTGATAACTGACATACTTGAATAATAAATGTATGAATTTATTGCTGACCATCCAGCATTTGGTTTTAGGTTTATAAAGGATACCCCAGACTGAATTGCATAATTATCAGTCATCAAATTTGATACAGTTTTTGATGTTGATGAAATCTTAATATCTGGTAACTGATATTCTGGAACTGTCATGTAATTTTGTTTTATATTAAAGTTCTCACTTATTCCAGTTGACCAGTTAGCGATATCTGGATAGTTGTAGTTATTTGCATAATTGGATGTTGAGTAATCTATTGCTACCGAGTTTCCTCCATAATATGCATCTAATGATGTTGGATATTCTACAGCCTGTCCATATGCAAATCTACGCTTTGCTAATAATTCTGAAACTGCATATGGATAAATTGCAGTTACATCTATTTCAAACGATGGCACATCTGAATAACCATAAAATGCTAACCAGTCTTGCGTTGTATTTGTAGCAAATGCTGATACTAAGTCTGTGGTTATTGTAAATATCTTTTCACCATTAACAAATAATGATGCCCCATTTTTAGAAAGAGATATTTGGACTAACATTGGTCTAAACCATTCACCAATATAGTGTGCTTTCATAGCACTTCCAACTTTGAGATATAGGAATGACCCTTTAATATATAATCCATCAGTAGTAGCGAGTGGACCAAAAATTCTTCTAAAAACTGTTGTTCTTGAATTAATCCTAAACCATGATTCAAAAGTTAGTTCCTGATTACTTCCATAAGATGCCATGAATCCCTTTCCTGGGATTACCAAGGATGGTAATGGTGATGAATCTGTTCCATTAGTATTTGGATAAACTATTGTAGTATTACTTGCACCATATACCATTGGCATCGAAGTATTCTTAGCAAATAATGTTGAAGAGTTTGAGATATAGTATCCATTGCTTGGTACAGATCCATATGCATATGTTGTTAATCCAGTATACCCAGTTAGAGTGCCGTCAGAAATTGATGCTACTGATACTCCTCCAGACACCCCATTAAACTCTTCGGACTTATATGCATAATTTATAGAATCGATATAGATATTGGCAACAGATGCAGAAGCGGTTGTTCTATTAAAATTAATATTTATAGTTACTGCTGATGTGGATGATGCATCAGAGAATGTTTTTGATACCAATATCCAAGAATTTGTTTTATTTGATATATATTCAACTTGTGCTGTTTGTGTACCAACCTGAATTGAAATATTTGAAAGATCAGTGCTATCACAATATACATAAAATGAAACAGTAGAACCAACTATAGACTTAGAGGTACTAGTAAAAGTAAGTGTAGATGTTTCAGAAGTGGTGAATGTTTTTACAATTTTGGTAGGGTTTATATTTACTGGTGGGTATACTGGAGAAACTGGTGATGAATATTGAGATACAGTTACTCCAGTTTGTGTACCGCTTTTTGTCCAAGTGGTTAAGTCTTTTTCTGTTGTAGAAAAATAAGAAATAAAGTCTGCTTGTTCATCTAAAGTCCATAGGGCAATAGGGTGTTCTGAGAACACCTTTTCTGCATAAACATTTGAAGGAGTAGCCATGATAATCTATTTTACCATAATACCTGGTAACTATTAGGCTAGATCTCCCATTACTAACCAAACATTAGAAGATCTTTTTAATAGTACTACTGAAGACCATTGTGCTCTTAATTTTGCAGTATTTGCTACTGATTGAACACCAGCATTAATGGTTACTTCGGCAGATCCAGATACTGTTGTCTGACCAGCACCAGTTTGTATAATGGTTATTTGTGTTCCGATTGGATACGGTGCAGAGTTGTGAGATGGTATAACTAAACTATTAGCAGATGCATTATTCATCTCAATAATTTTTCCATCATCAGATAGAGCCAATGCATAAGATAATCCAGTTTGCTGATTGGTAGTTGCGTGGTAAAGCATATTTCCAATAACAGAAAGATTTCCAGTCATGGAGACATTTCCATTTGTATTTAGATTACCGTCAATATTTGCATTACCAGCAACACCAAGATTACCACTAGTAGCAGTATTTGGCAAAAATACAGTATTAGTATTGCCATTTAGGTTATTATTTCTAGTTAATGGCATCTATACTCCTATTAAGCCTGGGCTTCCGTCCATGAAATACGTCCCTGCACGTTAATTGCTGCTGTACCAAGGTTAGTAACAACAAGAGTAATAGTATCTGGACCATCTGGATAAATACCAGTGTTTGCAGCAGCGGAACCTCCACCAAGAATAGCATTTCCAAGATCACGTAGCGATGTCAGGTCAGTAGATGAACCAGAGTTACTGATGTAATAACCACCTACAACCTCACCACCAGAGACTGTAACAGCACCAGTACCGTGGTCGGCAATTTGTGCAAGTGAAGAGTTTACTGCACCAGCAACGTTACCAACAGCGTTTGTCCATGTAGTTGCTGCAGATGGAACTGCATTCAGATATGCACGAACTAGAAGTGTAATTGGTGCAGTTGAGTTACTTGTAATATCCATAGCAGTTAATTTCAACTGCATACGGTTAATAAGTTCACGAGCACCGAATGCACCTATAAGACCAGAATCAACTGATGGTGCGATACGGATAGAGAACATAGCCTTTGATGCACCAGTGGCAATAGAGGTAAATGTTGTACTTGCCTGTCCATAGTTAAAGATAAGCGACTTATCATCATCAAAACGTCCATCCATAATTACAGATGATCCCCAGTGAGAGATTGCAGGTGCAAATGATGGAAATGCTAGTTCTACAGATATCGGTGATGTTGCAGAATATGTATAAGCCTGTCCAGTACCTGCTCCTGATGGTGCAAATACTAACTGTGGGTTAGCGACAGTTGGAGCCTGGTTTAGGGTTACTGTTGAACCAGTAAATCCAGTTACAAAAGTACCTTCTGGTACTGGAGATGGGCTAGTTGTGCTAAATACACGTTGACCAATTTGAATACCAGTATTTGTAGTTACAGTTCCAGTATTTGAACCAGCAGTCCAAGTTGTAGCAGTTCCAGCAACAGCACTTCCAGCCTGAGCACGAGTCAGACCAGTAAACGATGTTGCTGTCTTTCCAGTATAGTTCACATACTCATAGTTCTGTGAAGCATTGTTTGTTGTGCTACCTGGACGAACAACTAATGTTCCAGATGATGGGAATAATGAAGTATCAGCAACTGTAATTGTAGTATCTGTAGCAAGGATAGAGGCAGCAACCTGAGTCTTTATTGCATCAGTAGTTGTTTCGTAGTGTGCTGGAAGGTTTCCAGAACGCATATAGGCTTCATTGTTTACGTTGTTATTAGCAATTTTGTGGGCATAAACAATGTTTCCATCAGTTCCACGAACACCAAAACGAATAAATCCTGCACCATACCAAGAATAGTCGATATAAAACATCTGCATTCTAGACAAATCGATAGAATATCCAGAAGGACCAGTTCCATCTAACTTATCGATGTTGAACGATGACTGAGGAATTCTTATTTCTTGAGTCTTTGAACCAACAACGTATGTTGCAGTAACACCACGATATGGTGGATTAATGGTAAGTGATGAATCAGAAGCAATATCTACTACCTTATATGACTGACCACGAAGTACAAGCATGTCTCCAGGCACTAACTGCTTTGAGAATGCTGTTGGGAATTCTGCGTTTGTCTGGCTAATGGTATTAGATCCATTAGTTACAGATACCTTTCCAGAAATTTGGAATACAGATTGTCTACGAACAGCATATAGGGTCTGTCCATCGTATTCCCAGAACATGCCATTTTGAAGATCAAAAATTCCAAGACGATTAGCAGCACCATACCAGTTAATCACGTTTAGTACATACTGACCTGCTGCAGTAGTGATAATTGGAGCAGATAGTGCTGTATAGGTAAACTTAGTTGTACTAATTACGCTTGCTACTGTAAACGAACCATTGAATGCTGGATCATTAGTAACACCAGAAATGGTAATTGTTGCACCAACCTGAAGGTTGTGCTGTTCACGAGTTTGAACAGTTACTGTTGTAGATGATGATGTCAATGAGTCAATGGTTGAATATGGACGCATTACAGTACCAGTTGACATCTGAATACCCTTACCAGACTGATAACGGAAATATCTACGAGTCTGTCTAATTGCAGATTGGTTATTAGATGATGAATATGTTGAGAACATCACACCACCATCAAATGCACGGTGCACAACCTGACCCTGTGGTCTTGTATATACTGCTGATGAAGTTGCTGTAAGTGCAGATGGAGTACCAATAATTGGGTTAGCAAAATAAATAAACTGTGTTGGTGTTACGACAGTTGCCACTGTGTGGTTTCCATTTGGTGGGTTAGTTCCAGTAATACCAGTTACATAAATTTCATTTCCTACTGAAAGTCCATGAGGAACTGTGGTTGTTACTGTAACCTTAAGATCTGTTCCAGATACTGCAATTGTTGGAGCAGCACCAATTGCTGCACCAGTATAGTTTGTTCCTTGGAATAATACAGTCTTAGTTGCATCATATAGTGCAGTAACGGTTGAAAGGTTTACAGCCTTTGCAGTATATGTAAAGTTAACACCTGCAGAAACTGTTTCTACTACGAAGTTACCATTTGCTATTGCAAGCATTGAGTCCTGAACATAAATCGGTGTTCCTACTGCAGGTGGTGTAGTAGTAGCAACTGTAACAGTTCTAGCATTTGTGCTTAGGGTCATTGCAGTAACACCAGTCAGTGGAACAGTCGATGCATAGAATGATGGTCGCATATTTGTTAGATTAATATTTTCCCACTTAGTTACCTGTGATCCATACTCAAAGTCAGTATCGATAAGAGCCTGTGGACTTGAGGTTCTAAACTTATTTACAGGGTCAGTAAATCCTTCTCCTGGTTCAAATTTTTCATTATATTCATCAATAGTGATCTGAAGTTTATCTGTTGCAGAAAGACCAGAAGTATTGTAGTTAAGGATTATAGTAGTATATCCATTTGCACCATACGATACGTTACTATATGTTGTAGCCTTTAGTGATGGGTCAGAGAAGTTATAAAGCACCTGGTTTGATGTTACGTCTGTAATTAATACAAGACGTTCCATAGGAATCATCTTTGGAATTACTATCTGCTTGGCTAGAGGTATGATGTTGGTGATGGTTCCTGCGGTTGGAGTAGTACCGCCGATGGCTGAGAAGATTATTGATGTTGACGATGGAATAGAGGTTACACGATATGTACCTCCAGAACCAGTAGATCCAGTACCTGCTGTTGCAGTAAAGAATGATCCAACACCTAGACCTGCCGTTGTAGACATACCTGTAATTGTTGCTGTCCAAGGACTTGTTGCCGATGCAACGATTGAGCCAACTGTTCCTGTTGCGGATACAACTGCTGTTGTAGGATTAAATGTATATCCTGTTTCTAATAAAATTTTTCTAGCCATGCTAATTATCCTCCTAGTAACATATCCAGTGCTTTAAATGGATAGTTCCTTTGTTTTATATTTGTGTTTGTACCAGACATCACTCTAGCATCAAACAAAGATCCTGGTGGTACTGCTTCCGAGAATGCAATGTATCCATCATTATCGACTTGGAATCCTTGTCTCGGTAGTGGACTAAGCCAGACGTATTCTGGAAAATCTACATATTGAATTATACCATTAATTGACAGTAAAAGTTTGAGAGGGTTTGATATTGTTACAGATGATCCCTGATATTTGGGAGCAAATCTTCTTGTCATACCATCAAAGTACATAGATACATCATCTAATGGAGTTATATCTGTAAATGTAGGGTCAATAGATAATATTGCTGCTGATGTTGTTCCAGAATTTATGATTGGTGAAGAAACATTTATTGTTGCTGTTCCTGCAATACCTTGGATACCCTGAGTACCTTGAGACTGTGCATATCCAAAACCTTGAATACCTTGGATACCCTGTATACCCTGTGTACCTTGGATAGAAGTTCCTTGAAAACCTTGAGTACCCTGCAGACCCTGTGGACTCTGGATACCCTGTATACCTTGTGTACCTTGCAATCCTTGAGGGCTCTGAATTCCTTGGGTACCCTGAGTTCCCTGTACACCTTGAGGACTTTGAATACCTTGAGTACCTTGAATTCCTTGTGTTCCCTGTAACTGAGCATATCCAAAACCCTGGACACCCTGAGTTCCTTGAGTACCTTGAATACCCTGTGGACTTTGAATACCTTGTGTTCCTTGTACTCCTTGAATACCTTGAGGACTTTGAATACCCTGAGTTCCTTGGATACCTTGGATACCTTGAATACCAACCGCACCAGCAAGATTTACCGTCCAAGAAGCAAAAGTTCCAGACCCAATTGCTCTATCATTATTAAAAGTTATAGAACCAGTTCCAGAAGTATATGATGTAACAGTTCCATATTGAATATTTGTTGAACCATTAGCAATAATAATTTCTTGACCACCAGTATAAGATAGTCCAGTTCCGATTGTTATTGTTGTAGATCCAGTACCACTTAGGGTAAAAGAAGTTGTAGATGATGTTTGATATTTATCTCCAGAGATACCTTGTACACCCTGAGATCCAGTAGTACCCTGAGCACCTTGTGTAAAATATGGAAGAGAGTTCCAAACTGTAGAACCATTACCCACTTTAAATTTAAGAGTATCGGTCTCCATAGCAATCTCGCCTTGTGCGAGAGTTAAGGTAGTACCAACTGCATTCCATGCTGAAGAGGATCCACGTCTAACCTGAATAATCTGTGCCATTAGATTCCACCACCATCAATAGTGGTTGTTCCACCGTAGATTGAGTCAGGTCCACCGCCATCCACGTTTCCTCCAGATGCAGCAGCATAGGCAAGTGAGTTCCAAGGGGTTACACCATCACCAAACTTAAACATTTTTGTATCTGTTTCTACACCAAGTTCACCATCAGCAAGGGTAGGGTTTAGGGAGGTCCAACTAGTTTTAGTAGTACGTTTATGCTGGATATCTGCCATTATTTAAGTATATCAGAACATATAATTATTTATATGTTTTCTTAGACCAAGACATTCTCTTATATAGATTGAATGGTGGATTAGTATGCGAATACCACCACATTGGAATTTTTCTTGGAACATTTTCTTCTACACTGTGTTCCCAATTATTTCTTTTAAATGGTATAGCCTGGATTATTGGAGTTCCTGCAGGAATAATGCCGACAAAATCCTTTTTTACAAAAAATGGAAAATTTACTGGAACTGGGTGCTTATCTGTATCCACTACCCCAGTCAAAGAATAGAATGGTAGGTCTATCCTATTTAATGGGTGTGTAAAAATAGTGCTATACCCTTTCGGTGTCTTAGTATGAAAAAAGTTAATCCATTTAAAAGGTTGTGGATTGTATTCTTTTTCTGGTGGTACAAATTCACCTAATTGTAATTTATCATGTGTAGTTACTACTTCAGTTTTTGAAACTTGTTGTAGTCCTGTTCCATCAAAATATACATCTGCTGCCAATACAATCATATATCCAGATGTCATTGTATCCAAAACTGGGACACATTTCTTTATTGTCTCAATTCCTTTGACAACTCCAGGTAGTTTTCTAAACCATTCTGGGATCATTTTATATGCTGGTTGTGGTACTGGAATTTCTATATTTGGGATAGTTGTACTAAATTTTATCTTTTTCATTTTTCTCTTTTTCAATAAATGAATCATCTTGATAGGACATTCCTATTTTAACAATTTTTTCTTTTGGATCAAATTCCACCATTTTATTTCTAGGTTTAAGAAGCATATCTGCGGTTTCTGAGTTTAGCCTTATTATTTCTATAACTTGTTTTTTACTATTTAATATAGCCAAATATTTCAAATTATCTTGCACTTGCTTATTTTCTGGCAATCTAAATTTAGCATCTTCAAGATATATTGATTCCTTATATCTTTTTCGTTTCAAGAAGTTTTCATATAGATAATTAAATAATAGTGATCTAAAGTTTGGCTTATGTTCTAACAGCATTCCACCATATATCTCAAATTCTTTTTTTCTAGACATTAGTTATACTCTTTTCGTTGCCAAAATATTTTTTTATAACTTTTCCCTGGTTTTCTAACTAAGGCACCTTGCAAGGTTTCTAAATATATAATACCTTTATCATTTTTAATAGATGTCCAAGAGGCTCTTTTAATTGGTATTAGTTGGGCAAATGGAGTCCCTGCTGGAATAATTCCAACAAAATCTTCTTTAATAAAAAATGGGATATTTCCAGATGTTGAGTATTTGTCTGAATCCATTATTCCTGATGTAATAGTAAAAGGAAGATCATGCCTATTGAGTGGGTGTACTACTAACAAACTCCATCCCCTTGGGGTTTTAAATCCCCAAAACCCTCTAAATGCTAAATGATTTGGCATATGTCCAGGTGGGCGAGGCATTAATTCGCCAAGTTCTTTTGGTCTTTCTGTAATAAATTCTTCAAATGCTGGTGAAGAGTTCCATCCTATTTTTAATGAACCATCTTCATTTTTAGATACAAAAATATCTACTGGAGTTGTTAATACATATCCACTTAACATTGCATCCAAAAATGGAATGCATCTTTTTAAACCAGATACTTCTTCTCCATCTGTTCCAGTTAGGGTTGTTTCAGAATTTTTATACCATTCTGGAAGTACTTTTTTAATTGGAATTGGTTGACCAAGTTCACCAAAGTCTTTTCTTGAAAAGAAACGAATTATCTTCATTATTTACCCATCTATTAGTTTCTAGTTACTTTTACTGATGTACCTATTATAGCACTTTGCTGATAGGCTGATGGGGATATGGCAATTCCATACTGAGTTCCAATTGTTGCACCTGTTGCAGTATATACTAAATCAGAACCTAATTGTGTTACTAGACTATTGTCTAGAAATGCTTGAGCAGTAATCTGGTTTCCCTTAGTTTTTACTCTAAATGATCCTATCGCTTGGGTAGTTGAAACAACTGATGATGCTATTGTATTTACTACAGAGGCTACTGATTGTGTAATTCTCAAAATTTCCGAATATGCATATGTTGTAGCATTTGTATAATAATAAGTATACCAATTTCCTCCTCCAAGAGTATCACTATTCAAAGTTCCAGGATTATATGTTGGGGAGTTTAAGTTTCCAGGATTATATGTTGGCGAATTAGCATTTCCTGCAACATAATAATATGGTGATGGACCAATGTATGAATACCCAACACTATAATTTCCATTTAATACATAGTGAAAATATGGGGTTCCATTTGAATATGAAAAACCGCTATTTCCAGTTGAATCTGCTGAATATACTGCACCACCAATATATCCTCCACCAGCATACGTTGATGGGTTAGTGTATCCAGGAGTTGTATATCCATTATAATATCCAGGAGACGTATATCCATTATAATATCCAGGAATTGTATAATATGCAAATTGAGCAGTTCCAGATCCAGTATTTCCTGGAACGGTATTAAATGTCGAATCAACATCAACCATCCACCAGTCAGAGGAACTTTGTACCCAGATCGCTACTGATGATCCTTGTCCACTTCCAGTTACTTCAACAATGTTATCAGTAGTAGGCATATTGACTACAGACATTGGATATGTTGAGCCAGATCCACCAGAGTTTGGGGTTGTCGTAGCAGTTGCTGCTCCAGAAGTTACTTGAATAATTCCATTTACAGCAGTCCACTGGCTACCGTCAGTTGCTGTACCTAGATTACCAGTTGTGTTTACTCTTCCAGCAAAATTATCATAAAATCTTTTGCGAATAGCAGAAGCGAGAGCACCTAATAAAATTGGCATTATGCAGACAAGTCTCCTATGACTACCCAAGTATTTGCAGCACGTTTAATTACCTGCACAGAAGACCATTGAGCACGAAGTTTTAGACCAGGAGTACCATTAACTGTGGCACCAGAAGCACCAATAATGGAAGTTTGACCAGTTCCAATTTGAAGAACTGTAATAATTGATCCAATAGTAAAGTTTGCAGTAGCATCTGTTGGAATAGTTACGGTATTTGAAAGAGTGCTATTCATTTCCAACATTTTCCCATCGTCAGATAGTATTGCTGTATAGTTGTTAGTTGTGATTGTAGGTTGGTAGTTTGAAATGTGGTATACCAGGGTACCACCAATTGTAGCAGTACCAGCGATAGAAATATTTCCACCAGCATAGATATTTCCTGCTATA
>Ga0228701_1002542_pt1 | contig 10638 bp, 8 predicted proteins | sample McNCre117_Aug_MG_2_FD_178017 | JGI IMG/M metagenome (GOLD analysis project Ga0228701, IMG submission 178017) | Freshwater microbial communities from McNutts Creek, Athens, Georgia, United States - 11-17_Aug_MG | ecosystem: Environmental > Aquatic > Freshwater > Creek | place: USA: Georgia...
CAAGAACTTGGACCCACGTGCGCGCATCGTCAAGGCAACCGCCGACAAGGTGCTTGCTGAACTTGGAGTCAAGGACCCACTGCTCGACATCGCGAAGGAACTAGAAGCAGCTGCGCTGTCAGACAGCTACTTCATCGAGCGCAAGCTTTACCCAAACGTCGACTTCTACACCGGCGTCATCTACAAGGCGCTTGGCTTCCCGCCTCGCATGTTCACCGCGTTGTTCGCACTCGGTCGTCTTCCAGGATGGATCGCTCACTGGCGCGAAATGAACATGGATGCGGCCACCAAGATTGGTCGCCCACAGCAGATTTACATCGGCGAAGAAGAGCGCTCACTAAAGGGCTTCTTCAACTAAAGCCAAAAGAAAACCCCGACCAGTGGTCGGGGTTTTTTGCTTGTCTAACTAAGAGCTACGCTCTTGTTAGCCAAAACACCGTAGTATCTCCGAACGACTTTTCTTCATCCAGTTCGAGGCCTTCTGGCAGCTCAACCGAACCACTGCGGCTCGAGCGTTCAAGCATGACAATGGCATCCTTGGCAAGTCGAGGCATCAGGGCCTTCAGGTTTGTCGCCACCTCTTCGTTGCTGACCTCATAGGGTGGGTCGATGAAAACTAGGTCATAAACCAAAGTGTCGGTGCTCAAGAAGGAGTTCACGGCCTTTTGGGCAACCTTGGTGACCTGATCATAGAAGCCTTCGCTGGCCATGGCCTTCTGAATCATGTTGGCATTGTTCACACAAACAGCCGCGGCCTGTCCATCGCGCTCCACCATCATCGCGTAGATAGCACCGCGGCTGACGGCCTCGAGGGCTAGGGCGCCGGTGCCGGCATACAAGTCGAGAACACGCTTGTTATCGACCCAGTCACGCGCCTGAAGGCGGTTGAAGATCGACTCGCGAATGCGATCGCTGGTTGGGCGGGTGGCTTTGGCTGGGCTGGCTAGCTTGCGAGAGCCGGCAACGCCGCTAATGATTCTTGTCATAACTGGTCAAGCCTACCGCGAGGGTCCTAGTCGACAGGCGAAGATAGTTGAATGCTGCTTCCGCTTGAACCACTTGACCGCGTGCTGGGTGACCGCACCGCGAAGTCGTTCGCGAAACACCTGGGGCTTCGCACAGTTGCCGACCTGCTTCAGCACTACCCGCGCCGCTATGCAACCCGCGGTGCCCTAACTCCGATTTCCGAGTTACCTATCGGTGAACCGGCAACCGTGGTAGCCGACATCCTTGAAGTTCGCGAACGACGGATGAAGGGTCGAAACGGCAGCATCCTCGAGGTGCGAATCACCGACGGCCACGGTTCTATGTCGCTTTCGTTTTTCAATCAGGCTTGGCGAGCTAAAGACCTTCGTGCTGGCATGCGAGGCATGTTTGCCGGGAAAATCGGCAGCTACAACGGCAAGCTGCAGCTATCTCACCCCGAGTATGAGCTGTTCCCCGAAGAGATTTCTGAAGCCGATGCCAAGCGCTGGGCGGGACTGCCAATTCCCATCTATCCCGCTGCCTCAGCGGTCACCACTTGGGCAATTCAGCGGTCGATTGCAGTCGTTCTAGACACATTGTCGCCGATCCAGGATGAATTGCCGGCCGAGGTAGTTGCCGATAACAAGCTCCTGTCGCTGCACGATGCGATCAAACAGGTGCATCGCCCAGAGGTGCAAGCCCAGTGGCAACAGGCTCGTGACACCTTGAAATATCACGAGGCCTTCTTGTTGCAGGCAACACTGTTGAAGCGTCGTTTCGAAAATCTGTCGACCCCGGCAACGCCACGAGTTGCGCCGGCCAATGGGTTGAGGGCAAAGTTCGATGCTTCCTTGCCGTTCACCTTGACTAACGGTCAGATCGATGTCGGAAACCAGATTTCAGAGGATCTGTCGGCTACGCACCCGATGAACCGCTTGCTTCAAGGTGAGGTGGGCTCGGGCAAGACTCTCGTGGCACTGCGGGCCATGATGACGGTTGCCGATTCTGGTGGCCAGTCGGCTTTGCTTGCGCCAACCGAAGTACTTGCTGCCCAGCATTTCAAGTCGATTCAAAAATCTCTGGGGGAGGACCTCGCCAAGGAGGTAGGTTTGACCCTTCTCACCGGTCAAATGCCAACGGCAGAGCGCAAGCGAGCACTTCTACAGATGGTCAGCGGTAAGGCTCGAATTGTCGTCGGCACGCACGCTTTGATCTCTGAAAATGTCGAATTCCTGGACCTCGGTTTCATCGTTATTGACGAGCAACACCGCTTCGGTGTGGACCAGCGAGAGGCGCTGCGCAACAAAGGTAAGTTGCCGCCACACGTTCTCACCATGACCGCGACCCCGATTCCGCGCACCCTAGCCGTGACCGTGTTTGGCGACTTGGATGTCTCAACTCTGACCGAACTGCCAGCGGGTCGCCAGGGCATCACGACCCACGTGGTGCAACTTTCCCAGCCGACCTTGGTTGCTCGCACCTGGACGCGCATTGCCGAAGAGGTAGCCGCAGGGCGTCAAGCTTTTGTGGTTTGCCCACGAATCGATGAAGACGATCCGGGTGAAGAACTGATTGCCTCGGGCGGCCTCGCTGAGGAAGAGTTGATCTTCTCAGACGGCACCGATGAAATGGCGGCGGAGCTCGCGAAGAAGCCGAGACAACCGTTGGCATCGGCTCTTGGTATGACTGATTCACTCAGGGCGATACCGTCCCTGGCCGGTCTTCGAATCGAAACTCTGCACGGTCGAATGAGCGCCGATGAAAAAGCCGATGTGATGGGTCGCTTCTCTGCTCGTGAAATCGACATCCTAGTTTCGACCACGGTGATCGAAGTTGGCGTCGATGTGCCAAATGCCACGGTCATGGTGATTCTTGATGCAGACCGCTTCGGTGTAAGTCAGCTACACCAGCTGCGCGGGCGCGTCGGCCGCGGCGGTAATGCCGGGCTCTGTCTTTTGCTCACCTCGGCGGAGGAAGGTTCGCTTGCTATCGAACGAGTTCGTGCCGTAGCCGCAACCCTCGATGGTTTCGAACTCAGTGAGATTGACCTCGAACTTCGTCGGGAAGGTGACGTTCTAGGTGCCACTCAATCGGGCGGTCGCTCTAGTCTCAAACTGCTCCGAGTCATCCAAGATGCCAAGCTGATACAGGCTGCGCGAAAGGCCGCCGAGCAGGTTTTGAATGAAGACCCGACTCTAGAAAAGAACATTCTGCTGGCTGAGGCGCTCGAACGCGAAGACCAGGCTAGGCAAAACAATTTAACGAAGGCGTAATCTGCCGGGGTGTATTCAGGTAACCGGCTCGGCTAACCTTTAGACATGTCAAAGATCGCTGTTTATCCAGGTTCGTTCGACCCAATCACTCTGGGGCACCTCGACATCATCAGTCGTGCCTCAGTGGTAGTTGATGAACTTCACGTAGTAGTTGTTCACAACCCGGGCAAGACTCCGCGTTTCTCAAGCGCCGAGCGCGTGGAACTCATCCGTGCCAGCTTGGCTGAACACAGCATTCACGGTGGCGCAAAAATCGTTGTCGACACCTTGGATAGTGGTTTGCTGGTTGACTATTGCCGCATGGTCGGCGCCGCGATTCTAGTTAAGGGTTTCCGCAGTAATGTTGACCTCGACTACGAACTGCCAATGGCGCAAGTCAACCGCGACCTAGCTGGCGTTGAAACAATCTTCATTCCGGCTAGCCCGGAACACGGTTTGGTCTCGAGTTCGCTGGTCAAACAGGTTGCCGACCTCGATGGTTCGGTGACAAAATATGTTTCACACGCCGTCGCACGCGCACTCGCATCTTCGGCGGCCAACAGAAAGAAATAACCTCATGAGCGCCGCTTCTCCATACGTGATTGCAGTTCACGACCTCATGCACAAGGCTGGCGCCATGCGTGAGTACAAGCTCGACATCGTTGTTCCTGAAGCGCTTGGTGAGGATTTCATCAACGTCCCGGCCGGTGTCGACCTAGATCTTGACCTGCGTCTTGAGTCGGTTCACGAGGGCATTTTGGCCACCGGTGAGGTGTTTGCTGACGCGGATGGCGAGTGCAGCCGATGCCTAGATCCACTAACTGTGCCTGTTGAAGTAGATTTTCAGGAGCTTTTCGCCTATTCTTTAACCAACGAGGATGAATTTGTCGTCACTGACGAGCAAATCGATCTAGAGCAAGTCATCCGTGACGCGGTTGTTCTAAGCCTTCCGTTCAAACCAGTTTGTCGAAAGAACTGTCTTGGCCTGTGCCCGGATTGTGGTTTGAAGTTGGCAGAAAACCCGCACCACGTGCACGAAGCCCCGGTTGATTCCAGGTTCGCCGCACTACAGAGTTTTACGCAAAAGGAAGAGTAAGTACCATGCCAGTACCAAAGAGACGCCTATCTCGCGCCCGCACTCACGCACGTCGTTCGCAGTGGAAGGCCGCTGAGGTTACCTTGGTCAAGACCATCGAGAATGGCAAGACCGTTTACAGCTTGCCTCACCGCGCCAAGGTAGTCGAGGATGCAGCCGGCAACGCGCTATTCCTTGAGTACAAGGGCCGCAAGGTCGCTGACGCTTAAGACTTTTTGGTCTTAGCGTGAACGTCGACGTACTCAGCAACCGCTTAGGCGTTGACATCGAGCCACAGCTGCTCGAACTCGCACTTACCCATCGCTCATATGCTTATGAGAATGGCAACATACCCAACAACGAACGCCTCGAGTTTCTCGGGGACTCGGTGTTGGGTTTTGTCGTTACGGCCCATATTCATGACCTGCTGACCGAGTTGCCTGAGGGTGAACTAACCAAGGTTAAGAACGCTGTGGTTTCGGCCACGGCGCTTTCTCAGGTTGCTATCGGCATCGGACTGGGCGAGTTTCTTCGCCTAGGCAAGGGTGAAGACCAGACCGGCGGACGTGAAAAGCCAAACCTCTTGGCCGATGCATTCGAGGCAATTCTCGGTGCTGCTTATGTTTCAAAGGGTCTAGAAGCTGCCGAGGGCATCATTCGCAAGCTAGTCTTCCCGCTTCTCGAAGACACCGATTCGCTTCGCGCCAACAGCGACCCAAAGACCACTCTGGGTGAGCGAGCACAGGCCGAATCAAAGCCGGCGCCGGAATACGTGACGACCCACGAGGGTCCTGACCACGACCGCACATTCTTCTCGACCGTTAGCATCGACGGAAAGCTTCTTGGATCAGGCCAGGGTCGAAGCAAGAAGTTGGCCGAAACTCAAGCCGCAATCGATGCGCTAGCCAAACTTCCAAAAGCCAAAAAGGCAAAATAGTGCCCGAGTTACCTGAAGTCGAGACAGTTCGCGCAGGCCTGGCTCCCGCACTCACCAACGCAACCGTTACCGCCATCGACGTTCTCGATGCCCGCTCGTTCAAGCGCCACATTGGTGGGGTCGAAGACTTCAAAGCAACAATGATCGGCTCCAAAATTCTCGCCGTGGTTCGTCGTGGCAAGTTCCTCTGGATGCCGCTCGAATTGGCGAAGGGCACCGCAGCTGCCAAGGGTGATCACCAACTTGCCATGGTCGGCCACCTGGGAATGAGTGGCCAGATGTTGCTGCGCACACCTGGTTTCACCGAAGACAAATTGACGCGCGTGGTCATCCATGCGGTTTCAGAATCTGGCGAAAAGGTTGAAATGCGCTTCATCGATCAGCGCCTTTTCGGCTCACTGGCAATCGATGACTTGGTCCCGACCAAGGACGGTTTGCCTGGCGGATTTAGTAACGGACTTGGCGTGGATTCGACCGGGGAATCCACCTGGTGGCGCAACCTCATCCCGGCATCTGCGGCACACATCACACGTGACCCGCTTGATGAAGATTTCAATGAAAAGTTTGTGCTCGACAAGTTCAAAAAGAAGAACTCTGGCATCAAGCGCGTTCTTCTAGACCAGCAAACCTTGAGTGGTATCGGCAACATCTATGCCGATGAAGCGCTTTGGCGATCACAGCTGCACTACGACCAGCCGGCCGCCTCTCTGAGCTCAGCCAAGGCCAAAGAACTTCTGCAACATGTGCGTGAAATCCTGGCCAAAGCGGTCACCGAGGGTGGCACCAGCTTCGACGAGCAATACAAGAACGTCAATGGCGAATCGGGTTATTTTGCGGTGTCATTGAACGCCTACGGCATGACCGGAATGCCCTGCAAACGCTGTGGAACTCAGATCAAACGCGAAAACTGGATGAACCGCGGTTCTCACTTCTGCCCGAAGTGTCAAAAACTCAAGGGCTAACCCTGTCCGGTGGCAAAAACCACCTGAGGAATGCGGTAATTTTGATTGTTGCGCTTATTGGCGCAGCTTCATCGATGCAGCCGAAGGGGAGTGACTCAGCTTGTATCTAAAGAGCCTCACCCTCAAGGGCTTCAAATCTTTCGCCCAGCCGACCACCTTTGCTTTCGAGCCTGGTGTAACAGCCGTTGTCGGTCCTAACGGTTCGGGCAAGTCAAACGTCGTCGATGCCCTTGCCTGGGTTATGGGTGAGCAAGGCGCCAAGAGCCTTCGCGGCGGCAAGATGGAAGACGTCATCTTTGCCGGTACCTCGACCAAGGGCCCACTCGGTCGTGCCGAGGTAATCCTCACCATCGATAACTCGGATGGCGCGCTGCCGATTGACTACACCGAAGTCACAATTTCGCGTACTTTGTTCCGCAACGGCGGTAGCGAGTATGCAATCAACGGCGATGCCTGCCGTCTGCTAGATGTTCAAGAGCTGCTTAGCGACTCGGGTCTTGGCCGTGAGATGCATGTAATCGTTGGCCAGGGTCAGCTAGACAGCGTTCTTCGCGCAACTCCAGAGGAGCGCCGCGGCTTCATCGAAGAAGCTGCCGGAATCCTGAAGCACCGTCGCCGCAAAGAAAAGACTCAGCGCAAGCTTGAAGCTATGCAGGCGAACCTAACCCGCTTGAACGACCTCGCCGGCGAAGTTCGTCGCCAACTCAAGCCACTCGGTCAGCAGGCCGAAGTTGCCCGCGAAGCTCAGGGCATTGCCGCAACTGTGCGTGACGCCAAGGCTCGCATCCTGGCAGCAGACATTACCGAACTTCACAAGCAGCTCGAAGAGACTGCAAAGACCGAGGCTGACCGCCGCGGTGAGCGCAACATTCTTCAGACCTTGTTGACCGAGAACACCGCTCGCCTCGGCCACCTCGAGGCCGCTCAGGTTTCGACCGAACTCGACACCGCGCGCAACCTGTCATACCAGTTCGACTCGCTAGCAGAGCGCCTCCGTTCGCTGCTCTCGATTGCCAACCAGCGTGTTGCTCTGTTGGGTTCGCAGGCAGATGTTGCCGGTGCACAGATCGACCCAAGCGCACTTGAAGCCGAGGCTGTCGCCGCGGAGCAGGCCGGCGCCGAACTCGCCGATGCCGTTGAGAAGCTAAAGACTGCCCTGCGCGAAGCTGAACTGGCTCGCAGCGAAGCGCGCGATGTTCTCGAAAAGTTCGACAACGAGGTTGCCGAGCAGAATGCTTTGATTTCAAAGTTTGACCTCGACAAGTCGCGCCTTGCCAACGAAGCGGCCGTTGCCGAATCGCGTCTGGGCAGCAAGCGCGACGAAGTTGCCCGCCACCAGAGCGCGCTCGCCGAAGCTCAGGAACGCCGTGCTGCGCGTCAGGCCGAATACGAAACCCTAGATGCACAGTTGCAGTCAGACTCGGGTGCAAAGGATGCCGATAACGGTCTCGAGGCTCGCTACGAAGCGGCACAAAAGGCAGTGTCTGTCGCAACCGCCAAGATTGAGTCGGTTCGCGATGAGCTGCACACCGCCGAGCGTGAGCGTGACTCTCTGGCAGCCAAGCGGTCTGCCTTGAACCTAATGCTCGAGCAGAAGGATGGCGCCAGCGAACTCTCGGCTGCCGGCCTGCGCGGCATCCGTGGCTTAGTCGCCAGCCACATGAAGATTCAGAACGGCTTCGAAACTGCCATCGCTGCGGCCCTTGGCCCATTGGCTGATGGCTTGGTCGCAGACTCTCGCGAGGATGGCCTAGCGGCAATCGAACACCTCAAAAAGGCAGATGGCGGTCGTGTCGAGCTGATCGTTGCCGATGTCGATTCAAAGGGCAAAGCTGGTTCGCTGCTAAACGTCGCCGGAGCTCGACCAGCCGCCGAGGTTGTCGAGGCTCCGTCTGGTGTCCTTGCGCTACTTGCTGACGTAGTAATCGTGGACGACCTTGAGGCAGCCCGATCGCTATACAAGGCCGACAAGAGTGCAATGAAGCTTGTCTTGATCACCCTCGATGGTGACGTTTTGACCGAGTCGGTCATCCGTGGTGGTTCAGCCAACAAGCCTTCGAAGCTTGAGCTAGTTGCCGAGCGCGATGCCGCCGAAGCAATGCTCTCAAAGGTCTCAAAGCAAATTGATGACCTAAAGGGTGACCTTGCTCAGGCACGTTCAACCGAAGAGGCCGCGAAATCATCGGCCAAGGATGCGCTTGCCGCACTAAACGCCCACGACGCAACCCTTGCCGCCAACGCCGAGAAACTTGGTCGTTTGCGTGTTCAGGTAGAAGCATCGGATGCCGAAGTTGACCGACTGTCACGAGTAGCCGAGCAGGCTGTCGCTTCGATTGCTGTTGCTGAGGAAGCCTTGGCTGCTGCGGTTGCCTCTCACGATACGTTCGCTGCTCAGGAGCGCCCGGAATTCGACCTTTCGAACCGTCAGACTTTGTCAGAGAACCTCGAACAGGAACGTCAGCGGGAGCTCGAACTTCGAGTAGACCTCGGTGCCGCCGTTGAGCGTGTTCGCGTTGAAGCCGAACGAGCCAAGGGCTTGCGCGAACAAATCGCTGAGGCTCAGGAAGCAATCGAAAAGGCTCGTGCCGCCGCTGCCGCTCAGGCCAAGCAGTTGGCTAGCGCTCGCCGCGTACTTGAAGCTCTGCCGATCCTCATGGACGCCGTCGCCGAGAGCGCATCTCAGGCCAAGGTTCGTCTGCACGAACTAGAAGCGGCGCGTGCGCACCAGAACGAAGAACTTGTTCGCCTACGCGGTGAAACTGCAGACATCCAGATGAAGTTGGCGACTCTGACCCAGAGCGTTCACGACTTCGAGATGAACAATCACGAAAAGCGCCTCAACTTGGCGAACCTAGTTTCGCGTGCGAACGACGAGCTTGGACTTGAGCAGGACATCCTGCTCGCCGAATACTCACCGAACGAAGAATTCAACCGTGAAGAGCAGACCAAGCGCCTTCGAGAGTCAGAGCGTCTATTCGAGCGCCTCGGCAAGGTAAACCCGCTAGCCCTCGAAGAGTTCGCGGCCCTAGAGCAGCGCCACAAGTTCTTGACCGAACAGCTTGCCGACCTAACCCAGACTCGCAAAGACCTCATGCAGATCATCGACGAGCTCGACTCAAAGATGCAGACGATCTTTGCCGACGCCTTCGAAGACACCCGCAAGGCATTCGAAACCGTCTTCCCGACTTTGTTCCCAGGTGGAACTGGTTCAATCTTCTTGACCAACCCGGATGACATGCTCACCACCGGCCTCGAAGTCACCGTGAAGCCTGCCGGCAAGCGCATCGAGCGTCTATCTCTACTTTCGGGCGGTGAGCGTTCGCTAGCTGCCGTTGCCCTGATGGTCGCAATCTTCAAGGCGCGCCCTTCGCCGTTCTATGTCATGGATGAGGTTGAGGCCGCCCTTGACGACGCCAACCTAGGTCGCTTGCTCAAGATCTTCGAAGACTTGCGCTCAAGTTCACAGCTGATCATCATCACGCACCAGAAGCGCACCATGGAGATCGCGGATGCGCTTTACGGTGTTTCAATGCGCCAGGATGGTGTTTCTGCCGTAGTCGGTCAGCGACTTCTGGAAAAGGCCTAGTAATGGCTGGATTCCTGTTTTGGAAGAAAAAGAGAACTGCTGAGCAGATCGAACTCCCCGTCGACAATGCTCCTGAAGTCGCAGTCGAAGTCGAACAAATCCAACATCCTCTCGACAATGCTCCTGAAGTCGCAGCTGTCTCAAAGAGCTCAGATTCTGTTCGACAAGAACCAGAGCAGATCGAACTTCCCGTCGACAATGCTCCTACCGTCGCAGCTGTCTCCGATAACTTCGAATCTGCTCCAGAGGGGTTCGAACAGGCAGAAGAGTTGGTTGCAGTTGAGTTGCCGAAGCGCAGCGCCAAGAAGGGTATCCGCTCACTCTTTAGCCGCATCAAGTTCAACCCAGAGAACCTGGACGAGCTTGAAGACATTCTGATTCAGGCTGACTTTGGTATCGATGCATCGATGGCCATCGTTGAAGATGTGAAAGCACGCGCAAAGAAGTCTGGCGCTGCGACCGAGCAGGAGCTCAAGGACATTCTGGCCGAGGTTATTGCCGAGAATCTCGAACGTGAAGACAAGGCTCTAAACCTAAGCGACGGCAAGCTGCCATACGTGTTCTTGGTGGTTGGTGTGAATGGTGTTGGCAAGACAACCACCATTGGCAAGTTGGCCAACTGGCTGAGCGAAGGGGAGTGGAAGGTCTTTATTGGCGCCGCGGACACCTTCAGAGCTGCTGCCGTTGAACAGGTTGCAACCTGGGCGGACCGTGCGGGTGCGACCTTGATTCGACCAAAGGCCGAGGGCCAGGACCCGGCCTCGGTGGCGTTCGAATCTGTCGAGGCTGCAATCAAAGCAGACGCTGACATCGTCATCATCGACACCGCCGGTCGTCTGCAGAACAAGACCGACCTGATG
>Ga0228701_1002547_pt1 | contig 10606 bp, 4 predicted proteins | sample McNCre117_Aug_MG_2_FD_178017 | JGI IMG/M metagenome (GOLD analysis project Ga0228701, IMG submission 178017) | Freshwater microbial communities from McNutts Creek, Athens, Georgia, United States - 11-17_Aug_MG | ecosystem: Environmental > Aquatic > Freshwater > Creek | place: USA: Georgia...
GTCACAGCCGTTGCACTAGTAAAGCTGATGACCGTACCATTGTCGGACGCTGTCAACGTATACGCCGAAGCTTTTGTGCTGATACTTGCCCCAAATCCCGACAATTTGGAGCTCGTCGAGGAACCGCCCGTTAAATTACCGGTTGTCGATACGTTCCCCGTGGTATAGCTAATATCATTACCCGATTTTACCCAATCATTGCTTAATCGTAACCAAGTTGGGGAGGCCGACGTCCCCGTGTTGACGTAAAAGCCAATGGGTGCATCCGTTTGATAAATCAACAAGCCGGTTGCTGGCAAACTAATCGCCGTTTTTTGAGCGGCAGTCATCCGAGGTACTAAGAACCCTTTGGACGTTGATGCGATCTCTAATTTAGCTGAAGCATCTGGCGTCGTGGTACCAATTCCCGTTTGGGCTAAGCCTTGCCATGAAGCGATCAGGCAGAACACCATGAAAACGTATCCTTTATTCTTCATTTCCTTTATTTTCTAATTTCAACAAGCGTTCCTGAATGTCCTTCAACATTTGTTCCAAACGCTCTTTGTCTTTTTTCAGATTGTTAATCGTTTCATCTTGTTCTTGAATGGCCTTGACCAAGATGGGGGTCAACTTACTATAATCCACCGTCTGCGGAATAATTTTCCCATTCGCATCTACGGCATCTTTTTGTCCGGAGACCAAATAGGGGAGAACTTCTTGTAATTCATGGGCCATGAATCCATACATGCGGGAATTATCAATCTTCCACGCAAAATCGTAGGTTTTCAAACGATTGATTAATTCTAATCCTTTATAAGGCTTGAGGTCTTGTTTCAAACGATAATCCGAAGTCGTATTGTATGAAACGGAACTTCCGTTGGGGGATGTTATTTGACCAATTACATTACTTGAGTTTTGAAACATAATGAATTCATGCCAGCCGGCGGACCAGTTTTGGTTGGTATTTGCATTTAGAATCATCAAGCCATTGTTATCACTCGTAGTACTTTCCACATAAACGGTCGTATTATCCGATCCTAAAACATGTAAGCGACGAGTGGGCAATACTCCAATGCCCAAATTTCCACCTGAACTGATCCGCATGCGTTCGGAACCGCCAATATTCCAACGGTGGGATTGTATACTCGAACCATTGGATTCAAATCCATATCCCAAATTATTACTTTCGGCAATCGCATCCGTTGTTCCAAACCAATGCATATTGCTACCATCTTTGCCAAAATAAGATCTTGCACCGCTGTTGATGATCGAGGTACTAAATCTTCCCGAACCGGTAACATCTAAGGCTTGCGTTGGGGATGCATTATTGATTCCGACATTCCCTGAATTATCGACGCGAATACCTTCATTCCCGCCGTCGTTGGAGAGGTAATTGCCATTTAATTGGATATTACTATTGGCAATATGATTCCCTAAATTATCAGCTGTTGTTGAGGTGGTAATTGATGGATTTAATTTCGTAATGATAAGTGTGGCACCAGCGAAGATCGCACGATTGGCACCATCGGCATTATACAAGCGAAATGTTCTCGAACTTGTTGAGCAATCCACTACATCTGCTGCAAAGGTACCGCCGCCCCAGTTTCCAGACCCACCATTGGCAATACGAGCATAAGCATCATTATTTCGAAATGTTCCCCAAGTACTCGATACCATTTCTTGAAGCAACATGTCGTTATATGTACCGCCTATTTGATAAGGCAGTGCCCATTCCAACTTATAAAATCCATTGGACAGGGTAAAGCTTGTTGTTGCGGTCATGGTAAAATCACCCGCAGCTAGGTTATTGAAACTACTTAACCATGAACTAATGGCATTTCCTGTAGATGTACTTGAACTCGAACGATAAATAGCTTGATTTTGTACATTCCCCACAGTTGTGGAAATACTAACCCACCGTAATCCAACACCGTCCCAATAATAATAACCTGGCACAACATTAAATGGACTGGCACCTGCCGAAGCGGTATTAAAAACCATCAATCCATTGGCTGGATTGCTAATCGGACTGGCAGAATTGGTCGCTGTTAATGCCACGCGAGGAGGGAGGAAACCCTTATCACTCGCATTTACCTCTAATTTCGCGGATTGATGTGGTGATGTCGTACCAATCCCCGTTTGAGCATAGGTGCCGGTGGTCACCAACAAGAAAAAGTAGATCAGCTTCTTCATTTTAACTTTTCTTCTATCGCTTTTAATCGATTTTCTAAATCAATTTGTTTGTTTTTCAATGCTTCAATTTCCGTTTGTTGGGCTTGAATGACTTTTAGAGATAGTGCATGCAAGGCCTGATAATTGACCGATTTGGTTTGCATTTCATCTGAACCTGTATTAACCATTTCAGGAAATATAGATTCAATTTCTTGGGCAATGAATCCATATTGTAATTTGGTATCACGTTGCTTATCCGGATTCCAATAAAATGTAACAGGTCTCAGTTTTAAATATTTGGAAATGTTAGAACTATCAAGTTCAACGATGTTATTTTTTAGTCTACGGTCAGAGCGTGTATTGAACGAATTTGCTAAAATGCCAAAAGCTAAAAAATCATAGGTTGCAAGCCCTCCGCCCCATCCTCCAGGCCAATCCGATGCTATCTGTCCTCCTTGTTCAGGGATAGCTACACGCGATTGACCGAATCGATTGATCGTGATGGCATTATTTGCAGCGACTGTATTAAAATTCCAACTCGTATTGATGATCATTTGATTATTGGGATTGTTGATCCCTATCGAATATCCAAAAGCCCCATTAACATCCAAACTATAATAAGGTTTACCACTTCCTGTACCAGCTGTCCGAACGAGGGATACTGCATGCGCGGAGGTCGAAGCATTGTTTGAATTATACACATAAAAACTAGGAACGGTGTTGTTCGAAGGATCATCAGCTCCGCTAAATACATTGGCATTTTGAACATGTAAACTAACTGAGGGACTCGAAGTTCCTAAACCTACTCTTCCTATATTCGTTAATCGCAACCTTTCCGTTCCCATAGTCCGCATCACGATATTATTTGTCATATCTGCCACATTCGAATATCCGCTTAAATCTATGGATGTTTGCGTATTTGAATTTGTTCCGCCACCGGCCGACAAGCGTAAAAATCCATCATCCGCACCATCTCCTTGGGTAGAACCCCCACCAGCGCCAACTCCTCTAATTTCATAATTTCCAACAGTGCTTGTATTCAAGCCTGGTCTAGAGGTACTATTGCCAAATCCTCCAAAAATACGAATCCCACCACCTACAACATTGATTTTTGAGGTTGGGCTCATAGTTCCAAATCCCACATTGCCATTCTCAAGAATAATCATTCCGTTACTTTCTGTGGTCCCTGAGAATATACGAAAACGTGCATCCGCGTTAGAGGTTCCATAATGATCTATCGTCCAATCCACAGTTCCTCCTGAAAGGGAACGCTTTAGTGTAATTTGTCCACCTTCATTGGTGGTGGCCGTCGGATTCAAAGTAATTTCTCCCGGTAGGGTCCCTGCGGTATTTCCCACGGTTAGCGTAGACGTGGGTGCCGAGTTACCGATTCCTACATTGCCTCCCAAGGGATTTATCGCCAAAATATTATTTGTTCCATAGGTTTTATTTCGTGCCTGCATCCAGGCAAATGTTGAACTGGAACTTAAGCCAAAGTCCAAGACATGATTAACCGTTAAACCACCCAATCGTAAATTTCCATTCGCCGCAGAACCACTATTCACCGGATCTGCCGTGCTGGCTTCCACCTGAAATTTATTGACAGGGGCTGTTGTTCCAATACCCGTTTGCGCCTTAACGATTGTCGTTCGGCCAATTAATATCCCAAAAATTCCAAATAACTTTTTCATTATAAGCTGTATCTACCTCGTAAAGCGTTAAAGTTTGTTGTTATTTCTGTGGTACTTAATGCCCTTTTATACAATTTTACATTTCCAATTTTTCCATTAAATGTCTGCGGATATTCAAAATTATTATAGGATCCGATGTATAAATTGTTCACCGAATTTAAAATGGAATTCATGGTATGCGTGACGGTCCCTTTTGATTTACCATTAATGAAAGTTTCCAAGGTCTTCGTGGAACCGCCTTTGTAGACATAAACCACTTGGTACCAAGTATTTGTTGAAAAACTAAACATGGTCGAATTAATATACGTCCCTGTTCCATCCCCAATTTGTGCAAATAAACTCGTGGTATTTAATCGAATGGAATACGAAACGGCAGCTGAAGCACCTCCCGCATTGAATTTTCCGAGAATACACTGTGAACTTGCATTAGTTGCCGTATTAAACCAAGCCTCCATCGTCCAATCCCCACTGCCAGGTTCAAGACTCGCATTATCAGTTACAGTGGCTTGTTGGTTCGATCCATTGAAGGTAAAATAGCCCTTTCGGTCAATATTATACGTGGGACTATTCGTTAATGTCGCATTATTTCCTGTCCCCGTTAAATCATTCCAGGTCGTTCCACTGCCTATATATGAGATTAAATTCCCCGCGTCTAAATTCATGACCAATCCATCGGTGATGACTTCATTCGCCTTGATAATTAAACCCATTCGCATTGTAATGTGATTATTCCAATCTGTTGGACGTACACGTACATATTTCGCATAGGTTAAGGATGGGAAATAAACCGCAACAGCTTCCGTCGTATTTGTATTAAAAGCGGCATTCATTAAAATTTGTGTCCAAGTTGACCCATCTGTACTCACATCTACATGTGCTGTTTTGACCCATTGTGCATTATTTAAGGACCTACTTTGCACGACGATGCCTGCGATATATGTAGGGACGTCATAGTTAAGTGTAATCCATTGGTTGACGTCATTGGAGCCGGCCGACCACCCTTGCGGCGAGTTCGACCATGCCGTCATGTGATAGCCAGTTGTGGTAGAAGGATAAGGTGCATTTGCATAAAAGGTGTCTCCCGACCAGTTACTGGAGGTCGCCCAATAGGTTGGATTTGAATTTGTTGACGGACTAAAGATGAGGGTATTTAGTGAATTAGGCGTTCCGGGTGTCCACTTACTGGTGGCATCCGTTAAAACCATTTTGCCGGTTCCCTTAAAAATGACTTTGTTGGAATTAAACGTGGTGGCCGTGGGTATCGTATAGGTGTGTCCATCATTTACTTGCAATCCACCCTGGACATTGTTTAGATTAGAAGTATTTGAAGTGGATAATATACTTGCGGAACTTAAGGTATAGGCTAATTCGTTGTTGTGGATAATGTAAGAAGAATAAACATCCGTGTAACCAGAACCTGCGGGGAAGTCGTCGCTGATTTCCACCACATATCCTGCCACTGTACCGTAAGTTGCAGGTAGGTCATTCCAACATGTATTTCCTCCCCATTTCCCTACCGCATAATCTTCGGAATGATTGGCACCATTGGGCTCGCCCGAACACCAGTTGTTGTATTGATCCGCAATGTTACCTGCCGTGGGTCCATTTTGGGTTTTGAGAACGGTACCTAATTCCGGACCGGCATCAATGACCCAGGTTCCATCTGTCACGGCATCGGTGATGGCAAGCCAAACATTGGTTCCCGTAATATTATTGTTGATGAAGTTATTTTCTGAATCCGAAGTAACCGTCACTAAGTATCCCGTTTTTCCTTTATAGGTATAGCCTGCAGCGGCAGTTTTGGCACTGGAATAGGAGACGCTTCCCACTGGGTTGGCCGCGACATAACGATAGAAGTGTTTGTTCGTTGGATTGTAGGTATAATTAACATCATAGCCTGTTGCCTCCACACTGATTTTAACGGCAGTCTGCGTGCTACCTGTGGAAATGGTCATAGCCGCAAGCGCATTATTGACATTGGTTTTTGTTCCGTAAAAGACCACGCTGGTAATTCCGGTCCAATTGGTATAACCGGTATTTAAGGTAAGCCCCGTGGTGGTAGGGAAACTGATGCTTGTCCCTATTTGATAATCCAAACTCACCGAAACCAATATGTTGTCTGTTGTATTCGCCCAGTTGATCACAAAATCACCTGCTTCCACATTGCTGGAATTGGGAGCAATGCTTAATGGGGCAGGAGCAGTGATCATTTGGCCCAATGACGTCATAGACCAAAGCAGACAACATGTTAGGAGGAAATTTTTCATCTTAATGCGCCCGGCGGAGTTTTTTGACTTGTTTTTTTAGTTGGTTAATCTGTTTCTGTTGTTCCTTGATGGCTTCTACGAGTAGAGCGACAACTTTGTCGTATTGCACCGACTTATACCCTTCCGCTGTGTTCTCAGTTTGAACGATTTCAGGCAAGACCTTTTCCACTTCTTGGGCTATGAAACCCAGTGTTCGTTTATCCGAGAACATGCGTTGCGGAAAAGCCGAAGTATTCCAATTGAAATTCACGCCACGCAAGGCTAAGACTTTTTGTAGGGGATTGTAAATAGGAGCGACGTCTGTTTTAAAGCGTGCATCGGATGAGCCTGCAATGGAATTGGCAATGATGTCACCGGTAACTTGCAAGCGTACGGAGGGTGAGATATTACCCATTCCAATGAATCCATTTTCCTTAATGATCAATCCATTCAATTCACTCGTATTGAAGATACGCAATCGCGCATCGGCTGCGGTAGTACCGTATTGATCGATACTCCAATCAACAGTGGATCCAGTTAGGGATCGTTTGAAGTTTATTTGACCACCTTCATAGGCATTGGTCGTTGGGTTTAGCGTGATTTCCCCAGGAATCGTACCCCCCGCATTTCCCACGGTTAGTGTCGAATTAGGTGTGGAATTTCCTATGCCTACATTACCGCCTAAGGGATTGATGCCTAAAATGTAATTCGTGCCATAGGTTTTATTCCGGGCTTGAATCCAAGAAAATGTACTCGTGCTACTTAACCCAAAGTCCAAAACATGCACAGCCGAAATTCCGCCTAAACGTAAGTTTCCATTGGCCGCTGACCCACTACTCGCAGGATCTGCTGTTGTGGCTACCACCTCGAGTTTATTGACAGGAGCTGTCGTCCCAATACCCGTTTGTGCCCACGCGGATCCCGATAGGAGCGTGAAGCAGGTAATCAGTTGTATGTGTATTTTCTTGATCATCGTATGTCTCGTTTGGACATTAATTCATTTTAGAACAAATCCTTTGGGCTGATGTGACAGCCCAAAGGATGAAAGGATTAGAATAATGCGCGAATAACATTCCACTGCGAACCATCGGATACCAATTTAATCCAATTGTTGGATGCTTCGATTCCGACACTCACACTCGTAACTGCTGCATTTGCATTATCAATGTAAATATTTCCTGTAGTACCAGTAATTGTGATACCAAAGCCAGTTTTGTTTTTAATCGTTATTGCTTTTCCTGCATTTGATGATGATGCAGCCGGCAAGGTAAATGCTCCTGCAGATGCTCCTGTGTAGAAAACATAAGCTTCTGCTGTTGTAATACTGTAAGTTGTAGATGTTGTAACAACTGTAGAACCTAGCGCTGTTGACCATGATGCTAATCCATTTGCATCAGAAATCAGCACTTCTCCAGCTGCGGGAGATCCCCCAGTTATTTGAATTTGACCATTTACTTTTACAATACCAGCCGCACCAGAACCGGTCGCAGTACCTGGAGTTAAAATGATATCCCCACCTTTCGTATTAGTTCCATTGGCATTTTGTGCTGTTAAGGTAAAGTTTCCACCTGCTGCTCCCGATGCTGCTGTGGTAGGTAAGTTAGAAAGGCTAGTTGAACCATAAATGACGGCTTTCGTCGTAGATGATGTACCAATGGTAGTGGAATGAGAACCTTGTCCAACGGAGGCAAAGCTTTGCGCGCCTCCAGAAATAACAATTTCATTGGTTTCATTATCAGCGGCTGGCCTCGTGTCAAATCCAATCATTACATTGTAACTCCCAGTTGTATTTGATGTGGTACCTGTACCAATATATTTACCAGCAGAAATACCCACATTAACATTGTATCCACCTGTAGTTAATCCAGAACCACTAATTTCACCAATACCTATATTAGAACTTCCTGTAGTTACCGCACTCAAAGCACCAGCTCCTATACCTATATTTGAATAGGATGTTGTGACTCTTCTTAAAGCTTGTGTCCCAACAGCAATATTGCTACCACCAGTAGTAATTGATGTTCCAGCCAATGAACCAATTCCCACATTGTCAGTACCGGAAGTATTCGCAGTTAAAGCTTGATAACCTATGGCAACGTTATTAGTTCCAGAACTTGTCATCGATAAACCTGCATCTTGACCAAATAGGGTTGAAAAGTTAGCGGGTCCTTTACCAACAGTTAAACCATTAATTTTTAGGTCGGAATTAAAAGTTTTAGAACCGGCAAATGTTTGAGTTCCTGTTGTTACGACACCACCAAAATTGGCACTTGCAGGTTCTAAATTTAAAGTCGAACCTGAAATAGTAGCACCATTCGCATTGCTTCCATTACCTATTGCAGCTAAGGTTGTAATTCCGGATGGAGTTGTCCATGAAGCTAATCCATTGGCATCGGATGTTAAGACCTTATTCAAGCCAGGGGTTCCACCTGCGATACTTAATGTTCCCCCGATGTAGACATTACCTGCGATACCAGCACCACCACCAACAATTAATGAACCCGTAGTAGTAGAAGTTGAGGCAGTAGTATTAGGTAATGTTAAAGCCCCCATGATTTGAGCTTTGGTCGTAGAAGAGTTACCAATTAAAGTACTATTGCTACCCAAACCTACAGTTCTTAATGTAGCACCACCAGAAATAACCACTTCATTATCATCACCATCAGCTAATGGTGAGGTATTGTAACCAATATAAGTAGAGTTTGACCCAGTTGTATTTGCTACAGAACCCGATGAACCAATAAAGGAACCAGCATAATATCCGAGCGTGGTATTTCCACTTCCAGTTGTATAACTGTAGCCCGACCAATAACCTAAAGCAGTATTTTTATTAGAAGTGGTTGAAGATTTTAGGGCACTGTTACCAACAGCAACATTATAACTACCGCTTATATGTGAATTTAATGCAGCTGTACCAAGAGCTACGTTTTCTGAACCCGTCGTGAGGTTGTACAATGATGAATAACCTAAAGCAATGTTATTTTGTCCCGTGGTGATACTCGTTAATGTATAGGTACCAATAGCGGTATTGTAGTCAGATGTAGTTGTTGTGGTATTCATAGCATTACTTCCAACTAAAAGGTTACTGGTTCCACCTACAGTACCAAGTTTTACTCCATTAGAAACTAAATTAGCACTAAATGTTTTTGCTCCAGCAAAAGTTTGTGTACCAGTAGTTACGACACCTCCATTACTTGAACCGGCAGGCGAGAGGGATAATACTCCTGATGTAATACTTGCACCATTGGTATTGGTTCCACTAATAGCACCGATACTGGTAACACCTGCTGGTGCCGCCCAAGAAGGTAACCCACTGGCTAAAGTTAATACTTGTCCATCGGTTCCTTTAGCCAAAACCGTACCCGTTCCACTCGTACCTCCGTAGATGATATCTCCAGAAGCAGTCATCGGTGATAATGCATCAAATGCTGCCGCTTTAGTCGTCGCCCCCGTACCACCATTCGCGATAGGCAAGGTTCCCGTCACACCCGTTGTCAATGGTAAACCTGTTGCGTTCGTTAACACACCGGATGCCGGAGTTCCCAATGCAGGAGCCGTAAAGGTAGGAGAGGTTAAGGTTTTATTCGTCAAGGTTTCTGTACCCGCTAATGTCGCCAAAGTACCTGATGCCGCTGGTAAGGTAATCGCCGTTCCGGTACCTGCTACCGCTGGTGCGGAAATGGTTGCTGTTCCAGATGTAGAACCGGCAAAGGCAACCGAAGTCGCGGAAGCTACACCTAAGGTAGGAGTCACCAAAGTAGGTGAGGTTGCAAATACCAATGCACCTGAACCTGTTTCACCAGTTACGGCTGCTGCTAAATTAGCACTTGATGGTGTCGCTAACCACGTATCTACCCCCGTACCCAATCCTGTGATTTCAGACACGGCAGGGTTAGCATAGGTAAATGTTCCTGTTCCTGTATTTTTCAAAAATCCCGCTCCATTACTCAATGAACCGATGTTCGACAAGTTTGTATATGCCGCTTGTTTACTATTAAAAGTAGACCAGTCGGCACTCGCTAAATAACCTGCCGCGCTAGCTGAAGCTGTTGGGATAGTCGACCAAGCAGGTGCACCACTGATCAAACTTAATACTTGACCATTTGTCCCAACTCCTAATCTTGTACCTGTACCACTGGCTCCACCAATGATGATATCACCCGCTGTGGTCATTGGAGAAAGGGCATCAAAAGCACCCGCTTTTGTTGTAGCTCCCGTACCACCGGCTGTTAATGGAAGTGTTCCTGAGGTAATCGCCGTCGTGCTCGTCGTATACAAGGCACCTCCACTCGTATAGGATGTTAATCCCGTACCCCCGGCACTGGTTGGCAAGGTACCTGTCGTCAAGGCTGATGTACTCGTTGCATACATGGCACCGCCACTATTGAAGGACGTCATGCCTGTACCTCCTTGATCTGTTCCTAGAGTTCCTGTGCTCGTTAAGCGTTTGGACGCGTCAGTAAACACACCTTTCGAAGCTGTCAAGGCTGATAGGGTAGTTGCACCCGTGATGGTTGC
>Ga0228701_1002549_pt1 | contig 10599 bp, 6 predicted proteins | sample McNCre117_Aug_MG_2_FD_178017 | JGI IMG/M metagenome (GOLD analysis project Ga0228701, IMG submission 178017) | Freshwater microbial communities from McNutts Creek, Athens, Georgia, United States - 11-17_Aug_MG | ecosystem: Environmental > Aquatic > Freshwater > Creek | place: USA: Georgia...
CAGCCGGCCGGCAAGGCCATCCGTGTTGAGGTGACCACCACACCGCTTCCGGTTGGCGGCAGCGTGGTGCTGATCCTGTCTAAGGGTGCAACCACGGTGGTAATGCCAAACATGCTGGGCGAAACCCTGGCCGCCACCAAGTTAGCCCTCGAGAACTTGGGACTGCAGGTCTACGTGAACACCGATCAGCTGCAGGCAAACTGGGGCGTGGCCAAGGTGCGCAGCGTAAGCGTTGCCGCCGGGACCGTTATCAAGCGCGGCACCACGGTTACCATCAGCAATAAGAAGTAGCCCACTCCAAAAAACTTTGGAAAGCAAAAAGCCCCGGCCACACGCATAGCGGACCGGGGCTTTTACTTTGAAACTACTTGCGGTTGGCCAGCATCTCCGAAACCAGGAACGACAGCTCTAGAGACTGCATGTGGTTTAGGCGTGGGTCGCAGAGCGACTCGTAACGCTCTTCTAGCGCCGCCTCATCAATCACGTCGGAACCACCCAGGCACTCGGCAACGTCGTCGCCGGTTAGCTCGATGTGGATACCACCAGGGAAGGTACCGGCAGCCTTGTGAACCTCGAAGAAGCCACGAACCTCGTCCATAACGTCATCGAAGCGACGGCTCTTGTAGCCGTTCTTGGTGGTGATGCCGTTGCCGTGCATTGGGTCGGTGATCCAGAGCGGGTTGGCTCCGGTGCCCTTTACTGCCTCAACCAGCTTCGGCATCTCCTCGCGGATCTTGCCGGCACCCATGCGGGTGATGAAGGTTAGGCGGCCAGGCTCGCGTTTAGGGTCTAGCTTCTCAATCAGGTCGCGGACGTCCTGTGGCTGGGAGCTTGGGCCAAGCTTCACGCCGATTGGGTTGCGAACGCGCGACAGGAAGTCGACGTGAGCGCCATCGAGCTGGCGGGTGCGCTCACCAATCCAGATGAAGTGGCCGCTGGTCACGTAAGGAGTGCCGGTACGGCTATCGATGCGGGTCAGTGGTCGGTCGTAGTCAAACAACAGACCCTCGTGGCTCACGTAGAACTCGGTGGACGAAAGGCCATCGAAGTTGACACCGGCAGACTCCATGAACGAGATTGCGCGGTCGATCTCCTTGGCCAAGGACTCGTAGCGAGCGTTGGCTGGGTTATCGGTGAAGCCCTTGTTCCAGTCGTGTACAGAGCGCAGGTCTGCGAAACCACCGGTGGTGAAGGCGCGAACCAGGTTCAGGGTGCTTGCCGAGGTGTGGTAGGCCTGCACCAGGCGCTTAGGGTCGTTCAGGCGGCTCTCGGCGGTGAAGTCGTAGCCGTTTACTGCATCGCCACGGTAGGCAGGCAGGGTGACACCATTGCGGGTCTCATCGTTGTTGGAGCGAGGCTTGGCAAACTGACCAGCCATGCGGCCCATCTTGATTACCGGCAGGCTGGAGCCATACATGAGCACAACCGACATCTGCAGCAGAGTCTTTACGCGGTTGCGAATGCGGTCGGCGGTTGCGTCGGCAAAAGTCTCGGCGCAGTCTCCACCCTGAAGCAGGAATGCGTTTCCGTTGGCAGCATCGGCTAGGCGGTCGCGTAGACGGTCTACCTCACCGGCAAACACCAGTGGAGGCAAAACGGAAAGCTCCTTGCGGGAAAGCTCTAGGGCTTCTTCCGAATACCAGGTTGGCTGCTGGGCAGCCGGCAGCGCCTTATAGGCGTCAAGACCAGCAATAACCTTTGGATCGGCTACAACACTTGGTTCAGTCACTCTTGCCAATTTGCTTCTCTATTCTTGGTGGCGGTTTGGGTAATAAAAGTTTGGGGTTTTAGCGAGCGGCGCGAGCCATGCGGCTCTTCACCGAGGTGGCATACACGTCTTCATAGACCTGGCCACTCAAGCGCTGCAGTTCATACATGATTTCGTCGGTGACGGCACGAAGAACGATGCGGTCGCCCTCCATACCCTCAAAGCGAGAGAAATCAAGCGGTGCACCGATGTTGATTCCCACGCGACGAATGCGCGGCATCTTCTGGCCGATGGGCTGCACCTTCTCGGTGTCGATCATGGCAACCGGAATGATTGGGACCTTGGCTTCGAGCACCATGCGAGCGATGCCGGTGCGGCCACGGTAGAGCTTGCCGTCTGGAGAGCGGGTGCCCTCCGGGTAGATGCCAAGCACGTTGCCCTCGGCAAGCACACCAAGACCGGTGGTCAGCGATGCCTCAGAGGCCTTGCCACCCGAGCGGTCGATTGGAAGCTGGCCGGTGGACTTGAAGAACCAGCGGGTCAAGGCACCCTTGAGGCCCTTGCCGGTGAAGTACTCGCTTTTAGCCAGGAAGGTAACCGGGCGACGAAGCATTAGCGGCAAAAAGATGCTGTCTGAAAACGACAGGTGGTTGCTTGCCAAAATGGCGGCACCGCTGGTTGGGATGTTCTCAACGCCACGAATCCACGGGCGGAAAATCACGCGCAAAAGCGGGCCGAGCACGAAGGTTTTCAGGAAGAAATAGGTCATCCCAATCCCCTTTCTTTGGCTTGGACTTTTGCTAAGACTTAAAGTTTACCGAAGGCACGGCGCGCAAGGTCTGCGGCACCAACCAGACCGGCATCGTTTAGGAACTGAGCAGCCTTGATTTCAAGCTCCGGGTGGAACCCGCGGGCAGGCAGGTGGCTCAGGAAACCCTCGCGAATCGGGTCAAGCACAACATCACCAAGCGACGAAACGCCACCACCGATGACCACCATTTCGGGGTCTAGCACGGCGGCCAGTGAGGCAATGCACTGCCCCAACCAAGAACCAAGATCCTGCACCAAGCCAACGGCACCCGGGTCCTTCTCGATTACCGCCTGGGCAACCTGTAGTCCGGTTAGCTCGCCAGTCTCGTGCTGAATCTGGGCCAGGCGTGCGCCCTCAGGCTTGCCACTGGCAGCCAACTCTCGCGCCGAGCGCAGCAGAGCGGTGCCCGAGGCGTACTGCTCGATGCAACCGTGCTGGCCACAGCCGCAGAGGCGACCCTCAGGGACCACACGCATGTGTCCCAACTCGGCCGCAACTCCAAAGCCGCCGCGCAGCAGGTGCGAATCTACGATTACAGCACCACCCACACCAGTTCCGATGGTCAGCATGACCATGTGCTTGTAGCCCTTGCCGGCGCCAAAACGGTATTCGGCCCAACCGGCAGCATTGGCATCGTTTTCTAGCAATACCGGAACCGAAACCTTGGCTTCAACCAGAGCCTTGAATGGCTCGTTGCGCCAAGAGAGGTTTGGTGCATAGACGATGTTGGCCTGCTCGGCATCAATGTAACCGGCGGCGGCAACGCCCGCACCGATAACCTGCTCGCCGGCAGAAAGAGTGTTGATCAGGCCGGCAACGGCATCCACGATTGCGGCGCTGTCGGTTGCCGGAGTTGGTACGCGAAGTTCGCGAACAATTGCGCCATCAGGATCAACCAACGCACCGGCAATCTTGGTGCCACCGATGTCGATACCAACTGCGTACATATTTTCCATCCTGAATGCCGGTCACTCCAGCTCCAAATCCTTCAAAAAGTCTAGCCAACCGGCGGGCTAAAGTGGCGTGCCAAGGTGGCTTTGCCCCTAAAGTAGTGCCTAGTATTCGCAAAGAAGGGTGATGCTTTGAAGGCCTACGATGTCCCATCGTTGATTGAGTCGGATCCCGCTTCGAACATCACCGACCTGCTGGTAGACCGCGCCCGTGCCACACCAGATTTGCCGCTGTACGCCATCGAATCCAATGGTGAGTGGCACGACATTTCGGCCGCCGAGTTTCTGCATCAAATAAAGGCCCTGGCCAAGGGCTTCATCGCCGCCGGCATTGCTCCGGGCCAGGCTGTGGCAATCATGAGCCACACCAGCTACCAGTGGACCCTGGTCGACTTCGCCCTCTGGTTTGCCGGTGCGGTTCCCGTCCCAATCTACGAGACCTCCTCCCCGTCGCAGATGTCGTGGATTCTCACCGACTCGCAAGCCGTGGCAGTGTTCCTCGAGACTCCCGAGATGGAAACCAAGCTGGCCGAAATTCGCAGCCAGAGCGCCTTCCTGCGCGAGGTTTGGGGCTTCTACGACGATTCACTCGATCGCCTTGTCGAAATGGGTCAGGCAACCAGCGAAGAGCTGCTGGAGCAGCACCGCACCGCTTCCGGCCTCGATTCGCTTGCCACCATCATCTACACCTCTGGCACCACCGGACGTCCAAAGGGTTGCGAGTTGCTGCACCGCGGCTTCGTAGACCTTTCCAAGAACGCCAAGCTAGAGATCCCCGATGTGCTCGAAGAGGGCCAAAGCACTCTCCTCTTCCTGCCGTTGGCTCACGTCTTTGCCCGCTTCGTTGAGGTCCTCACCGTTCACTCCGGCGTGAAGGTTGGCCATCAGGGCGATGTTCGAAACCTCGCCGCAGCCATGGTCAGCTTCAAGCCCAACTTCCTGCTTGCAGTTCCTCGCGTGTTCGAGAAGGTTTACAACACCGCCGAGCAAAAGGCCGAAGCTGACGGTAAGGGAAATATCTTCAGAACCGCAGCCGATGTGGCTGTGCGCTATTCCCAGGCCCTCGACACCAGCTCCGGCCCTTCACTATCGCTGCGCCTCAAGTTCTGGCTTTTCGACAAGCTGGTTTACGGCAAGATTCGCCAGGCTATGGGCGGACACGTTCGCTTCGCAGTTTCGGGTGGCGCGCCACTTGGCGTTCGCCTCGGTCACTTCTACCGCGCCATCGGGCTAATTGTGCTTGAGGGCTACGGCCTCACCGAGACCACCGCGCCCGCCATGGTGGCCCGCCCAGACAGCATCCGCATCGGCAAGGTTGGCCGCCTGCTTCCAGGCTGTGGCATCAAGATCGCCGACGACGGCGAAATTCTGCTGCGCGGCAGCAACCTGCTTCGTGGCTACTGGAACAACCCGGCGGCAACCGCCGAGGCTATCCAGGACGGCTGGTTCCACACCGGCGACATCGGTCAGCTTGACGACGACGGTTTCTTGTCCATAACTGGCCGCAAAAAAGAGCTAATCATCACCGCCGGCGGCAAGAACGTGGCTCCAGCACCGATGGAAGACCCGCTTCGCGCCGATCCGCTGATTGGCCAGGCCGTGGTCATCGGCGATAACCGCCCATTTGTGGCGTGCATCGTTTCGTTGGATGGCGACATGCTGCCGCTCTGGCTGGCAAGTCACGGCGAGGACAAGAACCTCACTATCGCCCAGGCTGCCAAGAACCCTAAGGTCTACGCCGAGGTTGAGGCAGCCATCGCTCGTGTGAACCAGACGGTCTCAAAGGCCGAGGAGATCAAGCGTTTTGTGATTTTGGATCAGGAGTTAACCGAGGAAACCGGCCACCTAACTCCATCGATGAAGATCAAGCGCAATGTGGTGCTGGCAGACTTTGCCGCCCAGGTTGAAGAGATTTACTCGGCAACGCGCTAGGCGTTTAGGCCCTTCATAAACCAGTCTTGTTCGCGTAGCTTGCGCATGGCAATCTTGCGCTCTTCTGGCTCTAGCCGGTCGATATAGACCAGCCCATCCAGGTGATCGCACTCGTGCTGCAGCATCTGAGCCATCAAGCCTGTGCCCTCTAGGGTGATTGGGTTTCCCGCGGCATCCTGGCCCTCTACCTTGGCGTATTCGAAACGCGGGGTCTCGTGCCAGAGACCAGGAAGCGACAGACAGCCCTCGGTGACCAAACGCTTTTCGCCGGAAACCTCAACAACGCGCGGGTTGAAGATTACGCCAGAGGCGCCATCCACATTCCAAGAGAACCCACGAAGCCCAATGCCAATCTGGTTGGCGGCAACGCCGGCACGCCCCGAAATCAGGGTGGTGGTTTCCAGCAGGTCGTGCGCCAGCAGTGCCAGCTTTTCGTCGAAGACTTTTACCGGGTCGCAGGTGCTCTTCAGCACCGGGTCGCCAAAGAGTCTTATATCGCGAAGCGTCATTGCCAAGCCCTACTAGGCAGGGATGTGCAGGCTGTCTACAACCAATGCAGCAAGTTCGCGAGCGGCCAGACGGGTGTCCTTCTTTAGCTCCGAGAACTTGATTACCGAACCGGCGGCCAACGCAGGGTCGTAAGGAATACGAACCACGGCACGAACACGGCTCTTGAAGTGAGCCTCGATCTCGTCGAGCTTTACCAGCTGAGTGGCCTGGGTTGCGGTGTTTAGGGCCACAACGGCATTGCGAACCAGGTCGCCATAGTCGTTGGCCTCAAGCCAAGTTAGTGTCTCAGAAGCCAGACGGGCCTCATCAACCGAACCACCCGAAACGATTACCAAACCGTTGGCGCGCTGCAGAGTTGGACGCATCACCGAGTGCACGATACCGGTACCGCAGTCAGTTAGAACGATCGAGTAGTAGCGAGCGGCCATGTCGGCAACCACGTTGTAGTCACCCTCGTTGAACGCTTCCGAAAGCATCGGGTCGTTGTCGGATGCCAACACGTCCAGGCGAGTGATGTCGCGCGAAACCATGCTGGAGAAATCGGTGAAGCCATCGATGGCTGCCGCGCGGTTAACCACGTCACGCACGGTGAAGCGAGTGTTTTTGGAAACGCGCTCGGCCAGGGTTCCACGGTCTGGGTTGGCATCGATGGCGATGATGCGGTCTTCGCGGCTAAGCGAAAGAGCCATGCCAAGCAGGGTGGTAACGGTGGTCTTGCCCACGCCACCCTTACGGGTTAGCACTGGCACAAACATGGTGCCGCCCTCAAGTTGGGCACCGATGCGGGCGTCAAGCGCACGACGCTCGCGCACCGCCAGGCTGTCGCCCAGGTTGATGGACTTGAGCGATGCAAAGTAGACGAAGCGACGGAAGCCGGCCTCTGGGGCTGGACGGAAGCGCTTGGAGGTGTCGATTAGGCGCTCTGCGGTAAGCATTGCGGCAGGCTCAGGCGAATCGAAGGCTGCGCCTCGAAGGCTGTCGCGGCGCGAGTAGTTGCTGCGAACCACTTCGTTGGAAACCAGTGCGTTCTCCTGAGGAAGCGGAACCGAAGCCACCTGCAATACCTCTGGAGCGATTGGGATGGACGCGGTGGACGGAGCCACATCTACGGTGCCGGCGTCAACTGCAACCTCGGCAAGGTTGTGGGTCTTGGTCTCGGCGGCTGGAACCACCTCGGCGAAGATGTCCTTCGACTGGTCTTCTGGTTTGTTTCGGCCAAATGCCACAGTTACCTCCTGGTCTGGCACAACACAGCTTCTCTCGCCCTAGGGGCGCATTGGTCAAGCGCCATCGGGCGCATGCGAGTTACTGCATGTTCATCTTAGCCAAAGCGGTTCAAAGCCGCCTTGGCCAACTAATGGTTTTGCGTCAATCGTTATTCGATGACGAGGATCAGATCTCCGGCGTCTACTGGCTGAGTCTTGGCAATAGCCAGACGGCGAACCACACCGGCCTTGCTGGCAGTGATGGTTGCTTCCATCTTCATTGCTTCGATGGTTGCCACCGCCTGACCAACCTCAACCGGGGTACCTTCAACCACCTGCAGGGTAACCACACCGGCAAACGGTGCTGCCACGTGTGAGGTGTTACCTGCATCGGCCTTTTCAGCCTGCGGGGTTGCCACAGTGATCTTCTTGTCGCGAACCATGATTGGGCGCAGCTGACCGTTGAGGGTGGTCATCACGGTACGGAAGCCCTTGGCATCCGCGCCACCGATGGCCTCGAGGCCAACGTATAGACGAACACCCTTCGAGATCTCGATTACGTGCTCCGAGCCCTGCTCAAGGCCGTAGAGGTAGTCCACGGTGTCGACGTTGTCCAGCTTGCCGTAGGTGTCGCGAACCTTGATGAACTCGGCGTAAGGAGCCGGGAACAGCAGACGGTTCAGGGTGGACTGGCGAAGCTTCGAGTCGGTGCCCGAAAGCGCAGCCAGATCGGTTGCATTTACCGGAGTTAGACCAAACTTAGGGTGCTTGCCCTGCAGCACCTTGGTGCGGAATGGCTCTGGCCATCCACCAGGAAGGTCTCCCAACTCGCCGGCCATGAAGCCGATGACGCTGTCTGGGATGTCGTAGTTCTGAGGGTTCTCGGCGAAGTCCTTAGGGTCTGCGTTTACCGCAACCAGGTGCAGAGCCAAGTCGCCAACAACCTTGGAAGACGGGGTCACCTTGGTAGGACGACCCAGCAGCTCGCTGGCGGCGGCGTACATGTCTTCTACCTTCTCAAACTGGTGACCCAGTCCGAGGGCAATGGCCTGCTGACGCAGGTTGGAAAGCTGTCCACCCGGAATCTCGTGCTTGTAAACACGACCGGTTGGGCCTGGCAGGCCACTCTCGAACGGTGCGTAAACCTCACGCACGGTCTCCCAGTAAGGCTCTAGCGCGGTGACGCTGGAAAGCGGAATGTTGGTGTCGCGCTCGGTGTGAGCCAAGGCAGCAACCAGAGCCGAAGCCGAAGGCTGGCTGGTGGTGCCGGCCATCGGTGCACTTGCCACGTCTACGGCGTCTACACCGGCGTTGATAGCCGACATCAGGGTTGCCAACTGGCCACCGGCGGTGTCGTGAGTGTGCAGGTGAACCGGCAGGTCGAAGCGCTCGCGCAGAGCGGTAACCAACTTGGCGGCGGCGGCCGGACGCAACAGACCAGCCATGTCCTTGATGGCGATGATGTGAGCACCGGCGTCGACGATCTGCTGGGCCAGGTCTAGGTAGTAGTCCAGGGTGTACAGGGTCTCGGCTGGGTCCAGCAGGTCTGCTGTGTAGCAGAGGGCAACCTCTGCAACGGCAGTCTTGGTGCGCAGCACGGCCTCGATGGCTGGGCGCATCTGGTCGACGTCGTTTAGGGCATCGAAGATACGGAAGATGTCAACACCCGATGCGGCGGCCTCTGCCACGAAGGCATCGGTTACCTCGGTTGGGTATGGGGTGTAACCCACGGTGTTGCGGCCACGAAGTAGCATCTGGATGCAAAGGTTTGGCATTGCCTCGCGAAGCGCGACGAGGCGCTCCCAAGGGTCTTCACCCAAGAAGCGAAGAGCAACATCGTAGGTTGCGCCACCCCAGGCCTCAACCGAAAGCAGCTGAGGGGTGAGGCGCGAAACGTGAGGGCCAACCTGAACCAGGTCGCGTCCACGAACACGGGTAGCCAACAGGCTCTGGTGTGCGTCGCGGAAGGTGGTGTCGGTTACTGCAACTGCGGTCTGCTCGCGCAGGGCCTTGGCAAAGCCAACCGGACCAAGCTCCAGCAGGCGCTGACGCGAACCGGCAGGTGCTGGCTGGGTTAGGTCAACGATCGGAAGCTTGACCTCTGGGTTCTGACGGTCGTTGCGGGCACCGAAAGGCTGGTTGACGGTTACCTCGGCAAGCCACTGCATGATCTTGGTACCGCGGTCGCGGCTCTGCTTGGCTAGGAACAACTCTGGGTGCTCATCGATGAACGAGGTAGACAGGTCTCCCGATGCGAAAATCGGGTCGTTCATTACAGCCTGAAGGAAGGCAATGTTGGTGGAGACACCGCGGATACGGAACTCGGCCAGCGCACGCTTGGCACGGGTTACTGCGGCTGGGAAGTCGCGGCCCTTGGCAATTAGCTTCACCAGCATGCTGTCGAAGAATGGGCTTACCTCGGCACCGGTAGAAACGGTTCCACCATCGAGGCGGATACCCGCGCCACCAGGCGAACGGTAAGTGGTGATCTTGCCGGTGTCTGGGCGGAAGTTCTGGGCTGGGTCTTCGGTGGTGATACGGCACTGAATCGCAAAGCCGTGGCACTCGATGTTGTCCTGCGAAAGACCGAGGTCTGCCAGGGTCTCACCCGATGCGATGCGCATCTGCGACTGCACTAGGTCGACATCGGTGATTTCTTCCGAAACGGTGTGCTCAACCTGGATGCGAGGGTTCATCTCGATGAAAACGTGCTTGCCGGCGTTGGCGCCAACAGTGTCAACCAAGAACTCGACGGTTCCGGCGTTGGCGTAGCCGATCTTCTTAGCGAAGGCCACGGCATCGCGGAACATCAGGGCGCGAAGCTCTGGGTCTAGGTGTGGCGCCGGAGCGATCTCGACAACCTTCTGGTTGCGACGCTGAATCGAGCAGTCGCGCTCGAACAGGTGAACCACGTTGCCTTCATTGTCGGCCAAAATCTGCACCTCGATGTGACGAGGGCGAAGCACTGCCTGCTCTAGGAATACGGCACCGTTACCAAATGCAGCGTCGGCTTCGCGAGAAGCCTCGGTAAGTGCTGCCTTGAGGTCTTTGGCCTCGGCAACGCGGCGCATACCGCGGCCACCACCACCGGCAACTGCCTTAACAAACAGCGGGAAGCCGATTTCTGGAGCCTGGGCAACCAGTTCGTCTAGGTTGGTGGAAGATTCGGTGCTCTTCAAAACTGGAACACCGGCTGCGATTGCTGCGGCCTTGGCGTTTACCTTGTCGCCGGCCATCTCAAGGACATCGGCCTTTGGACCAATAAAGGTGATGCCGTTGGCTGCTGCCGCGCGGGCAAGGTCTGGGTTCTCGGAAAGGAAACCGTAACCAGGGTAGATGGCGTCGGCGCCAGACTCCTTGGCAACACGGATGATTTCATCAACGTCAAGGTAGGCGCGAACCGGGTGTCCCTCGGTGCCAATCTGGTATGCCTCATCGGCCTTCATTCGGTGCGCCGAATTGCGATCCTCATAAGGGAATACG
>Ga0228701_1002552_pt1 | contig 10584 bp, 10 predicted proteins | sample McNCre117_Aug_MG_2_FD_178017 | JGI IMG/M metagenome (GOLD analysis project Ga0228701, IMG submission 178017) | Freshwater microbial communities from McNutts Creek, Athens, Georgia, United States - 11-17_Aug_MG | ecosystem: Environmental > Aquatic > Freshwater > Creek | place: USA: Georgia...
AGGCTGGGCTTGTCGGTTTGGTCGTTTTATGCTGTGACCGGAGCCAAGTAGAACCAAAGTAAAACTACGCACGTAGAAGTACACGTATCTAAGTTTTGGACGGGGGTTCAATTCCCCCCATCTCCACGTTTAAGCAAAAACCCTTGAGAAATCAGGGGTTTTTGTGTTTAAACATGTGTTTATAGTGTTATTTATAGTGTTATTCGGCGAGCGCCTTCTAATACACGAACAAGGTGGGTATGGAATCTAGACCGAGAAGGCGTAAAGGACAGGGCGGGCTGTTCATTATTCGTAAACCTGCCTGGAATGAGTTCAAGCAAGCCTATGAAGAAGTTGATTTCTATAGGGCAACCCGTGACGTTCCTGACCCTGCTAATCCAGATCGTAAAGTCCGTGTAACTGGCACAGGTAGAACCCCTCAAGAAGCTCAAGACAGGTTGCAGAAATCCATCACAAGACTCGCTGTAAAAAGGGGCATGCAGTTGGCTGGGGTGGACGTGAAAACCCGCTCACGAGGCTCACAGAGCCTTACAGAGCACTTTGAAGAATGGTATTCGGAGCTCAATCCAAAACTGGTTAGCACCACACTTAGGCTCAAGTACAAACAGCATTTCTTCAACCACATCATTCCCGATTTAGGGAAGGTCAAGTTGCCTGATCTTGACTATGTGAAGTTGCAAAAGTTTTTCTATGAAGCCCTTCCAGCGAAACGAAAGCTCGTAAACGGTGTGGAGTCAGACCTGCCTTTACTGGGTCCAAATAGCATCTTGAACATTTACAGGACAATGAGTGTTTGCCTTGTAAATGCCGAACGCAAAGGCAAGATTCTCCGCAACCCTCTATCTCTGGTAAATACTCCTAAGTTTGTTCCACCTAAAGAAAACATCCCCCAGCTAGGGCACATAGTTGAGCACATGTTCAAGAAGATGAACGAAGCAAATGATCCGATGTATGACCATTTCCTGCTCGCACTTCTGGGTCTTCGAAAAGGGGAGAGGCTTGGAATTACCTTCTCGTCAGTTACTTTGACGGGGGATAGACCCAAGATCGTGGTCCGAAACCAACTCACTCGTGTAACAGGCGAAGGTATGTTCCTGAAACCTGCCACTAAAACTGGCAAAGACCGCACAGTGGCGTTGACGGACCCCTGGCTGGCTTCTTTGAAGCGTCTAAAGGCATACAGGGCACAACAGCTCAAAATGCCTGGTTTCAAACCAGAATCTCAATACGCAGATCTGGTGTTTCTCAAAGACAATGGCAAACCCTATGGTCTAAACGAGGACAACGAGTTGTGGGAGAAAGTGAATGAGACTTACAACTCGAAACAATCCAAGATAAGGGGGCATGCGTTGAGGCACATTGGGGCAACGATGCTTGCCGATTCCGGAGTATCTAGGGAAGTAGCAATGGCAATCCTGGGTCACGAATCAGAAGCGATGAACCACTATTACGCAAGAATGACTCAGCTTGGTCAGGCAGAAAGTCTAGACAAGGTTGGCAAGGCACTAAACGCCAAGATCAATAAGAGTTGACGATTAGATTAGGTGGTTCGATACACCTGGCTAAGGGAGCTTTGCATCTTTTGATGTTGTCTGGTGGGGACAGTAATGACTAACCAAATAAACAAAAATCTGAAAATCTCAAACAGATGTATCGATTGAAGGTTGCAAGGTAAAAGTCTTTTAGATAGTGGGCACTCAACTTATGGCTCGACACGAGCCTAGAAGATCAATAACCAGGAAACCAGGTAAAGCCTCTAGAAAGCTAAACCTAGTAATCCTGGATCCATAATCACCGACCAAAGGGAGGTGATGAACACCCGACTATTTGATTCTCTTTATTTTCTAGATAACTTCTAGATAAGTATCTCTTTTAGTTCTAGTGCTTGAGGATGCTCGAACTTCCGTTTGAACAATGGCTATCTTCTTATGGACATGCACTTTCGTTTCAGCTTCATCACTGAAGGCGTATTGCATCCAGGTGAGGAATGGGTTCATCCGCTGTTGAGAATCGCTCAGATGCACCCTCATCTTGGTTTCCAACCATGACTCGCACATAGTCGGATGTGTTGGATCGGTGAACAACTTTGATCCAACCAAGGCGTTGAAGGTACTTCTTCCAGTGGATTACCGTTCCACGAGACCACTGCATTTCCCGGCAAATGGTTTCCGTGGTCGCCCAGCAGTTCTGATTCTCCTTGAAGTTGAATCGACTTGCGTAATAGCTCAGCAGGTATTTCCCCTGGTGTTGCAAAGGCGTCTTCCAAACTGTTTCCATGTATTCGATATGGCTCATCTTTTCTGTTGCTTTTTTGTTTCCCATGTTTACTACTTCCTCCGGTATCCCGGTAATAAAAAAACCCCAAAAAACGCCACCTATTGGCACGGTTCTTTGGGGTGAAGGATTTCCTTCATAAACATTGTGACAGGTACCTCTGACATTTATTTTCGGGTTACCAGGAGCACCAGAAGGCACCTAGAACATACTAAAAAGTGCTATACTAATATGGTGATAAATAATTTTGATTTTGCCGAAAACAGCTCTCGAGATAAAGGTTCGGTGTACACCTTCTTTTTCGGGAACGACCCTTTTGTGGTCACTATTTTTTGCACCAAGAGCGATGAGGGTTACATTGCCGATTGGGTTATTTCAGGTCCCAGACGGCGAGATGCTAAACCGAGATTTCTCCTGAGAGTACAAACAGGCATTTCAGCGGAAAAGTCAGAACTGGAAGATGTTCTATGGGACTACTGGACTCTGAACCTGCTCGAACTAGCTCAAGGCTCAGCAAATCAAGGCGGATTCGACTTATACCCGAACGCCTTGCCTAAGGGCACAAGCATGGAGATCGCTAACTTTCACCTGTTTGCCCATGACAGGCTTCACCACTTTGAAGAACAAGGAATTACCGTGGCGATAAGAACTGCCGACATGTTCCTTCTAGTCAAATCACTCGGCTATATACAAGCACAAAAACTAATCATCGACTATGAAGCAATCAAGGCACTCACACCTGTGCCAGCAAGCACCACAACCAACCGGTTGACAACTGCACGAAAACTTGGGCTAATCCCAAAACTTCGGGACAACAAGATCAACTACTCAACCCAGTCCGAAAACTACAACCCAAACGAATAAATAACTCAGACCGACAGGGAAGGAGTCGCAACAACAAAACACAAGGAGAGAAAATGCAATACCAAGAAGAAGTTGAACTCAGATTCAGAAACACGGATCTGCCAAACCACCCTGGCTACAACTACCCACCAGAGTTCAGACCCATGAAGATTTCCGATGCCACGTTACTAGCCCCGCTAATGCGAAAAGATGGCAAAACAATAGGCACCTACCTAGGTGGTTACAGTTCACCAAATCAATGGAACATAAAAGACACTCAACGATGGGTTAGCCGGAGCGTAACTAGCTCAGAGTTCCCATCAGTCCATTACCTATTTTTATGCGGTCCAAACAATGTCGTAGGAATGGGGAGCATCACAAAGTTTGGTGACGATCCTACTGTCTGTCAGTTAGTAATCGCAGTCTTTGGTAAACACCAGGGGAAGGGATGGGGTCAGTTGATAGCCAGCACGCTCAAAGCCCTAGCTTTCGAAGTCTGGGGCTTCAGTGCCATCTATTGGCTCAATGACGTAACAAACAGAGCATCGACTGTAATCGCCCAAAAAATGGGCTTCAAGCTTGATCAAACCTACGAAAACAAACACATTCTGGGCACACACGGTACGGGGCTCTGGTATCGATGGGTGCTTGAACGTCCAGAAGGATTATTCCCTGGTGTACTGCAAGGTGCCAACTTGGACTATTGGAAAACGCCAAAAAACTCAGCGATGTTGAGGGCAGTGATAAGTTCAAAGTCACTCAAAAACCAAGCATTAGACAACCAAACATTAACTGAATAAGGCACCTGAAAGGCCTTCAATGTCACCCGACTGCCCAGCTTGCGGTAAAACGCTCCTCCATCCGCCATTAGTGATGGCAACGTGCCCAAGTTGCAAGAAGTTGATACATTGCAGAACTGACTTACGCAAACAGACTGTTTACCTCACCTCGAGAGGGGCAACTGACTTAGATGACCTACTTGCCGTTACACCGAAGCAGAAAACCGAAAATCTTCGACTCAAGCAACAATGGCAAGACACCTATGACAGCATCCAAGCGAAACTTGGGCATTACCCACTTGATTCAGATGTGTATTGGTGGGCTTTGAATGCAGAGTCAATGTACCAAAGCAAAAGGGGTGACTGGCACGGCTATGCTCTCACCTTTTTAACTAAAGGGGGCATAAAACTTGATAGGAAAAAGTATGAAAGTGCGATTCGATGCCTGGCATGGACACTTACATACCTTGCCATTTGTGATAGCAGTAGTCCAGATCTAGTTACTGCACTGAACTGGCTGAACCTCGCAAAAGATAAACTCCAAATTAACACCACCGAATTGAGGACCTTATTTCTCAAATACGGCATTGAAGCAATTCCTCGCACAAAACCTGGATATTCAATCGGGCCAGTTTGGGACACTATCGAGCCTTATGTTGTTCCTTGATCCAGTCACGAAGTCCTCTCCCCGCTTTCAATAATGGTGCCGTAGTATGGTTGACCGAGTAAGAAATTTCTAGGGGGAAATGTGTTTTGCACTCAATGTGGCACTAAAAATAATCCAGACGCAAAGTTTTGCACCAAATGTGGTTCTGCAATTTCGCCAGTGCAGACAGATCCACAACACTGGCAAGTCGAGAACGAGCCCCAACCGGACACGAACCTGCCAACGCCAAGTACCACAGACAAAAATAGAATAAAATCCACGCGTAGCAAGCGAAATCGCACAAAGCTTGTAATAGGTGTCAGCTCACTTTGTCTTGTTTTGGTAATCGGAGTAGCAGTTTTGGTTGCACCAAATTTAAACACTTCACCTACGCTTTCGGATAGCAAATTGCGTGAAATCTCGTTATCTGAAACGGACATTTCTAATGGTGGTATGTCATTCGCGAACGGTGGAGAAAATGTCGAAGACTTCAAGGATTACTTCACCGTAAACGCTTCTGGAGACTCACCGTCGTGCGACAGTGGTGACGCCGTCATCGCAACCATAAGTCGTCTTGAAAACGTGAGCTTCTATTCATTTGCACTTTCTACAGATGTTTTAACTACATTCAATCAATGGATATTTGATGCCGGGACAGATCAGAAGGCTTTGGATTTGGCCCAACAGTTGTCCTCTAAATACAGATCTTTTGATTGTCAGTCGGAAATGGGATTTTCTGGAACTGTCGACACAGATCTTAGCCAATTAGTGCAGGGGGCTCATCCAGGACATGTTTGGTCCTGGGTTAAAAGATTCGGGCTTAGCACTTGGGCCAATGCGAGTGCGGTTGAGGTTAGAGGCAGATACATAATGCTAAGCGATGTGTCAGGACATAATGGGTATTCTGCAACCGATGTTGGATTGACAATGGGCAATATTGTGACGAAGTTCGTTCAATAACAGGCCTTAAACGTAGTCTGTTTGGAACGTATCTAACTTCGGCTAAGTAAATGACCAAAGGAAAAGTACTTGGATACTCAAACGCGGTACTGCTCTAGGTGCGGAACGTCTGTTTACGGTTCAAAATTTTGCCAAGAGTGTGGATACAACCTTGTCGCAGTAGGCTCTCAATTTCACGGAGCGAATGTTCAACCGCTTCCGAATGCGGTTCCACGAACAAGCTCTCTGGCCATAACTGCCTTTGTTGTTTCGTTTTTTATCTCTTGGGTAGGCATAATTCTTGGTTATCTAGCCAGGAAAGAAATACGGGAATCTAATGGAACTCTGGCTGGTGATGGTCTAGCACAAGGAGCAATAATCGTAGGTTGGATTTGGACGGGTCTACTAATCTCGGTGGGGATTGTATGGGGCATTTCTGCCGGTGCAAGTGGCTTCGGCTGATTTTAGCTATTAGTGCCAAAATCTAAACCCTCTGAGTTAGTGATCCTGAAGCTACGCAATTATTCAATTAACTAACTTGAAATGTGAGTGCCTTGTGTCTGTAAATTACTTGAATCTGTTCGGCAAGTGGCTGACAGTAATTGGTGGGGTTGCAAGTTTCGTGTTTGTTGGACAGCTTGTCAATCTGCATAACGAAGAGGCTCAAAATGCACTTGCAGATGCATCACACGTTTCAAACAGTCAACTGCAGTGTTTGAACAACATTCTCAACACGGGTGAGTCGGGTTGTCATTCCAATCAAGGGCTCGATCAAACAAGCATTACCCAAATACTCTTAGTTGCGGGTTTGTTCATTCTTTTCATTGGAGTCGCCTTATGGGTCACTTCGAAAGGAAAACGGCAAGTGTTCGCCGAGAGCTCTGACATGAATCCTATAGTTCGAGTGGCCCAACCAGCCGGTGCCACCACAATGGAGAATAGATATTGTTCACAATGTGGAACTCATTTAACTATAGATGCGAGGTTCTGCCCTGCCTGTGGTTCGAAGAGAACCGTGTAGGTAACTATTTTGATAGTTTTTTTGAATCACTCGCGAACGAAAACGATCGTTTTTGGACATGATTCATTCGTGAAAACAAGTCCTTGTGAAATCAAGGGGTTTTTCTCTCAAAACCCGTGTCCGTAATCTACGTAAAATGTCCTACGTTTGTTTTACATTCCAAACATGACAACAAAACGCATCGGCTACGGTCGAATCTCAACCGCAGATCAAAACCCTGCATCTCAAGAAGACGCCCTGATGAACGCAAACATTGATCGGCTTTTTATCGACACATTCACAGGGACGAAGTCATCTCGCCCAGAGCTAGATCGAATGAAGGAGCAACTTCGTTCAGGAGACACAATCGTCATCACACGTCTTGATCGACTCGGACGTTCAACCAAGGACTTGCTCAACCTAGTTGGCGAACTCGATGATTTAGGTGTAAATCTCCAGGTGATTGAGCAGAACATCAACACCTCAACGCCGGATGGCAGGCTGTTCTTCACCATGGTCGCTGCGTTTGCCGAGTTTGAACGAGAAATCATGCGATCGAGAACCATGGATGGGTTAGCTTCCGCAAGGGCGAGAGGTCGAAAAGGTGGGAGGAAACCATCTATGACAAATGCCAAGACTCAGACAGCCAAGTCCATGTATGACAAAGGAACGTCAATCAAGGATATAGCCGAAATCCTTGGGGTCTCGAGACCGACTATTTATAGGGCACTCGAATGTCTCAAGTCCTGAATGATCAAGACCTCGAATAAAGGTATCTTTGAAACATGTATTGCACTAAGGGGAGTTGGGCTATCTCAAAGATAGCCCGAGAACGTGGCACTTTTGAACTTGATCCGGTCTATCAACGCGAAGGCGGAGTTTGGTCCCTGGAGAAGAAACAGTTGTTTATCGATTCAGTTCTAAACAACTTCGATGTGCCAAAGATCTATGTCCATGACCTGGGTGCTAACGACTCTGGAAAACGCTTCGCTGTTGTGGATGGAAAACAGCGTGTAACTACAGTTTTAGCATTTGTGGACGGACACTTTGCATTAGCAGATGACTTCAAACTTCAAATCGCTACTTCGGGTATTGGGATAAAGGCTGGACAATACTTCAACGAGTTATCGGAAGACGAAAAGAACTATTTCAGAGAAAAACAGCTAGACGTTGTGATTGTTGAAACTGATGACGTTGATGACATTGAAGAACTGTTTTCTAGATTGAACAATGGTGAGAAGCTAAACGCAGCGGAGCAACGAAATGCTTTCGGTGGCAAAATGGCTGGTGCTGTCAGAGAAATGGCAAGTAATCCATTTTTCGAGTCAAAACTTGGATTTGGAAACCGCCGATACTCGTACCAAGAGATCGCAGCGAAGCTTCTATACCTTGAGTCATGCGAGCAAACCCTAGGGAAGGGGAACGCTTTCGTTGACTTGAAAAAGAGACACCTGGACACCTTTGTAAAGAGCAACAAAGGCATTTCAGATGCGGACCTGAAAAAACTGCAAACATCAGTCACTACAAATCTGAACTGGATGAAGCCAATCTTCACAGACAACGATCCTCTGATGGGAAAACAGAGTTTTCCGCAACTAATGTACCTTTTTTGCAAGACGGTAAATCGTGAATACGCATCTGTAGACCTTCAAAGAAAAGTAAGCGACTTTTTGTCGTTCTTCAAGCAAGATCGCTTAGACAACTCAAAGCGATCTGAAGACGATATGGATAGCGAACTTACCGAATACGGACGACTGTCTCAACAAGGCACAAACGATGCCGACTCTATGCGGAAACGTGTGGCGATACTTAGACGAAGATTCCTCAGAATGTATCCAGATATTCCCTTGAAAGATTCAAAACGGCTTTTCGATGAGGATGAGCGTTACGTTATTTGGCTTCGTGCGGGCAAGAAGTGCGAAGTTTGTGGAAACCTAATTTCTTTTGATGAGATGCAGGCAGACCACATAACTATGCATTCACATGGGGGAGCAACAACGCTGGAAAATGCTAGGTGCCTATGCGTGAGTTGCAACACTTCGAAGAGAAACAACTAAATCTAGTCCCTAGCAAATAAACCTAAAATATAGAAATGGACGCCAACAAGGTACGTTGGCGTCCATAACCAGTGAATCGAGAATTAACTTCCTAGCTGACGTAGGTACGTGATTTCAAACTGGTTCAAACAAGTTGTATAGGCAAGGCTGCTCTTTCCAACCTTCTGGGGATCGTATTGGTAAGGCTCTTCCTTGATCAATTCAATGAAGGGCTTTACAAGTGTTTCCAAGTTCGATTCGAAGAATTTGAAAGGGTCGGTCTTCCAGTAGATCAGACCATCCTTGTCCACACCTAGAAGTGCCTTGAATGCAAAGACAATCGGTGTAATAAAACCATCAACGGCAGTGTAGTCAATCCTGGTATTTGTGAATCTTGCAGTTTTTGGTTTGTCAGATTTGTTCTTTGCTGCGACGGCAGTGATGCGTCCGTAACTTCCTCCGGCATTGTTGTAAGCCTGAGGGAACTTTGCTGAAACCAAGTCCCAGATTCTCGGCATGTCCCTACCTGCAATCTCCAACGCCGACCTAACGGCAGAGTTACGTAGTTCTGCCTGCCCCTTGTGGCTAATGGTTACTTCTGAAGACCTCATGAAGCTGTCAAACTTAGAAACTGGGATGGCCTTACTGTTGTAAATTTGTGCCGGGCTTGGAGGATCAATTCGCTTATTGTCTTCGTTGACAATTTTTTCATTATCAATGAGGGAAAGCGGAATCCAGGTCAGGGCGATAAGCGAAGATACGGGTAAGTGTCCGCCGTCATTTGACTTCCACTCAATCCGGCTCCTAATTTCCGGGTCTACTGACTTCTTCAAATCATCGAAATAGCCAGCGTTGTTGCTCCTGGTTTCCTGACGCAATTCAGCATTGTTATTTCGTGCGTCCTGAATTTCTATCAGGATGCGCTCGAAATTCTCAACCTCTAACTCCGATTGTCCACGTGGAACTAGGAGTTCGATTGGCACTGGAATGTTGAGACAGGGGTCATCCGAGTTCAGGAATTCTGTGATGAGCGGTTTGTGCTTGTTAAATATTTCTTTGAACGCGGACCAGATTTTTGCTTTGCGTAGTTCACGGCGATCTTCTGCATCATCCAGAACTTGTTCAAGGAAAAAGAGCCCAATGGCAAGCAGATTGTGCCCGCCGTCAAGAACACCAGCGATTTTGGTGTCATGGAAGGCAAGTTCAAAACGATCCCGATCAAGCGGGTTAAAGTTGCTTGTAGCTAGGAGAATACCTTTGGACTTCAGGGCATAGAGCTCTGGACTATTTTCCAGAGTGTCCTTAATGTCATTCGTGATTTCAGTGAGCTTCGAGTCACGAGGGTTGGAATCGAGGTCCAGAACCTCTATCAGCTGTACAACGTTCTTTAGCTTCGCTGTACCTGAGTAACGAAGTGCGTGTCCCATGTCTGGACGCAATGTCAGATTCAGGGTTACATCATATTCATTAAATGGCTTAACCATTATTTTCTCTTTTCATTCAATTGCTTTTCAGCAGTTTCTACAGGTACCCATCCGGGTGCCTATCTAAGTCGTACCACGATATTGGAAGAAATTGCAAACACTTATTTCTTTCGGTGTGTCAAATTGTCTGACTGCCTGATTATGCATTAAAAACTAAGCGATTTATAGTGTCATTTATAGTGATAAAAACGTATATGAATCCCTAGGAATCGCTACATAAAGGGGATTATCAATTCCCCCCATCTCCACCATGGTCGGGTTTTGCCCGGCAAGAAAATAGGCCTTCCGATGGGCCTATTTTTGTTTAAGGTCCTGCGCCCCGATTCGGCAACAAATACCGCGGAAGGGCAGGGGAGTGGTTAGTAACCCTGGTAACGTCCTGGTCGGTGATTCATTGCCAGACTGAAGTTCAGGATTACCGCCCCGAGTGCAGAGTAGAGCACTACCAGCGGGCTAGTGACTGCCAGCGAAGCCAAGATGATCACGCTGTCGAAGGCCATTTGCACGTAGCCAGCGCGCCAACCCCAACGCTCCTGAGCAATCACGGCCAAAACCGTAATGCCACCGAGGCTTGAGCGGTGTC
>Ga0228701_1002555_pt1 | contig 10579 bp, 12 predicted proteins | sample McNCre117_Aug_MG_2_FD_178017 | JGI IMG/M metagenome (GOLD analysis project Ga0228701, IMG submission 178017) | Freshwater microbial communities from McNutts Creek, Athens, Georgia, United States - 11-17_Aug_MG | ecosystem: Environmental > Aquatic > Freshwater > Creek | place: USA: Georgia...
GCGCAGCTCAATGTGGCTGGCGGTTTTGCGAAAGCGCTTAACAGTCACGTCTTCGCCCAAACGGGCCACCACGATTTGGCCGTTTTTGGCGTCGCGGGTGGATTGCACAGCCAACAAGTCGCCGTCCATGATGCCTGCATCGCGCATAGACATGCCGCGCACACGCAGCAAATAGTCGGGCTTGCGTTGGAACAGGCTGCTTTCTACAAAATAGGTTTGGTCCACATGCTCTTGTGCCAAGATGGGGGAGCCTGCGGCCACACGGCCCACGAGTGGCAGAGAGAAGCCTGAAGGGGAAGCGCTGAAGCTGCTTTCTTGGTAGCTGCGTTGGTTGCCACCTTTGAGGCGAATGCCGCGAGAGGTGCCGCTGACCAGCTCGATGGCGCCTTTGCGGGCCAAGGCTTGCAAATGTTCTTCAGCAGCGTTGGCTGACTTGAAGCCAAGTTCTGCCGCAATTTCTGCACGTGTAGGGGGCGAACCGGTGTTGGCAATCGCAGACTGGATCAACTCCAGAATCTGTTGTTGACGGGCGGTTAATTTGGGCATTTCAATCATCGGTTCGACTCCTGCACAATGTGTGTCTTGAGGGATGCAACTGTTTGCACATCCAGTAACTGTATTTTTAACCAGCTTTTTGAGTTTGGCAAGCCATGAATGCAAAAAAAACTAAAAAAATCGTTGTTTTAGCCACAGGCGGGACGATTGCGGGCTTGGCCAGCGATGCAGCCAAGTCTCAAAACTATACAGCTGGCCAAGTGGCCGTGGCTGATTTGTTGCAAGGCGTTGCCCATGAAGGCGTTGAGCTGTTGAGCGAACAAGTGGCCCAAATCGACAGCAAAGACATGTCGTTTGCCGTATGGCAAAGTCTGCTGGCTCGCGTGTCGCACCACTTAGAACAAGACGATGTGCAAGGCGTGGTCATCACCCACGGCACAGACACACTCGAAGAGACGGCCTACTTTTTACAAACCGTGTTGCAGCCCACCAAGCCCGTAGCCATCACTTGCGCCATGTTGCCCGCCAATGCGCCTGACAGCGATGGCCCAGACAATCTCAATGACGCTTTGGCTTGGGTGCAACAGCCTGCTGCATCAGGTGTGTCGCTGGTGTGTGCAGGTCAAGTGCATGCAGGCAATGCTGTGCAAAAAAGCCATAGCCATCAACGCAACCCATTCACCTCGCAACTGGGTGTGACGCACCCAGTGACGTTACGTGTGCCCACTGTGGCGCAAGTGCTGGCTTGTACACAGTGGCCGCGTGTGGAGCTTGTGTTCAACCATGCAGCTGCCGATGGCCGTTTGGTGCGCGCTTTGATGGTGCACGATGCGCCGCAAGGCTGGGTGGTGGCTGGCACGGGCAATGGCACCTTGCATCATGACTTAGAGGCGGCGTTGCTTGATGCGCAAAAGCAGGGCGCACAGGTGTTGCGTGCTTCGCGCTGTGCACAAGGTGGCGTGCAGTCGCGTGAAGCTGATGTGTTGTTGCATGCAGGCGGTTTGACTGCAGTGCAGGCACGTGTCGCTTTGCTGATGCATCTCTTGGCGCAGCAAGCGTAGCCATAGCAAGCTGCCTCTTGCGCAGGTGGCTAGGTAGAGTGCGTGTCATTCAGTAAGTTACCCACAAAAAAGCCGCTCAACAGAGCGGCTTTTTTGTGCATGCGTGATGCTTGACGCGAATTAAGCTGCGAGGGCTTGAAATGCGCGTTCTTTGATTTCTTCCACGGAGCCTGTGCCGCTGATGGCGCGGTACTTGGGGGCTGCAGCGGCGTCGGCCTTGGCCCAGCCAGAGTAGTAGTCCACCAAAGGACGGGTTTGGGCGCTGTACACGTCCAAACGCTTTTTGACCGTCTCTTCTTGGTCGTCAGCACGTTGCACCAAGGGTTCGCCTGTCTCGTCGTCTTTGCCTTCAACTTTCGGTGGGTTGAATTTGACGTGGTAGGTGCGACCTGAAGCGGGGTGTGAACGGCGGCCGCTCATGCGCTCGATGATGGCGTCAAATGGCACGTCGATTTCCAACACGTAGTCCAGCTTCACGCCAGCTGCCTTCATGGCATCAGCTTGAGGGATCGTGCGTGGGAAGCCATCAAACAAGAAACCGTTGGCGCAATCGGCTTGGGTGATGCGTTCTTTGACCAAGTTGATGATGAGGTCGTCGCTGACCAAACCGCCCGCATCCATCACTTTTTTGGCTTCGATGCCCAGTGGTGTGCCTGCTTTCACAGCCGCACGCAGCATGTCGCCGGTGGAAATTTGAGGAATGCCGTATTTTTGGCAAATGAAGGTGGCCTGTGTGCCTTTACCGGCACCGGGGGCGCCCAACAAAATGAGTCTCATGCTTGGTCCTAATGGTCGATACGTTTTATTACTTACTTGAGGATATCACGGGCTTCCCTTCGAAAGCCTTACGCTGCTTAGCTCAGCAGGGCTCTCACACGCGTCAAATCTTCTGGCGTGTCGACGCCAGGGCCGGGTGAATGGTCGGTGATGTGCACGGCAATGCGGTGGCCGTGCCACATGGCACGCAGTTGTTCAAGTGACTCAGTCACCTCCATCGGCGCTTGCGCCAGTTTGGGGAATTCGCGCAAAAAGCCCACGCGGTAGCCATACAGGCCCACATGGCGCAGTGGTGCAGGGTTGGGCAGGGCGGTGATGCCTTGGGTAAACCCATCACGCCACCAAGCAATGGGGGCGCGGCTGAAGTACAACGCAGTGTTGCGCGCATCGAGCACCACCTTCACCACATTGGGGTTGGCAAAGTCTTCCACGCTGTCAATCGCGTGGGCGAGGGTGCTCATGCTGCAGTCGCTGCGGATTTGCAGCAGCTGGGCTGCGGCATCAATCGAGGCGGGGTCAATCAGAGGTTCGTCGCCTTGCACGTTCACCACGACGTCGGTGTCTTGCAGGTTCAGCAAATCGCAGGCTTCGGCCAAACGGTCGCTGCCAGAAGGGTGGTCTGTGCGGGTGAGCACGGCATCGATGCCGTGGGCTTGACAGGCGTTCACGATGCGCTGGTCGTCAGCAGCCACCACCACACGCGCTGCGGCAGAGAGCTTGGCGCGTTGCGCCACGCGCACCACCATGGGCAAGCCCGCAATGTCAGCCAGAGGTTTGTCGGGCAAACGCGACGACGCCATGCGCGCTGGAATGAGAACGCAAAACGACATTTAGGCTTCCAGCTCGGCGTCGGTCAGGGGACGGGCTTCGTTTTCGAGCAACACAGGAATGCCATCGCGAATGGGGTAAGCCAAGCGTGCGCTGCGCGACACCAGCTCTTGCGTGTCGCGATTAAATTCCAGTGGGCCTTTGGTCACGGGGCAGACCAAGAGTTCAAGCAGTTTGGTGTCCATGGGGTGATGATAACTTTGCGTGTTGTACGGCTGCGAGGCGTGCGTCAATCGCGGCCAAGAGTTCGGGGGGCAAGGTGGTGTGCAGCGGCACAGCCCACGCTTGTGGGTGATGCGCCCAGAGTTTGACTGCATCTTTTTCGGTGCACAGCACATCGCCTTGTGAGGCGTCGATGTGCAAAGCTTGCAGATCAGCATGATCTGGCAGGGCTTGGGTGTGCACCACATTCAGGCCTTGCTCGCGCAGCATGGCAAAAAACACATCAGGCTTGGCAATGCCAGCCAAGGCTTGCACGGGGGTATCCCACCAACTGCTGAGTGAACGTTTCGTGCCATCGGCTTGCAGCGCATAGTCAGCTAAGTGGCGTTGCACCGCAAACTCGTTTGGGCCAGCTTCGCCACCTGTTTTCAGCACCAAGCAGGGCACATCGGGGTTCAGAGCTTTGCGCGGCCACGCCTCACGTAGCGGGCCTGCGGGCAGCAGGTGGCCATTGCCTACCCCGCGTTCGTCAAACACGCACAGCTCTAGGTCGCGGGCTAGTGGGGCATGTTGCAAGCCATCGTCACACACCAGCACTTGCACATCACGGTGCAGGCTCAACAGCGCGCGGCCTGCATCCACACGGCTGTTGCCGACGAACACGGGTACTTGGCAGCTGCGGGCAATCAGCAAAGGCTCATCGCCCACGTTTTGTGACTGGCTTTTGGGCGACACCGCCAGCGTGCTCGATGTTTTGCGGCCATAGCCGCGGGACAACACACCCACGCGCAAGCCTTGTGCTTTCAAATGGTTCACCAAGGCCATGGTGATGGGCGTTTTGCCCACGCCACCCACCATCACATTGCCCACCACGATCACGGGCACAGGCAGGGTTTCTTGCTTGTAAAAACCGCGTTGGTAGAGTTCGCGCCGAATGGCCACGAGTGCCGCAAACAGCCAGCTGACGGGAAGTAACAAAGCCACCAGAAGTTGGCCCAACACATTTGGTGTGTCTGCGTTGCGATCGTTCCACGCTTGGACCAACGCCTGCAGCAGTTGCTGCTTGAGCGTCTTCGTGGTTTGGTCGCTCATGCGTGTCAGTCGGCTTTGCCGCCGGACGACTGTGCTGCGAAGGTGAGCTGGTTGAGCCCGTTGCGGCGTGCCGCTTCCATCACCATCATGACGGACTGGTGGCTGGCTTGCGCATCCGCGCTGATGATGATCATGGGGCTGTCAATGCTTTGCGTGGCTCTGGCCAAAGCTTGGCTCAGGCCTTGTACATCACGCGTGTTCACCACATTGCGGTTCACGCTGAACGCACCCTCGTTGCTGATAGACACAATCACTTCGTGTGGGTGTTCTTTGGGCGCAGCCGCATCAGCCACGGGCAAGTTCAGCTGCAGCTCTGTGAACTTGCTGTAGGTGGTCGAGAGCATCAAAAAGATCACCACCACCAACAAAATGTCGATAAATGGGATCAGGTTGATTTCGGGCTCTGGACTTTTTTCGCGATGAAATTTCATGGCTTTTTGACGGTTTGTTATTTCAAACGCGCACGCATCGCGAGCAAGTGGCGAACAAAGCGCTCGGCATCCAGCTCTAAGCCCAACACATACGCATCCACGCGACCACGCAGATAGCGCCAGAACATCAGAGCGGGAATCGCAATGATCAAACCAAACGCCGTGTTGTAGAGCGCGATCGAGATACCTTGGGCCAGCTGTACAGGGTTGCTGGTGCCAGGAGCTTGCGACCCAAAGATGTCAATCATGCCGATGACCGTGCCCAGCAAGCCCAGAAGCGGGGCGGCGGACGCGATGGTAGCCAAGGCCACCAAATGCTTTTCTAGCTCGTGTGCGGCTTTGCGGCCCGCGGACTCCATGCTTGAGCGCAAGTCTTCGGCGCTGACTAGTGGCTCATTCTTCATGGCATGCAGGCCAGAAGCCAGCACACGACCTAACACGGAGTTGTCATGAAGCTGTTGCATGGCTTCTTCGGAGGGCAGGTTGTCGTGTGAGGCTTTGAGTGCTTGCTCCAGCAAACCTTCAGGTGCGACCAAGTGGGGGCGCAGGCTCATCAAGCGCTCGATCACCAAGGCCAAGGCCACGATAGAGCAGATCAAAAGAGGCCAAATCGGCCAACCAGCCGCTTGTATGATGGTGAACAAAGCCAACACTCCAGAGAATTTTGTGTACGCCAATTATGGCTCAGCACCCATCCACATGAACTGTGGATAACTTTGGGGATAAGCTTGGTCCTAGCCGCTCGGACACCGCATAAATCGGTCGAATCAACAGATTGACCGAAAATTGAGCGCTAAAAAATCCATAAAAATCAAAGACTTGCTACGTGGGGTGGTGATTTTTTTGATTTTGGGTTCAATGCGAGATAAAAATATTTTTTGTGGATGAGTCATCTATGCCAACCTCAGAATCACTAGGTTTGACGCCACGTATTTGGGCAGTTGGCGCCTTGTGCCGCGCCGTTGCTGATGTCTTGGACAGTCGCTTTAACCCCGTGGCCGTGCGGGGCGAGATTTCTGGCTTCACGCGTGCAGCCAGCGGTCATTGCTACTTCACCCTGAAGGACGCAAGCGGGCAGTTGCGTTGCGCCATGTTCAAGCGTGCCGCGCAAATGCTCGACTTTCGCCCTGTGGATGGCGAACTGGTCGAAATCAAGGGCCGTTTGGGTGTATATGAGCCGCGTGGCGAACTGCAAATGGTGGTCGAACATATGCGCCGTGCGGGGCAGGGCGCGTGGTTTGAGCAATTCCTCAAACTCAAAGCCAAACTCGAAGCCGAAGGCCTGTTTGATGCCGAGCGCAAACGCCCCGTTAAAACCATGCCGCGTGGCATTGGCGTGGTCACTTCACTCGGCGCAGCCGCTTTGCACGACGTGGCTACAGCCTTGCAACGCCGTGTGCCACATATTCCCGTCGTGTTGGCCCCATCACTCGTGCAGGGGCCAGACGCACCGCCTACCTTAGTGCAAGCCTTGCATCAGCTGGGTCAGCAGCCTGACATTGACGTGATCTTGCTCGTTCGCGGTGGCGGCTCGATGGAAGACCTGTGGGCATTCAACGACGAAAACCTTGCTCGCGCCATCGTCAACAGCCCAGTGCCCATCATCAGCGGCGTGGGGCACGAAACCGACTTCACCATTGCCGACTTCTGCGCCGATTTGCGCGCCCCCACGCCCACCGCTGCCGCCGAAATGTGCGCTGTGCCGCAAGCAGAGCTGTTGTCTAACCTGCAACTGTGGGGCAATGCGCTGCAAACCATCGCGCACCGCCAGCTCGACACCCAAGAACAACGCCTAGACCGCGCCCAGGCCCGATTAGGCCGTCCGTCCGAAGGCCTGAGTACCGAAAAAATGCAGCTCTTACGCTTGCAACAGCGCCTCGGCCAAGCCATGCAAACCCGCACCCAGCGTTGCCACAACGAACTCGCAACACTCGCCAGCGGCCTAGCCCGTGGCGTACAGCAAACTCCAGCCACGGCCCGCGAGCGCTTGCACCGTGCTGCTTTGCGCTTAGAGTTGCTCGATCCCAAGTTGGTGCTGCAACGCGGTTTTGCATGGCTCAGCGACGCCCATGGGCAAGCCGTCACTTCGGTGGCGCAAACTACCGAAGGTCAAGCCCTGCAAGCAACCCTTGCTGACGGCGTGGTTGATTTGCGTGTGGCACCATCGACTCAAATTTAGTTTTTACAATCCACGTTTTTACATAAGAGGACTTCATGGAACACACGCTCCCCGCACTGCCTTACGCCATCGACGCATTGGCCCCTCATTACTCCAAGGAAACCTTGGAGTTCCACCATGGCAAGCACCACAACGCCTACGTTGTGAACTTGAACAACCTGCAAAAAGGTACCGAGTTTGAAGGCATGGCGCTGGAAGAAATCATCAAGAAGTCCAGCGGCGGTATCTACAACAACTCTGCCCAAATCTGGAACCACACCTTCTTTTGGAACTGTATGAAGCCACAAGGCGGCGGCGAACCCACAGGTGCATTGGCTGCGGCCATCAACGCCAAGTTCGGCAGCTATGCCGCCTTCAAAGAAGCCTTCGTCAAGAGCGCCGTGGGCAACTTTGGCTCTGGCTGGACATGGTTGGTCAAAAAGGCCGACGGTTCTGTGGACATCGTCAACATGGGCGCTGCTGGCACACCTTTGACGACTGGCGACAAAGCCTTGTTGACCGTGGACGTGTGGGAACACGCCTACTACATCGACTACCGCAACATGCGTCCTAAGTTCGTCGAGACTTTCCTCGACCACTTGGTGAACTGGTCTTTTGCTGAAGCTAACTTCGCTTAATTCAGCATGTTTTAGCGGGCTTGATGCCTGTTAAGACGTTAAAAAGCCGCCTGCTTAGGCGGCTTTTTTGTTGACCATCGCCAGCGCTACAGCAGCATTTGGGCGTTTTAGCTGAGTGATCAGTTGATGGTTTTGCGCAACTGTCTAGGGCTTAAACGCCACGCCACTCAAACGGCTGCCGGCTTTCAGCCCTTTTTTAGCAAACCAGCCTTGGTGCATTTCCAGCACGAAACGCACGGGTTTTTCAGAGCAGTGTGAGTCGGTGGTTTGCGGTTTCATGTCGGCCAAGTTCACGATGGTTCCGTCGTCGGCCACAAAGGCAGCGGTGAGTGGCAGCAAGGTGTTTTTCATCCAAAAGCACTGCGTGGCGGGCTGTTCAAACACAAACAACATGCCTTCGTGCTGCGGCATGTCTTTGCGAAACATCAAGCCAATGCTGCGTTGGTCGGGCGTTTGCGCCACTTGCGTGTCGATTTGATACATGCCTGCTTGCAGCTTGATGCGGGGCAAGTTGGTCTGTGGGGTGTCTTGGGCCAAGGCCGAAAAAGCCAAGCCAGAAAAGAGAAGAGTAAGCAGTGCGCGTTTCATAAAGGCGACTGTATCGCAAGCCTGCAGCTTGGCTAGATCAGTCTTACTTGGGCTGAAGGCTTGCGCGCTCGCTAGAATCCAATTGGAAATTTTCACATCCCAACAGGAAACCGCCGCTCATGTCTTACCAGCACATCCAAGTGCCCGCTGCAGGTCAAAAAATCACCGCCAATGCAGACGCCTCGCTGAACGTGCCCGACCAGCCCATCATCCCCTTCATCATGGGTGATGGTGTGGGCCAAGACGTGACTCCAGTGATGCGCAAAGTGGTGGATGCAGCCGTGGCCAAAGCCTACGGCGGCAAACGTCAAATCCACTGGATGGAGCTGTTTGCAGGCGAAAAAGCAACCCAGGTCTACGGCCCTGATGTGTGGCTGCCTGAGGAAACTGCGCAAGTCATGCGCGAGTACAAGGTGTCTATCAAAGGCCCACTCAACACCCCCGTGGGCGGTGGCATCCGTTCGCTCAACGTGGCCTTGCGCCAAGCCCTCGATTTGTTTGTGTGTTTGCGTCCTGTGCAGTACTTCAAAGGCGTGCCTTCGCCCTTGAAAGAGCCAGAAAAAACCAACATGGTCATCTTCCGCGAGAACTCGGAAGACATTTACGCGGGCATCGAATACGCCGCCGAAAGCGCCGAAGCCAAAAAACTCATCGCGTTTTTGAAAAACGAAATGGGCGCCACCACCATTCGTTTCCCCGACACTTCGGCCATTGGCGTCAAGCCCGTGTCCATCGAGGGCACCGAGCGCTTCATTCGCAAAGCCATTCAATACGCGATTGATCACGACAAGCCCAGCGTCACCATCGTGCACAAGGGCAACATCATGAAGTTCACCGAAGGGGGCTTTCGTGACTGGGCTTTGGTCTTGGCGCAAAAAGAGTTTGGTGCCACCCTCATAGACGGTGGCCCTTGGTGTCGTGTGAAGAACCCTAAAACCGGCAAGAGCATCATCATCAAAGACGTCATTGCTGACGCCTTTTTGCAGCAAATCTTGATGCGCCCAGCCGAATACTCGGTGGTCGCCACGCTCAACCTCAACGGTGACTACATCTCTGACGCCGTGGCCGCGCAAGTGGGCGGCATTGGCATTGCCCCTGGCGCCAACATGTCAGACACCGTGGCCTGCTTTGAAGCCACCCATGGCACAGCGCCTAAGTACGCTGGCAAAAACTACGTCAACCCAGGCTCCATGATCTTGTCCGCCGAGATGATGTTGCGCCACATGGGCTGGACTGAGGCTGCTGACACCATCATCCGTGCGATGGAGGCCGCCATTGCCACCAAGCGCGTCACGTATGACTTTGCGCGTCTCATGGACGGGGCAGAGCAGGTGAGTTGCTCTGCCTTTGGCGATGTGATGATTGAACAGATGTAAAGCCCATGCCAAGCAAAAAAAACACCCCCAAAATCCAACAACCTGACCGTGACGATGGCGGATCGGTTGTTTTAGAGCGTCTGACGCAGCGCACCAAGCCGCCGCAAATGTTTCAGGTGCTGATGCTCAACGACGATTTCACGCCCATGGAGTTTGTGGTGGTGGTGTTGCAAGAGTTTTTCAGCAAAGACCGCGAACAAGCCACGCAAATCATGTTGCAAATCCACTTGGATGGCAAAGGCGTTTGCGGTGTGTACAGCAAAGACATTGCCGCCACCAAGGTGGACCAAGTCATGGACGCCGCCCGCAAGTCAGGCCACCCGCTGCAGTGTGTGGCAGAACCCATCGAATAACCTATCGTTTGCACTAAACAAACAGGCCTATTGAATAAACGGCTTTTGTTTCCATATACATTTGAATCTCAGTTGCAAGCACCGAAGGAAAACACATGATTGCCCAAGAACTTGAAGTCAGCTTGCACATGGCCTTTGTCGAGGCCCGTCAACAACGACACGAATTCATCACCGTCGAGCACTTACTGCTTGCCTTGCTAGACAACCCCAGCGCCGCCGAAGTGCTGCGCGCTTGTTCAGCCAATATTGACGACTTGCGTAAGTCCCTCTCTAACTTCATCGCTGACAACACCCCACAGGTGTCGGGCACCGAAGAGGTAGATACACAGCCCACGCTGGGTTTTCAGCGCGTGATTCAGCGCGCCATCATGCATGTGCAGTCCACAGGCAATGGCAAAAAAGAAGTCACCGGCGCCAACGTGCTGGTGGCCATCTTTGGCGAGAAAGACTCACACGCGGTGTATTACCTCCACCAACAAGGTGTGACACGCTTGGATGTGGTGAACTTCATTGCCCACGGCATCAAAAAGAGCGACCCACCTGAAGCCGTCAAAGGCGGAGAGTCCAACCAAGCCGACCAGGAAGAGGGTGGTGCCACGTCTGAAAAGAACGAAAAAGCT
>Ga0228701_1002556_pt1 | contig 10576 bp, 10 predicted proteins | sample McNCre117_Aug_MG_2_FD_178017 | JGI IMG/M metagenome (GOLD analysis project Ga0228701, IMG submission 178017) | Freshwater microbial communities from McNutts Creek, Athens, Georgia, United States - 11-17_Aug_MG | ecosystem: Environmental > Aquatic > Freshwater > Creek | place: USA: Georgia...
GAACTTCGGGATGCACGCCCGCGTAGTTGTCACTGGCGAATCCTCTTTGACCCATCGATGCTTCTATTGCGCTCATAGAGGCAAGTCTAGGTGTGACAAAACCCGGCCGCCGCGCTGGCAACCGGGTTTAGTCGAGGAGGCTTGCGGCTACTTCTTCTTCTTGCTCTTAGGTAGCTTCTTGAGCACAACCGCCTGAGCGGCAATCACGTTCTTGCCGTTGAAGGTCACACTTGGCGATCCGTAAAGTTCGTAACCGTCTGCCAGTGCATCGCTTACCTTCTGGCAGAAGCTGCTGTCGTCAATGCCGGTTAGCAAACGGTAGCGCTTCTTTGGCTCGTTACTTGCAGCAGCTGGTGCGCCAGGCAGAGCGCAGGCGTCGCCGTCAGCAACTGGTACAACTGCAGGCTTGGTTGCGCGCTTAGCGGTTGGCTTTGGTGCCGCCTTAACGGCCGGCTTTGCGGCGGCATTTGCCGCAACGGTGGTATTGCGAACGGCCGGCTTGGCAGCGGCCTTTGGTGCGGTCTTTGCCGCAGCGGTCTTAGTGGTAGCCATGCAACAATTTTGGCAGTAAATCACACGCCCGCCAAACGGGCATCGATGTTAGTAAGTGAATTCTTGGGCAACACTAAACCCCGAGGTTTGCAACCCCGGGGCCTGTGTTTAGGTGGCTAGCAGTTGCAGCCCGAATTCTCGGTCTTGCCCGAGCACTTGCAGTTTTCGCCGCAGTTGCACTGATTTTCAGCCATGGTTTGCACCTCCTTCATTTTCTCTCGTGCCGCCAGCTACTTGCTCTGGCGGTTTTGAGTAATCTCAAAAATCTTGAGCATTTCCTCAACCGCGCGCTGATTTTGTTCCGCGTCTTTGGAATGCATCATGTGTGTGATGTGTGTTGAAACGTGGTTCTCCACAATCAGTTTGTTCAAGGAGCCAAGCGATTTTTGAATTGCCAAAGACTGCGTGATGATGTCCATGCAATACGCCTCCGACTCAATCAGTTTTTCGAGGCCGCGAATTTGACCTGCCAAAATGCGAGTGCGGTGCCGTGCACGTTTTTTGAGTGATGCAATCATCGATGGCTCCTTGCTCTGCCAAAGTTTTTGGCAATTCCATATATACCCCTAGGGGGTATTTGGCGCAAGCATCCAAATCACCGGAAGGCTGGCCATGGCAATACAGGCCACACCCAACAGCCACTGGCTCCAGCGCGGCGAAACCCAACGGCCCAAGAGGTTTTTGTCGCGAGCCAGCCACCAAACCACTGCCATCAACACCGGCGCCGCCAGCCCGTTAAGCACGGCGGCCAGGAATAAGAAGTACATGGGTGGAATGCCAATGAAGTTGAGGGTTAGCGCAACCACCATCGATGCCACAATCACGGCATAAAAAGCGCGGGCCTGGCGAGGAGCGAGCTCGAGGCTCTCTCGCCAGCCAAAGGTCTCGGCTACCGCATACGCAGTGCTGCCGGCGAGCACCGGAACCGAGAGCAGGCCAACTCCCAAAATACCTAGCAGGAACAGTAGCCCGGCAAACTGGCCGGCAATGGGCGTGAGTGCCTTGGCCGCATCTTCGGCGGAGTTGATCGCCAGAATCCCGTTGGCATTCAGAGTTGCCGCGGCCGTTGTCATGATGGCAAACATGATGATCACGCCGGTAAACATGCCGCTAAACACGTCTCCTCGCATGGCTTGAATGTGGTCTAGGTCAACCTCGGTTACGCCCTGTCCGCGCTCCTCCACCTCTTCGGCCGCCTGCCAAAAAAACAGGTAGGGGCTAATTGTGGTGCCGGCGAGCGCAATCAGCAGCTCGGCAGTTGCCTTGCCAAAGTTGAACTTGGGGAGCACGGTTGAGGTGGCAACCGTTGCCCAGTCAACCTGTGCCACAAATAGCACAGCGATGTAAGCCAGCAGGCTGAGACACAGCCATCGGAGCACTTTTGAATACCGGTGGTAGGGCACCACAATCTCGGAAACTGCAATCACCAAGGCGAAGCCAATAACGCCAATGGTTTGATCAATGGGCACAATCAACCGCAGTGCGGCGGCCATCGATGCCAGATCCGCGGCTATGTTCACTGTGTTGGCTAGCGCCACCAGGAATACGGCGAGCACCAAAACCCAACGAGGCAGGCGTGCCTTGATGATTGCGGCGAGGCCCTTGCCGGTTACCAGGGCCAGCCGGGCACAGGCTTCTTGGGTGGCAAATGCCAATGGAAGTAAAAGTGGCGCGGCCCAGAGCAGTCCGTAGCCCGCTTGAGCTCCGGCCTGCGAATAAGTTCCGATTCCCGAAGGGTCATCGTCGGCTGCGCCTGTGACAATGCCGGGGCCGAGCCGGTGGAAGTAGCCGGCCGACCTAATCGATGTGCGGGTTGGGTGGTGTTCGCCCTTGCCGCGCAGGTTTACAAACTTTGGCATTCGTTCCCCTTTACCTGCGCCCGCTTTGGCTACTAGAACAGCGTAAGCGTTTCTGCCTGCATGCCGCGCATGGAGTCGTAGTCCAGCACCAGGCATTCAATTCCACGGTCGGTTGCAAGGGTGCGCGCCTGTGGCTTTATCTCTTGGGCGGCAAAGATTCCACGCACTGGGGCAAACGCTGGGTCGCGGTTGAGCAGTTCCAAATAACGCGTGAGCTGTTCAACGCCATCAATGTCACCACGACGCTTGAGCTCAATGGCAATGGTTTGCCCGGAGGCGGTTTTTGCCAAAATGTCCACCGGACCAATGGCCGTGAAGAACTCGCGGCGAATCAGTTCAACGCCCTCTTCAACCAAATGCAGTTGGTCGGCGAGCAGCTCCTGCAGGTGCGCCTCCACACCGTCTTTCACCAGGCCGGGGTCGTCGCCCAGGTGGTGCTCAATGTCCTCAAAGATCTCATACACATTGATTTGAAGCATGTCGGCGCTCTTCACCTGCTGCACCAACCAGGTTTCTGCAATGCCAAGTTCTGCCGCTTCCGGCGCAGCCGGCTGCCGGTCAATGGTGCACGGCGGGTTCATCCAGTTGAGCGGCTTGTAACTGCCCGAGTCGCTGTGCACCAAAATGCTGCCGTCTTGCTTGAGCAGTAGCAGGCGCTTGGCGCGCGGCAGATGGGCGGTGAGGCGGCCGGCGTAGTCAACCGAGCAGTCTGCAATTACCAAGCGCATGTGAAATCTCTGTTTCTAAGTACTTCTAGTTTTTCTTTTGGGCGGCCAAAAGCTTGGCCTCCAACGCGGCCACCTTGTCTAGCAAGTCTCCAATGGCGTTGTCCTGCTCGTCCAAGTGAGACTGAATCTCCTTGGCGTCGTGCAAAATGGCATCGGCGTCGTTGTAGGTGGCAATCGCCCGGGCATCGGCTGCCCTCGCCTGAATATTCTGCCCAACAATAATGATTGGCAGCAAAACCAACTGCAAAAAAGTCTGAGCAATCCAGCTGACAATCACAATGGTGTTCTTGCTGGCAATTGCTCCCGGCAGGCTCACCAGCGTTAGCGCCACAAAAATGTAGGCCGCCCACATTGTGCCAACACGGTTGGTAATGGCCAAACCCAGCCTGTTATTGAATTTGGCCACCGATGACTCCGCCGACTCCGGTTGTTTGCGGATGTTGGCACGCGTTGCGGGACCGCGCTTTTGACGCAGTTCTTGATGCGGATTTTCCGTGTACTGATACTTGCTCGCCATACAGCAAGGCTAGCCAACAAGAAGTAAACTTGGGGTCTATGGCCATGAAAATTACAGTCATCGGACTCGGTTACCTGGGTGCAACTCACGCCATTGCAATGGCGGAGCTGGGGCATGAAGTCATTGGTATTGAAGCCAACCCCCAGCGTCTCTCCGACCTGCAAAACGGCGTTGTGCCGTTTTACGAGCCGGGTCTAGACGAAGCCTTGGGCCAAGTGCTCAAGAAGGGCAACATCAAGTTCTTGGCCAACCACACAGAGGAGTCGCTTGAGGCAGACCTCCACTTCTTGTGTGTTGGTACCCCGCAGCTTCCTGGTTCATACGCAGCCAACACCGAATACCTGCACTCTGCGGTGAAGGCTTTGGCTCCTTACCTGCGCGAAGACGCGGTAGTTGCCGGCAAATCCACCGTTCCGGTTGGCACCGCTGCCGAGTTGACTCGCGTTTTGGCCGAGAACACCGGCTTTGCTCCTCACTTAGCCTGGAACCCCGAGTTCCTGCGTGAGGGAACCGCGCTGGAAGACTCGCTTCGCCCGGACCGTATTGTGATTGGTGTATCCGACGAGCGTTCGGAAGAGCTGCTTCGCAAGGTTTACAAGCCAATCACCGACCACGGCACTCCGTTTTTGGTTACCGACATCCCAACCGCCGAGTTGGTAAAGGTTGCCGCCAACAGCTTCTTGGCCACCAAGATCAGCTTTATTAATGCAATGGCCGAAATTGCCGAGGTTTCCGGAGCCGACGCGGTTTCGCTGGCCGAGGCCATTGGCTACGACGACCGCATTGGCAAGAAATTCCTGCGAACCGGCATTGGCTTTGGTGGCGGATGCCTGCCCAAGGACATTCGTGCTTTCATGGCGCGCGCCGAGGAACTGGGTGTTGGTCCGGCTGTTGCCTTCCTGGAGGACGTTGACCAGGTAAACCTGCGTCGCCGCGCTCGCGTGGTTGACCTGTTGCACCGCGAGCTGGGCGCAGACCTGACCGGTAAGAAGATTTTGGTACTCGGTGCTGCCTTCAAGCCAGACAGCGATGACCTGCGCGACTCTCCAGCCATTGCGGTTGCCAAGCTGATTCGTGCCACCGGTGCCGAGGTTGTGGTTCACGACCCAATCAGCCTCCACCACGTTGCCGCTCACCACCCGGAGTTGGGAACCGAGCAGGAACTTCTAAAGGCGGCTACTGGCGTGGACGCACTGGTTCTGGCAACGGAGTGGCAGGAATACCGCGAGGTTGACCCTGCTCACGTTGCCGCCGTGGTGAACAACCGCTTGCTCATTGAAGGGCGAAACGCACTGAACGTTCCACTCTGGCAGGCAGCCGGCTGGCGCGTACTGGCGCTTGGCCGCAACGTTGAGGCAAACGCTTGAGCAATTCCGCCGCGGCCAGCACGGGTGGTTTTGATCCACTCGCACTTGCCAACGCCGCCAAGCTCACCAAGGTTGGCACCCGCCCCAAGCTTGGGCACTACCTAAAAGACTTTGCCCAGCGCCGAGCTTTTGCTTTTACTCTGGCCAAGTTCAACCTGCAGGCTTCAACGGCTAAGAGTTCGCTGGGCGCCGCCTGGCACGTGGTGGTTCCGGCCCTTCAGATTGGCGTTTACGGGGCCATCTTTGGCCTGTTGCTGGCCAGCGCCCGGCCGGCCAACTTTGTGCCTTACCTAATCACTGGAATAGTGCTGTTCCAGTTCATTTCGGGTTGCTTCACCGATGGCGCTAAATCCATCACTGGTAATGCGTCGCTGGTTCGTTCGCTGGACTTCCCGCGCATCTTGCTTCCGGTTTCTGCCGTGGTAAGCAACATCATGCGCGTGTTGCCACTTATTGGCCTGATGCTCATTGGCATTCTGATCTTTGGTCAGGTTCCCAACTGGAACTGGTTGCTTATTGTGCCGGTGTTTGTGCTCATGACTTTGTTCTCCACCGGTGCCGCCATGATCTCGGCTCGAATGACGGTTCACCTGGAAGACTTCAACCAGCTGCTTCCGTTTATCACTCGCGTGCTGTTTTACTCGAGCGGAATCTTCTGGAACATCGACAAAATGGTTCCAGCAGGTCTGCTGCGTGAAATCTTGCACAACAACCCGATTCACCTGTATTTAGTGCTTGCCCGAGCATCGCTGGTTTCCGGCTACACCGCCGAAGCCAACGACTGGATGGTGGCGGCGGCTTGGGCAGTGGGAATCCTCGCTTTTGGAACCGTATGGTTCTGGCGTGCCGAAGAGAAGTACGGTCGCAATGTCTAACCCGCCGGTATTTCTAGAGCAGGGCCGCAAGCCCGTTGTTGTGGTTGACGACATCAAGGTGACCTACCGCGTTTTTGCCAGCGGCAAGAAGGTAACCCCAGGCAACAGCCGTGTGAAGCACAAGGGTCGCTTGCGCGAGGTTGAGGCGCTCAAGGGCGTTAGCTTGGTTGCCTACGAGGGCGATTCCATTGGCGTGATCGGAACCAACGGTTCCGGTAAGAGCACGCTCATGAAGGCCATCTCCGGTTTGTTGCCAATTGATGCGGGTTCGGTTTTTGCCTCCTCGCGCCCTTCCTTCCTTGGCGTTGGTGCCGCCATGATCAAGGAGCTCAGCGGCGAGAAGAACGTGATTCTAGGCGGACTCGCCCTGGGCATGAGCAAGGCCGAGATCAAGGACAAGTTTGACCACATTGTGGACTTTGCCGGCATCCGCGATTTCATCGATCTGCCAATGCAGACCTACTCCAGCGGAATGGTGGAGCGCCTCAAGTTCAGCATTGCCGCGGCTCGTGAGCACGACATTCTCATCATCGATGAGGCCCTTGCTGTTGGCGACCAAGACTTCCGCCGCCGCAGTGAGGCTCGCATGCGCGAACTAGCGAGTGGAGCAGGTTCGGTGTTCCTGGTGAGCCACAGCATGAAGAGCATTCTGGACACCTGCAACCGCGCCATTTGGCTCGACAAGGGCATTGTCAAAATGGACGGCACCGCACAAGAGGTTTGCCGTGCTTACGCCGCGGCCCAGGGCGCCCCGCTGGACGACTAGCCTCTGTGAATTAGTGAGCCAATCAGTGAGCCAGCCCAAACTTTCCTCGGTGTCTTATGTAATGCCGGTGCTCAACGAAGAACAGTATCTTGAGGCCGCAGTTGTAAGCATTCTGCAGCAGGAGTTTGCGGGACCGGTTGAGCTGATTCTGGCTCTTGGTCCAAGCACCGATGCCACCAATGCGATTGCTGAATCGCTCGCGCTCAACTTTCCCGTGCAGCTGGTTGCGAACCCATCGGGTGGAACCTCTGCGGGTTTGAACGCAGCGATTGCGGCGGCTAGGCACGACGTTGTGGTTCGCGTTGACGCTCACAGCAAGCTCATGCCGGGCTACACCTCGCTAGCGGTTGAGATTTTGAACAGCACGGGTGCCGCCAACGTGGGTGGCGTGATGAGCGCTGTGGGGTCCAAGCCGTTCCAAAGCGCCGTGGCCTGGGCCTACACCAGCAAGTTTGGATTGGGTGGTGGCACCTTCCACGTGGGCGGGCAAGCCGGACCTAGCGACTCGGTCTATTTGGGCGTGTTCCGAGCATCGGTGCTACGTGAAATTGGTGGCTTTGACCCGGCCGTGGTCCGCGGTCAAGACTGGGAGCTCAACCTGCGCTTGCGCCAGGCCGGCCACACGGTTTGGTTTGATCCGCGCCTTCAGGTGGAGTATCACCCGCGTTCGTCCTGGCCCAAACTGGCAAAGCAGTTCTTTGACACCGGCATTTGGCGCGGTGAACTCACCAAACGCAGCCTGCGCAGTGCCAACCTCAGGTACTTTGCTCCGCCGGTTTTGGTGACCGTGATTGTGCTTTCGCTACTCAGCGCGGCGCTCGGTTGGACGCTGCCGCTGGTGCTACCGCTGGGCTACCTGGCAGCTTGTGCCGCGCTTGGCATTCTCTCGGGTAAGCGCGTTTTGCTCGGGGGCCACTTGGCGCTCCTGGTTGTGCTGCCCACCATGCACCTCGCTTGGGGCGCCGGGTTTATTCGCGGCTTCCTGTTTGGCGCAACAGCCTAGAACTCACGCACCAGCTCGGCGTTGAACGAGTGCTCCAGCTGGCCGCGCAGCTCGGCATCAATGCCCTTGCCTTCCGGCTTCCAACTCTCCTGTGCCTTGGCAAACGGCAACACCGATAGTTGCTTCACGTTCCAGTTGAACACGCTCTTGTCGTGGCTCATCAGCCAGGCACCCGGCGCAATGATCTCCACAAACTTGGCAGTGATCTGATCTGCCGGATAAACCAGCTCGGTCTTCCCGTTATTCAACAGGTCCAGAATTGGTGCACCAATCGAGCGCGCCAAAGAGCGCGGGTAAATGTTGTTGAGCTGCAGGAAGGCAACGCTCTTGCCCTCGGCCAGCGCCGACTGATAAACCACCAGCGCGGCCCGCACATTTTCGTTGTCGCGCAGGTTGGCTGCGATCACCAAATCGAACGAGCGTGGACCGCGGGCATCGGCGCTGAGCATATAGCTCTGGCGCGGCGCATAGAACTCGCGCTCTCCATGGCGGTCAACATGCCAGTTGGTTGCCTTGCCCAGTTTGTTGTGCCAGTAAAGGTAAGCATCGCGGTAGTTGGTGCGGAACTCTGCAATCCAGCGGAAGCCGAGTTCGCCCTGGGTCAATCCGCCGTTGTCGGCGCGCTGAATGGTCAAGATACGGAACGGGTGAACCACCGGGCAGTCCACATCGAAGGCCTTGTTCATGCGCTTGCGGAACTCGGTGTCGCCGCCCTTGCGCACGTGGTCAAAGTAACCAATCTTGTTGCGAACCTTGATGCGCCAGAACATGAGCGCCGGCTCGCACAGGCCAATGCGCAAACGACGGTTGCTCTCCGTGGCCTCTAGGCGATCGGTCAAACGAGTGCTCAAACTGATGTTGCCCACCGCATCCGGGTGGAACAACAGGTTGGAAACCTGGAACTCCAAGCGCTGCGGGTGCATCCAGTCGTCGCTGTCTTGGAAGGTGATCAACTCACCTTCGGCCTCGTCCATGGCACGGTTGCGAATCTTGTAGGTTCCGCCGTTAACCTCTTGGCGCAGCACGCGAACTCGAGGGTCGGTGGCGGCAACACGCGCCAAAATGTCGTCGTACTCATCACCGGAACAGTCATCGATGACCAGTAGCTCGAGGTTGGCGTAGGTCTGAGCCAGGGTGCTTCGAACCGCTGCAAAAACCGTTTCGTTGGGCTGGAAGGTGCTCATGACCACAGTGACCTTGGGGCCCTTGAGCTTGCAGGCGCCGGGTTGGGCCTCCGGTGCGGTCACTGTAAGCGAATCTAGTGGAGAACCGGTTGGTTCCGAAACGAACGCAATCTGGGAAATCTTTGGCCCAAACACCTGCGAGTGTAACCGGCGCAGCCAGGCATCAGCTTCTGGAGTTTGGGTGGCGCGCAGCGCGTCTTGAGCGGCCAGTCCGCGGAACGGGTTGTCAATGTCAACACGCAAAAACTCGCTGCTCAGCGTGTAGTCGCGGTTGAACATGAAGGCCGAATTGGTGAGTTCTTGAAGCACCTGCATGCGCACCGAGTTGAGTGACTCTGGAAACATGCGGCTGATGCCCGCAAACACCGCAGGCACTTTGGCCATGGCGCGTTGTGCCAACTCCACATCGCCCATGCGCAGAGCCACCAAGGCCAAGTTGACCTTGTGCATTTGGGTGAACGCCCCCATGCCATAGGCCTCTAGGCAGTGCTGGTAAACCCGCATGGCGTTGTGAACGTCTTGCTCAAAAAGGGGCTGATTGCTAACTAGCCAGGCAAAGTCAAATAGTGCTCGGCGGTTTTTAATCTCCACCGATGAACCGATCACGGAAATCAGCAGGTCGGCGTCGCAGGATCCGCCGGTGGCAATCTCGGCTAACTCGTCGCGTGCAATGAGTGAGCGTGTGCGCAACGCCGCAAACAGGAAGGTAAGCCGCTTACTGCGGTTGTAACGGCGCGGTCCAACCGGTGAGTTCGCCAGCTTCAGTGAGTTCATAACAATCCCCAATTAAACTAGGTAAGTGAGCAAAAACCCCCAAAACCACGGCGCACGCACCGATATTCAGGCGCTTCGTGCTTTGGCAATCGTGGCGGTTTTGGTGTTTCACGTGTGGCCATTCGCCCTGACCGGCGGATTTGTTGGCGTTGACATCTTCTTTGTGATCAGCGGATACCTCATTACCGGCCAGCTCTGGCGTCAAGAACAGCGCACCGGCAAGGTTGATTTCCGCGATTTCTGGGCTCGCAGAGCCCGCCGCCTGCTACCCGCATCGTTGCTGGTGATTGCGCTCACCACAGTGGCAACCTTCTTTGTGACCACTGCTTCGTGGTTCAACAAGGTTCACGACGAAGCCTACGGCGCAACCGGCTACTTCCAGAATTGGGTTTTGGTTAAAAAGGTCACCGACTACCTCACCGATGATGGCACCAAGAGTCCCTTCCAGCACTTCTGGAGCCTGAGCGTTGAAGAGCAGTACTACATCTTCTGGCCAATTATTCTGTTTGTTGCCTTACTTTTGGTGCGCACCTTCCCCAAGTTCCTTAAGAACAAGGTGGTTTTGCTCACCATTTTGAGCGCCATTTTGGTTGGCTCGTTTGCCTACTCGGTTTGGCTCACCCGCGAACTGCCAAAAGACGCTTACTTCAACACCTTTACTCGCGCTTGGGAGTTTGCCGCCGGTGCACTGCTGGCAATTGGCACCAACGGTGCCAAAGCCAAGGAGCGCAGCCCGTTCTGGTACCTGGCCGGAGTTGCGCTTATGGTCTGGGGCATTGTTGGCCTCGACTCCAACACCCCGTTCCCAAGTTTCTGGGCCGCCATTCCGGTGGTTGGCACGGTCCTAACCCTGCATGGCGGCCAGAGCGCCAGCAAGCTGGTACCGAGCCGCATCTTGGCCTGGAAGCCCATTCAATTCATCGGTGATATTTCATACAGCCTCTACCTGTG